>Ga0209445_1000007_pt1 | contig 105092 bp, 97 predicted proteins | sample MarorgKNORR_S2LV_4_FD_188223 | JGI IMG/M metagenome (GOLD analysis project Ga0209445, IMG submission 188223) | Marine microbial communities from the Southern Atlantic Ocean, analyzing organic carbon cycling - NADW_A/KNORR_S2/LV (SPAdes) (version 2) | ecosystem: Environmental > Aquatic > Marine... | reverse complement strand
AGCAGTCAAGCGCAAGGCACCTGCCAGAAAGAAGGCACCTGCCAGAAAGAAGGTGGCCAAGAAAAAGGCAGTGAAGCGTAAAGCAGTCAAGCGCAAGGCGCCTGCCAGAAAGAAAGCAGCTAAACGAAAGCCGGCTAGAAAGAAAGCTCCGACGAGAAAAAAGGCCGCTCGTAAGAAAAGGAAATAAGTTTTAGCTAGAGCAAGTCTTTTTGCTGGGTATTCATGCCTGTCCGAAGTATTGCTCAGGTGATGGGTGTATACTCGGCATTTCCCACGGATCCCCCTTGATTTAGCTCAAGGGGGATTTTTCTTTAAACAATCACAAAACTACAAAGCCGCTATGCCTACTTTGCTTGCTATCGATACTTGTTCTGCGAAGTGTAAAGTTGCCCTCTGGAAAGAGGGTAGTGTATTACTCCGGGAAGGCAACGAATCACAAAAAGCTGCGCAAAATGTTTTACCCTTGATAGATGATCTATTGCGTGGAGAAAGCGTCTTGTTAGACCAACTAGATGCCTTGGCAGTTGTTACCGGGCCTGGTTCTTTTACAGGCGTACGAATAGGCATAGCCATTGCGCAGGGTTTAAGCCTATCGAATTCAATACCAGTAGTTCCGATTTCTTCGCTGGCGATACTTGCGAGCACTGCATCTCGAAATTTCGATGGAGATCTTTACCTAACTTGCATAAAGGCGCGAGAGAACGAAGTTTACTTTGCAGCCTATCAGCACATTGATGACGACGTGAAATTAGTTGGCAGTGAATTGGTCAATACCCCTGAAGCCATTACCCTTGAGGGACTAGTTAAAGAAAGTGCAAGAGGCTTCATAGGGATAGGTGATGGATGGGTCTACCGTGAAAAACTCGAGAAGAGTCTTGGGCTCAAACTAGCAAACTGCACTAACAATAATGTCGCATCGATGGAGGATTTTTGTAGACTTGCTGCAGTGCGCTTCTTAAAAGGGGACGTTTTCAAAGAAGAAAATGTTCTGCCTAATTATGTTAAAGAGCACATGATCTATTCTTAAATTAGGGGGATACTTTTGGTACTTGAATTTTCTCAGATTACTATTCTTGCCATCATTCAAGGATTAACTGAATTTCTTCCAATTTCATCATCTGCCCACCTTATACTACCCTCTTTGGTATTCGGGTGGACCGATCAGGGCCTAACATTCGACGTGGCAGTACATTTTGGAACTCTTCTAGCCGTCGTGAGCTACTTCTGGCTAGACATAAGGCGGTTGTCATTAGCATGGCTAAAAAATATTTCTGGCGAACCCGGAGATGAAGATTCCCAGCTTGCTTGGTTGTTGATTCTCTCTACTCTTCCTGCTGGCATGGCCGGTATCATGCTCAATGACTTGATTGAAGATTCTGCGCGTTCAATACCGATTATTGCTTCAACCTCACTTGTGTTTGCCGTTTTACTATATTGGTCAGACCGCCGTGGATTGAAAGTCCGTGAACTATCTGAACTGAATTGGCAGCACGCTTTGGCTATTGGATTTGCTCAAGTATTAGCCTTAATCCCTGGTACTTCTCGATCTGGCATCACAATGACCGCAGCACTGTTGTGCCATCTAAATCGTGAGGCAGCAGCGCGATTCTCTTTTCTGATGGCGGTGCCTATTATTTTCTTTAGCGGATTAATGCGTTCACTAGAATTTACATCGGCAGAGGGGCAGGTATTGCAATTACCAACGCTGTTCTATGCTACCGTTCTTTCGGCTCTGGTCGCGTTTGGTTGTGTTCATTGTTTCTTGCAGTTAATTGATAAGATCGGTTTTACTCCCTTCGTTATTTACAGGATTATGCTTGGCCTGGTACTTTTAACGTTATATCTTTTTTCATGAAAAGAGCCCGCGTTGCTATTCTGTCAGGCGTGGGAGAATTAATTTCCCAAAATTTAGCTTTGGCGGAAGAATTAGGTTTGCCCATGGCAAGTAAATTTGATGCTATGGATAGGCACTTCGATATTTATCTTCATTATGACGAAAAGGGGCTCAGTCTGCACTCTAATCTAGACCAGGCGCTTGGTGCGGTGCGCGTTAATTTTGATAATACTGCATTGAATCGTCGTTCAAAGGATTCGCTGTCAAACCAGAATCTCATCAAGGCTGTAGGGCTAAAACAAAAACAAAAACAAAAACTGAGCGTATTAGATGCTATGACTGGGCTGGGAAGCGATGCATTCCTGCTAGCTTGTGCTGGTTGTCGTGTCACAATGCTTGAACGGAACGAGATCGTCTTCTCGCTTCTGCGGGACGGATTGTTGCGCGGAAGCAAGGGACTTCCAGAGACTCGAGCCGCCGTGGCTGAAATGATGCTGCTAAAGGGTGATTTTGTAGAGAAAAATGATGAACTCGGTAATTTTGACGTCTTATATATCGATCCTATGTTTCCAATTAAACGTAACACTGCCCGCTCGAAAAAACCCATGTATTTATTGCAACAATTACTGGGGGAGGCACAAGAAGAAACGAATTTACTAAGTCTTGCATTAAGCAAGGCGCGTGATCGGGTCGTGGTTAAGCGGGCAAAGCGCTCGCCCAATTACAACAACAGAAAACCAGACATAAACTTCAAAGGCACCAGTAGTCGCTATGATGTATACCTAGTTCGTTAAGCTAGTTTGCGAAGGATAGTCTCGTATACACAAGAAAGTAACTCGATGTCTTTTATCTCGATGCACTCATTTATTTTGTGTATGGTTGCATTACAGGGGCCGAATTCGACGACTTGAGCTCCGGCTGGGGAAATAAATCGGCCATCCGAAGTTCCGCCTGAGGTTGATTGTTGAGGGGTAATACCTGTTACTTCAGTCACACTTTCGGTAACCACATCAATGAGTTCCAGTTTGGTAGTGAGAAACGGTTCACCTGAAAGATGCCATTGGGTTTCATAATTAATTTCGTCTTGATCTAAGGTTTCAATAACAACCTTCTTAATAGTCTCGGCGTCGATTTCAGTTGAAAATCGTAGATTAAAATCAATTTCCATCGAACCGGGAATTACGTTATCGGTACCAACGCCGGCATGAATATTAGAAACCTGAAAACTGGTAGGTGGAAATACTTCATTACCCGAGTCCCATTCCATCTCCATCAGTTTTTTTAGTGCAGGTAGTGCAGCATGTATTGGGTTAGAGGCTAGGTGTGGATAGGCGATATGTCCTTTGATACCTATTATATTCAGTTTGCAATTCAGAGAGCCGCGTCGCCCTATCTTGATTGTGTCACCTAGAGAGATGCTACTACTAGGTTCACCCACTAAACAGTAATCGATTTGAATGCTGCGGTTTAGGAGGGTTTCAACCACCTTGCGCGTGCCATTAATAGCCTGGCCCTCTTCATCGCTCGAAATCAGAAAACCCAATCGGCTTTTTAGTTTGTGATCTTCAAGAAAACGCTCAGTGGCGGTAATCATAGCAGCTAGACTGCTTTTCATGTCAGCAGCACCGCGACCATAGAGAAAGCCATCGTGTACTTGGGCTGTAAATGGATCAAAAGACCATTCATCCAATGGTCCCGCAGGCACCACATCGGTATGACCAGCAAAAATAAAGAGTGGACCTTCATTCCCAAGCTGGGCCCAAAGATTTGAAACATTCTCAAATGGAAGGTGCTCAATCTTAAAGCCTAACTTTTCCAACCGCTTTGCAATGATTTCCTGACAGCCTTTATCCTCAGGCGTAACTGATGGTAACTCAATAAGTTGTTTTGCAAGATCCAGCGTTGCGGACATTTTTGTTCCTAGTTATGAGTATGCAGCTCATCGTTTAGATTGGTAGTTCCATCTATAGGTATACATTCAACGGCACCCGTCAACGAGTTACGACGAAACAGTAGTTTCTCTATGTCACTAATATTTTTGGCTTTTTCAGTCTGTACTACTTCACCTCTAGTATTTAGGAGCTTCACCTTGGTGCCTGCAGTGACATAAAGTCCCGCTTCAACTATGCAACCATCAGCCAGTGAAAAGCCGATACCTGCATTTGCTCCGATTAGGCAGTTCTTACCCACAGAGATGATTTCGGATCCCCCGCCAGAGAGCGTGCCCATAGTACTGCAACCACCACCGAGATCGCTATTCTCACCCACCACCACACCTGCTGAGATACGTCCTTCAATCATAGCCGTACCCAGAGTGCCTGCATTGAAGTTGACGAATCCTTCATGCATTACCGTGGTGCCTTCTCCAATGTAAGCACCCAATCGGATACGCGCCGTATCAGCGATACGCACTCCATCAGGTACAACATAACTGGTCATCTTGGGGAATTTGTCTACCGAGAATACATCCAGTACTTCCCCCCTTATCTGAGCTTGCAATTGCTGCTCTGGTAAATCATTAAGATCGATTGCTCCCTGATTACTCCATGCCAAATTACGAAGGATTGCGAAAATACCATCCAGATTCAAAGAGAGAGGCTTTGCTAAGCGATGAGATAGGAGATGAAGCTTAAGAAACACTTCTGCTATGGAACTTGGAGACGTATCAGTGTTCAGGATACAGGCGATTATGGTCCGGTCACTGCTTTCCATTCGTGTAAGGTGATTCGCTAGGACAGACTCGCCTAGTTCTAATAGCCCGTCATGTAGTTTGATGATACTACCTGCATCTAGTTCGGTGAAAGTGTTTGTGTCGCCTTCAGGATTACAAAGTTGGCGTAGTAATTTACTAAGTTCTTCCGAAGGATTAATTCTCGGGTCAGGATAATACACTTCTATGACTGCCCCTTGAGAATCTAACGTGGCAAGACCGATTCCAAAGCTATGGAGTGTGCTACTCATTGATTTTTCCGCTGTTGTTTTGGGTTTCTCATTTAATACGCGCCAATTGAACTAGATCGAAACCCAGTATCCATTGATTGCCCCTGTTAATGAGTGGGCGTTTAATGATTGATGGTTTTTCCTTCATGAGAATAATTGCATCCTCCCTGCTTAAAGATTTTTTTACGTTTTCAGGTAGGTTGCGCCATGTGGTTCCCCGAGTATTAATTAATTTCTGGAAAGAGAATTGTTCGAGGAAACACGTGATCAATTCGTCTGAGCAGCCAAGAATTTTATAGTTATGAAACTGATATTCAAGGCCTTTATCTTCGAGCCATTGGCGAGTTTTTTTGATCGTATCACAGTTATTAATACCGTATAGAGTAATCATCTTACCATTAAAGCCGATCGCATCTTATGAGGTTAAACGTACTTTCAGTTCTGTCTCTATGTCTGATCGTAATTTCTTCTTTAATTCTTCTTGTTCTATTGCAGCACCGTTTCTGTCGGTTATAAAGAAGAGGTCTTCGACCCTTTCTCCAAGAGTTGTGATTCGGGCGTCTTGCAAATTAATATCGTTCTCCGCCAATACTTTGCCAACGCAAGCAAGTATACCCGGTTGATCTGGACAGTTAATCTCTAATGTTGAATAACTCTTTCCGGGTGAATTTAGAAACGAGATCTTAATAGGTTTAGTGAAATACTTCTCTTTACGTGTACGGCGATAACGGACTGGTGCAATGGTCTGGTTGCCGCACGCGATATATTCGGTTAGCACTCGTTGTATTTCTTCGATGCGTCGGGGATAGTTACCAACTGGCTTACCAGTGCTTTCCAACACAGTATATGTATTCATGCAATGATCATTGGCAGACGTAAAAATTCTAGCGCCATGGATGTTAAGGTTCAGTTTTTCAAACGCGGCAGTGCTATTAGCGAATAGGTAGTCGGCATTGATAGTGTAAATAAATATCTGTGTGGCTCCTTCCTCAGCCGTTTGCTCCTGTATTTCATTGATGGAAACCAGGGGCCCTTTTCCTTCAAAATGAACAATCGCCTCAGTATGCCAAATGATGTTGAGAGCCGATTCCCTTACGAAGTACTCTTCAGCGGCGTTTGCCCAGACTAGCTCAATTTGCTCTTTATCGAGACCGCGGTCTATAAGTTCAGTACGGGATGTGCTTTTTTTATCTGAGATGCGTTCTTCTCTATTGATCGGATTCTCTAGGCCCATTTGAAGAGCACGCTTGGTATTAAGATAGAGTTGCCTCAGAAGGGCAGCTCGCCAGGAGTTCCAAAGATTGGGATTTGTGGCACAAATATCGGCAACCGTCATTGTATAAAGGTAGTCAAGATGTAGTTTGTCACCCATCTGCATGGCGAATTCATGGATCACCTCGGGATCACTGGTATCTTTGCGCTGGGCTGTCATTGACATTAGCAAATGCTTCTCAACTAGCCACGACACCAACTTGGTATCCCAGTTACTCATGCGGTGGCGCTCGCAGAAATTTATAGCATCGACCTTCCCTAGCTCAGAATGGTCACCGCCGCGCCCCTTAGCTATGTCGTGATAGAGGCCGGCTATATAAAGCAGTTCAACTTTTGGTAGGTTTCGGAAGATGCGGGCGGCTATGGGAAAGCGTTCTTCCGCTTCGGGAAGCCTGAATTTACGCATGTTTTCTAAAACCTGCAGGGTATGGGCATCGACGGTATAAATATGGAATAGATCGTGCTGCATCTGACCACTAATTTGACCGAATTCAGGGAGATAACGACCGAGAATACCGTAGCGTGCCATTCGCCTTAGGTGCAAAGTCATGTGATTAGGTGTTCGCAACAATTCAATAAACAATGTGACGTTGCGAATGTCTTTACGATACTCATCATCAATCAGTTGGCGATTCTCTCGTATCAAACGAATAGTTGAAGCTCGGATTCCCTCAATATTTTCGTTCTGTCCCATTAAAACGAAAATTTCAATCAAAGCAGATGGGTAGCGTTCAAAGACCTTAGGGTAGATAGCTTCGATGTATCCATTGCAAATCTGGAAGCGATTATTTAGTGGGTTAATGCTTTCCGGTTCGTCGGCTCGAAGAATGGCTTCGTCCAAATGTTGTAACAAAACATCGTTTAACTCTCGCAGGGTGGCAACCGCACGGTAATACTGTTTCATTAATTTCTCGACACCAAGGCTATTTTCGTCATCTTCGTAGCCTAACAATTTTGACAACTCTTTTTGCTTGTCAAAAAGTAAGCGATCTTCTCGTCGATCTTCTAGGTAGTGCAGTCCGTAGCGCAGCCTCCATAGAAATTCTTGCCATCTTACTAACATGGCCTCCTCAGATTCTTTCAGGAAGCCCAATTTCACTAGGTCGTGAAAGGAACTGGCACCATAGTGCCGTTTTGCTACCCAGGCAATGGTTTGTATATCGCGCAAGCCACCGGGTGAAGTTTTAACATTCGGCTCCAACGCATATTCGGCGTCGTGATACTTCTCGTGTCGAGCGATCTGTTCATCCAGTTTGGCACGCAAAAATTCTTTTGTAGGCCAGACCTTATTGCCTTTAGTAACCTCCATCATCTTGCGGTGAAGGTCTTCGGGTCCTGTTAGGATCCTTGATTCCATTAAGGCCGTACAAACAGTAATATCTTTTATAGCGTCCTGCTTGCACTGCTTGATCGAGCGCACACTCTGTCCTATTTCCAAACCGATATCCCAGCTCATGGTTAGAAAGGAACTAATAGCTTCTTTGTATTTAGCGTTTCGACCTTTACGAGTGAGTATGAGCAGATCAATGTCAGAGTGGGGCAGCAACTCACCTCGCCCATATCCACCAACTGCAACCAAACTGATATCGTTACCATCTGGCCAGTTTTGAGCCTGCCATACTAAACAAAGAATTTTGTCCACAACCCATGCGCGGCCGTGGACGATTTCGCTAATATTTACATTTCGCGTGTAGCGTTCATGAAGTATTCTACTGGCTTTCTGAAGGGCTGTGTTTAGCGGGGGTACAAGGCTTCCAGCCTTGGAAATTCTTGCACAGAGCTGCTCAAGATCTAGCAGCCCTTTATCTGCATAAAAATCTCCATTCGGTTCAATTTCCTCAGTATCAAGATTGTTGGGATTCACAGGGATTCATCTGAACGACAAGTGAGCACTTCACACCCGTCCTTAGTCACGGCTAGAGTGTGTTCCCATTGAGCCGAAAGACGTCGATCCTTGGTGGTGACTGTCCACCCATCTTTTTTGGAAAGCTTAGTATAACGGGTGCCAGCATTGAGCATTGGTTCAATGGTAAATGTCATACCCTCGACAACCTCAGTGCCAGTATCTGGCTTGCCATAATGAAGCACTTGAGGTTCCTCGTGAAATACTCGGCCGATGCCATGCCCGCAATACTCACGCACAATCGAATAGTTATGCGCTTCGCCATATTGTTGGATAACGTGACCAATATCACCGAGCTTAATGCCCGGTTTCACAATACCGATCGCTTTGTAAAGGCATTCCTGAGTAATTCGAATAAGCCGCTTAGCGTGTTCCGGAACTTTGCCAACGCAGAACATTTTACTGGTATCACCGTGGAAGCCATCCTTAATGACTGTAATATCAATATTTAGGATATCGCCGGCCTTCAAAACCTTACCGTTACTGGGAATGCCGTGGCAAATAACGTGGTTTACCGAGGTGCAGATAGATTTGGGAAAACCGTTATAGTTGAGTGGTGCCGGGATGGCATTTTGATGTTCGACAATGTATTTATGGCAGATAAGATCAAGCTCTCCGGTGGTGATACCAGGTTGCACGTATGGGCCAATCATCTGTAGGACATCAGCCGCTAATCGCCCAGCCAAACGCATTTTGGCAACATCTTCGAGTGTTTTTATATGTATCGTCATTTCTTATAGGGAGTAATAGAGTAACAGGTTCCGCTAAAAGCAGGCTATTGTAAATCAAGAATCCCTTTAAATACAGGGTATTGCGGGTTCTAAATTGAAATTTAGGCCTGTCTAAATACCAGCATGCCCTAGCAAGTTTGCAATTAAAATAACCCCGCAAAAGATCACGCTAGAAGTAGTGAGCTCTTTCGAAAAATCTAAGATTATGGTATAAAGCGGCGCGCTCGGGGGGCAGGCAAATCGGCCATCGAAAAGCGTGAAGTTAAATTAATGTCACACATACACCGGCACATGTGATCCGGGTGCTCGTCAGGCAGAGTCTGCCGAAACGGGTTGATCCATGGGGTGTATGGAGGCCTAACCCAAACCAAAGGTAACAACATGACTGTAAGCATGAAAGAAATGCTCCGCGCAGGCGTGCATTTCGGGCACCAGTGCCGCTACTGGAACCCCAAAATGGAGCCGTACATTTTTGGGTCTCGCCACAAAATCCACATTATCAATCTTGAGCATACACTTCCCGCTCTCAATTTGGTGCTTGATCAGGTCACTGATCTTGCGGGCAAGAAAAAGAAAATTCTTTTTGTAGGCACTAAGCGTGCTGCTGCCAAAATTGTCCGTGAACAAGCCGAACGTGCCGGCATGCCCTATGTAAATCATCGATGGTTAGGTGGAATGCTGACCAATTACAAGACTATTCGCGGTTCCATTAAAAGGTTGAAGGAATTAGAAACCCAAGAACAAGAAGGTATGTTTGCTCGCCTGACCAAGAAGGAAGCCTTAATGCTAACTCGCGCCAAACGAAAACTTGAGCGTAGCATCGGCGGAATAAAAGATATGGGTGGATTGCCCGATGCCTTGTTTGTTATCGATGTTGATCACGAGCGCATTGCTGTTACCGAAGCCAACAATTTAAAAATACCAGTGATTGGTGTAGTAGATACTAATAGTAATCCCGACGGTGTTGACTTTGTCATCCCAGGCAATGATGACGCGATTCGAGCGATTCAGTTATATGTTACTGCGATAGCCGATGCTTGTGTGGAGGGCCGTCCTCATAGTGACCCAGCCGAGAGTGGAAGTGAATTTGTTGAGGTTAGAGAAAAAGCGGCCGCTGAGCTCGCTAAAGCTGAAGAAGCACTGACAGACTCTCCTGTTGAAGAAGCCTCAATGAATGAGCGGGCAACGGATGTTGAGCAAGTTAAGACTGAAGAGGTCATATCAAAAGAAACTTCTGAGCCTGAGGAAAATACGCCAGAACCAGTCGCATCAGCAGAATCACCAAGTGAAACTGCAGAGCTGCCTATTGCGGAAGAAGAGACGGCTGTACCCGAAGTAGGAGAGGAAGCTACGGAAGGAATAGCCAAGGAAGCAAAACTGAAGAAGACTCCGGCTAAGAAAAAGGCAGCAACCAAGAAGGCAGCAACCAAGAAGACGGTTGCGAAAAAAACATCAGCAAAAAAGTTAGCTGTCAAGAAAGTCCCGGCTAAGAAAAAAGTGGTGGTTAAGAAGAAGGTCGCTGCCAAAAAAAAATCAGCGGCTGATTAAGTAATCGATATGGGCTTTTGGTCTGGTCGATTAACCTCACTGACGGAAAACACTTAAATAATTGAGAAAAAGGGGGCGTTTCGCCCCCTTTTTTTAGAAGAAGTCAGTTTCTTTGCGGGAGCGTCTGAACTTCGAATGAATATTAAATGAGGCACTCATAATGGCCAATATTACCGCTAGTATGGTTAAAGAATTGCGAGAGCGTACAGGGATTGGGATGATGGATTGCAAAAAAGCACTCGCGGCTGCCGAAGGAAATATAGAGAAGGCTATCGAAGACCTTCGTAAAAACAGTGCGTTGAAGGCTGAGAAAAAGTCTAGCCGAATAGCAGCAGAAGGAATAGTGCTGACGAAGATCGCCGAAGATGGAAATTACGGAGTAGTAATCGAGGTTAATAGCGAAACGGATTTTGCAGCCCGGGATGAGAACTTCCTAGGCTTTGCTGAGGATGCGCTGGAACTGGCATTTTGTAACAGTGATGCAGATGTGGGCAGCTTACTTGCTAAAGGTCTGGAAGCGGAGCGGCAGGCTCTAGTTCAGAAGATCGGCGAAAATATTAACCTGCGGCGAGTAGACCGGCTTAAATTTGAGAATGCGGATGAAGGGATCGTAGAAAGCTATGTTCATAGCAACAATAAGATTGCAGTGCTCTTGACGCTACGTGGTGGCGACGAAGCGATTGCTCGTGATATAGCGATGCATGTGGCTGCTATCAACCCCATGGTAATTCGTGCCGAAGATGTGCCAGAAGACGTATTAATGAGGGAATCCGAAATCTATTCGGCCCAAGCCAGGGAAAGTGGTAAACCAGAAGAAATTGTTGAAAAAATGATTGGTGGTCGTTTGCGTAAATTCATTACTGAAGTTACCTTGTTCGAACAACCTTTCGTAAAAGACCCAGATACCAAGATAAGCGATTTGCTTAGGGAGGCTGGTGCAGATATTGTCAATTTCGTACGCTATGAAGTTGGCGAAGGAATCGATAAAGAAGAATTAGACTTTGCCAAGGAAGTAGCGGCACAGGCTAATACATAAAGTTGACAGTTTGTAAGACAGGTAACTGGACCTCGACTACATAAAAATTGATATTGAAAAGATTGTGGGAAAGCATAAAAAATATAACCGGGTTTTGCTGAAGCTGAGCGGCGAAGCTCTTGCGGGCGAAGCCGAGTTTGGCATTGATCCGCACGTGCTGGACCGCATTGCCATGGAAGTGGGTGAATTATCTCGATTAGGTGTTCAGGTTGGTATGGTCATAGGTGGTGGCAACCTGTTTCGCGGAATTCAACTCCATGCAATTGGGATAAAAAGAGTTACCGGTGATCATATTGGGATGCTGGCAACTGTAATGAATTCTCTCGCGATGAGAGACGCTCTAGAGCGTGCTGGCATTTCTGCGCGGGTTATGTCGGCTATCCAAATGAGTGGAATTGTGGAAGACTACGATCACCGTAATGCCATTCGGCACTTGGATGCAGGTGACGTGGTAATTTTTTCGGCTGGTACAGGAAATCCTTTTTTTACAACAGATTCAGCAGCTTGCCTACGTGGTATCGAAATTGGTGCTGACCTGATTCTAAAGGCTACAAAGGTAGATGGTGTTTATTCAGCTGATCCTGAAACCGATCCGGACGCTGTCAAATTTAATAAGCTCAGTTACGATGAAGTCATTCAGAAAAATTTAAAAGTGATGGATCTCACAGCCATCTGTCTTAGTCGCGATCATGGGATACCTATCAAAGTATTCAGTATGCTTCACTCAGGGGCTTTGCTAGATAATGTTATGGGAGAGGCGGAAGGCACGCTGATCAAGTGAGGGAAATTACGGCTGTTTGACGCAAGGAGAACGATTAGGGCAGAGTAGTGAGAGTAAATCGAGAATGGCAAGGTAAAACAAGGGGCACCTATGATTGACGAGATAATTGCAGACGCCGAAGAGAGGATGCAAAAAAGTGTTGTTTCGCTGGAGGAAGCTTTCAAGAAAATTCGTACTGGCCGTGCTCATCCCAGTATTCTGGACAGTGTGATGGTGTCTTATTACGGAACTGATACACCTCTTAGTCAACTAGCTAACGTAAATGTTGAAGAAGGGCGGTCACTCTTGATTTCTCCCTGGGAAAAACAATTAATTGGTGAGATTGAAAAAGCAATCCTGAAGTCAGATCTTGGATTAAATCCATCCAATAATGGTGACACTATTCGTGTGCCCATGCCTCCTTTGACCGAAGAAACCCGAAGAGAATACACCAAACAGGCGAAGCAGGAAGTGGAGAATGCCCGGGTAGCGATTCGTAATATTCGTCGGGACGCAAATTCTAGGTTTAAAGATTTTGAAAAAGAAAGAGATATCAGCGAAGACCAACAACATCGAGCAGAGGAGCGAGTTCAAAAGCTCACTAACAAGCATATTGCTGCCGTCGAATCAGCTTACCAGGTAAAAGAGCAAGATTTGCTTTCCTTCTGAGAGTGCTTTTATTTTGAGGGAATACTACTACGTTGCGCTTCTTTAACGTTCGCTATTGTAGTACAGAGCTGTTTTAACATGATGCCTGACCTCTCTACACATATGCCACAGCATATAGCCATTATCATGGATGGCAATACTCGTTGGGCGAACGCCAGAGGATTAACTTCCAAGTTAGGGCACAGATACGGAGCCGAAGCAGCCAGAGAGATTGTCAATTCCTGTATTAATCGCAATATTAAGTATTTGACCTTGTTTGCCTTTAGTAGCGAGAACTGGAAGCGCCCTTCCAGGGAAGTTCATAGCTTAATGGCTTTATTTCTTACAGTGCTGAAACGAAAAGAAATCAGTCAGTTAAATAGTAGGAATGTACGTATTGAGTTTATAGGTAACCGTGCAGGGTTTGCTCAAAAATTACAGGATAGTATGGACGGTGTCGAAGCTTTAACCTGCAATAATACAGGCACTACACTAATTGTGGCCGCTGACTATGGTGGGCGCTGGGATATCAGCAATGCAATGAAGACAATTGCTACAAAAATAGAGCAAGGTGAGCTTACGAGTGAACAAATTGATATTAATCTTGTGCATCAATACACGAGCCTAAGCAATTATCCAGATCCGGATTTCTGTATTCGTACTGGGAGCGAACATCGCGTTAGTAACTTTTTATTGTGGCAATTTGCGTATACCGAGTTTTATTTTGCAGAATGTTATTGGCCAGATTTTGATGATGAACAATTACAAATTGCGCTGGACGATTTTGCCTTGCGCCAAAGGCGTTTCGGTATACACGAAGAACAAGCTAAAGGAGACAGCTAGGTGTTGAAGCAGCGCATTGTTACTGCCGTAATCCTTATACTTGGATTCTCCGGTATAACTATTTTTCTATCCTCGTTTATATTTACAATGTTTGTCTCATCAGTGGTCTTAGTTGCCAGTTGGGAGTGGGGGGCTTTTGTTGGATTGAAAAATATTCGCTCCAGAGTTGGTTATTTGTCTGTGATAGTTTCGATAATTTTGGGTCTCTGCCTGCTACTGGGTATCACCCCGACAACAGAGTCCATCAATCTCTTAGGGGTGTTAATTACTTCTTGGCTTGGCTTGCTATTCTGGATAATGACCTTTTCTATACTCAAAAATTACCCAAGAAATGCTGAGCGATGGAATAATAAATACAAAATTCTCACTATGGGGATACTGGCTCTATTACCAGCTTGGGTAGGATTAATTCAGTTAAAATATCTGCTTGCCGAGGGTTATCTAGTGCTGGCATTAGTCGCTTTGGTGGCCGCTGTCGATATCGGCGCTTATTTTGCTGGCAAGCAATTTGGGCACAAAAAGCTAGCTCCCAACGTGAGTCCAAATAAATCCTGGGAAGGTGTGTGGGGAGGCCTCGGGCTTTGCTTCTTATTAAATATAGTACTGATCTGGGTGCTAAATAACTATCTACAGCCTCTGAGCGCTCTGCAGATTATACTGTTAATACTATCGAGCCTCGCTGTGACCTTTTTCGATGTAATCGGAGACCTGTTCGAGAGTATGTTGAAGCGTAATCGCCACATTAAAGACAGCGGAGCTCTTTTGCCAGGCCATGGTGGCGTTCTTGATAGGGTGGACGGGCTCATTGCTGTTACCCCGAGTTTTGTGCTCATCGTCTTGTTTGCGTTGGACGGAATCGAGTAGTGGCAACTGTTACTGTTAGCGTCCTTGGTTCCACAGGTTCGATTGGCAAAAATACGCTTGATGTGATTAAGATGAATCCCGGTTTTGAGGTATACGGGCTAAGTGCACACAGTAATATTGAGTTGCTTCTGGATCAGTGTAAGGAATTTCAGCCACGTTATGCTGTGGTGAGCGACGATAATAATGCTGTTCGGTTTGGCGAGCTGTTAGAGTCAAGTGATTGTAGAACCGAATTGTTAACAGAAAATGCTTCATTGGAGCGCATCGCTAGCGATGACGACGTTCAAGTAGTTATGACCGCTATAGTCGGCGCGGCCGGGTTGGCTTCCACCTTGGCTGCTGTAGCTGCGGGTAAGCGCGTCTTATTGGCCAATAAGGAATCATTGGTTATGACTGGTGAATTATTCATGGACACCGCCATGCAATCGGGAGCGACCATTATTCCAATAGATAGCGAGCATAATGCCGTATTTCAGTGCCTGCCTGAAAATGCTCAAGGTCTGCAAGGCTCCAGGCTTAAAGGTGTGGAAAAGATAACTTTGACAGCCTCAGGCGGACCCTTCTTAACTACACCTCTTGCGCAATTTGATAGCATCACTCCGCAACAGGCATGCAAACATCCGAAGTGGTCAATGGGACGAAAAATCTCGGTAGATTCGGCCACCATGATGAATAAGGGCCTAGAACTGATTGAAGCGAGCCACCTGTTTGATGTGAGCTTAGATCAGCTCGAGGTTTTAATTCATCCGCAGAGCATTGTTCACTCCATGGTGTATTTTCAGGATGGGTCAGTCTTGGCTCAGTTGGCGAATCCGGATATGCGCATACCTATAGCCTATGGCTTGGCTTGGCCAGAACGTATGGCGTTGGATATCGAGCGGCTAAACTTGGCTGAAATAGCGACGCTAGAATTCCAGGTGCCCGATCTTGAACGGTTTCCGTGTTTGCGATTGGGACTATCCGCGGCAAAGATGGGCGGCACTGCTCCGGTGGTTCTCAACGCAGCTAATGAAGAAGCTGTTGCCGCATTTCTTGAAGGAGCGATTCGCTTCACACAGATATCGCTAATTATTGAGGCCGTTATGTCGGAAATACCTTGTGAACCAGCGGCAAGTCTCGCTATTATTCAAAAAATTGATAAACAAACCCGAACCTTAAGTAAAGAATTGATAATAAAGGATTTTCATTGATTAGAAGCGGTCCCGATTCGACCCGGTCGTATTCTTTATAATTATGATCGAATTTATCGTAAGCGTGTTAGCCCTGATTGTAACGCTGGGCATTCTTGTGACTATTCATGAGTTTGGCCATTTTTGGGTGGCGCGTCGCTGTGGTGTCAAAGTTCTGCGCTTCTCCATCGGTCTGGGCAAGGCTGTTAAATCCTGGATTGGCCGAGATGGAGTGGAATATGTCATTGCCCCTATTCCCCTCGGGGGGTACGTTAAGATGCTCGGCCAGGAAGACATTACAGTAGCCGATACCAAAGAAATACCCACCAGTCAGCAACATCTTTGCTTCGCATATAAACCCTTATGGCAGCGTATGGCCATTGTTGCGGCAGGTCCAATTGCTAATTTCCTGCTAGCGATATTTATTTACTGGTTAATAAATATATCGTATGGAATCAATGGAATAGCCCCGGTTATTAATGGTATTTCTGAAAATTCTTCAGCAGATCGTGCCGGCTTACAGGTAGGGGATGAGATTATCGCAGTTGACAGTGAAGAGACCATTATCTGGCAACAGGTATCTCTGCAAATGTTGAACCGACTAGGTGAGACAGGGGAATTAGTCGTCACTGTGAACCCCTATGATTCCTCCACTAGTCGAGATATCACTATCCCCATTCAGGCCTGGCTGAGAAGTGATGTTGAGCCAGATCCAGTCACCGATCTTGGGATCGTTAGGTTGGAAATACCGGCTCGTATTGCTGAGGTCGTCACGGGTGGTCGTGCTGAGCGTGACGGATTGAGGGCGGGTGATGAAATCATTTCAGTTAATGGCGAGTCGATTCTTGGGTGGTCTCACTGGGTAGCCGTAATAAGGAGTAACCCGGAACTAGCTCTGGACGTTATTGTCAAACGAGGTGAAAGTGAGGCTGGGCTGGAAATTAGGCCTGAGCTTGTGACGCTTAGCAATGGAACAGCTATTGGTCGCATTGGAGCTTCAGTTCAAGAAACCGCCTTGTCTGAAATCTTGGATTCCGAGATGCAGCGGCATATTAGTTTCAACGCGTTCACTGCTATTCAGCCGGCTTTGCAGGAAACTTGGAATAATTCGGTCTTTGTTCTTGATTCAATCAAGAAAATGGTTATAGGCCTGATATCTGTTAGGAATATCAATGGCCCGATTACGATAGCTCAAGTAGCGGGGGAAACTGCCTCTTATGGTCTTGAAGTCTATCTCGGATTTCTGGCTCTATTGAGTATCTGTCTCGGAGTGTTCAATTTATTGCCAATACCCGTGTTGGATGGAGGTCATTTGTTCTACTACACTGTGGAAGCCATTATGGGGCGCCCAGTACCGGAAAGGGTGCAAACTTGGGGCTTGCAGTTGGGCCTGTCGTTGATATTCGGAATAATGATATTAGCAATTTATAATGACGTTAATCGCTTACTCTGATTAAAATTTTATTGATAACCCGCCACTAAGTAACAATCAAATATTTGAGCATGTATTACAAATGAAGAAACTGGTTTTCTCTCTGCTGGTGGTTTTTGGGTTACCTAGCTCCCTTAACGCACAAACCTTTCAGAACTTTACGATTGCCGACATTATCGTTGACGGTTACCAGCGTATTTCACCTGGCATTATTTATAATCTGTTGCCGGTAGGTATCGGTGATGAAGTTAGCGTAGCTACGCCTGCTTCAATTATTCGTGAGCTGGTTGCTTCGGAATACTTTGATGAGGTCGAAATTTCTCGAGAAGGCGACATCCTTGTTATCACAGTTCTGGAAAGGCCTTCGGTTGCCGAAATTACTATCGACGGCAACAGTGTGCTAGAGACCGAAGATATTATTGATAATATGGCTGACGCTGATATAGCGGAGGGGCAGATATTTACGCGGGCTGCGTTGGAAGTTATTCAGCAAGGTATCCAGGACGTGTACTCTTCTCGAGGGCGCTATGGCGCAGCTGTTGAAATCGATGTAGAAGAACTGCCACGCAACCGGGTTGCAATAAGCCTGGATATCAACGAAGGGGAAGAATCACGGATTCGCAATATTAATGTTGTTGGCAACACGGCATTTGAGGAAGAAACATTGCTCGACTCATTTGAGTTGGGTACCAAGCCCTGGTACATGTTCTTCAGCCGCAAAGACAGATATTCTCGTGAACAATTCACCGGAGATATCGAGAGGCTTGAATCTTTTTATATGGACAACGGTTATGTTGAATTCAATATCGATTCGACACCCATCTCTATCACTCCCGATCGTAAGGAAGTTTATATCACTATTAATGTCAACGAGGGTTACCAGTACACCGTCAGTGCTGTTGACTTGGCCGGCGACTTGGTAGATGCCGAAAACTTGTTGCGTGCAGCCATTTTTGTGAGACCGGGCCAGATTTATTCACAACAACTTGTGACGGGCACTGAGGAAATAATGGTGCAATTCCTCGGAAATCTCGGTTATGCCTTTGCGGAGGCAGAAGGAGTGCCTGAGGTCAATGAAGAGGACCAGACAGTAGAGGTTACGTTCTTTATTCAGCCGGGCAATCGCACTTATGTAAATCGCATTAATTACGCTGGCAATATATCGACCGCCGATGACGTATTGCGGCGCGAAATGCGGCAGTTAGAAAGTGCTCCGGCGTCAAGCTTGCTCATTGAACAATCCAAAGTACGACTTGAGCGATTGGGGTATTTTGAAGCCGTAGAAGTTGAAACTACCGAAGTGTCTGGCACCGAAGACCAGATCGATATTAATTATGACGTTACAGAACAGAGCTTCGGGGCAGTAAGTTTTCAAGTGGGCACAGGGGGAGCGGGCAACTTCTTTCTCAGTACAAGCTTACAGGCGCAGAATTTTCTTGGCACGGGCCGCACGGTAGGTATCGGTGTTAACAAGAGCCGATTTATACAAGGGATGAATTTACAGTATTTGGACCCCTTCTTCACAGCGGATGGCGTAAGCCGAGGGTTTAGTATTTTTGCTCAAGAAATGGACTCGCCATTTAACATATCGAGTTTTAATACCAGCTCTTACGGAGCGTCATTTAACTTTAGTTACCCATTAAGCGAAATTCAGGTGGTTGGTTTCGATATAGGTTATACCCATACCGAATTGAGTTCAGGTTATGGTTCTGTACAGGAAATTGAGTCTAGCCCTAAACTCTTTGATGGTATTAATAACTATGTTATCCGGCCTTTTAATTCGAACCCTTTCGAAGGACCAATCGTAGACTCAGTCTTAGGCGACGTGGCAAACCTCACCGATCAACAGTTACGAAAAAACTCGGAACCGGGTTTCACAGATAAGTACGGAGACGCCTTCGATAACTTTACAATCGCCGGAAATTGGTCCAGGTTCACGCTAAATAGGGGCCAATTAGCTAATGATGGATCCCTCCACCAATTTGGTGTAGAAGTTACGCTTCCCGGTAGCGACCTTACCTATGCACGATTCAACTATTCAGGTCAAATTTACTGGCCAATTAGTCAAAATAGAGATTGGGTAATTGGGCTACGCACAAATATAGGTTACGGTATCGGTTATGGCGATACGAGGGAATTACCATTCTTTAATAATTTCTTTGCCGGTGGTTTAAGTACTAGCGGTGGAGTAGTTAGGGGCTATGAAGAGAATAGCCTTGGCCCGCAAAGTACGGCCGGTGCACGCTACCTAACTCAGCGTGGTATTAGCCTTCTGCGAGATGATAATGGTGATTACGTGCGTCAGGAAGACGGCAGAGTATATGTAGATCCGGCGGCGACGGGATACGAAACACAGCCAATAGTGGACATGAATGGTAATCCAATCTTCGACATAAATGGCAACCTTAAAGTAGCTTTGGCGGTACAAGATTTCTATCTGGATGATGATTACGACAGTTTTGGTGGTAATATATTGACTACAGCGACCTTGGAACTATTGTTTCCTTTACCATTTGTGCCGAATAGAAATCAAATAAGGTCGGCTTTTTTTATTGACGCTGGAAATGTTTTTTCGTCAAATTGTACGGAAAGACAGAGATTGCTTAGGAATTGCACAAACTTCGATATCGGTGAGCTTCGGTATTCAGCAGGAATAAGCGTGACCTATCTATCGCCTTTTGGACCTTTGACCTTCTATTTGGCAACTCCATTCGGTGATAAAGAAGGTGATGATACGAAGTCTTTTGATTTCACCGTAGGGCAGGGATTTTAAAAAGCAGGATGTTATAAGGTTTACGCCGAATCTGCTGAAAAACTTAAATAAACTATTAGACAGGCTGTATGAATTGGAGAATTAATGTGAAAACACTCAAGAATCTGATTACTTGTCTGAGTCTGGCACTGATATCTCAGGGGGCTTTTGCACAAGACTCTAAAATTGGCGTGTTAAATGCGCTGCAGTCACTTTTTAACTCCGATGCGGCACGGGTGTGGCAGCAAGAATTGGATGAGGAATTTAGCATCGATGTAAATCGAGGAAATGAACTCGGAACCCAACTGGCCCAGATGCAGGAAGAGTATCAGCAGAACGAAGCGGTGATGACTGAAGAGGAAAAACGCCGGGCGAACACCGATGCGCAGGACATACAGGTACAACTGCAATTGATTCAGGAGCGCCTTCAGACGTCACTACAGGAAAGACAACAGGCATTTCTGCAAGGTATGCAAGAAGAACTAGCAGCGGCCGTAACAGATGTTGTCGCAGAGGGTGGTTTTGATTTGATTCTGAATGTAGATAGCGCACCTTATTTTGCGCCGGTACTCGATATAACTGCCCGCGTAACAGCAAAACTCAACGAGGGCGCACTGTCTGGAGCGGCCGGAGAAGAACAATAGAGTACCAAACGGTTATCAGGTAGTGTCAGGTGGCACATAATAAAAGCTATACACTTGGTGAAATCGCTGAACTGTTAAGCATAAAACTAGATGGTGATGAAAAGTGTAAGATCCATGGATTGGGTACCTTAAAGCATGCCAAGCTAGGACAGTTGAGTTTCTTGAGTAACCCAACTTATATCAATCAGCTTTCCTCCACCAAAGCTTCGGCTGTTATTGTCGAAGCAAAATATGCTGATATTTATCCCGGAAATCTATTGGTTTCAAAGAATCCCTATGTCAGTTTTGCTTTAGCCAGCGCTTTGTTCTCGACCACACCAAAATCAGAGTTAGGTGTACATGATTCTGCCCATGTGGATGAGAGAGCGCAATTAGGGGGTAATGTAAGTATTGGTCCGAATGTGGTCATTGAAGGCGATGCAAGGGTTGGAGAAAATTGCATTATCGGAGCTGGCTGTTTTATAGGAGAGGGAGCGATCCTCGGCGATAATGCTCATCTTTATAACAATGTAACTTTGTATCACGGTGTTAGAATAGGTCGAGATGTAATTATCCATACAGGCGCTGTTATAGGGGCAGACGGTTTTGGATTTGCATCCGACAACAAGAAGTCGATAAAAATCCATCAGTTGGGTGCCGTGCAAATTGGTGATGACGTGGAGATTGGGGCGGGAACTACCATTGATAGAGGTACTATCGACGATACGGTAATCGAACAAGGTGTCAAAATTGATAACCAAGTTCAAATAGGCCATAACTGCCTGGTGGGAGCACATTCGTTAATCTGTGGTTGTACAGCGATCGCTGGGAGTGTCACTATCGGGAAGCACTGTGTTATGGGAGGGGCTTCTGGAGCGGTTGGCCACATAACGATTGCTGATGAGGTCCAAGTAAGTGCCATGTCCTTGGTCAGTGGGTCAATCAAAGAACCAGGCATCTATTCGTCAGGTACTGGTCACATGAAGACTAGGGACTGGAAGCGCAATATCGTAAGGTTCGCGCAGCTTGACAGCATCACTAAGCGTTTAAAGGAATTGGAAAAAAAGAACTAAACCAAATAGCCGGAACCAGAATTACATCAGAAACCGATGTGGATTAGAGACAGAACATGTTAGTAGACGTTCAAGAAATAAAAGAATACCTCCCGCAGCGGTATCCGTTTTTGCTGATCGATAGAGTGGTTGAAATCGAACTTGGTAAATCTATTGTGGCTTATAAAAATGTCACGGTTAACGAACCCTTCTTTCAAGGACATTTCCCGCACCAACCGATCATGCCTGGTGTGCTCGTAATCGAAGCTTGTGCCCAGGCTGCGGGTGTATTGGGATTCAAAAGCCAAAACAAGAAACCCAAGGATGGGTTTCTATATTACTTTGTAGGTGCCGATAAAGTTCGGCTTCGGCGGCCAGTAGTCCCGGGTGATCAATTATTGCTTGAAGTAAACGTGATAACGAATAAACGAGGTATTTACAAATTTTCTGCTCGGGCCACAGTTGGGGATGAACTAGTTGGCACTATGACTATCATGTGCGCTGAACGTCAAGTAGCCGTCGACTAGATTGCTTTAGCTTTCTATTAAAAGTGGAATTTATGAGTTAATTGGAGGCTTGTGAAGTGATAGACCCAAGCTCGAAGATTGATCCCAGTGCTAATATCGCAGATGACGTGCAGATCGGCCCTTGGTGCATTATCGGTGAAAATGTGACTATCGGTGCCAGGTCGGTGCTGGATTCCCACATAGTAATTCGGGCCAATACTCGGATCGGCCAAAATAACCGTTTTTTTCAATTTGGCTCAGTGGGCGAAGATCCGGCGGACAAGAAATTTGAGGGTGAAGAAACTTGGTTGGACATTGGTGACGACAACATCTTCCGTGAGGGCGTAACTCTGCACCGAGGCACCGGGATTGGCAGTGGCACTACACGAATTGGTAGTGATAATCTTATGATGCCCTACGTGCACATCGCTCACGATTGCATCATCGGCGACCATACGGTGTGCGCTAACAATGTTGGTATTTCGGGCCATGTACAGGTAGGGGACTGGGCCATCTTGGGAGGTTATGCTGGTGTTAACCAGTTTCTTAAAATTGGATCTCACGCCATGGTTGGTGGAATGACCCATATTACAAATGACATACCGGCATATATAATCGTCAGCGGGAGGCCTGCATCAGTTAGAAGCGTTAATGCGATTGGCTTGGAACGGCGGGGATTTGATAAGGACACAATTACTGAAATTCGGGAAGCCTTCAAAATCATCTATAAGCGCAATTACAGTCTCCAGGAAGCCATCGATCAGATCAAGGCTATGCGAGAAAATTGCGATGCTCTGCAGGTTCTAATTGAGTCGCTGGAGTCATCTGAAAAAGGCATCCATAGGTAGAATGTCTGCTCGCCGACTATGACCCAACCCCTGCGATTTGGAATTGTTGCTGGAGAGAAGTCCGGCGACATGCTCGGCGCCGATCTTATTAAAGCCTTGAAAGAACATTACCCGGACGCAGAATTTTTCGGTATCGGCGGGCCTGCCATGGAGGAGCTCGGATGCCATTCGCTGGTACCCATGGACAGGCTCTCTGTCATGGGGTTTGTGGAACCCCTGGGGCGACTGCCAGAACTACTGCGTATTAAGCGCAATCTAGAGCATACCTTTATCGAGAATCCACCCGCGGTTTTTATTGGAATTGACTCACCTGACTTCAACTTACGGTTGGAGGCCACGTTAAAAGCAAACAAAATAAAGACAGTGCAATACGTGAGTCCTACCGTATGGGCTTACCGCGCTAAGCGCATCTTTAAGATCAAACAAGCGGTGGACCTTGTGCTGACGCTTTTTCCGTTCGAGACTGAGATTTATCAGAAGCACGGAGTCTCCGTAGCCTGTGTAGGCCACCCTCTCGCGAACCAAATTGATTTTGAGGATTACCGGAAACAGAACCGTGAGCAGCTAAGTCTCGCAGACAATGATAGGGTTGTGGCCCTGCTGCCGGGCAGTCGCAGTAGTGAAATTAAGCGGCTGGGACCGGTGTTTATGGAAGCCGCAATAGCCGCACTTCAGCAGTTTCCTAAAATGAAGTTCGTACTCCCCGCAGCGGGGGCAGGAGCGAAAATTTTGCTTAATGAACTTTTAGGTAAGTTCAAGATCCTCGGCAACGATCAATTCCAGCTAGTGGATAATTCCCACGCTGCTATGAGTGCTTCCAATCTGGTTATACTGGCCTCGGGCACAGCTACGCTGGAAGCAATGTTATTACGTCGGCCTATGGTGGTTTGTTATAAGTTAGCTCCGATTACTTACGCTATTGCTTCTCGGATGTTACAGATATCCTTTGTGGCATTACCAAATCTCTTGGCAGGGAAAGAATTGGTGCCTGAGTACGTGCAGAAAGCCTGCACCGCTAAGACGCTAAGCTTGGAAATTACCAAATTTATGTCGGAAGCGAGCGAAGATGATTCGAAGCACATTAAATTACTGAAAGAATTTGATGCAATTCACCGTGGTCTTCGTTTGGGGGGGTCTGTTGGAGCTGCGCAAGAGATTGTGAATTTAATCCAGACCAGTTAACAAATGATCAAGGAACTCCAAATCAAATCAGGCGAGATAAGAGCCGCCTCAACGCTAGAGGCCGGCACAGACGAAGTGGGTAGGGGGCCTCTAGCAGGGGATGTGGTAGCCGCTGCTGTTATTCTGCATCCTGACCGACGAGTTATTGGCTTGATGGATTCGAAGCAGCTTAACGAACGACAACGACTGCATCTATATACTCAGATCACCGAGAATGCTTATAGTTGGGCGGTGGCTCGCGCCAGTGTTTTTGAGATCGATGAGGTCAATATTCTGCAAGCTAGCTTATTGGCGATGCATCGCGCAGTAGATATTCTCGATCAAAAACCAGATTTTGTTTATGTTGACGGAAAATATAGTCCCAAATGGCAATATCCGTCTCGAGCAATCGTTAAAGGAGATTCTTTGATGCCATGCATTGCTGCTGCTTCTATCATAGCTAAAGTCACTCGAGACTGGGATATGAAAGAGTTAGATAAGACATTTCCTGGGTACGGTTTTGCTCAGCACAAAGGCTATCCTACTAGTATGCACCTCAAAGCACTGAAAAATCTTGGGCCATGTAAAATCCATCGGCGATCATTTGCACCTGTTGCTAAGCTACTGGACTAGATGATCGGGAGTTTTTTGGTTCGCTTACTAATATGGGTATTGTGTGAACCTCACAACACAATAATAAATGGTACGGTGAGGTGGCACACGAAACAGGCGCGACTGGGTTCACGAGCCCATCGATATGTTAGAGAATGCCGGGAATTTTATTACATCCCTTTATAGATGGAATTCAAGATAGACGTTTTATCTATAGCCTTTATAGGTAATTGATAAAAGCGGAGCAGAAAAGCCTATAGAAAAAGAGTATAGTAGCCCCTACGATATATGGTGTAAAACGTATCGCGACTCTGAGAAATAATTCAACCGCTTCTTTGTTCGCCAGTTGGTATTGAACGATCTGCATGTCTGAAAATTCGTCTAGTCAATTTTTTGCGCACCTGCGATTACATACCGAATTTTCTATCAGTGACGGTCTGGTCACTATCTCTCCACTGATCAACCGCCTTCAGAAATTCCGGATGCCAGCAGCGGCGATAACGGATCTAGCAAACCTATTCGGGCTAATCAAGTTCTATAGTAGCGCAGTAAAGGCAGGCATAAAACCTGTGTGTGGCTGCGATTTGTTAATCAAAGATGAAGCAGGTGCTCATACACGCCTTGTTCTTTTGGTAAAAGACCATGCAGGGTACCTGAATCTTACTAATGTCATTTCTGACCTTTATACAGACTCTCCGAATCACGGTGAACCGGTGCTGGCTATGTCAAAACTTGCCGGCCGGACAGAAGGATTGATTGCGTTATCTGGCGCGCAGCAGAGCAATATCGGCACAGCGTTGCTTGCTGAAGATCAAACACGGGCCAGGCAACTACTGGAGCAATGGCTGGCCTTATTTCCTGGAAGTTTCTACCTTGAACTTCAGCGAGTGGGTAAGATCGACGAGCATCAATATATAGACGGAGCTATAACCTTAGCACAGGAGACTCAATGTCCAGTGGTGGCCACCAATGATGTCCGGTTTATTGAGCAGGAAGATTTCGATGCTCATGAGGTTAGAGTATGCATCAATGAGCGGCGCACTCTCAACGATCCCCGTAGACCGCATAATTATACTGACCAGCAATATCTAAAAAGCGCTGAAGAGATGACAGAGTTATTCGCGGATATACCTGAGGCTATTCAGAACGCATGGGAAATCGTTAAACGTTGCAGCCTTGATCTGGAACTAGGTAAACCGCACCTACCAAATTATCCAATACCGGAGAATATAGCTCTAGAAGATTATCTCTCCGCAGCAAGCTCGAAGGGTCTGCAGAAACGCTTTGCGGTGATGTTTGACGATAAAAAACCAGATTCTTCTGTTGTTCAGCCTTATCTCGAGCGACTAGAAATAGAACTTAAAATTATCAATCAAATGGGCTTCGCCGGATATTTTCTCATTGTGATGGAGTTCATCCAGTGGGCTAAGGATAATGGTATACCGGTCGGACCAGGGCGCGGATCTGGCGCAGGATCGATCGTTGCCTACGCACTTGGGATAACTGACCTCGACCCGTTGAAATATGATTTGCTGTTTGAAAGATTTCTCAATCCTGAACGGGTATCCATGCCCGATTTCGATGTAGATTTTTGTATTGAGGGGCGCGATCGGGTAATACAGCATGTTGCCGAGCTATACGGTAAAGAAGCGGTGTCCCAAATAATTACATTTGGCACTATGGCAGCCAAGGCTGTAATTAGGGATGTTGCCCGTGTGCAGGGTAAGCCCTACGCGCTTGCGGACAAGCTGTCCAAGATGATTCCCTTCGAACCGGGCATCACTCTTAAGAAAGCTTTTGAATTAGAACCCCAGCTAGTGGAATTTGTTGAAAGTGATGAAGATGTCCAGGAAATCATGGAGATGGCTTACAAGTTAGAGGGTGTTACCCGCAACGTAGGTAGGCACGCCGGCGGTGTGGTTATAGCTCCTACCAAGCTAACCGATTTTACGGCTCTTTACTGTGATGAGTCAGGGCATGGGCTCGTCACTCAGTTTGATAAGACCGATGTCGAAACAGCAGGTTTGGTAAAATTTGATTTTCTTGGACTGCGTACTCTCACTATTATTGATTGGGCAGTAAAGATGATTAATGCCCAACTCGATGCAAAAGAAACACCCATAGATATAACTACCTTGCCTCTGGACGATGAAAAGGTTTACCGCTTGTTGCAACGTGCTGGGACAGTTGCAGTTTTCCAGTTGGAATCTCGAGGCATGAAGGATTTGATCAAGCGTTTGGTACCTAACTGTTTCGAAGACATTATTGCGTTGGTGGCCTTGTTTCGACCAGGTCCATTGCGATCCGGCATGGTGGATGACTTCATAGAACGTAAACATGGCAGAACCAGTGTGGTTTATCTCCACCCTGAATTAAAGCCCGTACTTTCAAAAACCTTTGGTGTAATTCTTTACCAGGAACAGGTGATGCAGATTGCCCAGGTGTTGGCAAACTACACACTTGGTGGAGCTGATATTCTGCGTAAAGCCATGGGAAAAAAAGCAACTGAGGAAATGGCGAAACAACGGGCTACATTTTTGAAAGGTGCTACGTCTCGGGGCATTGACGCAAAAATAGCGGAAAACATTTTCGACTTGATGGAGAACTTTGCCGAATATGGTTTTAATAAATCTCATTCGGCAGCGTATGCCCTTGTGGCTTACCAGACGGCGTGGTTAAAAGCCCACTACCCAGCTTATTTCATGGCCGCAGTACTTACGGCCGAAATGCAAAACACGGACAAAATTGTCACCTTGATCGATGAATGCCACGAGATGGGCCTTACAATCGTTCCACCCGACGTGAATACCGGAGAGTTCAATTTCATCGTAAATGGCAAGGGTGAAATTGTATACGGTCTTGGGGCTATCAAGGGTCTTGGGGAAGGTCCAGTAGAGAGTATTCTAAAAGCACGGGCAGATGGGCCATTTAACGAATTACTTGATTTGTGTTTGAGGATCAACGTCCAGTCAGTTAACAAACGTACTATGGAAGCCCTGATCCGATCTGGAGCGCTCGATGGTCTTGTGCAGGGTGACATTGATTACTCACGAGCAATGCTTACTGCAACACTTGCTGAGGTAATGCAGGCGGCTGAACAGAGAAGTCGGAACAGCGCGAGTGGAGTTGACGATTTGTTTGGGGATATTACCCCATCAGAACGGATTAACGGGAGTCTAAAATCATCTCATGTCAGACTGCATTCTTGGGCAGAACAACAACGCTTGATCGCCGAAAAACAAACACTCGGTTTATACCTCTCTGGTCATCCGATAAGAGAGTATTTGCCGGAACTTAGCCGCATTACGACTGGTCGGTTAGCCAATTTACGACCTGAACGGGGTTCGCAACTAGTAGCGGGATTGCTACATGATTTCCGTACAATGAGAAGCAAGAAAGGTGAAAGAATCGCGTTCCTGATTCTTGATGACAGTAGTGGCCGTTTCGAGATATCCCTTTTTGCGAAGGAATATGAAAAGTACCGAGATCTCATCCAGAAAGACGCGATACTTTTGATAGAATGTACCGTGAGTGTGGATGATTACAGCGGTGGTATAAAGGGCCGAGCCAAGCAGGTGATGACTTTAGCTGAAGTCCGCAAGCGGTTTGCTAATCGTCTAGCTCTGAATCTCAACGCTGCCGCGTTGGAAGCAAATTTCTGTGAGCACTTGGCCAATATTCTAAAACCCTATCGTAGAGTCAAAACGAATATCGAGCAAGTCACGGTAACAGCCTCTGAAAATAAGAGCAAAACTGGTTGCGGCAATGAAGTAGCCATGGACGAACCTGAGGGCTGCCAAGTTGTGATCAATTACGAACGATCGGATTTTAGAGGGTGTATAATGCTGGGTCAGGATTGGCTGGTGTCACCCACCGATGATCTTATTCAACGACTGCGGATGGAATATGGTAAAGAAAAGGTCGCACTCGATTATGAACGAGGAACAATAATAAATTGAGCGAGCAATTGATTGCTCTATATTCTAATGGACCCGAATTATCTCGAATTTGAACAACCCATCGCTGAACTGGAGGCCAAGATCAGAGAATTGCGCTTGGTCGGCGACGACAATGAGTTGAATATTAATGAAGAAATTCAGCGGCTGAAGGACAAGAGCTCCAGGCTCACGAAAAAAATCTACTCTAAACTTACTCCTTGGCAGATATCCCAAGTTGCGCGTCATCCGCTAAGGCCCTACACCTTGGATTATATCGAGCACATTTTTACAGAGTTCGACGAATTCCACGGGGACCGATTGTTTGCCGATGACCAGGCGCTTGTTGGTGGTTTAGCCAAGCTAGACGACCGTCCAGTGATGGTTCTCGGTCATCAAAAAGGAAGAGGTACTAAAGAAAAGGTTCGTCACAATTTCGGCATGCCCCGTCCAGAAGGTTATCGAAAAGCCTATCGGTTAATTCAATTGGCCGAACAATATAAACTACCAGTGCTGAGTTTTATAGATACACCTGGCGCATACCCGGGCATGGATTCGGAAGAAAGAGGTATTAACGAAGCGATTGCAGAAAACATGGCCATGATGTCACGTGTTCGTACTCCTTTGATTGCCACTGTCACTGGTGAAGCTAACTCAGGAGGCGCCATTGCCATAGGGGTCGCAGACCATCTCAACATGCTGCAGTATTCAACCTATACCGTCATTACACCAGAGGGCTGCGCTACCATTCTCTGGAAGTCTGCGGAGCATGCAGCAGCCGCAGCCGAGGCTATGGGGGTGACTTCGGAACGCTTAGAAGAGTTAGGAATAGTGGATCAGACAATTCCAGAACCACTTGGAGGTGCGCATCGAGATGTCACAGCCACCGCAGCGAATGTTAAAACGGCACTGCTGGAACAGGTAGAACGCTTGATGGCTGTGAATACGGATGATCTGGTGGCCCGTCGCTACGAGCGACTGATGAGCTACGGTATATCCAGCGACACCTAGACCTGTCCATCTGGTTCTTCTAACTCAAGAACCTTTGTGCAATTCTACGCAGGGATGGCATCAAGTTACCTAATTTTATGCTGATTGGTTAGTGCATGAATTTTGACTCAGAAAAACTCCGTACTGCTCTGCAATCTATGCCGCATAGTGATGCCATTATAGTGGGCTTGAGTGGTGGTGTAGATTCAATTGTTCTGTTGCATGCATTGCATTCGCTAAAACAACAGGGGAAGGTACATTTTTCACTTAGCGCGCTGCATGTTAATCATGGTTTGCATGCAGAAGCTGGGGCTTGGAAGGGTTTTTGCGAAAAATTTTGTAATGAACTAGATGTGCCACTGGTTATAAGCAAAGTTCATGTCGAAATTGCTGAGCCTGCTAATGCGACTGGTTTGGAGAATGCTGCTAGAGATGCTCGTTATCGGGCTTTCGAATCGAACTTGCAGTCCGGAAAAGTTTTGTTGCTAGCCCATCACCTCGACGACCAATTAGAGACTTTTTTACTGCGTTTAATGAGAGGTTCTGGCATACGGGGCTTAGCTGGTATCCCCCAATATCGCTTGTTGGGTGACAGCTTTCTTTTTCGGCCATTGCTTGATTTCACTCGAGAGTCCCTCATTGCCTATGCGCACACACAGAAACTCAATTGGATAGAAGATAATTCCAACCTGAATACCCGTTTTGATCGGAACTATTGCCGTCATGAGTTGTTCCCGCGGATTGAGCAGCGCTGGGTGAAGTATCGAGAGTCTTGGAGCAAGTCCTTGGTTCTGCTGGGCGAAGCTGACCAATTACTCCAGGAATTAGCGATAATTGATCTGAGCTTTGCAGCTACAGAACGAAACAATGTGATCAAAATAGAAAAATTACTACAGCTATCGGATGTTCGGCGTCGTAATGCTCTGCGCCATTGGTTCAGTCGGCTTGGTCTGAAAGAAATAGGCTGGAACCGGTTACAACAATTAAGTCGTGAAGTGCTTACAGCGAAAGCCAGCAGGATAGTAACGTTACCTTTCGATGGCTGCTTACTTCAGCGTTTTAAGGGGAAGCTATATGCCCTTCGCGTGCTTCAGGGATTTGATAAAAAACAGACACTATCTTGGAGCATAGAAAAACAATCTAAACTAAAACTTACGGATAATGGAATATTACGTGCTGAATCCGTATCAGGGTCAGGCATCCGCGTAGCTAAAAGTAGTAGCTTGCGCGTTAAGTATCGAATGGGGGGAGAGACCTGCCAACTCGTCGGTCGGCCGAGGAAGCTGCTAAAGAAATTATTGCAGGAGGAAGAGGTGGCCCCGTGGTTACGTGAACGTTTGCCGTTGTTATACATGGAAGATGAACTTGTCTGTATCCCCGGTATAGGGATCGCTGAGAATTACGTTGCAAAAGCGAATGAAAACGGCTTCCTAATTTATTGGGAGGCTCCGGATTTTAACCTAGCTGGGGATTAAATTTGTTATTAGCTAGACTTGAGTTTGTTCTGGCAAGTCGCTTCTGGTAAGCTGTAGCTCCATCTGTAAGAGCCCGCGACTTGCTGGCTCTAACTAGTAGGATGGGGCCTCAATGACTCGCTATATCTTCATTACTGGCGGTGTAGTTTCTTCACTTGGTAAGGGTATTACCTCGGCGTCTCTTGGTGCAATACTTGAGGCACGCGGTCTTAATATTACGATGTTAAAACTGGATCCCTATATTAATGTGGATCCGGGAACCATGAGTCCGTTTCAACACGGAGAGGTATTTGTCACTGAAGACGGGGCAGAGACTGACCTTGATCTTGGGCACTACGAAAGGTTCATCCGCACCACGATGTCGAAAAAGAACAACTTCACCGCTGGCAGGGTGTATGAAGAAGTGCTGAAGTGTGAACGGCGCGGTGACTATCTTGGTGCCACTATTCAGGTAATTCCACATATCACAGATAAAATTAAGCAGCGTGTGATAGACGGAGCTGGTGATGCCGATGTGGCTCTGGTTGAAATCGGTGGTACTGTGGGTGACATCGAATCCCAACCGTTTCTTGAAGCTATACGGCAACTTCGCGTGGAATTGGGTTCAGCTCGGACATTGTTTCTCCATTTGACCCTTGTGCCCTATATAAGTACAGCTGGAGAGACCAAAACTAAACCCACACAGCATTCTGTAAAGGAACTGCGCTCCATTGGTATTCAACCTGACATCTTGGTATGTCGTTCAGAACAAGAGATCGACGAGTCAGCCCGCAAAAAAATTGCTTTGTTCACGAACGTCGAACTTCCGGCCGTAGTGTCTTTACCAGATACCGATTCTATCTATCGCGTTCCCTCCATTCTCGGGACTGCCGGGCTGGATCAAATTGTCGTTGAGAAGCTACAGCTAGATTGCGACAAGGCCGATTTTTCGGAGTGGGACCGAGTGGTCGAAGCCGAACTGCATCCAGAGCGTGAGATTAAGTTGGCTATGGTAGGTAAGTATACGGACTTGCTTGATGCCTATAAGTCTTTGAATGAAGCCGTTACTCACGCAGGGATTCAGACACGGACCAAGGTAAACATAAGTTATATTGATTCTACTGATGTAATGGAGCAGGGCACTAGTTTACTAGAAGACTATGATGCAATTCTTATACCCGGTGGATTCGGTGAGCGGGGGTTTGAGGGTAAGATCCTAACTACCCAGTATGCGCGGGAGAAAAAGGTTCCCTATCTTGGTATTTGCCTCGGCTTGCAGGCTGCAGTTATCGATTACGCTCGAAACGTAGCAGGATTGGAAGGGGCTAATAGTACCGAATTCGATAAAAAGTGTGAACATCCCGTGATAGCCCTAATTAGCGAATGGACGACCGTAACAGGAACCACTGAGGTCCGAGATGAGAATTCAGATCTCGGCGGTACGATGCGTCTCGGCGGGCAGAAGTGTGTTCTTGACAAGAATTCCATTACATACGAATGTTATGGAGAGAGAGAAATTGTCGAGCGGCACCGACATCGCTATGAATTCAATAATGACTATCTCGAAACCTTTGCCGCCGCAGGCTTGAAACTCGCGGGCAAATCAGTCGATGGTATGCTAGTGGAGGTAATCGAGGTGCCGAACCATCCTTGGTTCGTTGGCTGCCAATTTCACCCGGAGTTCACCTCAACACCACGTGAAGGGCACCCACTTTTTACTGGTTTCATTTTAGCCGCTATCACCCGCCATAAAGAGCGGCTTAGTAATGGCGAGCTAGGTAATACGCTGAATAACACGCAGCCGATTACAGCTACCACTGAGATCGCGTAAGTTTGAACGTCCTACCCTTAAGATTGTCGAACAACTATGATCAATAAACAGATTGATATTGCGGGTATTTGCTTGTCAAACGACCAGCCATTCGTGCTGCTAGGCGGGCTAAATGTACTTGAATCCCGTGACCTTGCTTTGTCGGTGGCGGAACACTTCAAACAGGTAACTGCAGAGCTTGGCATTCCTTACATATTCAAAGCATCTTTTGATAAGGCCAATCGTTCCTCAATGAACTCGTTTCGCGGTCCTGGGTTGGAAGAGGGGCTCAAATGGCTCAGTGATGTTAAAGCTCAATTTGAGATACCCATCGTTACCGATGTCCATGTACCAGAACAAGCAGAAGCGGTAGCTGAGGTAGCCGATATTTTGCAATTGCCGGCGTTCCTTTCCAGGCAAACTGATCTAGTTGTGGCTATGGCGGAAACTGGAGCAGCGATTAATATCAAGAAAGCTCAGTTTCTGGCTCCTCAGGAAATGGGGAATATCCTCGACAAGTTTGAAACTGCAGGTAATGAACAATTGATGCTATGCGAAAGGGGTAGTGCATTTGGTTACAACAATTTAGTGGTAGACATGCTCGGGTTTTCAACCATGAAAACATTTGGCTATCCTGTGATCTTCGATGTTACCCATTCTTTGCAAGAACCTGGTGGCCTAATAAACGCGGCAGATGGAAGGCGGGCTGATGTCACTGCTTTGGCTAGAGCCGGCATTAGTCAATCTATAGCTGGTCTGTTTCTAGAGGCACACCCAGATCCTAATCAGGCTTTGTGTGATGGGCCCTGTGCTTTACGTTTGGACACTTTGAAAATATTCCTGGAACAAATAAAGGCTTTGGATGAATTGATCAAATCTTTGCCACCCATTGACACTGTCTAGTGTCCTGACTTTGTTCTTTGGTTTAAAAACATGTCTTGGGTAATAAAATGTCCGAAATAAAACAAATTAAAGCTCGTGAAATACTGGATTCACGGGGTAATCCAACCGTGGAAGCGGATGTCATCCTAGGGAGCGGAACCGTTGGCCGCGCCTGTGTTCCTTCAGGAGCATCGACCGGGTCACGGGAAGCACTTGAACTTAGGGATAAGGATCCAAATCGTTATCTGGGGAAGGGAGTGCTAAGCGCTGTTCAAAACGTGAACACTGCTATTAGACGCAAGCTTGTTGGTATGAATGTTACCGATCAAGTGGCACTGGACCAGGCAATGTTAGATCTGGATGGAACTGATAATAAGTCTAATCTTGGCGCTAATGCCATCTTAGCTGTATCGCTGGCTGCGGCCAAAGCTGCAGCATTGGAAACCAGTGTGCCTCTGTATGTCTACATTGCTAGGCTAAATGGTACTGAGGGGCAGTATTCGCTGCCAGTCCCAATGATGAATATTATCAATGGTGGTGAGCATGCGGATAATAACATCGATATTCAAGAATTTATGATCCAGCCTACCGGAGCCCCAAGCTTCTCGGAGGCATTACGTTTCGGTGCAGAAGTATTTCATTCACTGAAATCAGTGCTCAATAAACAAGGGCTAAGCACTGCAGTGGGAGATGAGGGAGGGTTTGCACCCAATTTACCTTCAAACGCAGCTGCGCTGGATGTCATATTACAGGCAGTCGAACTAGCAGGGCTTAAGATTGGGCAGAATATGTACCTCGCACTTGATTGTGCTGCGTCTGAGTTCCACAGAGATGGCAAATACCGACTCAAAAGTGAGAACAAAACCTATAATTCGAGTGAATTTGCTGACTACCTTCAAGGCCTGGCCAAGCGTTATCCCATTTTGTCTATTGAGGATGGCATGGATGAGTCGGATTGGGTTGGGTGGGCTAAATTATCAGCTCAAATAGGCGATAAAGTTCAATTAGTAGGTGATGATTTATTTGTCACTAATACCAGTATTTTGCAGCGAGGAGTAATTGAGAATGTGGCCAATTCTATACTCATTAAATTCAACCAAATCGGCTCGCTTACAGAGACGCTGGCCGCTATTAACATGGCGAAGAAAGCAGGTTATACGGTAGTGATCTCGCATCGCTCCGGTGAGACTGGGGACACGACGATAGCTGACCTTGCAGTCGGAACGGCGGCCGGACAGATAAAGACTGGTTCTTTGTGCAGGTCAGACAGGGTGGCCAAGTACAACAGGCTACTGCGTATTGAAGAGGAACTGGGTGATACGTCAGTTTACAATGGCTTGAAAGAGTTTGAACGGTTTACCGGTCAACGATAGGGGATAACATACATGAAGATTCTCTATGTGCTACTGGGTAGCATCTTTTGCGCGCTACAATACCAGTTATGGATTGGTGAGAATAGTATACGCGCGCTGAATATGTTGGAGGTTGAATTAGATGTTCAGGGCGCGGTTAATAAGGAAATGGCAGAACGTAATCGGCTGCTTGAAATCGAAGTGCTGGATCTGAAGAATGGATTGGAAGCCGTGGAAGAGCGAGCCAGATCGGAACTTGGAATGATTGAAGATGGCGAAACTTTCTACCTATTGATTGAAAAATAACGCTTGTACTACGGGGTTATTAACCACAGAACTTAGAAGATTCTACTATGACAATTTGGGCTATTCTGCCAGCGGCTGGCATCGGTCGTCGCATTGGATCGAACACACCCAAACAGTACCTGCCTGTAAACGGGGTGCCTATAATTTCGCTGACTCTGCAGCGCCTGGCTAGTGTTAGCGCTATTAAAAAGATCATTGTTGTAATTCACCCCGAAGACAATAATTGGAAGGAGCTTTCATTAGAGATTGATAAAAAACTCGAGTGCGTGCTGGGAGGTCAAGAACGTCAGCAGTCTGTATTAAATGCTCTGCTAGCGCTAGATGATGAAGCAAATGCGGATGATTGGGTGTTAGTTCATGATGCGGTTCGGCCTTGCGTTGAAGTCTCTGACATTGAAAAATTGATCATTGCCTTACGAACCCATAACGTAGGTGGACTACTTGGCTATACCTTAGATAATACGTTAAAGCAGGTAACTGGAGAGCAAGAAGTCCAAACAACTATCGATCGCAATAATTACTGGAATGCTTTGACTCCTCAGATGTTTCGTTATGGATTGCTTAAAGAGGCTATGGAGAGAGTCGAGGCCCAAGGACTAACGATAACAGACGAAGCGGCGGCGATGGAGTTTATGGGATATCGACCGCGGATGGTTGAAGGCAGCAAACTCAATATCAAGATTACCCATGAATCGGACTTAGTGCTGGCGGGCATGATTCTTAACTTAAAAAGTTAGGAATTAGAAAATTGCGCACTAGATAAACCAATCTGAACGGGCTAGGACGGAAAACATTCTATGAAGGCCGACAGCATGCGAATAGGGCACGGTTTCGATGTACATCGATTCACCGAGAATTTCGATATCAGCAAGCCTCTTAAGCTAGCGGGCCGTTTAATACCCGAAGAGCTTAGTTTAGAAGCCCATTCCGATGGTGACCTTGTTCTGCATGCTGTCTGTGATGCCATGCTTGGAGCCATGGCGATCGGTGATATTGGCGAGCACTTTCCTAGTAACAATGCGGCACTGGCAGGTATCGACAGTGCTGAGCTATTGGAACGGGTATTGCAATTGGCGGATAAAAATCAGTTTCGACTGGTAAATGTCGATGTCACTGTCATTGCTCAGGTGCCCAAACTGAGTCCTTATCGCTATGAGTTGCGTGATAGTCTGAGTAGTCTGCTCCAGATGGATTCTGACCGGGTAAACCTAAAGGCCTCTACTACCGAACAGCTTGGTTATATTGGCCGTAAAGAAGGGATGGCCTGTCACGCTGTAGTTTTGATGCATACCAATGCTTGATTCAATGGACAGCTCTATAAGAGAAGAACAGGATTTTATTTCGTTAAGTGAACTTAACTATGTTAGTCGCGCACCCGATATAAGTGCATTGATCAAACAACAGTTTGTGGATTTCAGGGTGAACGAGGAACTGGGCTTTCCGCTCAGCGGCGATGGGGAGCATCTCTACCTGCGTATTCGGAAAACAGATCTATCTACGGGTGATGTCGCTAGGCGCTTAGCATCAATATGCAGGTCTAGCCTTAGCAACGTTGGGTACAGCGGTATGAAAGATAAGCGAGGGGAGTGCACCCAATGGTTCAGTGTGCCACTTACTCGGATAAACGAGCAAAGACTGAAAGAAATCGAATGTGGTTTTCTACAAATTCTGGATACTCAGCGCAATAGTCGTAAACTGAAGGTTGGTAGCCACAGAAGCAATCGTTTCGAGGTCTTATTGCGCCAGTGTCAAGGTCATAAATCGATCTTTGAGGAAAGGCTACGCTCGATTGAAACTTCGGGAGTGCCTAACTATTTTGGACCGCAGCGCTTCGGGAACGATATGAGCAACCTTGCTCAGGTAATGTGCTTATTTCGGGCAGAAATGGATTTGGATGGGAATAGAAGAATCAATGTAAAAGCCCGCAGGAGGCGCAGTATGTTGTTCTCTGCAGCGCGTGCCTATTTGTTTAACCAGGTATTATCAGAGCGTATCCATCAGGCTAACTGGAATCAGTTTGTGCTAGGGGACGTTTTGAACCTAGGAGGGACCAGTCGATATTTTATATTAGAGGAAGGATGCTGGGACGAGAAATTACAGCAGCGACTGGATGGCTTCGATATCCACATTTCAGGGCCTTTAGCTGGCGAACACGCTCCCGAGGAGAAATATATAAGCAGTGCCAAGGCGGCACGCATCGAAGACGAAGTTCTGGCAAAATTCCAAACGTTGATAGACGGACTAACTGTTTTTGGCTTAAAAGCTGCTCGCCGACCATTACGTTTTGTTCCAACTCATCTCCAGTGGCATTGGTCGGTACCGCAAGAGCTTAAACTACAGTTCACGCTTCCTCGAGGAGCCTATGCAACCAGTTTGTTGCGTGAGTTGTGCACTACAAATTAATTCAGTAATGGCGGTGTGGAATATTGAATAGTAAATATAATCTGAATGGCATTGGCATGACTTCGCAGCGGACTCGTGAACGATTATTAGGGCGATTATTAGACCAGGGCATTAAGAGTATGGAGGTGCTCGACGTCATGCGCTCCACTCCGCGGCATATATTCCTTGATGAAGCTTTAGCCCATCGTGCTTATGAGGATGTGGCGCTGCCTATTGGGCACAATCAGACGATTTCCCAGCCGTATATTGTGGCACGCATGACCGAAGCCTGTGTTGCGAGCGGACAACTGAATAAGGCTCTTGAGATAGGTACTGGTAGTGGGTATCAGACAGCTATATTGGCTTCTCTAGCTAAAAAGGTGTACACGATAGAGAGAATCAAGCCACTATTAAATCGTGCCAAGAAGAACCTGAAACTCTTGGGTCTACGCAATATTGATTACAAACATGATGATGGAAGTTTGGGCTGGGAGGAAAAAGGACCCTTCGATGCCATTCTCGCGACTGCGGCTCCGCAGACTGTGCCTCATGAATTACTGGATCAGTTAGCTGAAGGAGGGCGGCTAATTATTCCTGTGGGTGGGGAGGGCCGTCAAGAGCTAAAACTTATAACCAAACAAGGTAATGAGTTTAACGAAGGTGTGCTGGATCTGGTACGGTTTGTGCCACTACTAAAGGGGCAATTGCACCAATAGCTAAGGTATTCTATTCATGGTGTCAGATACGCAAGGAGATCAAACTCGGCATAAGGTGACGTCAGAGTTTAGTACGTCGTCCGGTGCATTATTCTTCCTAAAGGGCGTAGCAATGGGACTCGGTGATTCCGTGCCCGGTATATCGGGGGGAACAGTTGCGGTAATTACTAATATTTATAGTCGACTTATTTTTGCCATCAGAGCGATAGACTGGACTGCTTGCAAGTTACTCCTTGGAGGACATCTATCTGCTTTTTGGCAGCGCGTAGACGGCGCTTTTCTGCTACTACTTGGGCTGGGTATTCTGACTGGTTTGCTTTCCTCAGCCAGTACTGTGCTGTTCCTGCTGGATAATTATTTTGAGGCATTAATGGCCTTTTTCATTGGCTTGGTAATGGCTTCCGTGTATCTGTTGAAAGGTGAATATGATTTTTTAGATTGGAATAATATTATTTCGCTCGTTGTTGGTTTTTTGTTGGCGTTTCTCCTCAGTAACCTAGGTCCCCGCGCTGTCGATGTAACTCTTGCGTATGTCTTCTTTAGTGGCATGGTTGCCATATGTGCAATGATATTGCCGGGACTTTCCGGTGCATTCATTCTACTGTTGTTGGGTGTCTATCAACACATGCTCACTGCGTTGGTGGGGATGCAGCTGTTGATCATCCTAGACTTTGCCGTTGGCTGTATTATAGGGCTGTTAGCTTTTTCAAGATTACTGGCCTGGGTGCTTCGTTATTATTACCAGCTTACCTATGGGTTCATCTCTGGCATCCTTTTAGGATCGATATTTATTCTGTGGCCTTGGCAAAGGGTACTTAGCTCCTACGTAGGCAGAGAAGGTAGGGAACATCCATTACAAACTACGAATGTCTTGCCGTTAAACTATCTAGAGATCACTGGAAATGAACCCATGCTTGCTTTCGCAGCATTGAGTTTTATGGCGGGTGTTACCGTTGTGTTTCTGCTCCGCAGGGCGTCCTATTACCATGCCCTCCGGAAGTAATAGTTTTGAATTTAGGAAAGACTTGTGAAATTAGTATTGTCGATCACTAAAAATCTGTGTAACCGGGTTAGCTTGGTGACCTTGTCCATCATCATTGCTGCATGCGGCGGTTACCAGGCACCTGTCTCGGAACAGGGTGAACGCCAGTTGGTAAGGGCTCCGATAATCGTAGACAATTCGGCGCCGGATAGAGGTAATAACACTCCTAGAGATTCAGTTGCTGTCGTAGATTCATCCCAAGCAGGCATTTTGGCTTCACAAATCTATCGTGTGCGGGCTGGTGATACGCTGTTTTCTATTGCATTTCAGCACGATTTAGATTTTCGCAGTCTGGCGACATCTAACAATTTAAATTCGCCGTATACAATTTTTGTTGGGCAAGAAATTGATCTCAATACTCCCCAGATAGCCCGCAGTAGTTCGATAACCAGCACCAACATTGGTGAGCCGAGCATTAATAACTCAGTAGCTCGCGCGCAGGGCAGTATTTCGCGTGCTGGTGATGTAATACGACGGGCTATTGGTAGCAATAGCGAGAAGCCGAACTGGCGATGGCCTCATGGGGGAAAAGTAATACGGGGCTTCGAAGCCGATGTGAACAAAGGAATCGATATTGGAGGCAAGCTAGGCGACCCGGTTTTCGCGGCCAGCAGTGGCGATGTGGTATATTCCGGACGTGGAGTACAGGGTAGTGGTAACCTGATTATCATCCGTCATAATGACCGTTATCTTAGTGCTTATGCGCATAACAGTAGGATGTTGGTCGGCGAAGGTATCCATGTGAAGGAGGGAGACAAGATTGCCGAGGTTGGCAACAGTTCAAACGGCATATCGATGTTGCATTTCGAAATTCGGTTTGACGGGAAATCGGTGGATCCCACCGGCCTGCTGCCTCACCGCTAGTTAAATTCATATAAACCAGCGATTAGTTTATCTTTCTAGGTATTCCCGCTTATTCAATTTGTCGGCCCATTCTTCAGCGTCTGGCAACGGCTCTTTTTTCTCAGTTAGGTTGGGCCATTTTTCTGCTAAGTCAGCATTGAGTTGCAGAAATCCCTGTTGATCTTCGGGTAATTCGTCTTCGGCGTAAATGGCGTCTACCGGGCATTCAGGTTCACACAGAGCGCAGTCAATACATTCATCGGGATGAATTACGAGGAAATTTGGGCCCTCATAGAAACAGTCTACCGGGCAGACTTCGACACAATCAGTATGTTTACAGCGGATGCAACCATCGCCAACTACAAACGTCATCTCTCCTCAATCCTTTTTATCTATACCTTGTAGCAATAGCGTTCTATCAGTCTTACCTGTCCCACGCGTTATGCGGCACGCATTCTAGCAGGTTTTTTCGGTATTTTCTCATTCACTCGGCGGTTTTGTTCTTAAGCTCATAGAGTATCGATAAAGCTTCTTTAGCGGTGATCTCATCAGGATTTAGGCGTTTGAGGTACTCGATAGCTGGAGCCGCCTTTAAAACAAAAAGATCTCCTTGAGCCCGTTGGTTGGTCTGTCCGGATTGGGGCTTTTGTTCTTGCTGAATACCGCCAGTCAGTGATTCATTTTCCAACTGAGTTAGTTTGTTTTTTGCCTGGGTTATAACAGACAGGGGGACACCAGCCAGCTTCGCTACTTGGAGCCCGTAGCTCTGATTCGCTGGGCCTGACTTCAAGGCATGGAGAAAGACAATTCCATCGTCATGCTCTATGGCGTCCATATGGACATTGACGATATTTTCATAACTTGCCGGTAGGCTGGTAAGTTCAAAATAATGGGTGGCGAATAGGGTATATGCTTGCAGTTTCTCAGCTATATATACTGCAGCTGCCCAAGCCAAAGAAAGGCCGTCGAAAGTACTGGTCCCACGGCCAACCTCGTCCATCAATACGAGACTAAGGGGAGTAGCGTTATGCAAGATATTGGCAGTTTCGGTCATCTCTACCATGAAGGTAGATCGACCTCCGGCTAAATCATCGGAAGATCCGATGCGAGTAAAAATTCGGTCAATAGGCCCGATGCAAGCCATACTGGCTGGTACCCAGCTGCCGCACAATGCCAGTATTACAATCAGCGCTGTCTGGCGCATATAGGTAGATTTACCACCCATGTTTGGGCCGGTTATGATCAGCATTTTCTGTTGCTCGTTAAGGCAGAGATCATTAGCCACAAAGGTGTCTTCTATGGCCTGTTCCACAACGGGATGTCGGCCGTTCTCGATGATAATACCTGGCTCATCTACCAAAGTTGGGCGAGTGTAATCTAGGTTAGCAGCGCGTTCCGCAAAGTTGTTTAGAACATCTAGTTCGGCGATGGCTTCTGCACTAATAATGAGCCTACCGAGTTCTTCAGCCAATTTATCCAGCAGCGCATCGTAAAGGTCTTTCTCGCGGGCTAGTGCTTTGCTTTTAGAACTCAGTGCCTTGTCCTCGAATTCTTTCAATTCTGGTGTAATGTATCGTTCCGCATTTTTAAGCGTCTGGCGACGAACATACTCCGCAGGAAGTTCATTCTTAGACTGGCCTTTACTCACTTCAATGTAGTAACCGTGTACTCGATTGAAGCCAACTTTTAGTGTGCTCAGGCCGGTTCGCTCTTTTTCTCTTACCTCAAGGTCGACCAAATACTGACCAGCATTGCTGCTAAGATCTCTTAGCTTGTCCAGTTCAATATCGTAACCAGTCGCGATCACGCCGCCTTCTCGGATTACCACTGGTGGATTCTCAGTTATAGCTCGTTCGAGTAAGGAAGTTTGTTCTGGAAACAGCGCAATGCGTGGAGATAACTGGTGCACTGCTTTAGAGTCTATTTCTTCGAGTAATTTCTGTAATGCAGGAAGGGCAAGTAAGCTTTCTCGGAATCTGGTAAGGTCTCTGGGACGAGCGGAACGCATGCCCAAACGAGCTAGGATGCGCTCCAGATCGCTGATTTTCCGTAGATGTTGCCCTGCTTTCTCGAAACGATAGTCTTCGATCAGAGCCGCCACTACGTCTTGCCGTGATTGCAGTTTTTGACGATGTCGTAACGGTCGATTTATCCAGCGAGTCAGCAATCGACTTCCCATGGTGGTGGAAGTGTTATCCATGATCGCGACCAGGGTGTTGTCATGACCACCTGAGAGTTTGGTATCTAATTCCAGATTACGTCTGCTCGCAGCATCAAGTACTACACTATCTTTTAATTTTTCAACTCGAATGCCTTGGATATGGGGCAACTCGCGCTTTTGTGTCTCCTTGGCGTATTGCAGCAGGCAACCAGCTGCCTGTATTGCAATGTGCATCTCCTGACAATCGAATGCAGCCAGATCGCGGGTGTTGAAATGTTGGGCGAGTAATCGAACAGCGTTATCTAGTTCGAACTCCCATACAGGACGCTTGCGCTTGGCGGGGTGATTCAATGACGCATAGGCATGATTTGATTCTTCACTTAATAAAATCTCCGCTGGTTTGATGCGCTCGATTTCATTTAGAAATGTGTCTTCCCCATTCACTTCGCTGAGCACGAAACGCCCGCTATTAATGTCCATCAGGGCAAGCCCATAGGTAACTGATTGTTGGTCTACATACGCAGCCATTAAACAGCTGTCTTTATTCTCGTCCAACAATGCCTCATCGCTGACAGTGCCAGGTGTGATAATCCGCACAACTTGTCGCTCCACAGGGCCCTTTGTACTATTAGGGTCACCGATCTGTTCGCATATTGCTACGGAGACACCGGCGTCTACCAACTTCCCTAGGTAGCGGTCGACGGCATGGAAAGGTATTCCACACATAGGAATCGGCTGACCAGCAGATTTTCCGCGGGCTGTGAGGGTGATGTCGAGCATGTCCGCTGCAGCTTTAGCGTCGTCATAGAAGAGCTCATAGAAATCTCCCATGCGATAGAATAATAAGTTGTCTTGATGCTGAGCCTTGATGCGCAAGTACTGTTGCATCATTGGGGTGTGTGATTGCTCGTCGGTCAATATTGTGTAACTTGATTATTGTTAGTACGAATCGGTGATTCTACACGATTCAATGAAAACAGAGTTATTTGATTTGTGAATCTAATTTCCCTTTCTGATTTTGAGGTTTTTAATCGGATCGAATGCATGATTTGATAGGATCTTGATCTGGGTTTGTTGCTTATCAAACATCGTGAAAGTCCAAAAGGATCAGAGTAACTTACAGTCCCTATTTGCTTCGGTTGAGCTTCTCGATAAGATAGGTTCATGACTAAATACTCTGTTTCTTGCATCCCAGATCTTGTGAAGCGGCTCTCCAATAGGTTGCTTGCTAAAAAACTCATTATGGCCACTGCCGAATCTTGCACTGGGGGATGGGTAGCTGAATCTCTGACAGCTCTAGCGGGTAGTTCGAACTGGTTCGACACGGGATTCGTGACTTATTCCAACAATGCCAAGCAGCACTTGCTGGAAGTACCTTCTAGCTATTTCGAATATGATGGTCCGGGTGCAGTGAGCGAAGAAGTGGTGCTAGCCATGGCAAGTGGAGCCATTAAGAATAGTCGCGCCAATGTTGCGGTAGCTGTTAGTGGGATTGCCGGTCCCGATGGCGATAGCGCTGGAAAACCTGTAGGTACGGTATGGATCGCTTGGCAGTGGGAAGGCGAGACCTTGTCTAGGTGTTTTTGCTTTAACGGTGAGCGCGAGGCGGTGCGGCTTGCTGCGGTGATAGCTGCGCTTGAAGGTACATTAACTTTAGTAGACTGACTAGCGGGGGTCAGGAAACTCAAGGGAACGAACAAAAAATTAAAGGATATTGAATTTTTGCCAATATACTGTTTGTATATACAGTATTTTTTTGATTTAATAAGCACTGTTTATATATACAGCAAATTAGTAAATTTTGTAAACGGATATGGCTGGGTTAGGTATTATCCTTTGTGCTTTAAGGCCCGCTGATGGAAGTGAAAACTAAGTTAAAGTCGAAGATCAGTGTAAGCAAAGTCCAATATCTAATTTAGCCGACCAAATGTGGCAGAATCTTTTTAGGGCCTGCCCAAACAGTGGCTGGTAGCAGGGAACAGGCTACTAATAAGGCTCGGATCACCGAGTATTAAAATGAATGAAACGACTGCATTACTCATGGAACCAGCATCAGTTGTTAAGGTAATCCAAGGATACAACTATGATCGAAGATAACAGTAGTAAAGAGAAAGCTCTGGCGGCAGCGTTGTCGCAAATCGAAAGACAATTTGGCAAAGGTTCCATGATGCGACTTGGAGATACCGAGCGTGAGCCTATTCCCGCAATCTCTACTGGCTCGCTAGGTTTAGATGTGGCGCTGGGTATTGGTGGGTTACCCCGAGGTCGAATCGTCGAAATCTATGGGCCGGAATCGTCCGGTAAGACAACATTAACCTTACAAGTCATTGCGGAAGCTCAGAAAGCTGGTGGCAGTTGTGCTTTTATAGATGCAGAGCATGCGTTAGATCCGATCTATGCTCAGAAGCTCGGTGTGGATGTAGATAATTTATTGGTTAGTCAACCAGATACCGGGGAACAGGCATTAGAAATATGTGACATGGTAGTTCGTTCCGGTGCTCTTGACGTAGTAGTCATAGACTCGGTAGCAGCTTTGACCCCTAGAGCAGAAATCGAAGGCGATATGGGTGATAGCCACATGGGCTTGCAGGCTCGACTGATGTCTCAAGCACTACGTAAGATGACCGCAAACATTAAAAACTCCAACACGTTAGTCATTTTTATCAACCAGATTCGTATGAAAATCGGTGTAATGTTTGGTTCTCCTGAAACCACTACTGGGGGAAACGCACTGAAGTTTTATTCTTCTATTCGTCTTGATATTCGGCGTATCGGTTCTGTCAAGGAAGGCGACGAGGTCGTGGGTAACGAGACCCGTGTAAAGGTAGTAAAAAACAAAGTTGCTCCTCCATTTAGGCAAACCGAGTTTCAGATCATGTATGGCACAGGTATTTACCATATGGGCGAGGTCATTGATCTAGCTGTGAAGCAGAACCTGATTGAAAAATCTGGTGCTTGGTATTCCTATAAGAATGAAAAGATAGGCCAAGGCAAGAAGAACGTAGCCGTTTATCTTGAAGAGAACTTAAAAATCGCTGATGAGATCGAAAGTGCTATAAGGAAAGATTTGCTCGGAGAGCATACCGATAAAAAGAACGCGGAGAAGGACGCAATCGCTGCGAGTAAAGATGTGGTGTTGTTAGCAGATGCGAAAAGTAAAAACGTTTCCTAATTGATTGGTATCAACAAAGTATTACCATAATCACTTTTTATACTGAAGATGTCCCCGTTCTCCGACGGGCCGCTATGGATTTCTTGGCCCGTCGAGAACATTCTTTCTTTGAGTTAAAGCACAAATTAGAATCTAAATTTCCAGAAGCTGACAGTTCGATTATCGAAAATGTCATAAATATACTGTGTAGCGAAAATCTGCAGTCTGATGCACGATTTACTGAATCCTATGTTGACTGGAAAAAGAAGCGCGGATTTGGATATTTAAATATACGAGCCAACCTAAATACGAAACATATCGAAGATTCTATTATCGATTCTTATTTATTCGTTGATGATGACTGGCATGAAATAGCTAATAATTTGGTGGGAAAAAGGATTAGTCAACTCGGAGCAATAAACTTTGACTCTAGGGACTACAGACGATTGGTTCGTTTTTTACAAGCGCGTGGATTTAAAGACTCAGAGATCTGTATAGCGGTAAGAAATCGATTAGGCAGCGGACTGTTGACTAGTTATTAGCACTGTCTTAACTGGCAGAAACGCTCTCATAGCTAGACTAGAACGTATTTATTGAGAATAATGAGCCATCTGAACTTTCGAAGCGCCGAGATTCAAATCGGTGAATCCGAAACTGTGAATGACTAAATGAAACTCATTAAACCTTTTTGCGGGCTAAGGCCCACCCGTGCCCTGGCGAGTCAAGTGGCTTCCCATCCCTACGATGTACTTAACCGTAAAGAAGCGACCGAAATTGCGAAGGACAATCCTTATAGTTTTTTGCATATCAATAAACCCGAAATAGATTTAGATAGCAAAACCGCAGCCTATGACAGGAGGGTTTACCAAAAAGGCCGGGAAAATCTTGACCAGTTTATTGAACAAGGGGTCCTTCAGCTGGATGAGGAAGCCAATTACTACGTTTACAAACAGATAATGGGAACCCATGAACAGGTTGGTCTGGTGGCGGTAGCGTCTGTCGACGCGTATGAGAAAAATTTGATTAAGAAGCATGAATTTACAAGACCAGACAAAGAAGATGATCGAGTGAGGCACATGGAAAGCTTAAGTGCGCAGGTTGGCCCGGTATTTCTGACTTACAAATCTGTTGATGCAGTTAATGAGCTTATAGAGCAAACTATGGAAACGGAGTCCGAATATGACTTCGAGGCTGATTTCAATACTCGCCATGTGTTTTGGGTTGTTAAAGACAGGAACATGGTGGCAAAGATAGATACGGCATTTGATGAAGTTAATCATTTATATGTAGCAGATGGACATCACAGATCTGCCGCGGCACAGCGAATTAAAAGATTAAGCCAAGGCCGTAATCCAAATCACACCGGCGAAGAATCTTATAATTTTTTCCTAGTGGTGTTATTTCCAGACAAGCAGGTCCAGATTCTGGATTACAACCGTGTAGTTAAAATTGAAAGCAATATACTTCCCACCAGACTTTTAAATGACATAGGTAAGTACTTTGATGTTTTTAAAGTAGAAAGTGCAACTATGGCGAAACCTAGCATACCGAGATGTTTTGGCCTTTATTTGAATAACTGCTGGTACCAACTAACTGTAAACAACAAGCTTAGAGCCCAAATCGATGAATACAATCCCACAGAAAGTCTGGATGTGAGCATAATGCAAAATACGGTATTTGAGCCTTTACTGGGCATCAAAAATCAACGTACCGATAAACGGGTGGATTTTGTCGGTGGTATTCGTGGGCTGGAAGAGCTGGAAAAGCGAGTTAACTCTGGAGAATGGCAGGCAGCGGTTGCGTTTTATCCGACTTCGGTTGAAAGCCTAATGGCAATAGCCGATGCGGATGAAGTCATGCCACCTAAATCCACTTGGTTTGAACCGAAACTCAAAAGCGGATTGGTTGTGCACATGCTCGATTAGCCTGCCTATCGATCTTTTAGGCGTACAGGTCCCTAAGTAATAAAAACAAACTCATTGTAAAAAATGCAGTCCCGCTATTTAAGCGGGAACTGCAAATCAGTTTCAACGATTCCATTCTATGGGCCATTCCTTAGCATGAAACAATTGTCTGAAAAGGGCTATTCAGGCAGCGTCCCGTTTTTCAATGGGTTCGGTTTCTTCGACATCAATGAGTTTGTTCGAATTGCTCTCAATAGGAATTGATTTTGGTTTCATAGCTTCCGGTATCTCACGTGCCAGATCTATGTGCAATAACCCATTTTTCAAGTGCGCTTGAGTGACCTCTACATGGTCCGCGAGCTGGAAACGGCGCTCGAAATTACGTGCCGCTATACCCTGATGCAGATAATTGATTTCTAGGCCTTCTCCATTATGCCTAGTGCCTTTGACAACAAGTAATTGCTGTTCTATCTGTATATCTAATTCGTTTTCTACAAACCCTGCTACGGCCATAGTAATTCGGTACTGGTCTTTATTCAGTAATTCTATGTTGTAGGGTGGGTAACTATTTGAATTGGTGTCACTTCGACTCACTGTCTTCAGTAGGCTGGACAAGTGGTCAAACCCTATAGTCGTTCGATACAAAGGTGAAAAGTCAAAATTATGCATATACATATCCTCTTTAAAGTACTTAATTTTGTCGAAATCGACGGCAAATATAGGTACTTAAGCAATATGGTTAAAGAGAAGCCCATCATAGCGATCAGGCCAGTCTGCAAGTCTCCAATTAAGACGACTTACTTCAAGTTCTTATATGGGGGGTTGATTCCCTAGCTTCAAGGTTGGCCGAAAAACATCATTTTGTTTTTTCGTGTTGTGGTGGCGTAGGAATGGTTGCTATCTGTTACCCAGGTTTACTCTGGATACTTTCTAGATCATTAGTAAGTCCATGAACTCGTTGACGGGCGTTTGCTCAAGCCGCTTCTGATCTTTGCATTGAAAATAGATATGATTGCATCGCTCGGCGGGGAAGTGGCTAGCCAAGTTAGTTTGAAATTTCTTTTCTAATAGTGGAATTCCTTCGCTTCGCCTGCGCTTGTGACCCACTGGATAATCGATCTCCACTTTATCAGTGTGATTTCCGTCCTTGAAAAAAATTTGTAAAGCATTGCCTATACTGCGTTTGTCAGCTTCCATGTACTCCCTTGTATATCTTGGATCTTCGTGGATTTCCATCTTCTCTCTTAGTTCATCGATTATAGGGTGTGCCTTATGGAAGCTATCCTCGTAGTCCTGCGCAGTAAGGTTGCCGAAGGCCAGTGGAACAGCTGTCATATATTGCAAACAATGATCGCGATCGGCAGGATTATTGAGAGGCCCAACTTTACTAATAATGCGGATTGCGGATTCCTGCGTGTGAATGACTATTCTTTCAATGTTATCGAGGCGGTCTTTCACTAGAGGATGTAGTTTCACGGCTGCCTCTGCCGCAGTTTGTGAATGGAATTCAGCGGGGAAAGAAATTTTAAATAGGATGTTTTCCATTACATAACATCCATAAGGCCTTGAAAAAGAAAAAGGTTTCCCGTTGAAAGAAACGTCGTAAAAACCCCATGTTTGTGCTGTTAGCGCACTGGGATAACCGATTTCACCCCGGAGAGTCAGATCTGCAAGGCGAACAGCCCGAGAGGTGGCATCGCCGGCAGCCCATGATTTGCGAGGACCAGCATTTGGAGCATGCCGATAAGTACGCAAACTAGAGCCGTCCAACCAGGCCTGAGACAGGGCATCGATTATCTGTTGCCGTGTACCCCCTAACATATGTGTGGCTATAGCTGTGGAAGCCACACGAACCAGCAATACATGACATAAACCCACACGGTTAAAACTGTTCTCAAGTGCGATAACACCCTGAATTTCGTGAGCTTTTATCATAGCCGTAAGTACATCACGCATGGTTAGCGGTGCGGTTCCAGTTTCAACTCTTTGCTGGGAAACAAAATCGGCGACTGCCAAGATCGCACCGAGGTTATCAGAGGGGTGGCCCCATTCGGCTGCCAGCCAGGTATCATTGTAGTCTAGCCACCGGATCATACAGCCAATATCCCAAGCCGCTTTAGTCGGATCTAAACGGAACTGGGTTCCCGGAACCCTGGCACCGTTAGGAACTAGCGTGCCTTCGACGAGTGGGCCCAGTAACTTTGTGCATTCCGGGAATCGCTGAGACAGGAAAGCACAGCCAAGTGCGTCCATCAAACAATACCTGGCGGTATCATAGGCATCTGCTGATTCGATCTCGTAGTCACATACGTAATCGGCGATATCTAGGAGCACTTGATCGGGTTCCGGGCGAGCATTTAAATCTACATTATCAGTCATTTTAAATAATAAAAATCAAATAGTTATTTAATAAATTGCATGTAAAATATCTTGTTTATTACGCGAATCTGGATTGGCAGGAAAGGCTCATCCAGGCCCCAATTACCTGAGAAAGTAAAGTCTCCTTAATTAAAGAGAAGCTGGATATTTGCCGTAGTTATCTGCTATCTATTTTGGATGTCTACCCATTCTGCCGTCTCAGGACCTGTGTAGTCAGCACTAGGCCGAATGATTCGGTTGTTGGCTCGTTGTTCCTTAACATGGGCCGCCCAACCTACTACTCTGGACATTACGAAGATAGGGGTAAATAGCTTTGTTGGGATGTCCATGAAATGGTATGCCGAAGCATGGAAAAAATCTGCATTACAGAACAATTTTTTTTCTCGCCACATTACTTCTTCACATCGCTCAGAAACAGGGTAAAGCACCGCATCACCTACCTGATTGGCGAGATTTTTCGCCCAACCTTTGATGATCAGGTTACGAGGGTCAGATTCTCGGTAAATAGCATGACCGAAACCCATGACTTTTTCTCTACGCTCCAGCATGGCGAGAAGCCCCTTTTCTGCATCGTCAGGGGAGGACCATTTCTCAATCATATCCATTGCCGCTTCATTTGCGCCTCCGTGCAATGGGCCCCTTAGACTACCGATAGCGCCGGTAATACAAGAATACATGTCTGACATGGTTGAGGCGCAGACCCGGGCGGTAAAGGTTGATGCATTGAACTCATGTTCAGCATAGAGAATCAGAGACACATTCATCACCTGACGGAACAGGTCGTTGGGTGGTTCGCCACTTAGCATGTGGAGAAAATGGCCACCAATTGAGTCATCATCTAAGGCTGTGTTTATGCGTTTTCCTTCGTGGGAGAAGCAATACCAATAGCAAATGATCGAGGGAAGGGCGGCGAGGAGTCGGTCAATCACTTCATCCTGCTGTTCGAAAGAAATCTCAGGTTCTAGGTTGCCCAGCATTGAGCAACCTGTTCGCATGACGTCCATCGGATGTGCGGAGACAGGTATCCTCTCCAATGCATCCCTAAGCGCTTGGGGTAAATCCCGTAAAGATCTAATTTTATTTACATAATTATCTAGTTGTTCTTGATTTGGTAGCTGATCTCTAAGTAGTAAATGTGCAACTTCCTCAAATTTCGCCTTTTCTGCTAGGACAGAAATATCGAGGCCTCGATAAGTAAGGCCAGTACCTGTTTTACCTACTGTGCAAAGTGAAGTTTCACCTGCAACCTGGCCTCGCAGACCAGGCCCACCTAGCTTTTTATCGATATCTTAATCTCCACAATTCATCTCATAGATATTTAAATCAGTTTTTAGTGCAACTTTGTCATAAAGTGCACGAGCACGATAATTGTTATCTCTTGTTATCCAACGTACGGTACCCCATTTTTCCCTACAGCCGATTGATTTAAGCTCATTCAAAAGCAATTTTGCTGCTTCACTTCCTCTAAAGGCAGGAGCGACGATTATATCATCTAGAAAGCCGATATTTTTTCCCCACAAAGGCCGCGGCATCGCTCTGTAATGGGCTAGACCAATTAGACGATCATCAACTTCAGCAACTAAACCCTTCAATGGATGCGTCTTATCCATCAACCAACCCCAAGTTGTGTTCACAACATCTTCTGTTAATTGAACCTCGTAATGTTCAGCGTAAAACCGATAAATTTCTAACCATTCATCAAAATCATTGTTAATTAAAACACGGATTTTCGTCATTTTTATTTACTCTATTTTTTGGCTTATTGAATTTACTTTCACGTAATAAAAATGGCTAAAAAAATTTAGAATCAATAGATTAAATTTACTTTGGAACTGCCTTAAAACATTAGGTCGTATTGCAAGTCCATCATATTTTGTCTCCGGACTATTCGCTTATCATCTGAACTGGAGTTTGTTATTTTGCGATCGTAAGACTAAATCAATACTTTAACTTTCTATTATTTATGATTCCCCTTGTTAAAAAGTGCATCTAGTTTTTCTTCGTACGCGTGATAACCGAGGACTTCGTATAATTCTGCTCGTGTTTGCATTGTGTCTACAATCCCCGATTGATCTCCATTTCTGGAGATTGTCTGATAAACCTCCAAAGCCGCCTTGCTCATAGCCCTGAAGGCACTGAGAGGGTAGAGCACCATTGCCACTCCGGCTTCATTTAATTCCTGGCAGTTAAATAGCGGGGTTTTTCCGAACTCTGTAATATTGGCGAGTATGGGCACATTCACGGCGCTGGCGAATTGACGATATTGTTCCAATTCCAAAACAGCTTCAGGGAAGATAGCGTCCGCGCCTGCTTCCACACAAGCTATGGCTCTTTCAACGGCGGCGTTCATGCCTTCCACAGCCAGCGCATCAGTGCGAGCCATGATAACGAAATCTTCATCACTTCTGCTATCAGACGCAGCTTTGATGCGATCTACCATCTCTTCTGGGCTAACAATTGCTTTGTTGGGGCGATGACCACAGCGCTTCTGAGAAACTTGATCCTCAATATGCACAGCTGCAGCGCCGGCCCTCTCCATAGCCTTGATAGTGCGTGCGATGTTAAAGGCGCTTCCCCAACCGGTATCGATATCGACCAATAGGGGTAGGTCTGATGCATTACAAATGCGTTCCACATCGATAATTACGTCATTCAGGCTGGTAATACCAAGATCTGGGAACCCATAGGATGCATTTGCGACACCACCACCGGACAGATAGATTGCATCATGTCCTGCGTCTTCCGCCAGCATGGCGCAATAAGCGTTAATTGTGCCTACGATTTGCAAGGGAGTATGGCTCTTGAGAGCTTTTCTGAACCTTGCTCCCGGAGAAGGGTTTTTCATGTTAATTATATTCTTTATCTATTTGATTTAATTGATTTAATTGATTTAATAAAGTTGATTTTGCACTGGAAATATGACGTTTCATCAGCAACTCAGCCAACTCCGAGTCGTTTTTTTCTATGGCATCCACTATCTGGTGGTGTTCTTTGAATGCTTGAATGGGGCGGGAAGGCTCACTTGCTGTCTGTACCCGATAAAGACGTTGCAGGTGGTAGAGTTCACCGCAAAGTATATCGAAAAGGCGGCCATTACCGCTTAGTTGAACAATTTGAAAGTGGAAATCCAAATCGCCTTCGCGCTGATAGTAGATGCGGCCATTCTCCGATTGAATCTGCTTCTCATGTTGGGTCAGCAATTCTCGTAATCTGAAGCAGTCATCTGGTATGGCATTCGTTGCTGCTAGTCGGCAGGCTAGACCTTCCAATGACTCTCTAATTTCATAAATTTCAATTATTTGGGAGATGTTTAAGGAAACGATATTAGCACCAATATTGGGTTTTATTTCTACAAGTTTGCAGCCCTCTAGGCGTCGAATAGCCTCTCGCAATGGGCCGCGGCTGATGCCATATTGCTTGCTAAGTTGTGGTTCATTGATCTTAGAGCCAGGTTCTAGTTCTCCCTCTATAATGGCTGTTCGAATCCGATCGAAAACACCATCGGCGAGTGTAGAGGGCTTAGTACCTAGAGAAAATTCTGCTTTAGCTTTCAAATTGATATATTGTCAACAAAAATGTAATTAAAAATGAATATTGCCTATATATTTAAGAAAAATCAATTGAATTGTTGACAATGTAATTACTATTAACTGATTTTTTGTGCCAGATACTGTATTAGGTGAAGGACGAAGCAGGTGTCGGTTCAAGGTCGCAGAGGTTCCAGTGGTCGAAAATAACCGGTTTCTTCAATTAGGAGCGGGTAAGATTGAGATCAGGGGCTTGGAGGTGTAGTCATTGTTTGCTGATAACCATAATAGTAGTAGTACCTGTTGTGACTTTGTACATAAAGCTTATGAATTTTAGTTAGTTGTTCTTCTAAATTACTCAATATGTTATTAGCTTTGTTCCGAGACTTAAGTTTTAATTCTAAGACAACTTCATTTGTAACTAGATCTAAAATACGAAACTTTAAAAGATGGCATTCGGTAGATTTCAAGATTTTTTAAGCGGACTGGTTAAACGCCAGCGGGGATTATTTTTTACTGGCAGTGAAGAAGCTTCCATTGATGAGCTACTAGATAAGCTTATGGGAACCGTAGGGGAGGTTTCCGCAATCGTGACCGCACGCCAGGTTCTGGATCACTATGACGACCTAACGGATGACCATAAGTTAGAGTTTTTTAAAAATTTGGAACAAAACTATAATGCGAATCAGGTTGCAGTGAAATTGGCCTTCGAAGCATACGATGAAGAACCATCTAGTACTAATCTAAATAAACTCTCCAAGGCAGCTGAGCCAATGCGGCATGAGTTGCTGCGACGGCTAAATTCAACTCCCGACGCAGCCCATAATTTGGTAGGAATGCGCACTGATCTGCGGAAATATCTGAGAGATAATCCAGAGCTTAATTCAGTGGATGAAGATTTTGTGCGACTGTTCTCTTCATGGTTCGGTCGTGGATTTCTTGTGTTAAAAACAATCAATTGGTCTACCTCTGCGGCAGTTCTAGAAAGGATTATTCGCTATGAAGCAGTACATGAGATTAAAGACTGGGATGATCTGCGTAGTCGCATTGATCCTCCAAACCGGCGTTGTTTTGCATTCTTCCATCCAGCCCTTGTTGATGAGCCGCTCATTTTTGTCGAAGTAGCGCTGTTAAAAGATATACCCACTTCCATTGACTCTATATTAGAGGACAAGGGCACAGGAGCCATTGATTCCTCGGAATACTCTACCGCGGTCTTTTACAGCATAAGCAATTGTCAGCCAGGGCTTCAAAATATTTCTTTCGGCAACTTTCTCATAAAGCAAGTTGTACAGGAGTTGCAGGGAGAGTTTCCGTCCATCAAGACTTTTGTAACTCTTTCACCTATATCCGGCTTGCAAGCATGGCTAGATACTAAGACTGATTTGGAGACGCCCGAGCTCGTTGATTTAAAGAACCAAGTGAACGCTTTATCATTTAACAAAGAAGCAACAGAAGAACACGGCCATCTCATTAAACAAGTAGTGTTTAATTACCTGTTGCAGGCTAAAAAGGGCAAATATCCGGCTGACCCCGTTGCTCGTTTTCATTTAGGTAACGGAGCGTATGTATATCAGTTACATACCGGTGCAGATTTCAGCGAGAAAGGTTTAAGTCAGTCGCGCGGTGCTATGGTAAATTACATGTATGACCTTCGTTATATTGAAACCAATCACGAACGCTACGCTATAGATGGTGATATCGAATTTAACGATAAACTGAAGTCACTTCTACTAGAGCCATAACTTCGTTGCGGTCGCTAGGAATTTCTGGATCCTCTAGGACTCGATATTTCAAGCTCTGAAGGGGCTTTGCGAGTGCAAGCTTAAAGCCCTGAGGCTTAACGAATCAGCTGCGTCCTGCTTGAGGGTTAATAAATGCTTTAATCATGAAAGCCTATTTACCTAAAACTGCTACAATTGCATATTGCGATTAACGAAACCAGTTTAAGCGCTCAATACTTCGGCGAGCCAGTCTGTGATTAAGTCAAAACCACTACGCACCCCTGACGAGATGTTTGGTAGCAAAGATCTTTTTGCGCTATGCGAAAGGATTATTACAAGTGGTGCGCTTGGTCGTTCGAAGAATTACAGGGCGCTTCTCCAATACTTAGTGCAGTGTTCCATCGAAGGGAAGTCCCCGAAAGAGTTGGAAATAGCAATAGATGTATTGGGCAGAAATAATGACTTCGATGTATCTGTCGATTCAACGGTGCGTGTCTATGTGCATCAGCTACGCAAAAAGTTGGATGCTTATTTCGAAAAATGTGGGACAGAAGAACATTACAGAATTATCGTTCCAAAGGGTAGCTACACATTGTCGGTAATACCTTCGATTAAAAAAGCCGAAAATTCGTCATCTCTATTTAATCAGCAATCACAAGGAAATCTTAACACAGGTTTGCTCATTGCAGGTCTCGTATTGCTCATCGTAAATTTAGCCTACATGCTTGCTGTTAACTATAGTAGTCAGGCAATGGTTTCACAGTCGGCGGCAGAGCATCCGGTGTGGGACAGTGTGCTTGAAGACGAGCAGCCCATATTGTTGGTAATGGGGGATTACTACATCTTCGGTGAACTAAACGCGAATGGTAATATCGCGCGCATGGTGCGTGAGTTCAACGTGAACTCGCGTAGTGATCTGGAAGAGCTCCGGTTCAGCGATATCGAAAAGGCCGAGAATTATCTCGATCTTGATTTGAGCTATATGCCTGAAGGCAGTGCGTTCGCTCTTGCTAAAATTGTTCCTATCCTGCAAGCGAGCGGGAAGACGGTAAACATCACGATGATGTCCGATCTCACTACTCCTGACATCCGTAATAACCACATAGTCTATATTGGTTATATTAGTGCGCTAGAAAAACTCACCGACATAACCTTTGCCGGTTCTGGGCTTCGAATTGGTCGCAGTTATGATGAGTTGCTAAACACTGAAACCCAGGAGTACTACACCAGTGACGCTGGCCTTCCGGAAGAAGGCCAGCCATTTCGGGATTATGGGATGTTCGCAAAATTTCCTGCTAGCATTGACACTCAGATAGTATTGATTTCAGGTATGCGTGATGCGGGATTGATGCATACGGCGCAGGCACTATCGGACACAGAAACACTAGACGATCTCATAGTCGCAATCGAAAATGATACGGAGGAGGCTATTGCTAGCTTTGAAGCTCTTTTCGAAGTTTTTGGGGTGGATCGTCTGAATTTTGATTCGAACCTTGTTTACGCTAATCAATTAGACACGAATCTAATCTGGAGCGCGCCACAATCGCCCCGATTCAATTAACCGAGAAATATCCGTTGCTAAAAGGTTGTTGCAGCTCTTTGAGGGGGTGTCTGATGTCTACTAATTGTAGGGTAATAACAGGCTGCGCCAACTAATTCTTTAAGGAGCGCAAGGGCTGGTTATTAGGCTTTGCTTAAGTTGGTTGAACCCCCAGAGATCGGCAAAATAATGGCCAAGGAAAATTTTTAAATAATTTACTGAATTCGATTTGCTTTTACAGCTCTTCGACGAGCCTTGGTGGCGAGCTCTTTGGCATCCTTATTCCCATATTTATTAATTGAGAAGTAAGCGTTTTTCTGTTTGCGACGAATTCCTTTCCCCTCTTGCCAGGTCGCTACCCAGCTATGGTCCTTCTCTGAATAGCTCACCCCGATTTCGCCGGACGAATTAAGTGGGGAAATTTTACGAGGGCTGAATTTTGCGTAAGGCCAATTCACTCCATAGATCTTCCTGCCTTCAATGTCCCGTTTCTTTTTTGCAGCAGTTATTGCCTTTTGTTTTCCGCCATACTTTTTGAAAGGGAAAGACTGCTGAAAATTTTTACCATTGTATCTTATTCGGATCCAAGCACAGTTAGTGCCTCGGGACTCTATAATACTAATATGATGTAGTGCGCTCGGTTTTTTCAAAAGAACCTCTCCTTCTTTCTGTGTTGGTCTAGAGAATGGGAAGTGGGCTCGATCACTTACCTAGGTTTTATTGCTCAGGCTACTCTAAAAAGCTTTAGGTCACTCTTTATAGCAAAGTATTGTATAGGAATAGTAAATCTTTCAGTCTGGCCTCTGGTTATGGAATAAAGTGCGGAATCGTTAGTTTACACCCTCAGCCATCATGAAGAGAAGATAAGATAAGCGTGTTATTGTAGGTTTATTAAGATTTAATGGATTCGCTACGGATCAGACGTCTGTAGCCATATGCTGGATTACGCCGGGTTTGTGGCTCTCAACTCGAGAGATGCTGTATTGGTAGTCCTTGGCGCTTGGATCGATGTCCATGACTTCATCAATGGCGGCAACTAGATCGGCTTGGGCGGCTTGTTCGGTTAGATAGGGACCCGAAACTTTTACCTGCAAACTAGGCTCATTTGGTACAGTCGCTACTATGTAGAAATTCTTTGCGTTCACTAATACGCCACTAACTCTTTAGTACTTCCCGCCGGTTTCCATTCACTGAAATTCTGCTGTGGTATATGGAATTTAAGATACTGTATTACCTTAATATTTTTACTACCGACCCTCACTATAGGGCTAATATCGGCCAAGTATCAAAAACCATCAGTTGCGTTGATACAAGATTGGAGTTACGGGGTTCCTATACCTATTCAATATGTTCCTCGAAAGGTATTACAAATACTTTTCCGGTGGCTACGAGTTAAAGGCCTGACTTTCTCAAATTTAGGTTAAAACCCGGTATAGGAAAAATTTGCTTATGGGATCATGGTTAGGGCTAAGGTCCTTTACAAACGAGCGCTTGATTCTTTTAAGGAAATGAGCAGATGGATTTGGGAAATTCAGCACGACGAATTTCATGCATTTGAACATAGCTTGGCATAAAATGCGGTGGTGCCGTCCCTATTTAAAACATCTATTTTAGCAAATAAAAACTAACCGCTATGCTTGATACTCGACCGCTTCTATTAAAGACTGATTTCCCATTGTTGAAACGCGGTACCGTAGAAACTCTGCAGGTGAATCTAGGCTACAAGTGCAACCTTAGTTGTACACACTGCCATGTTAATGCCGGCCCCACTCGCACCGAGCAGATGACTCGGGAAATAGCAAATCTTGTCTTGGAATACCTAAATGTCCGCCCAGTTAAAACGATGGACCTCACCGGCGGTGCTCCGGAGTTGAATCCGCATTTCAAGTACTTGGTCGAAGAAGCTAAAGCGACAGGAATGGAAGTCATCGATCGTTGCAATCTGACTATTCTAGGAGAGCCGGGCATGGAAGATATTGCCGGTTTTATGGCAGAAAAGGGAGTTACGGTGACAGCGTCATTACCCTGTTATTTGGAACAAAACGTCGAAAAGCAACGCGGAAAGCATGTCTATTGGGAGAGTATAACGGCACTCAAAAAGCTGAATTCTTTAGGTTATGGCGCGGAGCCAGAAAAGCAGCTCAATCTGGTATTCAATCCAGACGGGATTAACCTGCCACCGGCTCAGGCTAGCCTAGAGCAGGACTATAAGAGCGAGTTAAAATCGAGACACGGCATTATTTTTAATAAGCTGTTCACGATTACTAACATGCCTATTAGCCGTTTTGGAGGCATGCTCCTGGCTAAGGGGCTTTACCATCCGTATATGAGTACTTTAAGGGACAGTTACCGTGAGGAAAACTTAGACACTGTCATGTGTCGTAACCTTTTAAGTATCGATTACCAAGGATATGTTTACGACTGTGATTTTAATCAAATGCTGAAATTACCACTAGCGATAAATGGTAGACCCAAGACACACCTTTCGGAATTACTTGACAGGAATCTGGAGCATAACCCCATTATCACAGGAGAGCATTGCTTTGGTTGCACTGCGGGTCAAGGCAGTAGCTGCGGTGGCTCTCTGGAAGTCTGATTGTTTTAAGACGAGCAAGGGCAATTGGATATGCTGAGCATTATAGTTCCGGTACTTAATGAAGCTAAAATAATCCAACGACAGTTAGAAGACCTGCAGGTGTATCGAGAGCAGGGTGCTGAACTTATAGTGGTGGATGGTGGCAGCGAAGATCAAACTGCACACTTGGCGAAATTTCTGGCTGATCGTGTGATCGTATCGGAACCAGGCCGCGCGACGCAAATGAACAGGGGCGCTGAAATTGCAACGGGGAAAGTATTATTGTTCCTGCATATCGACACAGACTTGCCTGACAACTCCTTTGTGGAATTACAACAGATACTTCACAGCAATCACTTTAATTGGGGATGGTTTGATGTGCGTTTGAGCAACGCCGGGATTGCTTACCAAATGGTTGCCTCTTGCATGAATATACGTGCTCGACTGACCTGGATCTGTACTGGCGATCAATCGCTTTTGGTATCTAGGCAACTATTTAGGAAAATTAGAGGTTTTCCGGAAATTCCGTTGATGGAAGACGTAGCGATTAGCAAATTATTACGTCGAGTGGCCCAACCGTGGATATGTAAAGAACCCGTGGTTGCTTCGGTTAGGCGTTGGGAACAAAAAGGTCTAGTTCGCACTATTTTATTAATGTGGAAACTGCGTTTTCTTTATTTCGTAGGTGTGAATCCGGATAGATTGGTTACTCGGTACTATTGAGCTTCTTGATACTAGTATATGCCTTCTAAGCGACCCAGTAGCTACGTTTACCCTTCGTCCCGTATCGCAGTATTTGGACGGGAGCCTATCCTTGGCCAGGTAAAAACCCGACTAGAACCAGAGCTTGGCCTAAAAGGGTGCCTAGCTCTGTATCGGGCAATGTTGTCTCACATTCTGGTCACCGTGCGTGATTCCCGTTTGGCGCCCATGGAGTTGTGGGTTTCCTCGAATATAGCTCATGAATTATTTTTAAAATATTGTTATAAAAGGGAAATTTATCTTCAGAAGGGTGAAGACTTGGGGCAAAAAATGGCTTATGCAGCTTGTAAAAATTTGAATTCACCCAGCATTGATAGCTTGATCATAATAGGGTCGGATTGCCCGGTCATGAACCGGGAATATATAGCAATGGGCCTCCAAGCCTTGCATTGCTCAAGCGATCCCGTAGACGTGGTTCTTGGCCCAACTTTAGACGGGGGCTATGCGCTGATAGGCTTGAAACAGCCACAAGCTGGTGTTTTTCAAGATATCGAGTGGGGTACAGTGCATGTCATGGAACAGACACTGGAGCGGATGGCAGCTGAAAGCTTGAAATACCATTTACTTGAGCCATTGTGGGATGTAGATAGACCGCAAGATCTAGAGCGGCTGGAGAGCCTAGATGCACTGCTGGATACATACCTATCTGTATAGCATCAGTTCTGTTTCAATAATATTTTTCGCGATTTTCTTGGTATCAATTTTGTATTCTTCGGTTATTATCTGATTGTGCAAGCGCACAACTTTAGTCGCATCGATCTCTGGCAATTGCTCAATTAGCTCGCCAATGTGCTCCCAGTCGATGGGCTCCGTCGCCAGGGAAGCTTGGGATTCCTCCGCTCCTCCCGCGCTCTGAATACTGGCTCTGCTTTTTCCACGTGCGTGTGCTACCACATTGGTTTGTGTGGTTGAGTGCTTATTCTGGTGTTTAATATCGGGATCTTCTTTACTCACTACAGTTCGCTTTCCCTTTCTGTGTTTGTTTGCTTTAGCCCTTTTTGATCGTGTTCTCGAGCGAACACTTTCTCGGCGTCCCTCCACAAAAATTGCAGAAGAAACGGATATTTACCATCTTGGACTTTCAAATAACGTAAAGCTGATTACCGCAGGTTTCAATAATAGCGACTGGGTGCAAGATATCTTTAAACAAGCCACTCGGAAAAATCTGTGCTTATAAAAGAGGGAATTGACTCTTTTTGATCTTCAATGTCTAATGGTTTGATTCTCGAAATGAATAGTTAATCTCGACATTCCTGATGGATCTTTACCTACCATTAATAGTGAGATTCCCCGTGGTTTTATGATCCAGGCTACCCGAATACTGTTAATTGACGATAATGAGGAGTCTCGCCATGACCTCGAGACGATCTTAGCCTTTATTGGTGAGAGTACCGTTCCTGCGACATCAAATTATTGGCAGTCACCAGCGACGGATTTGGTTAGCAAATCTTCTGATATTGCAGTGGCTATCATTGGTACATGCGAACAATCCGACTTGGCGACTCTAATGAAGGAAATTTATGATTGGGACGCTGGTATTCCGTTCATACTTGTGGGCGAGCATGAGATTCCTAACTCACTGATTTCCGAGGTGATCTCCAATGTCACAACGAAGCTCGATATGGAACTTCGCCATCAGTCGCTTCTGGATGCAATTCACAAAGCTAAGGTGTTCAATGAGCATTTCAATCGTCTAAGGGGTTTCGATGGTGAGCGAAACTACAACATGTTTCGCAATCTCGTCGGAAAGAGTGAAGCAATTCAGTGTGTAAGACAAATGATGGCGCAAGTAGCAAACGCGGAAGTCAGCGTTTTGATCACTGGCGAGTCAGGAACTGGTAAAGAGGTAGTGGCGCGCAACATGCATCTCAATTCTGCTCGTTCCGAAAACCCTTTCGTACCGATTAATTGTGGAGCTATTCCTAGGGAACTGCTTGAGAGTGAACTGTTTGGGCATGAAAAAGGCGCCTTTACTGATGCCATTGCGTCGCGCGCTGGCAGATTCGAGCTGGCAGATGGTGGCACCCTTTTTCTAGACGAAATCGGTGACATGCCTCTTAATATGCAAGTGAAATTGCTGCGTGTTCTCCAAGATCGAAGCTTCGAGCGGGTAGGTGGTGTTAAAACAATACAAACAGACGTGCGCATTATGGCAGCGACACACCAGGACTTAGAGCAAATGATTGAGGAAGGCCAGTTCCGTCAAGATTTGTATTATCGCTTGAATGTTTTTCCCATTGAGGTTCCACCGCTTCGAGAGCGTGCTGAAGACTTACCGCTGCTTTTGAATGAATTGATTTCTGCTATGGAGTCAGAGAATAGGGGGTCAGTGCGGTTTAACTCCGGAGCCATCGCTTCACTATGTCAACACCCTTGGTTGGGTAATGTGCGGGAATTAGCAAATCTGGTGGAGCGAATGGCAATTATGCATCCCCATGGAATTGTCGGCATTAAAGACTTGCCGGAAAAGTTTCGCCATTTGGGTGACGACGAGATAGCTCTGGTAGAGATTGGTGGAGACGTAAACGAAAGCGTAATCAGTATTGATGATACGCAAGCAACGCGATCGCAGACATCGGGCGTTCAGGCCTTGTTGCCAGTAAATGGCCTTGATCTCAAGGAATACCTAACGAATTTAGAAAAAGATCTCATTGCGCAAGCGCTAAGTGATAGCGGTGGTGTCGTGGCGCGGGCGGCCGGTCGTTTACAATTGCGGCGCACTACACTGGTGGAGAAGATGCGTAAGTATAAGCTGTCGAGGAGACCCAAGATAGAAGAAGAGATGGGTGGAGAACAATTGCAATCGGGACAGCAAGAAGGTTCACCAGAAAACATCACCGAGTCAAAAGAGGACAAACAGGGCCGGGCACCCGATGATGCTATTTCGGCCTAGCGATTAGCCTTTTAGTTCGCAAAACCAGTTGGCTCGAGCATCGGCACTACTTTATTACCAGAAACTGTTGCACTTTCCAGTTCTAACTTGATGCGCAATCCAGATTGGTCCAATTGCTCAATTTTGACTAGGAGATACTGCCAGTCGTCTGCGAGCCAGATTTTGGTTGTGCGCTCATTGCTTTCCACCTGCGCAAGTTCAATTTGGGTGCTATTAAGCTTGCCCAAAGCTGTGTTCAATACCTCCTTTCCTACCAAGCGATATCGATGCAATTCGATCTCATCGCCATCAATGAGTTGAAATTCAAGGGTGTCGGTGTTTCCTTTTTTGATTTGTTGTCTGAGAGCAAATTGATGGCTCAATTCATCCATTACACCGCTTGTTAACTTAATAGGCCAGTTCTCGCCGTTTTCGTTGCTAAGCGCCAAGCCGGCATCCCAGTCGTAATTGATTGAACTGGCCTCTGTGCTTATTCCGGTAAGAAGATAGTTGTAGGATAGTGGAACCAAGTGTTCTGCACCTAGATGGAACTCACTGGTCTGAATTAATTTGGCTATGATCTGACCAGCTAACGATGCTTCTATAGAATTACTGAGTCGGTAGAGGCCGCCTTCAAGTATTTCCAGCTTACGAATAGCTGTGGCGCCGATCCCGTTGGTGCTAGCCTTGTAGTTGGCGGTGAACTCAACCGCTTGTTGGGCAGACACAAAACTTTCAGAGATGATCAGGTAAAATGCTATTGCTGTTTTAAGGAATGGGTTCATACTTTATTTGCACCCCAGTTGGAGGGAGTAGCTCACCGTCCAGAATAGCCCGAGTGCCTTCCATACGCAATCGACCGGCACCAAACCAGGCTACTGTCTTGGGATAAATAATATGCTCTCTATTTAGGACTCGCGCCGCCAAGATATCGGGGGTGTCTTCTTCGAGCACCGGAACTTTCATTTGCGCGATAATTGGCCCACCATCAAGGGCTTCGGTTACAAAATGTACCGTTACTCCATGCTCCTGTTCCTCACCATCGAGCGCACGTTGATGAGTGTTAATGCCTGGATATTTCGGCAGAAGCGAAGGGTGAATGTTCAATATGCGGCCTGAAAAATGATTCACGAAGTTACTGCCTAGAATTCTCATGAATCCGGCTAACACAATAAGATTGGGATTTATCTCATCGATGGTTTTTCGGAGAATTAGATCAAAGTCTTCCCTTGTTTCGAAACTGCGATGGTCAATTACTTGCACGGGAATATTGTTTTTCTCGGCGCGCTGCAGGCCGTAAGCTTCTTGATTGTTAGAAATTACGGCGCTTATCTTGAAATTAGCAGTCGTGCTTGCATCGATAAGTGCCTGCAAGTTGGAGCCGCTACCGGAGATCAAAACTACTATATGACAGTAACTAGGGTGGTTCATAGTGCATAGTCAGTTTATTGGTAAAGCTAGTATCAAATAAAAACCACAGCTTCCTGGTTAGGCTTTTTTTCAACTATTTCGCCTATAATTGCAGCTTCATGGTGGGCTTCTTTAAGAAGATACAAAGCTTGCTCCGAGTCTTTTGGAGATAAACACAAAACCATACCGATACCACAATTAAATGTGCGATACATTTCAGCACTAAGAATGTTTCCTTGCTCCTGCAACCAGTCGAAAATTATTGGTCGCTGCCAACTCTCTAATTCAATCCGAGCCTGAACGTGTTCTGGTAGTACCCTTGGCAAGTTCTCTGTGATACCCCCACCGGTAATGTGTGCAATCCCATTTATAGACAAGCTAGAATGGAGCGTAGCGAGGGCCTTGACATAAATTCTGGTTGGCTTCAAAAGAACCTCCCCCAGCGTAGCTTTATCGAAGGGTTGGTCAAGGCTCTCCTGACTACGTTCGAGAATCTTGCGTATTAGAGAGTACCCGTTTGAATGTGGTCCCGACGATGAAATCCCGATCAGACTATCACCAATGCTAACCTGGCTCTGATTGATAATTTTAGATTTCTCCACAACACCCACGGCAAATCCGGCCAAGTCGTAATCTTCATTAGCATACATGCCGGGCATTTCTGCTGTTTCTCCGCCGATCAATGCGCAGCCTGCTAATTCGCAACCTTTACCAATCCCAGAAACTACGTGTGTTGCGGTATCCACTTTCAGCTCTCCGGTAGCATAGTAGTCGAGAAAAAATAGAGGTTCAGCTCCACAGACGATCAGGTCATTCACGCACATTGCGACAAGGTCGATGCCAATCGTATTGTGTTTGTTCATCTGCATAGCCAGCTTCAGTTTGGTGCCCACACCATCGGTGGCAGAGACTAATACTGGATGTTTGTATTTGCCTGGTATTTCACAGAGGGCGCCGAAGCCCCCCAGATCCGAAAGGACTTCGGGGCGATGGGTACGCTTGGTAATGAATTTGAGTTTATCGATGAGGGCATTGCCAGCATCGATGTTCACACCGGCGTCGCGATAGCTCAGCGATGCGCTGCCTCGTCTAGCCGTTTCCTTGGCATCATCATCGAGGGCCATGTAAACAATCCAGGACAGGGTACGTGTTTAAGAGGGGTGCAGTTTACCAAGAAGCACCATCGTCGTCAGTGACTAAATACAAAGAGTCCAGAAGTTGCCGGTTTACACCTTGGATTGAAGTCTCATGATAATCGGGCGAATTTGCAGTATTATTCATGCGATGATTAGCCTTAACCCCAGATCATCGTTAGCTCATCTTTTGGTCGTACTACTGTTGATGTTAGCGGCGCCTTCCTGTTTTGGCCTTCAAGTAGAAGGGCTGTACGAATATCGCGTAGTTGTTGAAAACGAAAGCGACGCTGAACGAAACCGAGCATTTCGGGATGCCCTGGAAGCGGTGCTATTAAAAGTCACCGGTGAGCGACGTTGGTTGCAAAGCCCCGTTCTACAACAGGCAATTGGAAATGCCCAAAGTTATGTCGAAGCAATCAGTTATAGCAGTGAAGTAGAGGAGATATTGCCGGATGTGATCGTTCAGGATCAGCGCGGTGTAGAGATAACTAACTTTAGCGTTAGCTCTGTTCCAGAAAATCGAGAACAACGCTACATCGATGTCAGTTTTGCCCAATCATTACTTGATGATTTGCTGGCGAGTGCAGATATTCCGATATGGGACAGCAATCGTCCCAGTGTACTGGTTTGGATGGCGTTGCAGAACAATGAAGGTGAGCGCAGTATGATGACAGCTGATTCCAATCCCCAGATTATCAGTTTGATGAAGAACTTCGCTGCTGAACGAGGTCTACCTATTATTTTCCCGGTACTTGATTTTGAAGATCGTCGCGCATTAACCGAGGACGCAGTGTGGGCGCTAGACGAAGAGGCTATCCGCAATGCTAGCGATCGCTACGGCGCCGACAGCGTATTGTCAGGCCGCCTTCATTTTACAGTTAGTGGCGAGTTGGTGGGCTTGTGGCAGTTTATCTTTCAGGGGCAAGTAGAAGTATTTGATGGTTTCGATGAGGAGTTGGCTCCTTATCTTAATGAACCGCTAGATCGCATCACGAATCAGTTAGCTAGTTACTTTGCTATAGTGCCGGAAACAGGAAGCCTGCAGATAGTAAGATTAAGGGTGGAAGGCATCAAAAATCTGTCCGCATACTCAGCCCTGCTAACTTATATTGGTAGTTTAGGTCTGGTTGAAAATGTCAGCACAGCAGAGTTTGATGGCCAACGGTTAGAGTTAAATCTAAGGCTTCTCGGTGATGCTCAACAGCTCCATGAGGTGATTGCCCTTGATCGTGATTTACTGCCCATCACTAATACCCAGCGTGCGAGCGAATCAGTGCAGCATTATCGTTGGACCCGCTGATTCATGGCTACACCCCCTACGCAGTTGACACTTGGCGTTTCGCTGAACGATGACGCCACCTTTGATAATTTTCTAATAAGCGATGCTAACCTACAAATTGTGCAAAGCTTACGTGATCCGAACCCTGATAGTAAGATCATTTATCTCTGGGGGCCTGGTTCTTCAGGGGTCACCCATTTATTGCAAGCAATGTGTCACCACTACGAAGGCGCAGATCGCGGAGCTATCTATTTACCGTTGAGTCAAAAAGGGGAATTTGCGCCTGAGATTTTATTCGGGACTAATAATCTTTCTTTGGTTTGCTTGGATGATATGGAGGAGCTGGCTGGAGATAGAACGTGGGAAGCAGCACTTTTCACGGCTTTTAATGCCATTATGGAAAGTAACACTAAACTGTTATTAGGGGCGCACAACGTTCCATCGAACTTGAGGGTAAACTTACCCGATCTCAATTCGAGACTTCAATCGGCGTTGATATTTCAATTAAGATCTTTGGATGAAATAGAAAAGCGCAGGGCGCTTCAATTGCGCGCGAGTAAACGTGGCATAGAATTATCCGATAGTGTGATAGATTTTATCTATCAGCGTTGTGATCGCAGCATGTCGGGTTTGATAGATGTGTTGCTAAAGCTAGATCATAGCTCCCTCACTCACAAGCGCAAACTGACAATCCCTCTAATAAAGACCACTATGGCTTGGTGATATTTCTCATCAGCTAAAGGTTCACTTGGTAATGTTCACGATAGAGTCTGATAAACAATATCAGAAAACTGAACAGCGTGACGGACAATACAGCATATACTATTCCCATAATCCGTCGTTCGGGGTCAAAGGATACTAATACTCCGTTTATAAAATATAGAAGAACTACAAGGCTAAGCCACGTGTAAGTCCGAGGATGGTTTTGGTGCAGGCCAACACTGAAGGGAAGTAAGGGCATGACTCGGATTAGCCAGATAAGAACTACTGTGAGCGTAAAATCGTTGGATATCAATATAGTGTCTACGCCAAAACAGATAATTAATCCGTAGTACACGTTTAACACGAGCCGTTTCGAAGTCTTAATGGGAGCAGGTAGCGATCCTGAAGAGGTTCTCTTTAACACAATTAGTTTTCGAGCTTAAGGGTGAGAGTACCCAAGCGTTTGCCTAGTGCTATACAGAGACCTTTTTCCTCATCACTGATCTGATTTTTGCTCCCGGAACCAGCAAGATGACTTGCGCCATAAGGTGTGCCACCAGTGCTAGTGGCAGTGAGTGCCGCTTCTGAGTAAGGGATTCCACAATAGATCATCCCATGATGCAGCATGGGAATAGCCATGGTCAGAAGCGTGGTTTCCTGTCCGCCATGCATTGAGGAAGTTGAAGTAAATGTGGCAAAGGGTTTATTAATTAGGCTCCCAGATGCCCATAACGCCCCTGTACCATCGAGAAAGTGCTTCAGAGCACCTGCCATATTTCCAAACCGTGTAGGACTGCCTAGAGCCAGTCCCGCACAGTCGCGCAAGTCGTCTTCAGAGCAATAAACAGGGCCATTTTCTGGCACGAGTGGCTCACTAGCCTCATTGGTACTAGAAACGGTAGGTACGGTACGCAGGCGCGCTTCGAGTTTGCTCTCTTGTTCAACGCCGCGGCTGATCAGTTGGGCCATATTTCTAGTTGCGCCGTAGTGACTGTAGTAGAGCACCAGGACGTAGGGATCATTCATAGATTTACACTCTTAATTAGATTGCGAACATTTAATAGGAAACGCCTGAGATTAGTCCGTAAGAAGGTTCAGCACCTTTTCTGGGTTTCTCCCAAGAATGGCTCGGTCACCCTGTACTATGATTGGCCGCTGGATGAGGTTAGGGTGTTTAGTGGCAATTTCGAACAGATTCTCTTCACTCAGAGATTCATCATTTAATCCCAGATCTTTGTAATCTGGTTCACTAGTCCGCAAGATATCTCGCAACTTAAGATCAAGTTTGGCTACCAAGACCTTGAGTTCATCAGTGGTCGGCGGGTTTTCTAAATAGTAAATTATTGCGGGATTAACACCATTTTCTTCCAATAGCGCCAATGCTGTTCGGGACTTGGAGCAACGTGGATTGTAATAAATTGTAGTGGGTTCCATAAGAGCAGCGCGATGAAAATCCAGCTTCTAATGATTTTCAGGTAGTATACGGGATATTCGGAGGCTATCCACGCGGAAAGGGCACCTATGCTCGCTAATAAAAGTTAATACTAGGAAGTATATTTGTGACGTCATTTACGACTGCAATTACTGGGCTGATCAAAGGGAAAGTCCAGGGTGTATGCTTTAGGACCGAGGCTCAGAAGAAGGCGCGTAATTTTAGCCTGACCGGCTGGGTGCGAAATACTGCCGATGGTGACGTGGAAGTTCTGGTTGTTGGAAATAAGCTTGCTGTGGAGTTTATGAAAGTCTGGTTGGCAAAAGGTCCGAGTGCTGCCATTGTGGAAACAGTCGAATTTGTCAACTGTGAGGATCCGGGATTGGAAGATTTCGAAGTGCGGGATTAGGCGCTCAAGTGCACGCCGAGATTATTGGCTAGAAAACCCAGTATTTTTTCTTTACTGATGGCCTTTTTTTTGCCTTCAGCCCGCCGCACATACTCGACAGTACCCTCAGCAAGGCTGCGAGGAGAAACCACGATACGATGGGGAATTCCAATGAGCTCTGATTCGACAAGTTTAACACCTGGGCTGGTTTTTTTATCTCTGTCATCCATTAGAACTTCGATACCTAGCTCCTGAGCCTCTTGGTACAGTGATTCTGAAAAAGCCTTCACTTGTTCAGACTTGTAGGCATCTATCTGTAAAATGATTAGGTCAAAAGGAGCAATGTTCTCTGGCCATATTATGCCGCGTTCGTCGTGATTCTGTTCGATACAGGCAGCGACCACACGAGTAATTCCGATACCATAACACCCCATGGACATAGCTGTAGACTTGCCGTTTTCGTCTAGTACCGTCGCATTGAAAGCTTGGCTGTATTTTGTCCCTAATTGAAAGATATGGCCCACTTCTATGCCACGATTAATTGATAGCACGCCCTTGCCGTCGGGACTGAGATCTCCGCTTTTTACTCTTCGGAGGTCGGCTTTTTCATTGAACTTGATATTATCGTTCCAATTAGCGTCTTGATAATGCCGGCCTAGTTGGTTGGCTCCACACACAAAGTTTTTCAATTCCGCAACGGAGTGATCAGCAATTGCTCGAACGGACAGTTTGACTGGGCCGATAGAACCAGGAGGACACCCAATCAGCTTTTCAATAGTTTTCTCATTAGCAAAAGTCAGGGGTGATGCTACTCCTTTAATTTTTTGGGCTTTTATTTCATTAAGTTCCTGATCTCCCCTTAGAAGCAATGCCACTACGTCACCGCTTGTTTCTCCATTAGCATTCTCTGCATGTACCAGCAAAGTCTTAACGATGACTTTGGTATCTATACTTAACCGTGCGGCTACTTCGTCAATGGTGTGAGCATCACCCGTATCCACAAGTAGTGTCTTCATTTCCGGGTTGTCACTGGGCTCGGGGGGGATCGTCCCCTCGGCAAGATCTCGATTGGCGGCATAGTCACTCTCGGTGCTGAACACGATCTCGTCTTCACCGGAATCTGCAAGCACATGGAACTCATGGGACGCGCTGCCACCAATATTGCCGGAGTCGGCGAGTACGGGGCGGAAATTCAGACCTAAACGTGTAAAAATCTTGCAATAAGTTTGGTGCATTATCTGGTAGGTTTCTTCCAAGGATGCCTGGTCGATGTGGAAAGAGTAGGCATCTTTCATGATGAATTCGCGAGCACGCATGACGCCAAATCGCGGTCGGATTTCGTCACGGAACTTGGTTTGGATCTGGTAAAAATTCGCCGGTAGTTGTTTATAGCTGTTACATTCCTGACGGATCAGGTCGGTAATCACTTCTTCATGGGTGGGGCCTAGGCAGAAATCCCGCTCATGACGATCTTTAAAGCGAAGCAGTTCCGGACCCATATCCTGCCAGCGGCCTGATTCCCGCCACAATTCGGCATTCTGAACTACAGGCATGGAGAGCTCCATGGCGCCAGAACGATCCATCTCTTCCCGAATGATACGGGTAACTTTGTGGAGCACACGTTGACCTAGGGGCAACCAAGTATATAACCCGCTCGCCAACTTTCGGACCATGCCCGCCCGCAGCATCAGTTGATGGCTGACAATCTCGGCATCGGCCGGGGTTTCTTTGATGGTGGCTAGTAGGTATTTACTGGCACGCATAGCCTTTTTTCAATTCAGTTAGTTGCTGGGACCGCGACATATAACGTATCACAAAAGGAAAGCCGGCATTGGCTGCCTTTTCAAATTTTTCAGTTTGTGGCCGCTTAAATCTGAACTAATCCCTTAATCGGTATAGTAATAGCTGGGCAATAATTAAAGGGTAAACTCTTTAAGTTTCTTCAAGGCTTGAACGCTGACTCGATAGCCAGCTGGCTTTCTTGGAACGTCCATAAGTTCACCAGGCTTAAACGGATTTGGTGCTTTCTTGCGAGCAGGGCGGGGTTTTGTTGGCTTCCTCTTGATCTTGAGCAGGCCGGGCAGCGTGAATTCGCCCACCCCACGTTTCTTGATGTGTCGCTCAATAATGACAGTTAATTCATCGAGTACGGCTGTAACTTCCTTTTTGCTTAACGAGGTATTCAGAGCAATTTCGTTTAACGTTTCAGTTTTGGTGTACTTTTTTTGTATTGCAGGAGCCCTTTTCTTTGCGGCGCTGTTCGTTTTTCTTTTTATTGGTTTTCTTGCAGATATTTTTTTAACAGCCATACCCGATCTCTTTCCGTTATTTAGTGTTAATTATTGATGGAATTTGTTTAGTTGAACTCTCTACGATACAGGAGTTGAAATATTTTTAATAAAGTAAAATCAGCCACGCTGTAATTTGTCATTACCCATCATCGTCTCAGGGAAAGTAGTTATAAAGCATTCATTATGACTGGGCAAGTACTTCTAACAATTATGTGAGTGATATCAAAAATTACTAAAGGTTCGGTAAAAATAGCGTTAAACTCTTTGACAATTTAATCTGAGGTGGATATTCACTAAGTAACGAATTAAATAGAATTCTTGTGTCCATGTGTTGATGGCTCGTATAGAATTTTACTATTGGAGATAAGAATGATTCATTTACCAGAAATTGATTAACCCAGTTAGTTGTTATTAAAACCCGCGTGCATTTTCATCTAACTCTTAAAGTACTCGGTTCTGTCTTTGTTAGAGCAGAGTCATCCGATCATAAAACGTGTCATTGCATTCACGCTAACCTATCCAATTTGGATCTTTAAAACACCGCAGGTCTGACAGCGCTGTAATGGACGTGGGTAATATTGGTGGTGAAAAAAGAAAACATGGTGGTTTGTGATTCAGGGGTGCGTGGTAAAAAATATATAAGGTATAATCGCCGGTTTTTAACTGTTTGGGCTCTAATTCGCGTACTAGTTGGAAGCGGGGAATTAGTGTCTCGGTAAAATATTAGCGATGCCTATCTACGAGTATCAGTGCAACAATTGCAATCACAAAATTGAAGTCCTGCAGAAAATCAGCGACGATCCATTGGCACAATGCCCATCCTGCCGCCAGCAGAAACTCAAAAAACTTGTGTCGGCAGCTAGCTTTCGACTTAAGGGTAGCGGTTGGTACGAGACTGATTTCAAGACTGGAGGCAAGAAACAATTGGCGGAATCGGATTCGGCCGCTGATTCCAATGCGAAGTCCAGTACTGACAGCGATAAACCTAAGCCAGATGCTAGTGTAGCCAAATCTGAACCTGTCAAATCAGATATAAATGAGAAAAAAACAGCGAAAGAGAGCAAAAAGGATATTAACAAGCGCGAAAATTCAACGGGTAAATCTGGCTCTAAGGCAGTAGATGTTTAAAACCAGTACAAAGTGGACAGAAGTCGTTGCTGCCTATTTGATAAAGTTAATTGAAGGAATTTAGTATGCGCAGCCATTATTGCGGTGAATTAAATGAATCACACCTTGATCAAAACGTTTTGCTCTACGGTTGGGTGCACAGGCGTCGAGATCATGGTGGTGTGATATTTCTGGATGTGCGCGACCGCGAAGGCATCGCGCAGGTAGTTTACGACCCCGATACGGTTGAGAGTTTTGCTATTGCCGAAGACGTACGTAATGAATTTGTCATTAAGATTGTAGGACGGGTACGGTTGCGTCCCGACGGGACTGTTAATCCCGATATGTCGAGCGGCAAGATCGAAGTGCTTGGTAAGGAACTGGAAATACTTAATACCGCCAACACACCGCCTATTCAGCTCGATGAACATGTCGATGTACATGAAGACCTTCGGTTACGATATCGCTATATCGATTTACGTCGTCCGGAAATGACTGAGAAGCTGCTCTTTCGAGCCAAGGTCACAAATACGGTCCGCAATTTTCTCGATAGTAATGGTTTTATCGATATCGAGACGCCAATATTGACCAAAGCTACCCCGGAGGGCGCCCGTGACTATTTAGTACCAAGTCGTACCCATCCGAATCAGTTTTTCGCATTACCCCAGTCTCCTCAACTCTTCAAACAGATTCTGATGGCTTCGGGCATGGATCGTTATTATCAAATAGCCAAATGTTTCCGCGATGAGGATCTGCGGGCCGATCGCCAGCCCGAATTTACGCAGATTGATGTGGAGACTTCTTTCATGGATGAGAAGGAGATTATGCAAATTATGGAGGAGATGATAAGCCATGTGTTCAAGATGCACATGGATGTGGAATTCGATTCTTTTCCGCAAATGAGCCATGAAGAAGCAATGCGGCGTTACGGTTCAGATAAGCCGGACTTACGTATCGATCTTGAGCTTGTGGATATAGCCGATCTCATGGAGGCTGTGGAGTTTAAGGTCTTCGCTGGGCCCGCTAAGGATTTTGGCAGTCGTGTCGCGGCTTTACGAGTACCTGGTGGCGCCAGTCTGAGCAGAAAGACAATTGATGAATATACGGATTTTGTTGGTATTTATGGGGCTAAGGGGCTGGCCTGGATCAAAGTTAATGACATAGACACAGGCTTAGATGGATTGCAGTCGCCTATCATTAAGTTTCTGGGTAAAGAAGTTACTATGGCTCTAATTGAAAGACTCAATACAGAGACTGGCGACATCATCTTTTTTGGTGCAGATAAGACTAAAGTAGTTAACGAGGCCCTTGGTGCTCTGCGCGTTAAGGTTGCCGAAGACCTCGGGCAGATACACGAAGGTTGGGCCCCACTGTGGATAATCGATTTTCCCATGTTTGAGCAAGATAGTGATGGCAATCTTACTTCTTTGCATCACCCGTTTACGGCTCCAGCTAGTGACGCGGAAGGGCTAGCCAGCAACCCACTGGGGACCTTATCCCGGGCCTATGATATGGTCCTAAACGGCACAGAGCTGGGTGGTGGCTCGGTGCGTATCAATCGACCTGAGATGCAGCAAGCTGTCTTCAAGGTTTTAGGTATTGAAAACGAAGAAGCTGAGGAAAAATTTGGATTTCTGTTGAAGGCTTTAAGTTATGGTTGTCCACCCCATGGCGGAATCGCCTTTGGATTTGATCGTCTAATAATGCTGATGACCGGATCGTCATCTATTCGCGAGGTGATCGCTTTTCCTAAAACACAGTCGGCGTCTTGCCCAATGACTGATGCGCCAGGTGACGTATCTGTTCAACAGTTGCGTGAGTTGAATATCAGACTAAAAGAAGTTAAGTAATTTATCTGACCGGTTATTAGGGAACGAAAGGCTATGGCAGGTCACAGCAAATGGGCCAATATAAAGCATCGCAAAGCTGCACAAGATGCTAAACGAGGCAAAATTTTCACAAAAATTATTCGTGAGCTAACGGTGGCTGCCAAGCTCGGCGGCGGCAACATTGCTGACAATCACCGCCTACGAGCAGTGGTTGATAAGGCGCTCAGTGCTAATATGACTCGAGACACTATCGATCGAGCGATTGCTAAAGGTGCTGGAACTGCGGAAAGTGATAATCTTGAGGAACTGGTATACGAAGGTTACGGACCTTTCGGTGTGGCCATCTTGTGTGAAACGCTTACGGACAATAAGAATAGGACGGTGGCGGAAGTGCGTCACGGATTCAGTAAGTTCGGTGGTAGCCTAGGTACTAGCGGTTCAGTTGCCTATTTGTTCAAGAAGACGGGGTTGATCACTTTGTCTACCGAGAGCAATGAAGAGCGGATTATAGAGCTCGCCCTAGAATCGGGTGCTCATGATGTGTTGAATAATGAAGATGGAAGCATTGATGTGTTAACAACGCTTGAAAATTTTGGAATCGTACAACATGGTCTAAAAGCCGGTGGGCTGAAGGCTATCAGGGTCGAGGTTACAATGCTGGCTTCTACGGAGGTAGACCTTGGGCTGAATGACGCGCGAATTCTGTTACAGCTGTTTGAGCATTTGGAAGACTTAGAAGATGTGCAGAATGTATATTCAAATGCGAATATTTCTGAAGAGGTCGCCGCGCAACTCTGAGGAATGTGCTTTTCGAAGATAGCCTCGAGTTAGCTAGCCACTAAATAACAAGGAAAGTCGATGACAGTGATCCTTGGCATTGATCCAGGTTCGAGAGTGACCGGTTACGGTCTCATTGATGCTGTTGGCAACAAACTTGAATACGTTCACTGCGGCTGTATCAAGGCGCTGAACGAAACATTTCCCGATCGCCTCAAAAAAATTCACGCTGAGCTGTTAGAAGTCATAGATCTACACGCTCCTCATCAGGCAGCTATCGAAGAAGTGTTTGTAGGTCGCAACGCTTCCTCGGCACTCAAACTCGGCCAGGCGCGGGGGGCCGCCATGGTTGCCTGTCTATCTCATAACCTTCCTATCGAGGAATATTCTGCGCGTCAGGTTAAAAAAGCGGTAGCAGGAACAGGCTCGGCCGCAAAGAATCAGGTGCAGTATATGGTTAAAGCGCTGCTCAGAATAAGTGATAACATAGGCGAAGATGCCGCTGATGCATTGGCGATAGCTATTTGTCATGCTAATACACAAAATAGCCTGATCCGCATGGCGGGCTCCAAGCCTTACAGCAAAAAGCACGTACGCAGCTAAATCGGTCAGTAGTGCGACTGACATAGGAGAAGCATCTTTGATTGGCCAAATACGTGGCATCTTGATTGAAAAGAAACCGCCAGAAATTCTCGTGGACGTCAGTGGTATCACTTACGAAATACAAGTTCCTATGAGCACCTTGTACCAGCTACCGGAGGTTGGCCAAGAATTGGCACTGCACACCCATTTCGTTGTGCGGGACGACGCCCAGTTGCTTTACGGTTTTTTTGACGCTAAGGATAAGGCTATGTTCCGCTCCTTGATTCGAATTAACGGGGTGGGCCCAAAGATGGCTTTAGCAATTTTGTCAGGTATGGAGGTTGATGAGTTTGTTCGTGTTATCCGTAACAATGATGTCAGCACCATGGTCAATATGCCCGGCATCGGAAAAAAAACCGCTGAACGCTTAATTATGGAAATGCGTGACCGATTGAGTGAATGGGAAGCCACTGAAGGCTCCGCTTTTATCTCTGGCACCGAGGGCCTTGCTCTACCTATAAAGGCTTTCTCGAAAGATGCTGAAATGGCCTTAATAAGTCTGGGATATAAACCTCAACAAGCGGCGCGGGCCATTGCCCAAGTGTTGAAAGAGAATCTCGAGATCACTGATAGTGAGGAACTTATTCGACTGTCGCTAAAGGGTATGGTCTGACATGCAAGAAGATCGCCTAATCTCTTCTCATGAGCAGGACCTCGAAGATTCCCAAGATCGAGCAATCCGGCCTATCTACCTGAAAGATTACGTGGGTCAGCAAGAAGTTAAAAAGCAGATGGACATCTTTATAAAAGCGGCGCGTAATCGCAATGAGCCGCTTGATCACACGTTACTGTTTGGTCCGCCAGGTCTAGGTAAAACCACACTAGCTCATATCATTGCTCACGAGCTTGACGTATCCATGAAAAATACGTCCGGCCCGGTCTTCGAAAAGGCAGGTGACCTCGCTGCTATGTTGACCAACCTGGAATCGGGAGATGTGCTCTTTATTGACGAAATTCACAGACTGAACCCTGCTATAGAGGAGAAACTATACCCCGCTATGGAGGACTATCAATTTGATATGATGATCGGGGACGGGCCGGCTGCGCGATCCATCAAGATGGATTTACCGCCTTTCACTCTGGTAGGAGCAACCACAAGGGCCGGTTTGCTCACTTCGCCGCTACGGGACCGGTTCGGTATTATTCAACGCTTAGAGTTTTACTCTGCCAAAGAGCTAAGTCAAATCGTCATGCGTTCAGCAAAGATTCTGGGAACTAAGATCGATGAATTCGGGGCTGAGGAAATCGCAAAGCGCTCAAGGGGAACCCCCAGAATTGCTAATCGTCTGTTGCGACGAGTGCGTGACTATTCCGAGGTTAAAGAAGACGGTACGGTTAATCTCGAATCCGCAGGCAATGCATTGGACATGTTGAAAATCGACAAGAACGGTTTCGATCACATGGATCGAAGACTATTAATGACAATGATTGAGAAGTTTGAAGGAGGGCCTGTAGGAGTTGATAGTCTTGCCGCAGCAATAACCGAAGAGCGTGATACCATTGAAGATGTTCTAGAGCCATACTTGATACAACAGGGGTTCATTATGAGGACGCCTCGGGGTCGCGTTGTCACCCAGCATGCCTATCGCCACTTTGGGATTAAACCATCCCGTAAGATTGAGGACCTTTTTGATTCTGACTCTTAATAGTGATTGCCCCAATTCCGCCATATTTAAACAGCTTTGTGCCTGTTTTTATCTTCATGACATCAGTTTTTTGTGGGAACCTTTAATTGCGAATAAGACTACATATTGGTCGTTCGATATGTTTTAACGAAACTATTTTACAAATCGGCCGAATAAACCGTAAACCTCCGAATTTCCTAAGGAAACAACTGTCGTAATCGATGATTCAGAACCCGTATTTTCTGATTTTGGAGAATGAAGCGTGAATGAGAGACTCAGCATTTTAGAATTGGTCTTAAATGCCAGTTTGGCGGTGCTATTAGTATTGCTGATATTACTGCTGCTTTCGGTTGTTTCCTGGGTCATCATTGCTCAGCGCTGGCTTGTACTGTCAGCGGCAAAGAAAGGTGTTCTCAGTTTCGAGCAGCGGTTTTGGTCGGGTATGGACCTGAGCCAGCTCTACAGGGAAGGCAGCCAGATGCAACAGGAAAACATGCAGATCGTAGGCATGGAGAATATATTTCGGGCTGGATTTAAGGAATTTATGCGTTTGCGGCAGCAGGGATCGGGTGATGGAGAATCTGTTATGGAGGGGGCACAACGCGCCATGCGAGTAGCTTACTCAAGGGAAGAGGAGAAGTTGGAAAAACATCTGTCTTTTCTAGCTACGGTCGGATCGGTGTCACCTTATATCGGTTTGTTTGGTACAGTAATTGGCATAATGAACTCCTTTCTCGGCCTCGCAACCCAGGCCCAAGCAACCCTGCAGGTAGTTGCACCAGGTATATCTGAAGCTCTCTTTGCCACAGCGATTGGGTTGTTTGCAGCAATTCCGGCGGTAGTTGCTTATAACCGCTATTCAGCCATGCTGGACACCGTAACAAGTAGCTATATTACTTTCTCAGACGAATTTTCAAGTATTTTGCATCGGCAGATACACAGTACGTAGATCGAGTCGGCTTTTCGGACACTCACTATGGAAATAATGGTTCGTAAAAGGCGTAAACCCATGAGCGAGATTAACGTGGTGCCTTACATTGATGTGATGCTGGTGCTGCTTATTGTTTTCATGGTCACAGCTCCTATGTTGAATCAGGGTATTGACGTTGATTTACCGCAGGCAAATAACGAACCGCTGGTTATCGATGAAAATCTGGAAACTCTAGTGGTATCGGTTACTTCTAATGATGATTACTACTTGAGCATTGGTGCTACAGGAGAAGAACGACAATCGGTGTCTCTGAATACGATCGGAGAACAGGTTAGCCGCATTATGAATGCAAACCCAACAATTCAGGTGCTCATAGAAGGGGATACCGAAGCGGATTGGGGCGCAATGATTACCTTGATAACTAGGTTGCAGGAGTCGGGTGTAACCAACCCCAATTTTATTACACAGCCTTTAAATTCGATACAATAGCTAGCTTGTATATTTAGTTCTCATGAACAATGTATTTAATAACTTAGTGATCTATAACGGCTATCCGATCTCTATAGCCGCTGCAGTCGCCTTTCATGTCATGATTCTCGTTTTGGTTGTTTGGGTGCAATCGAATAATAGAATGGACAGTTTGGAGCTGATACAGCCAACCATCGTGAAAGCTTTATTTATCGATGAGAACCCCCAGGTTCGCAATCAACAAATTCTCGAACGCCAGCGAGTGGAAAGAATAGAGCAACAACGAGTTTTCCGGGAAGAAGAGCAGCTTCGGGAGCAGGAAGAAGTCGAACGCCAGCGTCAGGTGCAAGAGCAACGGGAAAGAGAACAAACAGTTCTCCGAGACCGGGAAGAGTTGGAACGCCAGCGCGCACAGGAAGCCCAACGAGAGCGAGAACGGCAGGAGCGGATTAGAGTAGAACAACAACGAGAATTAGTCGAAGCAGAACGTCTCCGCCAAGAGGAAGAGATTGAACGGCAGCGTCAGGCAGAAGAAGTAGCTGTCATAGCGGCAGAGGCCGCTCGTACCGAATTTGAACTGGTGCAGAGTGCTACCGCATTGATCCAACAAGCCTTACAACAGGTGTGGAATCGTCCGCCGAGCGCCCGTAATGGCATGCGTGCTATCCTGCGAATTCGCATGTTGCCAACCGGTGAACTACTAGAAGCATCGATAACCCAATCTAGTGGTGATTTCGCCTTTGATCGCTCTGCGGAGAACGCTGTTTACAGCGCTTCTCCGTTTACGGAATTGCAGAATTTGCCAATTAATGTGTTTAATACAAACTTCAGAACGTTATCTCTTATTTTTGAACCAGAGGACTTATTAAATTGAATACGCGTGTCTATGTTTGCGTTTGTCTATTTAGTATTCTTTCTTTATCGGCTCGGGCCGAGCTTAGTATTCAGATTACGCAAGGTATCGACAACCCCATTCCAATTGCAGTTGTGCCCTTTGCTTGGGACGGAGAAGGTGTGCTTATTGAAAATGTCGCCGGGATTGTGATCAACGATCTGGAACAAGTTGGTGAGTTTCGCTCGTTATCTCGCTCCAACATGCTGAGCATGCCAAATGAAGAAAGGGAAGTTTTTTACCGGGACTGGCGCATCCTTGCACAGGACTATTTGCTGGTAGGTAAGATCAATCGGGCTTCAGGCAGCCAGCTTGTGCAGGTTCAGTATGAATTCTTCGATATTAATCGTGAAATGAAATTGGCTGGAGAGATTCTAACTGGAAGTGTTGCTCAGCTCAGAGATATTGGGCATGAAATTGCCAACGTGATATTTGAGCAGGTCACTGGGGTACCTGGAGCCTTCACTTCACAAATTCTCTATATAGTGTCTGAACACGTGCAGGGTGATGACTATAATTTTCGTTTAGAAAAAGCTGATTACGACGGCGCTCGCGCACAGGTGTTGCTCGAATCAAGTCAACCGATCATGTCGCCTAGTTGGTCTCCGAATGGAGAGGATGCCGCTTACGTGTCGTTTGAGACCGATCTTCCTCGCATCTATATCCAAAATATTGCTACTGGACAGCGGCGACAAATCACAAATTATCCCAATATAAACAGTTCGCCGGTTTGGTCACCCGATGCTACCAAGTTGGCCATGGTACTTTCTAAGGACGGCAGTCCGGACATTTATGTTCAGGATCTTAATAGCAACCAATTAATGCGCGTTACCGATCATCCCTCTATAGACACGGAACCGAGCTGGTCCTCTGATGGCCGCTCGATTGTGTTTATGTCCGATCGCACGGGCCAGCCTCAGATCTACCAAATTGAATTAGGGGCCTCTTCTTATAACGTTGAAAGACTCACCTATGACTGTTTTCAGTGTATGAAGGCCAAGTTTTTACCAGATGGGGTGAACCTGGTGCATGTTCGGCGTGAGGCTCGGCAGAGTCCTAATTATCAGATTGCAATATTGAATATCGAGACCTTAAGAGTGATTACCCTGACAAATACCTCATTGGATGAATCTCCCAGTGTGGCCCCGAATGGTAGTATGATTATGTATGCTACAAAATTTGATGGAAGAGGTGTGCTAGATGCCGTATCGATTGACGGTCGAGTGAAATTCCGGCTACCATCCTCGCAGGGCGATGTGCGGGAGCCTGCCTGGTCCCCGTTTCTGAATTAGTACTACTGAATTGTCACAAACTAAAGTATTTGGAGGACTCAAAGAGTGGGAATGCAACACAATCAATTTCTTAAAATAAGCTTGTTGGTAATCTCCCTGGTCACGCTAGCAGCCTGCAGTTCAACTAGCGAAACGGAGGAAGTCATTGAAGATAACCAAGGCTCATCGAGCTCCGGTAGCAGTGCTTCTACTACTAGCGCTGTTTCCAGTGGTGGGCAATTAACTCAGGAAGAAATCAGGGCTCAGAATGCCTTACGTCAGACTGTTTTTTATTTCGATTTTGATGTAGCTGAATTCAAACCTGCGGATCGCGATACTCTGGTCTATCATGCCCGCGATCTTGCCGCTAACCCGGGAAATCGCCTGCGGTTAGAGGGTCACGCTGACGAGAGAGGTACTCGTGAGTATAACTTAGCGTTGGGTGAACGGCGGGCCAACGGCATAATGAATTACTTTATTGTAAATGGTGCTTCTCGATCTCAAATTGAAGTAGTCAGCTATGGCGAAGAACGACCCTCACAGAGCGGTCAAACAGAACAAGCCTATACCCGTAACCGACGGGTTGAAGTCGTTGCACGATAGTTGCCTATGAACACAACCTTCGCCGCTGTGGTCACTAAAATACCTGTCTTTATCTACATAAGTATTTTAGCCACGGCGGCGGTAGCTCAGCAGGTGAGCTCTGTTGTCGAGTCTCAATCCTTTATCCCTGGGCAGCAAAACCTATCTTCGAGCTCTGCCGCGAGCGTTAACAATAATGATGGGCTTTCTCTGTTGCTGGAACAGAATCAACAATTACGCACTGAAGTGCAGGCTCTAAGGGCGCTTGTTGAGGAACAGAGTTTCGAAATTCGAAAAATTCAACGGGATTCGCTCAGTCGCTATACTAATGTAGATGAAAGGCTTGGCATGCTGGAGAATGAGGCTGTCACTACCGTAACTTCACCTGGAACAAGTGTAACTGATAGACTGCCTCCTCTAACCCCGCCTTCGTCAATCCAGCAGGATACGAGTACCGCCTCGAGTACAAACGCTGTCTCGGAAAATAGTAGGACAGCCACAGCGACAGAAACAAATGCTCGTTTTAGCCGCGGAACTCTCCAGCCTGCCATACTCAGTGAGCAACAGCTTTACCAGATGGCCTATGAGTCAGCGATAAACAGTAATTTTGAACGCGCTGTTGCCGAATTTGATCAGTACTTGAGCATTTACCCCAATGGGCGTTTTGTTAGTAATGCTCACTACTGGAAAGGGCAGGCTTATCTGTACCTAAATCAATTTGGCGAGGCGCGGGATTCCTACGAAATTATACTGGCTCAATACGAAGAGTCTCCGAAGCTGCCTGACGCCATGTATGGGCTGGGTTTGGCCTACCAGGGGCTTGGCAATATAGCTCAGGCGCGCCAACTGCTTAGTGAAATCAAGAGACGCTTTCCCAACACCGGTGTCGCCAACCTGGCAGACACTAGGCTTCTTTCATTGGATTGAAATAAGTATTGCACTCATTCCTGCCCGCGTAGTTTCTGTGCGCAGTGAGAGATCGTTGGTACTTAAACACAGATAGCACATGGCTAGCTCCAACACGTTAAGAATTACCGAAATATTTTATTCCTTACAAGGAGAAGCGCGCACGGTTGGCAAACCAACAGTGTTCGTGAGACTGACAGGTTGCCCTTTACGATGCCAGTATTGTGATACAGCATACGCTTTTGAGGGTGGTGAATTGTTATCACTGGAAGCTATTTGCGCCGCGATAAAAAAATACAAAAGTAAACTTGTAACGGTAACTGGCGGAGAGCCTTTGGCGCAGCCTAACTGTAACGCGCTGATGGTAATGTTGTGCGACGCAGGGTATCTGGTGTCGCTTGAAACTAGTGGCGCTATATCGATCGAGGATGTGGATGAACGTGTATCTATTGTTCTCGATTTGAAAACACCAGGTTCGCAGGAGTGCGATACGATCCGGTATGAAAATTTCGCCCATCTGAGAATGAAAGACCAGGTTAAATTTGTAATATGTGACAGGACAGACTACGAATGGTCCAAAGCGAAATTAGATCAGCTGGATTTAGGTAATAAAGTAGGTGAGATTCTGTTTTCGCCTTCTTACGAGGAGCTTGGGGCAGCAGAGCTAGCAGAATGGGTTTTGTGCGATGCTCTAAATGTTAGGGTTCAATTGCAGCTGCATAAGGTGATATGGGGTGCCGAGCCGGGGCGGTGAGTTATCTTTTATCAAAAGAATTATGAGCAATCATGAGTAAGAAAACGGCGATTGTGTTGGTATCCGGAGGGCTGGATTCAGCAACTTGCTTAGCAATGGCCAAAGCTCAGGGCTACGAATGTTATGCAATAAGCTTCGAGTATGGGCAGCGATCCAGCTGCGAACTCCAGGCAGCGAAAGAAATCACCAAGGCGGCAGATGTAGTAGAGCACAAAATTTTCTCGTTGCAGATAGGTGAACTTGGTGGCTCTGCATTGACAGACGAGCATATACAGGTTCCGGAAGAAATCAGTACAGGAATACCAGTCACTTATGTGCCAGCGCGCAATACGATATTTTTATCCTATGCGCTTGCTTGGGCCGAGGTACTAAACGGTGAGGCGATTTTTATTGGTGTGAATGCTCTGGATTATTCTGGATACCCTGATTGTCGTCCTGAGTACGTTTCGGCATTCCAGCGGTTAATAAACTTAGCAACAAAGAAATGCGCTGAAGGTGGAGCCATCGTGCTTGAAACACCGCTTATTGATTTAAACAAAGCAGAAATTATAAAAGCTGGCGTGCGACTCGGTGTGAATTATGCAAATACGGTATCCTGTTATCAAGCAGCTAAATCAGGTAAGGCATGCGGACGTTGCGACAGTTGTCGTATTCGCCGAAAAGGCTTTATTGATGCAGGGGTAGTTGACCCTACGCATTACCAGTAATCGGTCCGGGCAAATTGTCCCGCCATCACTTGAGTTTTTTGATTTTGATAGTACTATGTCGCACCTCTTGGGTCGTTAGCTCAGTTGGTAGAGCAGAAGGCTTTTAACCTTTTGGTCATAGGTTCGAATCCTATACGACCCACCATTTTTCTTTTTCCGTCTTATTTCCAATTTCCATAATTCTAAGCTTAACTGACTCTACCTTATGATAAGATCAAAATTACCTGTTTTGCTCGGATAATTTATGATTAATATTACAAATACACAAGAGCTAGATAATCCAACATCCGATCTTGAAATAGTCCGGCGATATCTTGATCAGGTAAAACCTCCCAAGGAATTGTCAAAATCCGAGAGTTCTAAACTTGAAGCGCAACTCCGCGAGTTGATGCAAACTAAAAATGCCTGTTTGGTTGCTCACTACTACTCTGACTCATCGTTACAAGATCTAGCGGATGATACAGGGGGGTTCGTGGGCGATAGCTTGGAAATGGCTCGATTTGGTCGCGAAAGCGATGCGGATATCCTTGTAGTAGCTGGTGTGCGGTTCATGGGCGAGTCCGCCAAGATACTTAGTCCCAACAAGAAAGTGTTAATGCCTACACTTGATGCAACCTGCTCACTCGACATTGCTTGTCCTATTGAAACTTTTGCATCTTTTTGCGATGAGCATCCAGACCGGACAGTTGTGGTGTATGCAAATACTTCGGCTGCAGTTAAAGCTCGCTCTGACTGGATTGTGACTTCAAGTATTGCGCTAGACGTAGTGGAATATCTGTCGGACGAAGGTCAAAAGATCCTTTGGGCTCCGGACAAGCACTTGGGCGCCTACATAAAAAAGACAACCGATGCTGACATGTTATTGTGGGATGCAGCATGTGTTGTTCACGAAGAATTCAAGGCGCGTGGTATTAAGGATATGCTGGCCATTTATCCTGATGCAGCAGTACTGGCTCATCCTGAATCAACGGATGCGGTGCTAGAACTAGCTGACGTAATCGGCTCCACGACTCAGATAATTAATGAGGCAAAGCGTTTGCCGAATCGCGATATTATCGTGGCAACTGATCAGGGGATATTTCATAAGCTACAACAGCAAAACCCGGATAAATCCTTCATTATTGCGCCGACGGCCGGTAATAGTGCGACCTGCAAGAGCTGCGCTCATTGCCCCTGGATGGCTATGAACTCCTTCCAGTCCATGTACAGTTCTTTACTACAAGAAACCAACGAAGTGTTGGTTGAATCAACGCTTGCTGAACAAGCCATGAAGCCCTTGCAACGTATGCTAAATTTTGTCGCAAAGAATCAACTACGGGTCAAAGGGAGGGCCTAGACGAAGATAACAATCATTATGGGCTAATCGCCGTTAAACTCACGCACAATCTCTTCGACATCACGAATTTTTTGTCTCAAACGCGCCTCTTCTGCTGGAGCAGCTCCATTGCCTGTCTCTATGCGCAGAGCAAATCGTAACTGTTCTCGGGCTCTTCGGAAGTCCTGTAGCAGTATAAAATATTCTGCTCTTGCTTGGTGAACCTTGCTGATATTTCCAGCTTGTCCCCACGTTTCTGCCAGCTGAAACCAAAGGTTATGATCGTTGTTTCTGATTTGAGTATGGCGTTCCATTGTTTCGGCTGCTTCGGTGTAGGCGCGAGATTCCTGTAATGCATCAATATAGGCCATTGTAAGGGAGTGATTATTTGGATTAATTTCCAAGTGCCTCCGCAGAAAGTTAATAGCCTGTTGCGGTTCATTCTGGGCAGTATAGATTTCTGCTTGGGTAACTACATAACTGATACGATTGGGATCTTTTTGCAGAAGCGGAGAAAGGATGGTGGTCGCTTCAGCATATTTTTCATCCTCCCAGTAACCTATGGCTAAACCATAACGATTGGCATCCCGCGTGAATTCAGTAGTACTCTCATCCAGTTTTTTCCGATATTCCATTATCAGAGCTTCCTTATCAGTGGCGTAGTGCCCGAGCACCCGTGCACGCATGGTTTGGTATTCTAGGTTGTTGAAATATTCGCGCGGAGTATAACGAACGGCTCTACCGCGAGCATCAGCCACACGAGATTCCGTTAAGGGATGGGAGAGGAGAAACTCTGGTGGACGTCGACCAAATCGATTGAGGGCGATAAGCCTTTCGAACAGGGTGCCCATTGCCTCTGGATCGAATCCAGAATAATACATATTGTCCTGGCCGATACGATCGGCTTCGGCTTCATGGCTGCGACTGAAACGTAGCTGATTGTCAACGGCTCGACCTTGAGCTGCTGTAATCGCTGCCATACCATGCTCTGCTTGGGAGGTGGCCATAATCAATACACTAGCGAGCAGTGAAGCCAGTTGGGGAACCCGTCCCGCCTGAGCCTCATCGACTCCACGGGCAAAATGGCGTTGACTAACGTGTGCGATCTCGTGTGCCATAACCGATGCAAATTCGGCTTCTGTTTGTGCATTAAGGAAAAGACCAGTATTGACACCGATAATGCCACCAGGAGCGGCAAAGGCATTTAGTTCTTCGCTATTGATAATGATGAAAGAGAGTCGGTGGTCCTGGAGTTGGCTGCGAGAGGCTAGTTTATAAGTGATATTCTCCAGATAATCGTTTAGAAGAGCATCCGGAATAGTAGATGCACTGCGGCGAATCTGGCTCAAGAATTGCTGGCCCATCTCATATTCCTGGTCGAGAGAAACGGTACCGGAGATGCGATCGCCCAGTGAGGGCAGCGGCGTCTGCGCATGGCCACTCAATGTAGGCAGAGTCAGTACAAGGAAAAACGCTGTATAACGATTGAATCGATGCATTATGGGTGTCTTATCAATACCTATATGACCCAGACTACCATAAATAATTCCATATTATAGAGGAAGTTAACGCAACTATTACTCGTTAGAGAGTGTGGTCATCAGGTGTAATAGCTTGATAAAATAAGTTATGGAAATCAATGTTGATGTTGAGCTGGATCTCAGCGGCCTTCAGTGCCCGATGCCTTTGTTGAAAGCAAAACTGGCCCTTAATGAGATGCAACCACAGCAGATCCTTAAAGTAATTGCAACAGACCCTGGTTCTGAGAAAGACTTTCACTTGTTCGTTAATCAGAGCAATCATCAGATACTAAATTTTCAGAAAGAAAAACATGCTTATTTTTACTGGATTCGAAAGGGTTAATTAAAGTCCAGAGATTTCCTGAGTTGGAAAAAGCTACTTAACTGGTCTTCGAAGGGATATAGGCTCTGGCAGGTAGCTTCTTCACAATCCTTCTTGCGACTTTGATCAAGACTAATGTTAATGGCTGGTTAGGTCGTTTCTACGGGAAAAAGATCTACGACAAGACACCTGATTTTAGCGCCTCTTCTGTCCTGATAGGGCCCAATATGGTAGAGTTTAGCGCCTGGAGTTGCTCTGTCACAGGCTTTCATTTGAAGGAAAAGAATTCCGATGCCCAGTAGTATTAGAGGCAGTATTGTAGCTCTGGTTACACCTATGCAAGCGGACGGTTCGTTGGACTTGGTTGCATTGGATCGCTTGATTGACTGGCACGTCGAGAGTGGTACGCACGCTTTGGTGGTAGTTGGCACGACGGGTGAGTCGGCCACTCTTAGTGTTCAAGAGCACTGCGATCTCGTGGCCCATTGTGTACAGGTTACAGGTAAGCGCATCTCGGTTATTGCCGGCTCTGGCTCTAACAGTACAGAGGAAGCCCTCTACTTTACCAAATCGGCACAGCAGCATGGTGCTGATGCTTGTCTACTGGTTACACCTTACTACAACAAACCCTCACAAGAAGGGTTATATCAACATTTCAAGGCGGTGGCCGAAGCAGTAGATATACCGCAGATTTTATACAATGTGCCTAGTCGTACTGCTTGTGATCTGGCCCTCGAAACTGTGGATCGGTTGGCTGATCTGGACAATATCGTTGGCATAAAAGATGCCACGGGGGATGTTGCACGCGGGAAACAATTGATACAACGATGTGGAGACCGGCTCGCTATTTATAGCGGTGAAGATGCTATTACCCTTTCATTGATGATGGGTGGTGCTGATGGAACCATATCCGTAACTGCAAATGTTGCTCCAGCATTAATGGCTAAAATGTGTTCCTATGCACTTTCGGGTGATAGCCAAAGAGCAAGAGAAATTGATGAAAGACTCGGTTTATTGCATCGCAACCTGTTTCTAGAAGCGAACCCGAGCCCTGTGAAATGGGCTTTGTGGAAAATGGGATTAATAAAGAAGGGGATAAGGCTTCCGCTCGTGGAACTTGATGCGAAGTTTCATATCCAAGTGATTGAAGCCTTAGTTCGAGCAGGAATAGAGTTGCCACAGGCGGCTTGAGTTTTGAAAAACGTTCTAGGAGTTAATAAAATTTTACTAATGGTAAAAAGGGTCCTGATAATTATTTTTGCAGTAGCCCTTGGGGGCTGCAATTACTTTCTAGGCGAGGAAGGAATGTTTCGTGATCGTGGCAGCGACTATTTGGAAGCCCAAGCTTTGGCGCAGATGGAAATTCCTGAAAACCTCGATAGCTATACGCTAGATCAGCTATACGTTATTCCGGAGCAAATCATTACGGTTGCCGTTCCTTTCGAAGGAATACCGATGCCAAAACCGATCGAGAGCAGACGGCGGGAAGGGGTCATAATTCAGAGTCTTGCAGCGAATCGCTGGATATTAATTGACACAACGCCAGGACAGGTTTGGCCGTTGGTTAGAGATTACTGGACTGACCTGCAAGTGATTCTTGATTTAGAAAATCCGGGTAGTGGCATCATGGAAACAGCTTGGGTGGAAGTAGACAACGATCGGGAGAAACGTCACAAGTACCGAGTTTCCATTGAGCCGGGTTTGCATTCCGGTTACTCGGAGATTTTTATCCTGCACATGGAAGACCTGCGTACAGAACAGATTCCTCTGGTACTCAACTGGCCAGAAATTTCCGACTCTGAAGATTTAGAACAAGAGATTTTGTCTTCAATATCACAGTATTTGGCAGATAGGAACGATATTTACCAGGCCTCCACAGCGAGTTTACTTGCCGGAAGCATTGAGGCTGAATCGAAGGCTAATATTGTGGAAAATGAGAGCGGGGAACAGGTGCTTGAATTAAGGATCGGCTATGATCGGGCCTGGGTACAGATTCGTGCTGCCTTAGAAACCGCTGAGATACTGATCGTTGACAGCAATCGAGATCAGAGTTTCTTTAACGTCCGGTTCGCGGGCATTGCTGAGGACGAAGATGAACCTGGGTTTATTGCACGAATATTCGGCGGTGATGATGAGGCAGCCGAAGCCGAAGAACAGGATTTTAGTATACGGCTACAAGAAAGCGACAATGTCATTAATGTGATTACAAAAGCCCTCGAATCGTCGGACGATGCAAATCAACTGACTGTTGAGCTATTACAAGTTATTAATAACAACCTGACTTAGTATCCGAGACCAAGTACTAGTGATCCGAGGCCATCATGAGTACTATTTTACGTATAACTCGTGGGTCACTGTTTTTTCGTGCTCTATCCGTTGCACTGCCGCTCGTGCTTCAGTAGCTTCAGCCAAGGGTGTGCTAAGTGCTTGGTTTAGCGATGCAATCCGGTGAAGAAATGTTGATGTCGTCATCTGAGCTGAAAAACACCAAGGCGTCGAAGAAAAAAATCCGACATTGAGGCTTTTATTGGCTTAGCTTATGGATGCCATACATCGATTTCTTCCCTGTGACACACCCAGCTCTTGGCTGGAAGCAGCGCTTGCCAATCAACCAAACCTGCTAATAGATCATGCCAATTGTGAGAAAAAAGCGGCGGCCACTGCGATCAATCTTATGCATCGTTACTCTTTGGAACCAGGTTTGTTAAGTAAGATGTCTCAACTTGCGCGGGAAGAATTGCTACATTTTCACCAAGTGGTGAAAATTATGGCGGATCGAGGAATTCGTTATATAAGGCTCAGTCCGTCCCGTTATGCAGCTGGCTTACGCTCTATAATTAGAAAACCAGAGAAAGAGCAATTGGTAGATATACTGATTGTCGGGGCTTATATCGAAGCACGCTCATGTGAGCGATTCGCGAAACTGGCTCCGCGACTGGATGACGAATTGCAACGTTTTTACAAGAGTTTAATTAAATCGGAAGCAAGGCACTTCGAGGACTATCTTAAATTGGCCACCCAGTGTGCAGGGGGGGATATCTCGGCACGACTGAAAGTCTTTGCTAGGAAAGAAAAAGAGTTGATAACTGCACCGGATAAACTTTTTCGGTTTCACAGTGGGGCTCCGGTCTTTAATATCCATCAGTAAGTACACATCTTATAAAGTCAGTGTTTTAGGCATCTGCAGCCATTATCATGTAAGAATCTGCAAGACAGAGTGAGCTCCAATATAGTTTCTTAAGGTGGGCTGATTGATGGGTAGATGCCTAAAGTAGCTAAAGCTCTTTCTAATGTTCGAATTCGGAGGCTGAAGCACGGCCAGACCGCTTGCGGAGCCCCTACACTATTCATTATGCCGCTGGGATAGTAGTTCGCGGATTGTATGTGTAGGTCCTTCTCCAAGGTCCTCAAACGGATAGAGAGCCATGTTTTGGATAAGAACGTTGGCGTGTAGTAAGTAGAGGGGTAGACACCGACCAGTAATATTTTAACGATCAAATTAGATATTATTTTGGCTGTTTTTTTTGAAGGTGTCATCGTTTTTAGCAGGGTAGGTAATGAGATACCATCACTGAAGCAAAATAGTCGCTAAAAGGACTATTTAAACACTGGAATTAGTGAAAGAGGGTTGATTTCAGAAGCCCTTAACTGGTAACCAAGTCATTCAGTTAGAAGTGTTTGCGCCTATAAGCATTTTTTTGTGAGGCTTAAAATTCATAGAACAGCCACCGATAAATTTATCAACAAATTCCAGATCAGCTTGAGCAGTTTGTGCATCGGCAGAAGTTAAGCTTTCTTTGGGTGGGAATAGCCCCATTCCTGAGAGCAAGCAGTTCCAGGACATCTTTGTATAATAACTTCCAATATTAAGACGTTTTAGCTCATCTTCTAAGCTTTGTATGTTGTACCAACAACCAAGCATATCTTTTACGTTGTTAGGAATGTTCTTATTTTCTCGGTTATCTATCCAATATTGACTATCACTTCTTGAATTGGTCTTATAATGTAAAACAATGTAGTCTCGAATACCTTCAAAATTCATATTCATTCGTCGGTTAAATAGTTCTTTGAATTGATGGGTAAAACCACCTTCCTCAAATGCTGTGGCAAATTCTTCAATTGTAGAGATTACAAATTGTAGAGCTGTTGCTTCTAACGGTTCTATAAAACCTTGAGAGAGACCAACTGCTACACAATTGTTACGCCAAGACTCTTTCGCTCTACCAACTTTCATTTTTAGATGACGAGCTTCAATATCGCTTTCTAAAACCCCCAAGTGTGCTCTAAGCTCTTTCTCAGCCTCATCCTGAGTACAATATTGCGAACTATAAACATATCCATTGCCAATACGGTTAGTCAAAGGGATGCGCCATACCCAGCCATTCGTTAATGCTGTAGATATAGTTTGCGATGGTATATTTGGCTCTATTTCCGTCGGTATTGCTATGGCAGAATCATTAAACAGGTTATCTGAGAAACTAATAAATGGAACTTTTAAAGTTTTTTCTAGAAGAATAGAAGCGAAACCAGAACAGTCTACAAAAAAATCACCAGACAATATTTGATCATTATTAAGTTTTAAAGAGGTAATATCACCATTCGAATTTAATTCAACGCTTTTGACGGTCGCCTGGATATGATTGATGCCGCCGACTTCGGCTGCTTTTTTCTGTAAAAACTTTCCAATTAATACAGAATCAAAGTGATAGCCATATTGAAAATGAAATGGAAAGTTTTTTGAGGCAATTGGGGCTAATTTTTTTTCAGCTAAACTTGCCATTAAAGAAAAGCGATTGGGATGGGCTATGACGTCAACTCCTTTTCTACGAAGAGTTCCATTATCATAGAGAAATTTAAGTGTCACAAAATCAAGACTACAGCCAAAAGGGTGAAAATATTCTTCATAGCCAGAAACCGTCGACCAATTTTTAAAACTTATTCCATTTTTATAGGTCGCATTACATTCCGGCATCCACTCAGACTCTTTTATACCTAATGAATCAAAAAAATGCTTTAGCTTTGGAGTAGAGCCTTCACCTACTCCAACAATACCGATATCAGGTGATTCAACTAAGGTGATATTGATTCCGAGGTGCAGCCATTTTTTTTGTAGCAGGTTGGCGGTCATCCACCCTGCTGTTCCCCCACCTAGTATCACAATATTTTTTACTTTCAAATTGTTCATTGTTTTTATAATAGTGGATAAAGCGGTTTAAATAAAATTAACTCTTAAGTGTGGGATTGGCAACAACAGTAATTAACCGCAGACCAAAAGCCCCCTTGACTTAATTTATAACCAACCGTTAATGATGGGATAAAGGGGGGGGGTAAGAGTGTTTCTGTTGGGTTAGATCACTAATTCCTAAGAAGCGATTGTATTTAAAGGAGGTATGATTCCAGAGTGGGGGCCCGGTAACCGGGATCTCCTAACGCGGTTAATTTTTGCAATCCTCGGGTAAAGTTAAATTATCGTTGAATCGTTCTCGCAGTAATTGGACCTGGTTACAAGGTATCTCGTCATTTCCTAGCAAGCTTACAGATGTGAGGCTGGAGATATTTAGCAGTGGGTGGATATCGGTAATGAAATTGTTGCTTAAGTTAAGACCACCAAGTTGAGGAAGCTCCTCAAGCGGGGTGATATTGCTGATATTGTTATTAGCCAGGTCTAAAAAACGCAACTGGCCCAGCTGACCAATGCGCTCAAGGTCGGAAATTTCAGAATTACCGCAAGATAACACGGTCAACTCTGTAGCATCATTCACGTTTTGTTGGCGCATTGCTAAGTTTATACAGCCTTGTAACTCAGCATTTATAACTTCATTGGTACTCAGCCTGCCCGTGGGGTCATAGACCGGCTGATCGTTAACAGAGATAGTGAAGGGTTGAGAGCACGCTGCGTAAAATGCCGCAACTAAGATCAACAGATGTCGGACATTCTTAAGATTTGGCTGGATCATAGTTTGGTTCGGCTAGCTGGTAATTAGAATTTATCCCAGTTAGTATGCGCAACCCGTTGTTTGTTAAAAGATTACAGGCAATTGTCCAACGAATCCAAGGAAATTGGTATGAAAATAGTAAAACGTGCGACTTGGGTCTTTTCTTCTGCTGTGGTCTTGATGGTTGGTTTATGCGCATCTGCTCAAGATAGCGTGGACTTGGAAGATGCAGATAACCGGATCGCCTATTCGCTTGGCGCCAATATTGGCCAAAACCTGGTGGCTCAAGAGCTTATAGAGGGAATCGATGTTCAGACTTTTGTTGTAGGAATGTTGGATGCCTTTGCCGATGATCTAAAACTTCCACCTGCAGAAATGACGGCTGCAATTCAAACCTATATGGAACGGCAAGCCAATGCTGCTCAGGCGGAGTTGTCTGATAATTTAGCCGCTAGTGAGGAATTTTTGGCGCAAAACTCCCTGAATGATGGCATAGTAACCCTCGAATCTGGATTGCAATACTTGGTCCTTGAGTCGGCGCCCGGAGACGGAGTGTCACCAACATCCAGTGATTCAGTATTAGCTCATTATCACGGAACTTTGGTAGATGGTAGTGTATTTGATTCATCAGTCAATCGTGGTGAACCAGCCACTTTCGGGGTGTCTCAGGTCATTGCGGGTTGGACTGAAGCTTTGCAGCTTATGAAAGTTGGGGACAAGTGGCGTCTTTTTATTCCACCTAACATGGCCTATGGTGAAGCATCGCCAACCCCCGCAATACCTCCAAACGCAGCGCTAATTTTTGAAGTTGAGCTTTTAGAAATCAGGTAAACATTCGGGAAAACTGTACTGCAATCGATGAGCAGAGGCGGCTCGAAAGTTTTGAACGAAGAGCTGTTGCAATTCTTGCAACAGTCCCCAACACCTTTTCATGCGGTGAGCAACATGGTCCGCTTACTTGAGCAAGCTGGCTTTCATCGGTTAGACGAAATATCCCATTGGGAGTTAAAAAAGAACGGTTCTTATTTTGTAGTCCGCAATGATTCGGCACTAGTCGCCTTTAATGTTGGCAATGTCTTACCGCTCAATGGTGGCTTAAGATTGTTTGGTGCGCATACTGATAGCCCAAGCCTAAAGGTTAAACCTAATCCGGAAATAAATAACCACGGTTACGTGCAGTTAGGTGTTGAAGTTTATGGCTCGGCTCTGTTGAAGCCATGGTTTGATCGAGATCTTTCAATCGCAGGCCGAGTGGATTTTCAAACCAAAAGCGGAGAAATTAACAGCACCCTCATCGATTTTGGAAAGCCGATCGCATTTATTCCTAGCTTGGCTATACACCTAGACCGACAAGCTAACGATGGGCATAAGATCAATTCGCAGAAAGAACTTCGTCCCATACTGCTTCAGGGGCGAAACGAGGAAAAGTTTCGGCTAGACGAGTTGTTGTTGAATCTGGTTCGTAAGCAATACGAAAATGAAGGCGTAGAGCAAGTGTTATCACACGAACTGCTGCTTTACGACACACAGCCTGCGCAATTGGTTGGTTTAGAGGAGCAATTTATTGCCTCTGCTCGTTTGGATAATTTGCTCAGTTGTTATCTTGGTTGCAAAGCATTAATGACTAGTGGTAGTAAACATGCCAGCGTGCTGGTGTGTAACGACCATGAAGAGGTCGGAAGTGTTTCGGCTTCAGGGGCTCAAGGGTCATTTCTTAGATCTGTCCTGCAAAGGTTAATCAGGGGGTTCCATCAGGAAGAAGATGCTTTTCAAAGAGTTGCACGTCAATCAATTTTCCTCTCTGTAGATAATGCACATGGTGTGCACCCGAATTTTTCCGAAAAACACGATGATCAACATTATGCGTTGCTCAATGGTGGACCAGTCATCAAGATAAATGCGAATCAGCGTTATGCGAGCAACAGCCAGTCCATTGCACTATTTAAGTCACTCTGCAATAAGCTATCGATTCCCTATCAATCATTTGTAATGCGCAATGATATGGCTTGTGGAAGCACTATCGGGCCGATTACAGCTGCAGAGCTGGGGATCACTACTGTAGATGTAGGGATTGCTAGTTTTGGTATGCACTCAATTCGGGAGTTGGCTGGAATCAAAGATATTAAGTCAATGCTCGAAATAGCTATGCTGTTCTTCGATCAGTAGTACAAGTCTTAACGCTTTTTTCTTATTTCTCGAATTATGAAGCGTGCCGGATCAAGCGCACCTATTATGCCTTGTCCAAAAGGGGGCACCTCTTGATCGATCAAGCTTGCTAGATATTCGCTGCTCAATGGGCATGTCGCCAAACCATTAGAGCCGTGAGCTGCAGTGATGTACAGTCCTGGCAAATAATAATCATTGGAAATTTTTCCGATTTGTCCATAGTGGCCTCCTAACATGCTGTGATCTTGTAGCTTAGATACGTTCGGAACCTTTCCAACAACTGGGAAGTTGTCTTTTGAATTGCAACGCACGGTTACTCGGGCTGATTGTATTACCTGTGATAGATAGTCTCCCCGGAAACAAGCTCGGGCACCCGCCAAGTTTTGCTGGTCGTCATCTGGCCTGAGTTCCAGCCTAGCGTCCTCTCTTCGATAACTTGCTGATAGATTATGATGATTCCCGATTGCGGGGAACACGGTTCGATTACCACAGACTACGGTAGCTAATGAAAGACTCTGGTCGGTAGCGCTGATAACAGAGGTTTGCCCTGGTAGTGTCGTTAGAGGTAATTGGTGAGTTTGCTGAAATTGGGAGGCATTATAACTGTTTGCGATCACTACAATTGGTGCTCGTGCAATTTCCTTTTGCTCTTTACCCAACAATTGCCATTGATTGTCGTTTTTCTTTAGCGAACTAACTACTTGGTCTGTGATTAGGTCAATGCCCGGATGCTCAAGAAAAGTGTCGCACAGCAAAGAACCGTCAATCCAACCACCTAATGGGAAATAATAAGCTGCTTCTGTGAGCTGGCAATTCGCGAGTCTGCTAGCGGATTGAACATCAAGAGTTTGCATAACTTTTTTATTATAAAGTTTTATCAGTTTGTTGGGATTTAGGTTCCTTTGTTTGTTCATTGCGTCGACGAGTTGGAGGACACCGCAATTATGGAAATTTATGCGGTTATTTTGTGAAAATTGACGAAGTTCCCGTTGTGTATAAAGGAAACTGTGCAAGTAAAACCGAGCTAGCTCTGAATCTGTTTGGAACAGGCGACAGCGCAAAGCTAGTTGTGAATTACCTGAAGCGCCGATGGCTGCCCCGGACGCTTGGTCGATTACCTTAACTTCCCAATTACGCTGGGCAAGGCTGTACGCCATGCTGCAACCTGCTATGCCTGCCCCGATTATGAGTGCTGAACGTATTGGTTGGTTCAGTACCGCACGCTCAATATTATGTTTACCGTAACCATAACTATTTAAAAGTGATTTGCGAGATGGTTCATTCTGACAGTTTTTCGCAAAAAGCATATGGCGTTTGCGAGCGTGGCCCGGTTGTTTTTCTACCGCAAAACCGGCTGCTTGTAGGTGTTTGCGTATACTTCCAGCAACGCTGTAGCTAGTGAGGGTAGCATCAGATTTGCTGTGATTAGCTATTGATTGAAATAACTGAGGTTGCCACATTTCTGGATTTAGTCGTGGAGTAAACCCGTCCAAATACCATATATCGACTTGCATACGGCTTGGAAGGTTTTCTAGTTGAACTAGGGTGTCCCCGAAGTGCAAGTCCAATAGGATTTCGTTGCCCAAGTGGAGGCGATGACAGCCACTGCTGTGGTCAGGATAGATAAACCTGAATTGATCACTAAGTTTGGTGAGAGAGAGCCAGCGGCTATGAACTCGTGTCAGGTCATCGAAAGAGAGAGGGTATTTTTCAAAGCCAATGTAATGCAGTCTGGCTGGTTTGCGTTGAGCTTTTTGAAATAGATGCCATGTCCGAAGGAAGTTCAAGCCAGCACCGAATCCAATTTCGGCAATAGTGAATGGCGATTCCCTCTCGGCTATTTCCGCCCAGCGTGCCGTTAACCTGTTACCCTTAAGAAAGACATGCTGGCTTTCGGCCAGCTCGTCTTCGCGGGAATAATAGACATCCTTAAAGCGTTTGGAGAAAGGAAGATTCGAATCGATCCAGCTTAACGAGGCATTTTCGATTTTCACAAGAAGAATTGATTTAAGGTTTACTAATGTATTGAGCGGATTTAGCCTACTATAACCGCATTATGATTTATTGTAATGTGAACGAACCTGCCTAAACGGTTAGGTCAACGATGGAATAAACAGACTATTGGGGTAAAATGCGCGTTTTCTCGTGCGTTTCGTGGGTTGATGAAAAATGCTGGAAATAAATAGCCAATTGGCAAGACTAAAGGAATTGAATTCCCGGACTGACAGCCTCAGGGAGTATCTTTGACTTTGAGGAAAAGCGAGAACGTTTAACTGAGGTGGAACTGGAGCTCGGTCAAGCTTCTATCTGGGAAAACCCCGAATACGCTCAGGCACTGGGCAAGGAGCAATCCAGCCTAGAGGCGGTTGTTCATACCATGGAAAAACTATACAACGGTATTGGGGAACTCGAGGAACTACTGACTTTAGCGCAAGAGGAATGTGATCAGGAGCTGTTCATTGCCGCTAGCAATGATCTTGACCAACTCCAAGAGCGATTAGAGGCATTGGAATTCCGGCGTATGTTTTCCGGTGCGATGGACTCTGCAAATGCGTATGTGGACATTCAGGCCGGTTCGGGTGGGACGGAAGCCCAGGATTGGGCGGAGATGTTGTTGCGCATGTACCTGCGCTGGGGTGAGGGGAAAGGATTTAAGGCCGACCTTGTGGAAGTGTCTGGCGGCGATATCGCTGGTATAAAGAGTGCCACCATTTATTTCGCTGGGGAGTTCGCCTTCGGTTGGTTAAGGACCGAAACAGGAGTGCATCGATTGGTGCGAAAATCACCTTTCGATTCTGGGAGTCGACGCCATACGTCTTTTGCTTCTATCTTTGTTTCTCCGGAGATCAATGATGAAATTGAAGTGGATTTGGATATGTCTGATGTGAGAGTCGATACTTATCGTTCTAGTGGTGCCGGGGGCCAACACGTTAATAAAACTAATTCAGCGGTTAGACTGACCCATGAGCCAAGCAGGATCGTTGTGCAGTGTCAGAGTCAGCGATCTCAGCATAAGAATAAGGACATGGCCATTAAACAATTAAAGGCCAAATTATACGAGCTTGAAGAATTGAAACGTAAGGAAGAGATGCAGTCTATTGAAGAATCCAAGGCCGATATCGGCTGGGGTAACCAGATCAGGTCTTATGTGCTGGATTCCTCACGTATTAAAGATCTGAGAACCAATATAGAGGTAACAAACACCACTGCAGTACTGGATGGCGACTTGGATAAATTCATCGAAGCCACTTTAAAGATGGGGTTGTAGTGTAGAGTTCAAATGTCAGAACAAAATGAAAATAAACTGATTGCTCAGCGCCGTGAAAAACTCGACGCTATACGCAGTGCGCGGCAGGCGTTTCCTAATGAATTCGTCAGGCAACATATTGCTGAAGATTTACATTCTCTCTGTGGTAATAAAAGTCAAAAAGAACTGGAGAAGCTCGCTCTGGAAACAACTATTGCTGGGCGTATCATGCGCATGCGCGGACCTTTTGTTGTGATCAAAGATGCGAGTGGCCAAATACAGCTGTATATGAACAACAAGTCTTTTTCGAAAGATCTGGCTCTAGAACTGAAATCATTAGACCTCGGTGACATAATCGGAGTGGAAGGTGAAGTGTTTAAAACCGGGAAAGATGAACTTACAGTGCGGGTTGCAGGTTTTGAATTATTAACAAAGTCATTGCGACCACTACCGGATAAGTATCGCGGATTAACAGACACCGAGATGCGCTATCGGAGACGCTATGTCGATTTGATCGTAAATGAAAAATCTCGTGCCGTCTTTGAAATGCGATCTCGCATTATTGGATTTATACGGAAGTATTTTGAAGATCTGGGGTTTATTGAGGTTGAAACCCCCATGATGCAGATTATTCCGGGCGGGGCAACCGCCCGTCCATTTATCACCCACCATAATGCTCTTGATCAAGACATGTACCTCCGGGTGGCTCCCGAGCTTTTTCTGAAACGTCTGATCGTAGGCGGATTTGAAAAAGTATACGAACTAAATCGTAACTTTCGAAATGAAGGACTATCGACTCGTCATAATCCTGAATTCACGATGCTGGAGTTCTATCAAGCATATGCGCGTTACCAGGATCTGATGGATTTGACTGAAGACTTGTTCCGGAATATTGCCGAGAACGTACTTGGAGCTACAACCATCAATTACCAAGGCTCAAGTTATGATTTTACAAAGCCTTTCACACGTATGACAGTAATGGAGGCAATCAAAAAGTTTTGCAATGCAAAAGAGCAAGAATTTAAAAGCAAAGACTCAGTGATTAAGCTAGCGAACAGTCTTGATATACATTTCGATGAGGCTTGGGGAAAAGGGAAGATTGTCATGGAAATCTTTGAGCAAAAAGTTGAGGGACAGCTAGATCAGCCTATATTTATAACGGAATACCCAATTGAGGTATCGCCTTTGGCTAGGCGCAATGAAAACAATCCCGAAGTGACGGATAGATTCGAATTGATAATTGGTGGTCGAGAATTGGCTAATGGATTTTCCGAACTTAATGATCCAGAAGATCAGGCCAATCGGTTCAAAGCTCAGGCTGCTCAGAAAGAATTGGGTGATAAGGAGGCGATGCATTTTGATAATGACTACGTTACGGCTCTAGAATACGGAATGCCACCCACTGCAGGTGAAGGGATAGGCATCGATCGGGTTGTCATGCTGTTTACCGATTCGCCATCGATTAAGGATGTGTTGTTATTTCCTCACATGCGCCCACAGCATGATAGAGACTGAATACGTAATTAATACTCAACGATTGATCAAACTTGAAGATTCTTGGAAAAAGATACTATTTAAAGAATTTGGCGAGGGGTACATGCGCAGCCTCCGACAGTTTCTCCTCAACGAAAAATCCAAAGGTAAGCAGATATTCCCCCCTGGCGATGAAATATTTACTGCTTTAAATACTACCGCTTTTGATAATGTTAACGTCGTCATTTTAGGTCAAGATCCTTATCATGGCGCCGGTCAGGCACACGGTCTATGTTTTTCCGTGAAGCATGGTGTAGAAATACCTCCCTCCCTGGTAAATATATATAAGGAGCTGGAGAGTGATTTAGGATTGATACAGCCAGCCCACGGTTGTTTAACTTATTGGGCAGAGCAAGGCGTTCTACTCCTGAATGCGGTACTTACGGTAGAAGCAGAACGGGCAGCCTCGCACCAAGGTAAGGGCTGGGAGCAATTTACCGACAAAATCGTCGCGATACTCAATGAAAAGAAGATGGGTATAGTTTTCATATTGTGGGGAAGTTACGCGCAGAAGAAAGGAGCGATAATAGACAGACAAAAACATTTGGTGTTGCAATCGCCACACCCGTCCCCTTTGTCTGCGAGCAGAGGTTTTTTTGGAAACCACCACTTTTCCAAGGCGAATGACTACTTGGAAAACCAAGGAAAGACCCCAATTAATTGGCAACTACCAGGGGGGGCAAAGTGATTCACACTGGGAAATTCTAACAATTAAGGTTGGGCTGAGCTTTTCTAGAAAAATAGGTTTGGAAATACATGTATGAACAATAAGATCTGCATTGTTATAGGCGCGAGTCATGCCGGCGTCACCCTGGGTTTGCAACTTCGAAAAGAGGGTTGGGAAGGGGCTATTAAGTTGATCGGGACAGAGAAAGAGTTGCCTTATCACCGCCCACCCTTGTCCAAAGAACATCTGGCTGGTAACAAGGAACTGGACGGTATACGGCTGCGACCGGTAAAGGTTTTCGAAGAAAATGGAATAGAACTATTATTGGGCAGTACTGCGATAGAGATAGATCGAGCAAACAAGGTTGTCAATTTGAATGATGGGCAAGCTCTTCATTATGATAAGTTGGCAATTTGCACGGGATCTTTGGTAAGAACTCTTCCGTTTGATTCAGATTTCGCGAATATTATTTATGTCCGTACTGCCGCCGATGTAGCCCAATTAAAGAGGTATGTACATCCTGGTAAGAAGGCATTAATCATTGGCGCTGGTTATATAGGTCTAGAAGTGGCGGCAGTTCTCCGCGAACAGGGATTGGAAGTCGCGGTCATAGAGATGGCTGACCGTATCTTGAAACGGGTAACCAGCGGGCAGATGTCGAACTTCATGAGTGAATTACACCGCAGACGTGGTGTTGAGATCAGAACTGCAACCCAGGTTAAGGAGATAAATGGAGACGGATCCATCGAAAGCGTTATTTGCGGTGATGGCACACAATATCTGGTGGACTTTGTTATTGTCGGTGTTGGTGTTACTCCAAATGTATCCTTGGCAGAACAAGCAGGTCTTACGATAAACGAAGGAATTTTGGTTGATGAATTTTCTCGCACGAATGATCCGGATATCTTCGCGGCTGGGGATTGTACTCGCCATCCCAGTGGTATTTATGATCGGCTAATTCGCCTGGAATCCGTCCAAAATGCAAATGACCAGGCACGCATAGCCGCTGCCAATATTTGTGGTAAACAGGTCGTTTATGACGTGGTTCCGTGGTTCTGGTCCGACCAGTACCAAATTAAATTACAAATGGTTGGGCTCAGTGAAGGCTATGATGAAATAGTCTGCCGCGGGGATCCGGACGATGGTGAGCAGAAAGGATTCGCTCTGTTTTATCTGAAAAACTCTCGCTTAATTGCTGTGGATTGTGTTGGTCGACCAAAAGAATTCATGGCGGGCAAGCAACTAGTGAAGGCAAGAACTATCATGAAGACTAGTTTATTGGCCGATGAAGGTGTAGAACCTGCAGACTTTATCCAGGGGAATTCGGCGTGATTAATCGCCGGTATAACGGCAACCACTTGTGCAGGTTTCGCGTATTTCTATTTCAAAAAGCTGCGGTAACCTAGGCTTGAGCCGCTCCCAGATCCAACGGGCAATGTTTTCACTGGTTGGGTTTTCCAATCCTTCTATTTCGTTGAGGTAGTAGTGGTCCAGTTCTTTGCGAATGGGCTTGAAGGTGGAGCTTATATCCGCAAAGTCCATTACCCAACCACTTTTTTCTTCGACATGGCCTTCAACTGAAATTTTAACTGTAAATGAATGGCCATGAAGTCTAGCGCACTTGTGGTCGGCAGGAACATTGGGGAGAAGATGAGCCGCTTCAAAGGAAAATTCTTTAAATGTTTTCATGGTTTAGAGATGCATCTGTTTTTCAAGGCGGCCAATGGTACAAATGTTTTCATATAGTGTACAGAATTGAAATACAATGCTTCGATAGTAAAGAAAAATTGCCATATTTTTCTGAATATATCTACACAGCACATACTTTGATCTGCCTTAAATCGGTCGATTAAATCATATAGGTCAGAAAGGTATCTTATCTGCAGCCCGCGAATTTGTTGACATGTAGGCCTAAGCAGGTACAATTCGCGTCTCTCCTGCGTTGGGTGGTTAGCTCAGTTGGGAGAGCGTTGCCCTTACAAGGCAAATGTCGGGGGTTCAAATCCCTCACCACCCACCATTTCATGTTGGAAATGTAGCTACTGAATTTATAAGATATAAAGTGCAAGCAGCGGACCGGTAGTTCAGCTGGTTAGAATGCCGGCCTGTCACGCCGGAGGTCGCGAGTTCGAGTCTCGTCCGGTCCGCCATTTTAAAGGCTTTAAGCCAGTTTTTAGATTCTAACTGTGCAGGAGATACGCAGAAGAATAATGGATTATATTTCTAAAGGCACATTCTACGTAGCTTCTTGGCGTTAATATTCAGCCTGTCGGGTTCGCCATACTCAGAGCGCAGGTTCGATACGTAGTAACGCACCATCGTCTTCTTCATCGGTGAGCAGATACAGGAATCCGTCGGGGCCTTCGCGTACTTCCCGGATTCGTCGCCTGAGTTCCGCGAATATCAGTTCGCGTCGTATCTCCTCGGTTCTCTCGTTAAAGACAATCCGCTGCAGATGGCCCGTGCCTGGTATACCGCCCATGCGAAGCGATCCAATAAATACATTGCCCTTCCATGCAGGAAAGTGGTCGCCGGTATAAACAGCTAAACCCGAAGCCGCAATTGCGGGCAACCACACCAAAAGGGGAGATTCTAATCCTTCACGGGTCGGGTGTTCGGTTACGCGATCGCCAGAATAGTTGCGACCAAAGCTGACGATCGGCCATCCGTAGTTGCGACCAGGCAAGAGGATATTAATCTCATCACCACCATTGGGTCCATTCTCATGTTGCCACATTTCACCAGTCTCAGGATGTAACATAAGACCTAAGGTGTTGCGGTGTCCGAGGGTATAAATCTCTGGTCGATAATTCAGATGGTTAAGAAATGGATTGTCTGCTGGCACGCTACCATCGTCTTCGAGCCTAAGGACCTTGCCCCGAAGACTCTTCGGATCTTGTGCAGCATCTCCGACCCGGCCACCGGTGGACATGTAGACTTTTCCATCACTGCCGAATGCAACGCGGCCATTTAGACCAGAGTTGCCCTCATATGCCTCAGTCACAACGAGATCACGAACACCAGTGAGAGCCCCACCCACGAGCCGGCCTACCGCGAGTGCCGGTGCCCCCCAGCCATTTTCAACAGGCTTTGTATAGGTTAAATAAACCAATCCGTTCTCGGAGAAATCCGGATGCACAGCAACATCCATTAAGCCGCCGTTTCCATCAGTTCTAACCTCGGGCACACCAGAGATCGAATGAGGATCTAACACACCATCGCGGACGACTCGAAGTCGGCCGGGTCGCTCAGTAATGAGCATGCCACTATCTGGAAGAAACGCGATAGCCCACGGATGCGAGAGGCCTCTGGCAACAACACTAACACGGATCTTGTGTTGCTCAGCTGTGTCGAAGACCCAGGGACCTTCTCCCAATGGCGTAACTGGGATCCCAATCGACTGCCCGTTGATTTGACCGAATACGAGCAAGCCAAGTAGCATTAGTGCCGCAACGCGAATGAAACGAATGACTTTCATAGAAACCTCCCCAGTAGACGTTTAGAAAGAATAAAAGAAAAATGACGCATAGGCTACTTGTGTTGGGGCTATTTAAAAAAACGGTTCATCCGTTCTTTATTTTGGCTTTTGTATGCGCGAAGTGGTTCTGATTTTCTACTTATAAAAAATTTGATCGGCGCTCGAAATATATATACTAAGACTTTTTGTACAACAGGAACGCTTGCCTCAATCGATGTGTAGTAATCCTCTAATGTATCTCTTTGGAATTCAGTAATTTTTCAAGCCTACTGCCGTCTTGATAAATATATTATTTTCTTTATATATCAATAGTTTGACATGTTTTATACTACCATCTAATAGGTTTATATCTTGATATTTTTCTACTATATTAGAAAACAGGCAGGAGGGCATATTTCAATGAGAGTATATTTATTGCTACAAGCTCCCATACAGGTACCTTCTTTTTTAGAACAATTGACAAGGGAGATTTAATTCATGCAAATGAATGGAATCGCGCATATTGGAATCACTGTTTCCAATTTCAAGAAATGTAACCCATTCTATAGACAGCTTTTTGCGTTCCTAGAGATGCAATTGATCTATGATTCTGATGAGGTAATCTATGGGGTTGGAGGCAGAACAGGTATTGCCGTAAAAGAAGCTGAGGCCAAATTTCAAAGCGAAGTATTTGAACAAAATCGTGTTGGTCTACACCACTTCTGTTTTAGAGCTCGTACTAGGAGCGATATTGATGACTTGTACGAGTTTCTTGTGGATGTAAATGCAAAGATTATTCGAGTTCCGGAAGAGGGCGATTGGGCTGCGGGTTATTATTCGGTTCTATTTGAAGACCCTGATGGAATTCGTATTGAAGCCAATTATGTCCCCGGAAAAGGAAACTTAGATCCAAAAGTAAAGCTACCGATAGTAAGAAATAAGGTAGATTTATGATGCTG
>Ga0209445_1000006_pt1 | contig 112647 bp, 95 predicted proteins | sample MarorgKNORR_S2LV_4_FD_188223 | JGI IMG/M metagenome (GOLD analysis project Ga0209445, IMG submission 188223) | Marine microbial communities from the Southern Atlantic Ocean, analyzing organic carbon cycling - NADW_A/KNORR_S2/LV (SPAdes) (version 2) | ecosystem: Environmental > Aquatic > Marine... | reverse complement strand
TAAATGGCCGGGGAGTAATCTACATAACGACACCGGGATTTTTCCTATGGGCTCTGGATGCCAAAACGGGAATACCATTAGAGAATTGGGGTTCTAACTTTCCAGTGGGCGGATTTCCTGAGACTGGAGTGGTGGATTTGGTGCCTTTGTTGGTAGACGACTGGGGTCCGTGGCAGGATTACGTCGTGGCCGGTGGCGAGTATGATCCGGATTACGGTATACCGCGTGAGCTCGGTATGGTAACCGCCTCCGCGCCTCCTATTGTGGTAAACGGGGTAGTAGTAGTGCTAGTCGGGCATCAGCCCAGTTACGGTCAGACCCGAATCGAGAATGTACCAGGCGATATCATGGGATTCGATGCTGCTACCGGCGAACGGCTTTGGAAATTCCACGCAATTCCGCGCCCAGGAGAAGTGGGGCATGAAACCTGGCATAACGATGCGTGGCGATTTTCTGGAGACATCTCCACTTGGGCACCCGCTTCTGCTGACCCGGAACTTGGTCTGGTATACATGGTAACTAATGCCTCTACGGTGCAGTCCTATTCGGGTCATCGCCCTGGCGATAATCTTTTTGGTGGCAGTTTACTGGCGCTGGATGTCAAAACTGGAGAACGGCGCTGGCATTTTCAGATCCACCATAGTGATCAATGGAATTATGACCTACCGACCCCCCCAATGTTGATTGATCTCAACGTGGACGGACAAGCTATACCTGCGGTCATACAAAATACTAAACAGGGGCTAATCTTCGCATTTAACAGGGAAACCGGCGAGCCGATCTGGCCGATTGAAGACCGACCTGTAATACAAACTGAAGTGCCTGGGAATTACACCTCTCCGACCCAGCCCTATCCAACCTGGCCAGAACCAGTGGACGGGATTATTCTTGATGGTATTACTGAAGAATTCGTCATCGACTACACCCCAGAATTAAAGGAACAGGCAATGACGATCCTGAATGGGTATCGAATTGGTGGGCTCTACGTGCCAGCGCTGCCGAACACCTACGAAGGTGAATATATCAACAATGTGGGTTGTCTGGGCGGCGGTAATATTATTCCACATCCTCCTGTTGCCGATCCGAGTACCGGTATGATGTATAACTCCCATCGACGTAATTGTTTTGCTCCAGGATTTATGCGACCCACCAACGGAGTAGACAGAGATAACCCGAATTATCCGGAGCCTGGTGAAGGAGGGGCTACACCGAACAGTACTCCAACAACGGGGGTAACAGTCGCAGCCTGGTTGCCTGGAGGTGGCGGCGGACTTCCCACGATTGATGGGCTGTCTGTCTTTAAACGAATGAACAATCAACTTACTGCGTACCAGATGAACTCAGGTGAAAAAGCCTGGTCCTTACCTATCGGTGAAACGCCTGATAACATTCAGAACCACCCACTGCTGGAAGGCATCGAGGTTCCTAATATTGGCGGCACCGGTTGGTCGATTCAAATGGTAACCGGTGACATTCTGGTTCAGACACGTGCGTTAAGCGAGGGTATGGCACAAATGGAACCCGATGCACCTTTGACTCTGAATGCGCGCGACAAGATGACGGGTGAGATGCTTGGCAGTGTTGAACTGCCAGCACCGGGGCAGTATGGGATGATGACCTATTCGCACAATGACAAACAGTACATCGTCGTGCAAGTCGGAAGCTCTAGGACTAACTATCCAGGCGCTCTCGTCGCCTACAGTCTCCCGAATTAACAACTGCATAGTCCCCGCTAGGCTTTCTGGCGGGGGCAGCCTTATTTTGATGCAATGCAATTTCAGTCCACTTCTTATGATCTAACCGATTCTGCTGAGACCCAAGAATTCTTTCACAGTCGCGGTTGGACAGATGGTTTTCCGATTGTGCCGCCAACACCGACGGCAGTGCAAAACTGTCTCGAATGGGCGGGAATGCCTGCTGACCAACTCATAGGGATCGAGCCGGTAAGGGGGTGCGCTATTGTGGCAGAAAAGCTAGCTATCAACGCTGTTATGGCAGGCTGTCTCCCGATACATTTCCCGATTGTTGTTGCAGCCTGGAATGCCATGCTACAACCTCAGTTCCTGCTGCACGGAGCCACTGCGAGCACAGGAGGTTGTGCTGTACTTGCAATCTTGAATGGTCCAGTTCGCCTGGAAATCGATGCTAAAACTGAGTTCAATGTGCTCGGTAACGGTGCCAGAGCAACCTCGGTGATCGGGCGCGCCATTCGACTCGGATTAATCAATATCTTGAATGTGAGTCCGGGGGCCATTGATAGGTCCACATTGGGACATCCTGGCAAAGTAAGTTATTGTTTCGCCGAAGACGAAGAGGGGACTAACTGGCAATCTCTTGCGCTGTGCCGAGGTATACCTCTACAAACTTCTGCTGTTACTGTCTTTGCTTCTGGCGCCCCACGACAAATCATGAACGAGTGGACCAGTGTACCTGAAGAAATTTTAGACACTTACGTGGCGGAGATTCGGGCCAATATGTTGAATTATTCCATTTGGGCCGGAGACTATGTAATCGTCATACCTAAACAGCATCGTGATCATCTGGAGGCAGCTGGCTGGACTAAAGCTGACGTTGCACAATATATCTATACGAATGCAAGAGTGAAAAGGTCAGAATGGAGCCGGGTTGGAAAAACGGCAGTGATTAGAGACAAAGGCGACGTCACGTATAATGCTTTGGTCGAGCCTAAGAACCTACTAGTAATAGCCGCTGGGGGACCGGCTGGAGGCTTCGGTGCAATCATACCCCCTTGGTTAGGCACAAAAAGTCGTGCCGTTACTATAGCCATTAACGCCTGTGTTAGCTGTGACCATTAACAAACAATCAGAGAAACATATGCCGGTACGAGTTCTAAACCCCACAAGCGAGGAAGCTGCCGCCGAACAGGGCGTATTGGCAGAGCGCCTTTCTACTCTGGAAGGGGCCACAGTAGGTTTCATTTCTAATGGTAAGGAAGGAACTGAACGTTTTTTTGCCTCTTTACATGAGTTGCTTTGTAACCAATTCTCTGTTGCAGAAGTTGTCTTGCGCACAAAATCCAATTACAGCGCACCCGCTGAACAAACCCTAATTGATGAAGTCAGGAATTGGCACGCAGTTGTGACAGGGGTGGGAGATTGAGGAAGCTGTTCGTCGTGCAGTTTGCATGACGCGGTAATGGCAGAGCGCGCCGGTACTCCCGCTCTGGCAGTAATGACGGTAAATTTCGCAAGTGCCGCAGAATTGATGGCAAGAGTGCTGGGAATGCCTGACTACCTTTTCGGTATAATAGCCCACCCTATAAGCAGCGCGACTGATGAAGAGCTAACAGCGCAAGCAAGCATAGTCACTGATTACATCAAGCAATTAATTCTTGATTAATATGATCAGAAAACCAAGCGCGTAATGCCGAAGCCTTTCCTGATTCTCCAACTTCGTCCTGAGAATGAAACAGCGGACAACGAATTCGAATCTATTACACATTACGGGGAAATTAAAAAATCGGAGGTGGTTCGAATAAGAGCCGAAAAATCGGGATTACCGAATATTGACCTGGACGACTATGCAGCGATTATTGTGGGAGGCTCGCCATTCAATGTTAGTGATAAGCAAGAACATAAGAGCGAAGAACAAAAACGCGTAGAGCTAGATTTTTATAATCTCTTCGATCGCATAGTGGAGCGTGATTTCCCTTTTTTGGGTTGTTGTTCAGGGAATGGGCTGCTGGGAAGTTACTGCGGTGCGTCGATTTCCCGTAAACACGGTGAGCCTGTTGGTGGTGCAAATATATTCCTAACCGAAGAAGGTAAGAGCGATCGGTTGTTGAAAGGTCTCCCAAGTACTTTTCGGGTGTTACTTGGCCATAAAGAAGCTTGTGATTCATTGCCACCCGAATGCGTTCTGCTCGCTACGAATGACGCGTGTCCAGTGCAGATTTTTAAGCTAAAGAATAATATCTACGCTACTCAGTTTCACCCTGAAGGAGATTCTGAAGGATTTATTATACGAATACATGTTTACAAAAATTACGGTTATTTCCCACCTGATTCGGTTCAGCAATTGATAGAAGCGGTGGAGGGTGAGCATGTACCGGAAGCTCAATCGATTCTGCGACGTTTCGTTAGTTTGTACCGGGTGTAAATAAGCAACCCTGTTTTTATCTTCCTTCTGATAGGAAATTAACCATAGACTTGGGCTTAATCTGTTATTACCCTGCTCTGGTAATTAGATATAAGGGTTAAGTATGAATCTTGGAAAAAAGTTAGGGATGCGGGTAGCCTCTGCCAGTATCTTGCTCCTTCAATTCTCTTGGAATACACCAGTATATTCGCAGTCTTCAGAAATGGAGCTGCTGGCATCACTTAGACCTGTTGACGATGCCATGTTAAGTGATCCATCAGAGCAGGATTGGCTTATTTGGCGCCGTAATTATGCAAGCTATGGCCATAGCCCTCTTGATCAAATCAATAAAGCTAATGTGACGAATCTCGAATTAGCTTGGGAAATTGAGTTAGAAACAGGACCCAATACACCAACGCCTTTGGTGCACGATGGGGTGCTTTACTTGCTAAGTACTCGCGATACATTATTGGCACTTAGTGCTATATCGGGAAAAGAGTTATGGCGTTATCGTCATGAATCTTCAGAAGCGCCAAGTTCAAAGATAGGAATTGCTCTTTATGGGAACAAAGTATTGATGCCTACAGCTGATCTTCACATGGTTGCGTTAGACCATAAATCAGGTGAAGTAATCTGGGACACAGGAATTAATACTGAGCGGTCGGGGGTTCTACCTTATGCTTTGCGTGGTGCTCCTGTGATTGCTGGTGGTATCTTGGTTCAGGGTGTGACTGCAACGTTTATGCCCGGTGGGGGGTTTATAGTTGGACTTGATCTGGAAACGGGTCAGGAGGTTTGGCGATTTAATACTGTCGCTTGGCCTGGAGAACCGGGTGGAAACACTTGGAATGATATACCCCTGGAAGAGCGCAGTGGTGGTTCGGTCTGGGTTCCCGGGTCCTACGATCCTGAATTAGATCTTGTTTATTTTGGGTTGGCGCCAACCTATCACACGGAACCGTTATTAAGGCCAGTGGACATCGAAGGGATAACGAATGATGCTTTGTATACGAATTCAACTGTTGCTCTCCGGCCGAAAACGGGTGAACTTGTTTGGTATTTCCAACATGTAGCAAATGATCAATGGGATCTGGATTGGGTTTATGAAAGACAGTTAATAGAGATCGAGCTGGGAGGGGTTAACCGAAAGGTCGTCCTAACTGCGGGAAAAATGGCTTTGTACGATGCGTTAGATGCGGCTACTGGTGAGTATTTGTTTTCTATGGATATGGGCTTACAAAACATTATTACCGCTATTGATCCAGAGACCGGCGCAAAAACCCTTAGTCCTATTGCTACCCCCAATGCTGAAGAAACGCACCTTCTGTGTCCTTTTGCAAATGGTGGCAGGAACTGGCAGTCGGCTGCCTATAACCCAGATTCGAAAATGTTGTTTTTGCCAATTGCAGAAGTTTGCATGAATGCAGGACCCACTGGCCAAGGAGGAATACTTTCGACCGGAGCAGCAATGCAGCCCAGTCCCAGTCCATTGGCTGCCAGTGATGGCCAGTTTGGACGCTGGCAGGCAGTAAATGTTGAGACCAGGGAATTGGTTTGGGATCATCGAAAGGAGGCACCCCCAACTAGTGCAGCACTTTCGACTGAAGGAGGACTGGTTTTTATTGGTGCGCTAGATCAATCATTTTCAGCACTTGACGATGCAACAGGTGAAGTTCTCTGGAGTACTGATTTAGGTGATATTCCAGCTTCGTTCCCTATAACTTACCAAGTTGGCGATAAACAATACATTGCGGTCGCTATTGGTACTCCTACTATTCACGCGAATGTGTGGTTAGGTGTTACGCAAGAATATTTTGGAGCAAATAGAAACTTTGCAGGTTCCTTGAGTAGACAAGGTCCAGCCCTTAAAGTCTTTGCACTGAATTAAATATTGATCACGAACAAGAAAGGCGAGTTGTGCCTTCAGCTCCCCTTTCTTGTGTGTTATTGGCTAAAGAGGGACATATTGAGGCTGCACTAGATGATCAGGGTCGGCATCAGACCGAGGCACCAGTTTTTGTGGTCGGCCAGCTTGGTTATCGGTGCCATATAGATTGCCATTCTCGTCCACCGACAATGAGTGCATCTCAATCCAAAAATCTGGCCCTTCGGTTGGCAATGGCCAGGTATACTCCCGAGATCCATCCAGGTTAAATTGCACGATTTTCGGTGGGTTCAAATCTGTCACCCAGGCACTCTCCTCACTGACTGTAATATCCAGCGGCATACCAAGATTGCCCCAAGTGGTCACATAATCATAAGAGGGATATTCTGAAGAGTTAGGGGCAGCTGTCTGCCGAAAAACTTTGATGTTACGATGATCTCTGTCGAGTGCGTAGAGATGTTCATTCGGTCCCATTGCCAGGCTGTGGACACTTGCAAACTGATGGGGGTCATCACCTTCTTCACCGAATTCTGAATGGTAAGAACCGTCAGAATTTCTAACGACTATGCGCTTATTATCACCGAGGCCATCAGCTACGAGAAATTTTCCATCAGGTAGAAAAGCGACGTCTTGTGGTTGATGGTAATGTGTCTCATCGCTTCCGGGCATGTTCTTCTCACCCAAGGTCATCAGCAATTGCTCTCCGTCATTGGAAAACACATAAATAATGTGTCCTGTTTCATCGATGACCCAGACCCGCTTCTCAGTATCATAGGGGTTCTGGCGGATGCGGTGAGGTCCCGGACCATTGGTACCCGTGAACAAATGGTCCCACTGGTCCCAGACTTCCAGCACGTTGCCCTCGCTGTCTATTACGTAAATACAATTACGCCAGATTCGACCGCGTCCCTGAAGCACATTCCAACCAAGAGAGCCGGCAAAGTTTGTGTATTCGGGCGGTAAAGGCTCCGGGAGTTGTGTTTCGCCTCGCTGCAGAAAAAATATTCGATCTTCTGATTCCACGTGTACGCCAGAATTCCCGCCCCAAGTAAACCCTTCTTGGGCAAAAGGCTCTATCCAGGTCTGGGTCGTAAATTCATAAGGGCTTGGACCTATTACGCCTGAATCTTGAGCAAAAGTGGCGTTGGCAATCGCACTAAGTCCAATTATTCCGGCACATCTGAATAACCTTTTCATTCTTGTTCCTCCAAATACTGGTGTCAGAAGCACTCTTTCGATCAATCTAACATCTAGTCCGGGGCATTAGAAGAACCAAGTCATTTAGAGTAAGTTTCAACTTAGATCAATTAAAATGATTTTACGATGAGTTATTTCTGGGGTTGTTAATCTAGTGCGCTGACTTCCAGTTACCATGAAAACCGAAAGGAACCCGGTGATCTAAATACGCGCGGCCTATGGGGCCATCTGAAATGTTTTCTGCATCAAGAATTATTAGATGGCTTTTATCTTTAGTGATGTCGTAGACGACTGATAGTAAATAGCCTTGCCCTTCTGGTGAATCAGTTTTGGCAGGAACAAATATAGGTTCTGAAGTCGCTAGGTTTTCCCCCATATCGTATTTACTAATCTTACCTGTTTGATGGTCGATGTGGCCAAGCGCGCTATATCCGCCACTTTTGGGTGGCTGATCCCCAGCACAAGCAATATAACCATGTCGGTAAATGAGCCCTGAAAACCTTTCGTCTAGGCGAGGGAATTCACAAATTGAGTCATCTAGTTGTTCAACTTTATAGTTGGATGAATCACCGTTTAGATCAAAGGTCCAACGTTTTAATTTAGCCACGCTTTTCTTCGGGTCTGGTTTAGTACCATCTGCATTAAGAAACAATGGAGCCTGGTCGTACTCGCATACATCGCAGATTACTTTATTTCCTTGCGTTGACGCATTCATGAAATGGAAAACGTATGCTGGATCACCCTTAAACCACTGAATATCCTCAACTGAACCAGTTCTCGGCATTATGCCGATGTGGGTTTGTTTTTCAGGTTCCCATGCGTAGACTGGGCCTCCTTTCATCGCGCGTTCCATTGAACCGGTTAGAGGCATGATAGGAAATATTACGTGGTCTCGTGTCGTAACGAAGTCGTGAACCATAGCGGGATAGGGCGCGTCGAACCATTCTGATTTTTCAAGTTGTCCATTTTTGCTGATAACGTGATAAGACATTTTGGGCGAGATAGCGCCGTCAGCGTTATAGCCAAACGACAACATTTCGCCAGTTTCCGGGTCAATCTTTGGGTGAGCAGTCATCGGCCCTTGAAGTTTATCTGTGTAGGTCCACGAACCCTTGGAGCTAAGGGTCGAAGGATCCATTTCGAAAGGCGGGTGGCTTTCTACCAGAGCTAATAACTTATTGCCGTGCCATACGATATTGGTATTCGCCAGCCCATTCGTTTCCATATTAACTACTCGGGGGTCACTTTTACTTGGATCAAATGCTGAGAAAAGCGCTTCACCTGCTTCGTTTTCAAGCGTCCAATTCATTGTACGGGCCCAACGATTTTTGTAGGAGATTTTTCCGTTTTCAATGAAGAAGGCATGGATCATGCCGTCTCCGCCAAACCAGTGGTAGTCGCCACGGGGAGCGAATTGCGGATTGGGTCCGTTTCGGTAGAGGGTTCCATGGAGGTCTGCGGGTATTAATCCTTCAATCACGATGTTAGGAGCATCGCTTTCCATTTGAAGTGGTGCATAGCCGTCGACTAGATTAGGGTGATCAGGAAATGCTTTGGCCATATTTGTTCGCCATTTGTTTTTATGGAAGGGGGACTTCTTCGCTATCCACGTCGCGAGCTCTTTGGAAAGCTGGTAGTGCTTGGTTTGTTCTGACTTGCTCTAACCAAAATACTCCATCATAGGGGTCGCTGTTGCCACGTGTTCCAACAAAATCGATATCGCCATCGTTGTCTAAATCTCTTGCGATGAACCGATCGAACATCCCACGCTTGCGTCGAGAAATATCGTGCCGGGTCCACTCGCTTTCAATCTCGCCAGGATTCTCAAACCAACCGATTCGGCCTAAAGAATCGTTTTTGTCTACCTCCCCATCACCCATTCTCGGTCCGCGGCTATAGCTGCCAGCTATAATATCTACCAAGCCATCATCGTTAATATCCGCTATTTCGAACCCTGTCATACTGTCGGGTGCGAATGATCCAATTGAACGAGAGATCCAAGCATGATCAACATTTTCTGGTTGCTCTAACCACGACAAAGTGCGGCCCGAACCTCCAATTATGTCCAAGCGTCCGTCTTTGTTGATATCGATAAATTCCATATTAAATCCATTCGTCCCTGGACCGTACACTCCAATAGCATGTTCTTTGAAACCAAGTTTATTTGGGTCGATGTTTTCAAATAAGATTATTCTATTTTCTCCGTTGCTACCGACAATGATGTCCAGATCACCATCTTGATCGATGTCGATTGGCTCTGAATTCCTAGGATTGCTGAATCTACCTAGCTCAATTTCTTGCCAGCTAGACCCATTCAATGGATCGCCGGCGAACTTATAAATAGAAACCGCGGTCGAGCGTCTATAATCAGCAATGGTTGGACGCTGGGCCCCTTTATTTGGTGCAATCGCTTCAGGCCTGCCATCGCCATCTAAATCAGCAAGGAACACTCGTATATAAGACCCTCTACCCTGAGTCATTGGGAGTATTAGGCGCTCCCACACTCGATTACGAATGTCCTGGCCAGGGTTTTGGAAATAAATGAGGTGCGATAGTTCTGCAGCTATCATGATGTCAGGAAAACCATCACCATTGACGTCAGCTATAGCGGCGTCCTCGGCAGCTGAAGCCTCAAGACCCTCAGCGAGCGTAATATTGGTCCAACTGTCAGGGTCATTTGAGCCAAAAGCGATTCTTACATGGCCCATAGCGGGAGGTGTTTCCCCTGGGGTAGTAGAATCGTATGTTGAATCTGACTCGTGGACGGAAACAATATCATCAATTCCATCACGATCGAGATCCGCCATCTCAAGTCCGTCACTACCACTAAAGGGGACACCGGATGATGCTCGATCGTCGATGATGTGTTCTTTCCAGCTAATGAATGATCCGTCGGCCGCATGGGCTCGTGTCGGAGTGTCACCAACTGTCATTTGTGAATACGATGTTGTGGTATGAGCCAATATCAACAGGGCAGCAATCCAGAGGTCTTTGCGCATGGTCCTCACTAAAAATTACTAAATAAAAGGGATAGTATCAGTCGTGAGCCTCCAACCAAAGCGTTGCGAAATCGTTTATGAAGTAAAAGAAACGGTTGTCGACACGAGAGAGGTGAGGCGATAGCATTCGTATAGTCAGGGGATAAGGTAATATGAAATAACTTGTTCCTACATCTTTATTGGAGAAAAAAGTTTGTAGACGCCTACCTTTGCTGGGCTTTCCGTTACCCCTAATAATCAAATAGTGAGTCTTTTATGATGCCAGCGCGTAAGTCCTTATTTGTTTTAATCGTTGCTTTCGTCTTCAATTTTTTGGGAGCTGGGATGCTACTTGCTGATAGTGGAAACGGACTTGCACTTACAGCGCTCGATCGCTATGTCCGCGCGCCGGATGAGAACTATCGTTATAGCGTTTTGCAGACGATAGATGGAGACGGTTACACGACTTATGTGCTGGAAATGATTTCACAGCAGTGGTTAACCGAAGCCGAGGTCAATCTACCAATTTGGGAACATTACATGGTAGTTGTTGCGCCAGATGAAGTGGATAGTGATATAGGATTTCTCACTATTACCGGCGGCAGTAAGTCAAGGTCCGCTCCAACAGAAGCGCTTCCTCCCGACATAAAGAGGGCATTGGAGACCAATACGGTTGTTACCACGCTTTACATGGTCCCAAATCAGCCTCTGGTTTTTGTAAATGATAATGGGCTGCAGCGCACTGAAGACGCAATCATAGCCTATACCTGGGACAAATTTTTCCGTAGTGGCAATGAAAAGTGGCCGCTTCGCCTTCCTATGACCAAAGCTGCAGTGCGCGCCATGGATACGGTTACCGCTTTGATGGCCAGTGAACAGGGTGGGGATATTGAGGTAGACCAATTTGTCGTCGCAGGTGCTTCAAAGCGTGGTTGGACGACCTGGACTACCGCAATCGTTGATGAACGTGTAGTGGCAATTATGCCTGTAGTGATAGACATGCTAAACGTAGGTGAATCCTTCAAGCATCATTTTTCAGTCTATGGTGCCTATTCGCTAGCTATTATTGATTATATAGTGAGTGGTAATGTTAACTGGATCGGCACATCCGAGTGGGACGATTTGATGGACCTGGTGGAACCGTATGAGTATAGGGACAGACTCGAGTTGCCTAAATTCTTGTTAAATTCAACCGGAGATGAATTTTTTATACCCGATTCTTGGCAATTCTACTGGAATGATTTGATAGGTGAAAAGCATATCCGATACGTGCCCAACTCAAACCATAGCATGGATGGTACAGACGTCTTGGACAGTGTTGATGCCTGGTATCATGCCATTGTGCACAATGTAAAAATGCCTAGGTATTCCTGGAACGTAGACGATGATGGCGTAATAACTGTCTTTTCCTTGGATAAGCCTTCACAGGTATTGCTATGGCAAGCCTATAATCCAGAAAGTCGTAACTTTACACAGGCTAAACTGGGCAAAGCCTATACAAGTAGGCCGTTAACTGAAGTGGAAATGGGTGTTTACCAGGTAAAGCTGGATCCGCCAAAACAGGGGTATACAGCTTATTATGTGGAAATGCACTATCCCAGCGGAATTTCTAAGCCTTTCAAGTTTAGTACAGGTATTAAGGTGGTGCCTGACGTCACAGATTATGAATGGCAGTTTACGCCAAACAATTCACGTAGATAAACTAATTATTTGGCTTTAAACGAAGAACACGAAGGCTTCCAAGAATCACGCTAGTTGGATTTTCATTCCAAATGATTTCCATTAAAATTGACCTATGAAAAGAATCGTCTTTGCTTTATTTCTGTTTTTCTTTCTTCCTCCGCTTATTGCTCAGGATCAGACTTTTGCTGAATGGCGTGAACAGTTGCGTGCTGAAGCATTCTCTCTTGGCATCAGCGAAGAAACCTTATTGGCTATCGATGACCTGGAAGCTCCGTTAGACCGAGTGCTGGAACTTGATGACGCCCAGCCCGAATTTATACAAACTTTTACGCGCTATCTGAGCCTTCGCATAACTCCATTACAAATTAATCGCGGGCAGGCCTTGTTAAGGCAATATGCAGTATTGTTGGAAGAAGTGCGTCAAAGTTATGGCGTGCAGCCTCATTATTTAGTTTCCTTCTGGGCTATTGAAAGTAATTATGGTCGTGCTACGGGAGGTTTCTCTGTATTACAAGCACTCGCTACGCTCGCCTTTGATCCACGGAGAGCTGATTTTTTCAGGACGGAACTGTTAACAGCCCTAAAAATTATCGATGATGGCCATATTGCTGTAGACAATATGAGCGGTTCCTGGGCTGGTGCCATGGGTCAGCTGCAGTTCCTTCCGTCGGTATTTGCGCGTTATGGCATTGACGGTGACAATGATGGCAAGATTGATATTTGGAATAGTTTGCCAGATATTTTTCATTCAGCCGCTAACTTCTTGTCCCAGTCTGGTTGGCGAGGCGACGAACGCTGGGGACGGGAAGTATTGCTGCCGTCAAACTTTGATTTCAGCCTCACTGGAACTCGGACCCGCAAGCCCCTGCAAGAATGGAATGAGCTGGGGATTATCCAAATGAACGGTTCACCGATACCCGTTGCTAATATGCAGGCTTCGGTGATTTTGCCGGCCGGAGCGGGTGGGCCAGCTTTCCTGACTTATGCTAATTTCAGGGCAACTATGGTTTATAATCCTTCCACATTCTACGCATTAACAGTCGGACATTTAGCTGATCGTTATACAGGTGGTGCTGCGATCCAACGCATGCCAGAAAATGAACAGGCTATGAGTGTGGCAGATGTGCAGGCATTACAGGAATTACTTAACGCGGCCGGATTCGATTCAGGTGAGCCCGATGGTCGGGTCGGCAGTCGGACCCGTACTGCGATTCGGGCCTATCAGCAAAATAAGGAACTACCTATGGACGGGTATGCTTCGCTAAAATTGCTGGAAGCATTACGTAATCCTTAAGAACTTGATATTTGTCATTGAATTAGCAATGTGACTGATTTATGGTTCGCGCGCATTGTAATGAATCGGTTCTGACTTGCGACTCCCAATTTACTCTGCAATGCCTAATCAGTTGGCCTCATGAGTCCTGAAAGCATGCCATTAAAATACAGCCTCGCTTTGCAACGCTATCGGCGCATGGCGGTGATTACTATTGCTGCGGTCTATTTCTTAATATTAATAGGTGCCAGTGTCCGTGCGTCGGGTGCTGGGATGGGTTGCCCAGACTGGCCAACTTGTTTTGGCCAATGGATACCACCGATTAGTGAGGCTGGGTTACCAAGTAATTACCAGGAAATTTACGGTGAATTGGGTTATGCAGACACAAGATTCAATGTTGTCAAAACCTGGACGGAATATGCCAATCGATTAATCGGTGTGATTATTGGCATACTAATATTCATAACCGTATTGGTTTCCTGGCCTCTGCGAAGCTATGACGGCACTATTTTTAAAGCTTCCGCAGCAGCGTTTCTCATGGTGGGACTTCAGGGTTGGCTCGGAGCACGTGTTGTTGCGTCGAACCTGCAGCCTGGCATGATTACTCTGCACATGTTGATGGCGTTGGCTATTCTAGGCACCTTGCTATTCGCGTTGGCGCAATCGCGTCGGGATATTATGGTTGCGCAATCCATCACCATGATTGATACCCGGTTTGAGAAATGGTTATACCTAGTTCTTTGTCTGACGGTGGTGCAGGTAGCGTTTGGATCCCAGGTAAGGGAAATGACCGATTTTATTCGCGAAGCCCAAGGGGAAGAACTGCGTTCCACCTGGATAGAGTATATGCCCTGGTTCTTTTACGTGCACAGAACTTTTTCGGCAGTGGTGCTCTTCGCTAATCTCTGGTTGACACGATTGTTGTATCTGTCATTGGGATGGCAACATACCCTTACCCGCCTCACTATTGTAATGATTGCAGTTATTGGGTTATCGATAGCCTCTGGAGCGACGCTTGGGCATCTTGGAATGCCGGCTTTTGTCCAACCCGCACATTTGTTAGCAGCTTCGTTACTGTTTGGCTTGCAGTTCCTTATCTGGATGAGTTATCGCCATTCACGCGATCATTCAAACCAAAATGCTGTATAGCTTACAGATTTTTCAGGTTCTTTGAGAGATGATGTATTGAAAGAAATTGAAAGATTCAGTACAAAGGATGGGATTAGATTTACGTTTAAAGTAAGGGGTACTTTTTAGGAGGTCATATCTTAACAAACAAAGAATTTGATATTATCATTTATGGTGCTACCAGTTTCGTCGGCAGGATTCTTTGCCACTATCTGGTTAACGAATATACGGAACCCAATTTTTCCTGGGCAATGGCCGCTAGGTCTGAGTCAAAGCTAAGTAGCTTAAAGGATGAGCTGGGAAACAAAGCCCAAAATATTCCCATTTTAATCGCTGACTCCTTCAATCAAGATTCCTTGCAAGTTCTGTGTGATAGAGCCGGGGTTATTATTTCCACGGTGGGGCCCTATGCACTGTATGGTGAACTGTTGGTGAAACTGTGTGCGCTTTCAGGCACCGATTATTGTGATCTGACTGGTGAAGCCCAATGGATTAAGCGCATGGTCGAGCGCTATGAAAATGAGGCAAGAGCAAGTGGCGCCCGTATAGTTCATTCTTGCGGGTTTGATTCCATTCCCTCGGATTTGGGGGTTAAGTTTTTGCAGGACCTCGCCCAGGAGCATTTCGGGGCTTATTGCAACCATGTGAAGATGCGTGTGAAAGCGACGAAGGGAGGAGCTTCAGGAGGAACAATTGCTAGTGCCCTTAATCTTGTCCAGGAAGCCGCTAAAGAGCCTTCATTAAGACAAGAATTGAAAGACCCTTATTCCATTTGCCCGCTAGGGCATAGTTTCAAGGCTCGACAGAAAACGGTTGCAGTCGAATATGATGAGGACTTTAATTCTTGGGTTGGGCCATTTCTAATGGCTGCAATTAACCAGCGGATTGTCTTGCGTACTAACGCTCTCTTAAGCCGACCTTATGATCCTGATTTCACGTATGATGAGGGAACGCTTACCGGGGATGGACGGAAAGGCGAAAAACGTGCCAAGCGATTATCCACAGTTTCCAGTATTGGAATGGTTGGCGTTTCACTACCTCCAATTCGGTGGTTGGCGACTAGTTTCTTCTTGCCGAAGCCGGGAGAGGGTCCAAGTCTCGAACAGCAAGACAAGGGGTTCTTTGACCTCCGCTTTTTCGGAAGTAATGACCAAGGTGGTAAGATAATTGTAAAAGTTACAGGTGACAAAGATCCCGGTTATGGTGCTACCGCCAAGATGTTGGCGCAGGCAGGTATTAGTTTGTGTCGCGATGTAGATAAGGGCTCATTGCCAGGGGGATTCTGGACACCGGCTTCTGTTTTTGGTGCTCGCTTGTTCGAAAGATTACAGGCACACGCAGGCATGACGTTTGAGGCACTGTCAGTGTTAAACCCGCAGTCACAACACGACAACGTGACTGATATGAATTAATTGATCCTTCCAATTCCCTCAAGTGCCGAACAAGGTAATGTCAAATACTCGTGCCATGATAAGTATTCCGCTCAAGCCAGTGAATACGATCAAGCTAATGCTAGAGAAATACTTTGCAAAGTTTGATGGATAGAATGCCTTGTCTTCTTTCGGAATGATGGTGAGGCAAAAATATATATTGAAAAAATATATTACCGGAGCAACGAAGTAAGCTAATGCGGATGCGACCAGTACGAGGTATACGGGCCTGGGTATGCCTATAATTATGCATAGTGCGGCGACCAGAGAGAAGATCATCGTGGCGCGATAGATGTTGTATTCCGAATACCACTGTGTCCTGTGTTCTTTCCCCAGATCATCCTTGTCTAATCCTTGAAGGCTAGCGGTAGCAGGAAAAATATTGCGACAACAAGCACCGATTATCCGTGGCCAGCCATCAAAATAATTAAATGCAGTCGAAAACGTCGCAGCGAATGCTCCTATTAGAAATATAATCATCACTCCGTTGCCGACGCTTTCAGTAAATATTCGAGCGATGTCGCCAATTACGTCTTGCCCTTCAACAGAGCTGGGATACATCCAAATGGCAGCGAGGATTAGGAATATACATGCGATGATGAATGACACTAAATGGCCGAGTCGAAAATCCCATAGGCCAATGGTGAACCATCGTTGACAATACAATTGCGTATGCGGTGAAAGCTTAGAAGTGTCTATGGTTAGATGTTCTTTTTTAGGCGTAAAAGGATCGAAACGCTGGGCGAGGCCCATCTCTTCCAGCGTGTGCCTTATTCTTCCCATTCCTACTTTCTTCGCCTTACCCCATTCTGATGCCTGAAGTGAGACATCAATACCGGTTGGTAGGAGGCCGAGAAATCCGGCGACAATTAACCATGATCCCGAGGGCATATCGAACTTTACAAAGTATTGGGCTACAGATACGTCAGGAGGATCAACGAAAAACACAAAGAGAGTGGTAACAAAGAGAAATCCAGCCGCTGTCTTGGCAACCTGCTCCACGATTTTATAGTTACCGCGTAATAAGATGAAAACCGAAAAAGCCCCCAATATAACGGCGAAGTACTCTATTGCTATTTCGAAGCCCAGTGACTCACTAAATAGATAGCTGAATAGAAAATAGAGTACCGCCGCTGCAGCTATCAAACGACCGGCTTGACCGATTACACACTGTAGCAAAGTGGTAGCCATCACGTACCATAGTGGCCATTTTTTCCATTGAGTGCCGTAGGCTTCAATTAGACTTTTTCCAGTGGCATTGGTAAATCGAAAAGCCATTTCAAACCCGTAGTATTTAAAAATATAGGCAACCGGAATACACCACATTAGCGCGTATGCAAAACGACCTCCTGCAGTTGGGGCTGTGATGATATGGCTGGTTCCGATTCCGGTCATCATCAGGATGATACCGGGGCCGAAGTGTCCTATCATTTTCCTAAAAGACATATCAGGCAATTCGAGAGAGGACAGGGTTTTCTCTCCGTCCTGCACTACCTGCGCATTGTCGGAATTGTTTCCGTTATTCGTAGTTACTTCATCCACTTTTTATCCTCCAGAATGAACCGCCTATCTGTCGTAGGCGCGGACAATTTTTGTATTGTTCTTTATGTAAGGCCTAATTTTTCTGCTAATCCTATTCGTTGTAATTTTCCGGTAGGACCTTTCGGTATCTCCTCTAGAAAAACCACTTTCTTAGGGACTTTAAAGTCTGCTAGGCGCGTTGCCGCATAGTTACGCAAACTCTTTTCATCGAGTTCTTCACCGTCTTCAAGCACAATAGCTGCAGCAACTTCCTCACCTAGTTTTTGGTGCGGAATTGCAAAAGTAACTACCTGGGCAATGCTTTCGTGATCAAGTAATATTTCATCTACTTCTCGGGGTGATATTTTTTCACCACCCCGGTTTATGATTTCTTTAAGACGGCCAGTAAGTGTTAAATACCCTTCTTTATCTATATGGCCTTGATCGCCTGTACGAAACCACCCGTTTGTAAATGCTGAAGCATTAGCTTGTTCATTATTGAGGTAACCCGACGTTACGTTTTCACCCTGTATCACTATTTCACCAATATCTCCTGGTGATAAAAGTTCACCTTCTTGATTCATAATGGAAACTTTAGGTCCGGCAGCTAATCCTACCGAGCCTGGCCTTTGAGATCCCCGTGGCAATGGATTGCAGGCCATCTGGTGGGCCGCTTCTGTCATTCCATAGGCTTCGATTACAGGAGCATCGAAAGTTTTCTCTAAATCCTGCATAACTTGTGGCGGGAGGGAGGCCGAAGAAGAGCGAAGGAAACGTAGTTTTACATCGTCGATGATTTTTTGATTACGTCCCGCTCGTGAAAGAATGGCTTGATGCATAGTCGGTACTCCGGTGTACCAGCTGGGTCTAATTTCTTCCAACCAAACAAAAAACTTCAAGGCATTGAAACCTGGTGTACAGTTCACACTAGCCCCGGAGTGTATCGAACCCAATACTGCAGCGATAAGGCCATGGATGTGGAAGAGCGGCATAATATTTAGGCAACTATCTGACGGTGTCAGTGTCAAGGATAGTGAGACATTGTGCGCTGAGGCACATACATTCTGCTGACTTAAAGGCACGAGTTTGGGTCTAGAAGTAGTACCGGACGTGTGCAACACCAGTGCGATATCGGAGGGCTGAGCAAGACCTGGTGTTGGGGAGTTAGGGTTAATCGATTCTCCAATCAATTCAAACTTGCCGGCTGGATCTGATTCGGAATGCTTTAGGGTCACAACGTTTATACCCAATTTACTTGCACTGGTAACAACCGGTGAATCGGAGCTGTCTTCAACAACTAAAAGTTTGGGCTGCAAGTCTTCTAGATAGAAGTCAAATTCTTCGCCGCGATAGGCAGGATTTAGTGGAGCGGTAGTGGCAGCAGCGCCAATGCAGATAAATGCACTTGCCATTTCTGGGCCATTTGGCAGTACGATCGCTACAGGATCATTGCGACCAACTCCTAAATCATTCAAGCGGCTTACGGTGTAATCGACCTGGGCACGCAACAGATTATAAGAGAGAGGCTGTCGGTCAGGCGCCGCGATTGCGGTATCTTCTCCCTTGCCGCTACTAACTAATTCTCCTAGTGTATTCATGGTGATATTCCGGTACAAAGCGCGCAGTGTGCAAAATCAGCATGTGGTAAGTCAAGGCTGTCGGTAAATGATTTATGCCGGGTTATTACTCCTGGCTAAATCCAGGTTGACTTTAAACTTTTTCAGATGTTTTCACCAATCCATTTTGGCTCGTAGTGCGGTAAGCATTACGCTAGACTTATTCAGTTCTTGAAATAGCCAATATTGCTAAAAAGTCAGGGAATTAAAGGTGATGCGAATATGTGTGTATGGAGCTGGTGCCATTGGTGGCTATCTTGGTGCCATGCTTTCCAGAACAGAAACTGAAGTTAGCTTGATTGCCAGGGGACCTCATTTGCAGGTTATGCAGCAACAAGGTTTGAGGGTTCTCACAGAAGCTGGTGAAAGTCTCTATCATCTTAATTGCACAGACAGTCCTGAAAGCTTGCCTCCGCAGGACTACGTTATCGTGACTTTAAAAGCCCATTCAGTCCCAAAAATCGTACCTCAGGTTAAAGATCTTCTGGGATCGGAAGGTGCTGTAGTCACTGCTGTGAACGGTATTCCCTGGTGGTATTTCTATGGCGTGGAAGGGCCGTTTCGAAACAAACGTCTTAATACTGTGGATCCCGATGATACACAGTGGCAGCAATTAGGCCCGGAACGTGCAATTGGCTGTGTCGTTTATCCAGCATGTGATTTGATAGAACCAGGAGTTATCAGACACCTAGAAGGAAACCGGTTTACCTTGGGCGAACCCAGCGGAGAAAAAACCGACAGGGTAATGACCTTGAGTCAGGTGTTTATTGAAGCTGGATTAAAAGCACCAATCCGGCCCAGGATTAGAGATGATATTTGGGTGAAGCTATGGGGTAATTTATGCTTTAACCCCTTAAGTGTTCTAACTAACGCTACGCTTGATGTCATAGCCACAGAATCGGGAACTAGAAAAATTGCGCGAGGCATGATGATAGAAGCGCAACAGATCGCTGAAGCTTTGGGGGTTAAATTCTCGGTCGATATCGAAAAGCGTATTGACGGAGCAGCTAATGTGGGTGCACACAAAACTTCAATGTTGCAGGATCTTGAACAGGGCCGCCCCATGGAAATAGATGCACTATTAACTGTGGTTCAGGAGATGGGCACCATGACGGCAATTCAAACACCAATCATTGATACTGTTCTTGCTCTTGTTATTCAGCGAGCACAACAGGCAGGTTGTTACAGCTAGTGAGAAATATAAATGGGTAAATGGATTAGATTTAGACGCCAGGGCTCACAATCAGACGAGTTTGGAAGACTAGTTGATGATGTTCACTTCGAAAAACAACGTGTAAATGTTTGTATTGGAGATTTATTTGACAATAACGAGTCCACTGACGAAATACTAAAGGTAAAGGACTTAAATTTACTCACACCTTGTTGGCCCGGTAAAATGTTTGGCCTATGGAAAAATGTTGGGAGCGCAATAGAAAGCCAAGGGTTGACGATTCCCGAAGAACCTCTTTTTTTTCTCAAGACCAATAATTGTTACCTGCCTCATCTCGGAATGGTTCGGCGTCCAGAATATTATGTAGGAAAGGTAATCTTTGAGGGCGAGCTGGGCGTGGTGATAGGGAAGGTATGCAAGCAGGTTTCCGAAGCTGCCGCGGACGATTACATTTTTGGTTACACCTGTGTTAATGACACCACTGCTCCGGAACTAATTAGAAAAGACCCGACATTTCCACAGTGGTGTCGTGCCAAAAGCATGGACACGTTCGGTGCGTTCGGGCCGAGCATAAGTACTGATGTAGATCTCGATCAGATGCAGGTCCAAACTTTCAATCGTAAGAAAATGAGGCAGAATTATGCTATCAGCGATTTCATTTTTTCACCGCAGCAAATAGTGAGTGCTTTGTCTCAAGAAATTACCTTATTTCCAGGGGATTTGATTGCTTGCGGTACCGGGGACGGTGTTTTGTTATGGAAACCAGGAACCACTGTAGAAGTCCGTATTGACGGATTGGATACACTTAGCAACGCCATGGCATCTGACTGAAGCTTTTAAACTTCAAGGACGAATACCATGCCAAATCCTGTATTTTTATATAGCGCCCAGATTGTAGCGATTCTATCAGTCCTGCTGCTTGCCGCGGGTTATCTGAAAACAGATCCGCGCGCGAGCAGCGCGCGAGTATTTGCTTTGATGGCACTAATGATCGTGTTGTATCTGCTAAATGGCATGACCGCTGCCCACATTGATCCCCAGTTTCAACTTGATCTGACTCGATGGGAGCTAATCATTTCTATTGGTATCAGCTCTATCCCTGGGCTTTTCATGATTTATTGCTTCTTGATTTTTCAGGAGGAACAGAAGTTTCCCTATACTCTTGGTATTGCATTTGCTGCGCAAATTTTTCTCAGTGCCTTGCTCCCACTTTCAGGTCTTTTTAGTGATCCTTTTTTACCTGTTGGCAGCTGGATATATATTTCATATAGCCAAGCCATCCTACAATTGATTTTCGTAATATTTGCTATCTACTGGACTTTGAAAGGCTGGAGTGCCGACTTAGTCGCAGACAGACGCATTTTGCGCTGGTTTATTATCGGGGTACAAGGTGCGCTGATTTTTACCGTGATCTTCGTAGAGAATTTTCTGGTAGATGGTGGATCCACGGAGAATGCAACAGCTCAGAGCTTCATTGTGTATGCAATAGCGTTACTTACCCTTGGGATGTTGTTAGTAGCGCTGAGGTTTGATTTCGTTTCACTAGGCTATGTTATCCGCAAGGTGGCTGAACTGTCGATAGAGCCTGAAAAAGAGGGAACAGCTATTTTTGATATAGACAGCTTCAATAAGGCCTTCAAGGAACAACTTTTGTACCGGGAGGCCGGCTTAACTATATCTATGCTGGCAAAGAGTCTGAATATACCCGAGTACCGACTTCGTGCGTTTATTCACAAACAACTTGGTTTTCGAAATTTCAATGCCATGCTTCATCAGTACCGCATCGAAGATGCGGGGAATGTGCTGTCCGACAATGAAAATCAGAATACTCCAATTTTGACGATAGCCTTATCGGTCGGTTACCAGTCGATAACCCCCTTCAACAACGCCTTTCGAGAAATTAAAGGCGTGACCCCTTCCGAGTATCGAAAGAGGATGACAGCACTCTGAACCCGAAATTCATGCTTGAGCTGATGATTCCAGCCATTGCGAGGAAAACCAGTATCGAAGCACTGCTTCTCGCAAGAAAGGATTTGATATCGAACAACATTAAGCTGTTTAACTTTCCTAAAACCCATTTTGTAAAAGTACATTTGTGGATTTTTAGTTTGCCCTTGAGTTATTCTTGCGCGTCGGCTCCCAGCTGTGTCCACAAGACTACTCATGGGGCCAGCAGATTTGAATTGCTTTTACAAATTGGATTAGGTTAGCGATAGTCCACACGTGGTTTGAAAGGGTAAGTGCCACTTGTGGTGACTATGAGCACCGGAGGTTTAATCAGTGCTAAATGAATTAGTTTACAATTTTGCGGTTTGGCTGGACGACACGCGGTGGAGCGCTATGTTGCATGAGTCTTATTACATGTATAACTGGGTGGAGTCGACACATGTACTAACCCTGATGGTTAGCTTGGGTATGCTTTTTCTGATCGACTTGCGCATGCTTGGTTATGCACTCCCCGATGTGCCAGCTAGTAAAATTGCAGATAGACTTAGTATACCGATGCTAGTTGGGTTCACCATTATGTTCATCACTGGTATCAGTTTGTTTTATGCTGTACCTGTGCGTAGTGTCCAGAGCGTTTGGTTTCGCACAAAGATGGTGTTACTTGTAGTATGCGCTGTTAACGCTTACCTGTTCCATAACCGTATGAACGAATCAGTTTCCTCTTGGGATAATGATGCTCGTGCGCCAAGCCGCATTCGGCTTGGGGCTGGCTTATCGCTCGGTTTCTGGACCATCGTTGTGATTTGTGGGCGATTCATCGCATATGACTGGTTTGACTGTGACTACGAACAATCTGCGTTTATCGAATTCTTTGCTGGATGTGTGGATGGTCAGGAAAGATTCTAAAATTCGGAAAAATATTTTTTAATAAAAGAAATAACGTAGAGATTGAGGAGTTAGTTTTATGCCAACGTCTATATTGGGTCCGTATACGAGAACTATTCTCACTGGAGCGGCAATCATAGGATTGTTGTTGTTCTCGTTTACCTATGCTCGTGTGAGCGTTTGGATTGAAGTGCAACCGTTTTTTGAATGGATGGAAACAACCTGGTTCGGTGTAATCGGTAAGACGTGGGGTGCAGCTTTTGCTTTTATTGAGGCTATCCATCTAATAGGCCTCGCCCTGTTAGGTGGCAGCGTAATAGTGGGAGAAGGCCGCATTCTGGGCTTTGTTTTTACCGATATTCCTGCACGCACAATCATAGATAGAGCTCATAAAGTGTTTTTTTGGGCACTCATGACTTTGCTGGCCACAGGAGTATTTATGGCATGCGGCGTAGCTATGAAAATATATTACCTACCAGTTTATTGGTACAAGATGCTTGCTCTGGGCACAGGTATACTTTTCCATTTCTGTATTCGAAAACCGTTATTGCAACGAGAGCTGGAGAAAATTAATCCGTGGGTAACTAAGGCCGTTGCCATTTCTTCCTTGATGATTTGGTTTACGGTTGCTGCCACTGGGCGTTGGATAGGATTCAGTGGTTAGGAAACAGGAGTTACAAATATGAATGAAGAGAACCAAAATGATGCACAAATTAAGGATGAACAAACATCAGCCATACTGGCAACATCAACCATAATAATTTTCTTTGCTGTTTACTGGTTTTTCCAGATTCAGTCAGTGCGAGAATTATTGGAACTTGCGTACGGCTAAAATAATTTCAAGAACAATTACAAAGCACGGGCTATATTTCATAGCCCTCTTTTTATATCAGCTTATAGTTATTACCTTTCTGTCATTGCATCGGAGAATAATCCGTAGCCACCATGTATTTTGCTTCAATACCACCGAGAATTTGTCCATTGGCATTTGATGCAGCCGCAACTTCCGCCCATTCTGGATCTCCTATAAAAGCCTGCCAGGATGCAGTGGCTGTTTCCTGATCAGCATGTTCGAGCATATAGACAAGCGTGTCCCCTCTTTCTTCTTCGCTGGTTGGAGACCAGTAACCAACAACTTCCATACCATGTTTACGAAATATACGAGTAGTATGATTTCTGAATCTGGCGTGTAGGTTGTCTAAATTACCCGGCGTAGCCTTATATATACGTAGCTCAAAAACTTTCTCGCTCTGGGCAGAAGTCGTTAAGAATATACCGGTGCCTAAGCCTGCTATTAAGGAAAGCAGGGAAACCCCCGTTATTTTTAATATCTTGCTCACATTGATCTCCTGAGAATTGAATAAACGAAGATAAGTATAATCGAGCATCTTTAATATAGCGATTGGGCGAAATTGCAAGAACGATAATACCGCTCATAAGTGTTGGGGCTTAAGAGATACTGAAAAGCCATCGGAAAAATTGGTTTGCTTAAAACCAACTTTCGTTGGTTACCTCCACCCCGTCAATTTGCCAGACTAAGCCTGAACCAATAGTGCGCAACTGCTGGTGGCAGACAAAATTGATAATCTAACTTTATTTTTCGAAGTAGTTGAAGCGCTGCTCTAAGATCTTTTGGTAAAGTCTGAGGCCTATACATCGTGCTCAAATTAGATTCTGAGAACTTCTTCTAGTATGATGTCGCGCTCACAAATTTTGGGGAAGCAGTGGTTAATGGAGAAAGTAATAAATCAAGGAATCAAACTTACTATATTTGTCATGAACACAGAGTGGCTCCCAAATGGTTTTAGCGATTATTACGGCCGCGGAACAAGCTTCGGGGTTCGGCTATGAGTAAAAATAAAAGCCCTCTAGGAATTACGGATGTCGTATTACGCGATGCTCACCAATCGTTATTTGCAACCCGCATGCGTATCGATGACATGTTACCAATTGCCGAAAAGTTAGATCAGGTAGGGTTTTGGTCACTTGAGTCATGGGGTGGTGCAACTTTCGACGCCTGCATTCGGTTTCTAGGTGAAGATCCCTGGGAGCGTATTCGCCGATTTAAGGAAGTAATGCCTAATACACCGCAGCAGATGCTGCTTCGTGGGCAGAATGTTTTGGGGTATCGGCACTATGCAGACGATGTAGTAGATAAATTTGTTGAAAGAGCCGCCATAAACGGCGTTGATGTGTTCCGAGTCTTCGATGCTATAAATGATATGCGCAACCTGGAAACAGCTATAAAGTCTGTCAAAAAATGTGAAAAACATGCGCAAGGGGCCATTTGTTACACTATTAGTCCGATCTACACTATCGATAGCTGGCTTGATATGGCCCGGCAGATTGAAAGTATGGGCGCGGATTCAATCTGCATTAAAGACATGGCAGGTCTGCTCAAACCTTATGTTGCTTATGAACTCATCAAAGGGCTGAAAAAGGTTATCGATGTGCCTATTCACATGCAGTGTCATGCGACTACCGGCATGTCAACAGCAACCTATCTAAAAGCTGTGGAAGCTGGTATTGATAACATCGACACGTCTATCTCGTCTATGAGTATGACATATGGTCATTCGCCAACAGAATCATTGGTGGCCATTCTTGAATCCACCGAGCGTGATCCTGGGCTGGATATTAAGCTGTTGGAAGAAATTGCTAGTTACTTTCGCGAAGTTCGTAAGAAATACGCTAAGTTCGAGGGATCTCTCAAGGGGGTTGATTCGCGAATTCTCGTCTCACAAGTGCCAGGTGGCATGCTTTCTAATCTTGAAAATCAACTAATCGAACAGAACGCTACTGATCGGATGGATGAAGTACTAGAAGAGATACCAAAAGTGCGTGAAGATCTCGGGTTCATTCCAATGGTTACACCAACTTCACAGATTGTTGGTACCCAATCAGTACTAAATGTGCTGCTAGGTGAACGGTACAAAGTCATTTCTACGGAAACGGAAGGGCTGCTGAAAGGTGAATACGGTGCGACCCCGGCTCCGGTTAATCGTGAATTACAGACCAAGGCTCTTAAAGGGGCTGAGCCGATTAGTTGTCGGCCCGCTGACTTGTTAGAGCCCGAGTTTGAGAAGCAGAAGATTGAATTACTAAAAATCGCTAAGGATGAAAGTATTAATCTTGCTAACGAAGACGATGATACGCTGACCTATATTTTATTTCCGAACCCAGGATTGAAGTTTCTTAAAAATCGTAATAATCCTGACGCCTTTGAACCTGTGCCTACTATAGGGCGGGATTAGTAGATTAGGGCTTCACAATTACTGGCTTATAACCAGGTTCATCGTTTTCATCTACCCAACAATTAACGTAGTGAATTTAATAGTGGTGAAGCATATTCAATCGAACGCTTTGCAAATCGCTTATCGTCGGTTGGATTGTCGTGTTCCATAATAAAATATTGGGTACCTGCGGCTAACAGTGCCGGGAATAGTGATTCCCAATCAAGGGTTCCATGACCAACATCTGCCCAGCCATCTTCATCGAGGCAGTGTCCGGCCGGCGCAATATCCTTAATATGAGCGGCCGAAATGCGAGCCCTGTGTTGGCTGACGAAGTTCAAAACATCGGCATCGGTGCTCATCGCCCAGGCAACATCGAGCTCTAGGGAAAGATAATTACTGGCCGACAGAATAATGTCGATCGGTCGAATCGACGAGGTAATTTCTGTGAATTCGAAGTCATGATTATGCCAACCGAATGTGAGGTTGGCGTCTCGTAAAGGCTTGCCCCATTCATTGAGCTGGGTCACTACATTACGTCTGCATGCTGGGCTGTCGGACTATTACATACTATTCTGGACGAACGATTAGGTATTTTTGAGAGTCATTAATGGAACCAAATAGAACAACAGCAAGTCGATTATTTAGGGATAACGTTGATTGGATGTTAATACCAATTAAGGAGAAGACAGCTCGTCATCGAAGATGTTCTGGTTCATAGTTTCTGAAGGCGATTCTGATGTTGGTTTTCCAACTACCCGTGCTGGTACCCCGACAACAGTGGTATGTGCTGCGACGTTGCTGAGTACCACACTGCCAGCACCGATTTTGGCGCCTTCTGCAATTTCGATATTACCTAACACCGAGGCTCCAGCTGAAACCATTACGCCGGAACGAATTTTAGGGTGTCGATCCCCCTGTTCATTCCCTGTACCGCCAAGCGTTACTTGTTGGAGAATTGAGACGTTATCCTCTATAACCGACGTTTCTCCAATCACTATCCCGGTTGCGTGATCGAACATAATACCTTTTCCAATTATGCAGGCCGGATGAATGTCTACGCCAAATACTTCCGAGTTACGGCTTTGGATAAACAATGCTAGATCCTTACGGTGATTACCCCATAAGAAATGGGCGAGTCGATGCACTTGGATAGAAAGAAAACCTTTAAGGTAAAGAATTACGGGTAGGTAGGAGCTGATCGCCGCGTCTCTTTCATAGACCGCGCGGATATCACACGCTGCAAAATCAATAATTTGCGGTGAGTTCGAAAAGGCATTGTCGAATAGTTCTAGCACCGTTACCACCGGCATCACGTCATCAGATAGCTTGTTGGCGAGGATAAAGCTTAATGCTGATTCAAGACTATCGTGATTCAGTACACGGGCGTGCACATAACTGGCTAACAGAGGCTCCTGCTGGACAACCTGTTCAGCTTCAGTTCTCAACTGTTGCCAGAGCTCATCGGACATATTTATATTCCGGTATTTTTGAGGAAGATCGATTATACGGCCCCTGAGAGTGCGTACAAGCTTAAGAGAAGGGAAACATCATTAAATTTTAAGCAATAATGGACAGAGACAAACACCCTGCAATTTTTGTAATATCTAATGAATGAAAATAGAACCTGCTATTGTTGCAAGCTTTAGCTGTTTGAGCCTGCTGATTACCAGTCTCGTGTTTTCGCAGGAACGCGATCAGCGCCAGTACTGGCTAGACTTGGCGGCCGCCGACCAGATATACGCAGATCGGTCGGCGGAAATTGGCCGCACTCGCGCATTCCTCGAATTCCTCGGAGAGGGCTCAATTGTGTTTCGAGAGGACGGTCCCGTTGACGCGCTCGAAGAATATCGGGCTGCAGATTTTGAGCGCGACCAACTTACCTGGGAATCACATTATATTGATGTATCTCGTGATGGTGATCTTGGATTAACTGCAGGGCCGTACACTTCGGTGGATGAGTCAGGGGAAGGGTTGGAGTTCTTCGGTCACCTAGTTTCCATCTGGAAAAAAACTGGTGAACGTTGGGAATTAATGGCAGATATGGTGGCACCAATTCCCGGTTACCTGAGCCTCGACGTTGAGCCTAGCTCTGAAGACACTTTGCCCGTATTTGAAGAGACCGCTCACCCAGTGTTGGCTATGTCTGAAGACAACACCATGCAGAACCTGATTGATGCGGACAACTTGTTTGGTTTATCGATAAATTTTCGGGGAGGTCAACGAGCCCTCCTGAGATATGGGCTGGAAAACTCACGAGTCTACTTGCCTAACATGGGACCTGCTGTCGGGGCTGAAGTGGCTAGTTCGGTTTACGGCGCGTATCTTGATGAGGAACTCAGGACCACAAACCCCATAAGTTTAACTCACAGAGGGGGCTTCCTGTCTTCATCTAAGGAGATGGGTTATACGTACGGGACAATGGCAACCACTACTGATGAATCAGAACCGGGATTTCGGGCTGCTTACTTGCGCTTATGGCGTCTTAATGAGGTCAATGAATGGCGTATCGCCGTAGAAGTATTGAACCCCATGAACTAGTTTCTAATCCCAACAACTCTTTCGCCCTCACGGTACGAAGTTCCCTGCAAATTTTCGATTTCTATTGCCAGCTGATAATAACCGTTACTAAAACTGGTGGTATCCAGTCTGTAGCTATAGCCGAGGATTGGCGCATTGGGATCACTTTGAACACCCATGGCGTCCACGACATCTTCACGACGGATTGAATATCTGGCTCTTCCGATGCGCTGGTCATCTATTATTAAGTAAACTGCCTGCACACCGATATCCTCGTTATACGCCCACCCACGGATGTCTACGGTGCTACTCAACTCAGCTCCGGCTTCAGGGTAATCTATCCACGCTCGAGGCGGATAGGGACACGGGAAGGAACGAAAATCCGGCCGAGATTGCCTATCTATAATTCGGTCTGCCAGATAATAACTAAATCGTTTATCCCCATTAAACAATATTAGTTCATCTGCTAGTTCGATACTGTTCACATATTGGCACATGATACCCAGCAAATCATGTTTGTCAGGTAAGGTCAGCGTACTGTCTTCATTAATATACAGCACTGGTCGGTTTAAGACTGTTCTAAGACCCGACTCGTCTTTTTGCCATAATTGAAGTTGAGCAATGCGTCCATCCCGCACAGCTTTGTCTCGATCCAAAGTGTAAGTTTCGTTAGACAACCCGGCGAATTCTACTTGCGCCGCAGTGTAATAGTTATCCGTGATAATAATAGGTTGTTCTTTTGGAAATCTTTGCTTAATTAACTGTGCTGTATGAGCCGTAAATGGTTTCCAACCTGCCATTTTGTTGGAGAGAACGCCGCTACCCAACAGAGATTGCAAGGGAGACTGATAGGCCTGAGATCCTACCCCTATCAAGGTAATTATCGTCCCGGTGAAGCCCAGCATGGGGATACAGATGACGAGTCTGCGCGCGATAACCCGATTCCATCTAGATCTAGACCAGTGGTAACACTGTCTCAAGACGCTCGGCAAGACGATTAACAACGGGAAATATCCAGATAATGGCCAATGAATCGAGGTGCTGGTGGCATCTGTCCAAGGGGCTAGAACAAGGTATACAAGGATGTTTGTTGCTGAAAAGCTAAGGAGCATGGCAGCAACGTTATCCTGATGTTTAGCTCGCTTGTATAGCACCCATAGCGCGATTGCAAAGGCAACATACAGTGGTGGCGTAACAAGAACAGCCTGTTTGAACAGATGGAGTAATCCCGTTAACTGGAATTCCCAAGGATGTCGATTAACAAGATAGAAGATAGCATTACTCAGCTCGTTATTGAGGTTAAACCAAACTAACGGAATCAGGCCTATGCTCGCGATAAAGGCACTTAACCAAAAACGTGGATTGAGCCAAGTTCCTCTAGCGGGCTTATAGAAGCCAAGAAATAGGACAGCGGCAAGTGGGTAAAGAAAGAACCGATAATGAGTGCTGAAACCGAGAGAGACAAACATACCGGTGGCTAACCAGTAGACCATTTTATTGGTGCGTATCGCTCGTTCAAAAAACCCGATGGAGAGCATTCCTAAGAAGAGTAATGGAACATCTGGCACAGCCAGTAATCCAAGAAACCCTCCTAATGGTAGACAGAGGCTGAGGGCCGCTGATTCGAACGCCTGCTGACGATCTGTAACAGGAAGAGCAACCCAATAAACGAGAAAGGGAATACAGCTACCCAGAATCAAGAAAGGCAAACGCACCGTAAAGGCGTTGCCAGGGTCGAGGTTAGACCCGATACCTACCAGCAAGGCAGTTATAAAGGGGAGATCGCTGTACGCAATGGCAGGGTTTTCAGAGGCTAACCAATAGAATACCTCATCACTGTACAGATCCAGGACGCTTCCAAGGTGCAATTTTAGGCCCAGCACGAGTGCAAACCCGATAACCGCCAGTTTTAGTACCGGCACCCCGATCGCCTGTTGGACGTCGTCGCGCAAGTAAACACTCCCGCTAGAGTTGAACTGCTTCTATTAAGTTTTTGGGTACCATCTTGCTAGAGAGTCGTTTGAGATTCGAGGTGAAGACCAGCAGTATGGACATCATCGCGATTATCCAAAGGGTGGAGAATAAGGGGTTTACCGAGAAAGTGCCAATCTGGTAGATCACGGTTGCCGTGATATAGGCGAGGCCTGTGCACCAACTAAACACTAATAGGGTCCAGCGCCACCCGGCTTCCTTGTTAACTGCGCCTAGCACAGCTACGCAGGGCGCGTAGAGAAGTACGAAAACCAGATAACAAAATGCCGAAAACGGCCCACTGAACATGGCCGCCATGTTCGTCAGGGTATTGCCGCTAACTTCCTGTTCCTGGGCAACAACCTCCACGTTGCTCACATCACCGATAGATATCCCTAGAGGGTCTCCTAGACTGTCGCCCAGACTTACCAATTCTGCACCGATAGAGGCAAAAGCTTCGCCAGTTGCCGCCACTAAATCGGGAGGTCCGGCCTCTGTTTCATTTTGCGGTTCACTATATAGAGCATCGAGAGTTCCAACGATTGCCTCTTTGGCAAACATACCAGTAAACAATCCCACAGTTGCCGGCCAGTTGTCCCGTTCAAGCCCGAGGGGGATGAAGGCGGGAGTAATAGCCTTACCGATCACGCTAAGTACGGAATCTTCAGAATCTTCATTGCCAAAGCTCAGATCGGAGCCTATAGAATTTAGGAAGTTCAGCACAATAACTACCATTACGATGGTCTTGCCAGCACGGAATATAAATCCTTTCAGTCTAAACCATGTGGTTAACAGAATATTACGGAGTATGGGTGCATGGTAAGCTGGCATTTCCTGCAGTGATGGCGTTATCTCTCCAGGGAATAACTGTTTGCGAAATATCCAACCTGTTAAGACTGCCAGTGATATGCCTAGCAAATACAAACCGAATACGATGTTTTGACCATTTTCCCGGAAGAAGGCTGCTGCGAATAACGCGTACACTGTCAGACGCGCTCCGCAGCTCATGAAAGGTGCCATCGAAATTGTCATTAACCTATCGCTGTCTCGACTCAGAGTGCGTGCCGCCATGACGGCAGGTACATTGCACCCAAAACCTACAATTAGCGGTACGAAGGCGTTACCAGGCAGTCCGATACCGAGCATTAAGCGATCAATAACGAATGCTGCGCGTGACATATAACCCGAGTCTTCCAGTGCAGATAAACATAGGTACAAGAATCCGATGACTGGAATAAACGTAGCTACCAATGTTATTCCTCCTCCCACGCCCTGAGCGACTAAAGTAATAATTACCTCGGCTACTAATATTTCCGGCAACACATTGCCTAATAGCCAGCTAGTGCCATCAACTATTAAAGCGGTGAGGAGAATGTCAAAAAAATCGATAAATACGGCACCCAGGTTTACAGCAAAAGTAAACATTAGGTAAATCATTAGGAGAAAGAATGGGACTCCTAACCATCGATTTAGAACTACGTTGTCGATTCGTTCGGAAATACTATGATGGGTGGGTGACACTTCGACGACTCCATCGACCAGTCGGCGTGACTGGTGATACCGCTTAATAATCGGTTCCTCCGTTAAATCGCTGTTGTCTATCTCGAGATTAGCCAGACCTAACTGCGGCTTAGCAATAACGGATTTGAGGCAGGCGATAAGGTCGACCACTCCATGCTTACGAGCTGCGACCATTTCTATAATTGGGACACCTATGTGCTTCGCAAGTGTATGGTGTGAGATGGTGATTCCCTGCTGTTCAGCAACATCAAGCATGTTCAATACCACAATTACTGGAATGGACTTCTCCAAAAGCTGCTGTGTTAGAACTAAGTTGCGTTCCAGATTTGTGGCATCGACAATATTAATTATCAGGCTGATCTCGGCCTGTGCTAGGTAATCTGATGCGATTTTTTCATCAATGCCACTGTGTTCTTGTTCCAGGGAGTAGATGCCGGGCAGGTCAACAATCTCCAGCTTTTCATCGGCTAGCTTGAAGTAACCGAATTTCTTTTCAACCGTAACTCCCGGCCAATTGCCCACGGTCTGATTAGCCCCAGTGAGCACGTTAAACAGTGTGGTTTTTCCGCAATTAGGATTGCCTATGAGCGCTATTCTTTTCATGGTTACTGAATCTTTACCTTAATTACTTCAGCGTCTGCTTTACGTATGCTGATGAAAGTGCCACGTACCTTTACCTGTATCGGATCGCCCAGAGGGGCAAACCGCAGAATGTCTAGCGTAGAACCGGGAATTACGCCCAGGGCGTAGAGCCGGCTTTTGAGACCAGCTGGTTTTGATGCGATTTCGAGAACCACGCAATGATCACCACTGGAAGCATCGGCAAGATAGGCTTGGGTCATTGGACAATTATAACCTTAAAATTCAATAACTTAATACTATTAGTGAGGTTGGGTTGTTTTTGTGAACATAGCAGATCTAAATCTACTTGACAATCATTCTCATTTAGATGTAGATTAATCAGACGCCGAGGTATTCTATGTACGTATGCATTTGCAGACAAGTTACCGACCACCAGATTCGCGACGTTTGTCGGGGTGGTACAAGCAGTTTTACTGAAGTCCAAGCACAAACTGGTATTGCCAGGGATTGCGGGAAATGTAGAAAACTTGCGCAGGCTATTGTCAAGGAATGCAGGCGGTCTAGCTCCTTCGTTAACGCAGCATAACAGCTGCTATTTTATTCCCGTCAAAGCAAATTAGCCGACCTTTCAGATTGGGTGATGGCGGAGATACTGTTCCTGCCTCTTTCTTCCGGTCGCTGCGATTAATCAAGTCGAACCTATTTGATAATGGTATTGCTTATCATTTAGTTTTTCTTTTTATATCAATAGGTTATGTGTATATTTCTTGACAATTTGGACACAAACGAGGATGCTTGTATAAACCAATTCAGGGAGATTTATCATGCAAGCAGACCTTAAAGTCATTAAGCACTTGAATAAGGCCCTCGCCAATGAACTCATCGCGATCAATCAGTACTTCCTGCATTCACGTATGTACGATGACTGGGGTTTAAAAAAACTCGCAGAAAAGGAATACGAAGAGTCGGTCGACGAAATGAAGCATGCGGACCAACTTGTGCAGCGTATCTTGTTCTTGGAAGGCCTGCCCAACTTGCAGGATCTCGGTAAACTATTCATTGGTGAGAACACGCGGGAAATGCTGGAATGCGATTTGCGGATAGAAATGACTGCTACACCCGACTTGCGCGAAGGCATTGCCTACTGTGAATCAGTTGGGGATTTTGTGAGCCGTGATCTTTTGTCAGGAATTCTCGACAGCGAGGAGGATCACATCGACTGGCTTGAGACTCAACTGGGACTTATCGACAAGGTCGGTCTTGAGAATTATCAGCAATCAATGATCTAAAACAGATACCCGTAGGTCCATTTAAGAGTAGGTCTAGTTAACTTCAGTTTCCATCATTAACTGACGATAAATTCATAACGTTTCCGTTTAGTGGGAATGGTTATAGACTGAAGGGACCCTGGGCTTCCTATATGTACGCATGTATTGATCTGGGATCTAATAGTTTCCATTTGCTGATTGGAGAATGGGGAAAGGGTCGCGTTCAGATAATCGAACGTTTGAGCGAAAAGGTTCAACTAGGCGAAAACGTTCATATTTCCGGAATAATTTCGTCTCAAGCGTTTCAGCGTGGCTTGAATTGTCTGCAGCGATTTAAATTGCTCATGAAACAGTATCCAGTTAAACAATACTGGGCACTTGGCACTAATACCTTCCGAGTAACTGATAATGCCGATGACTTTATTAAAGAAGCTAAAGTTCTCGGCATAGACATCTCGATGGTTTCCGGATTGCAGGAAGCTGTACTAGTTTATGCTGGGGTCATCACCTCCTTATCTGAAAAGGATACGCATCGGCTTGTAATCGATATTGGTGGCGGCAGTACTGAGATCATTATCGGTAAAAGAACGAACCTCCTATTCGCTGAGAGTCTACCCATAGGCTGTGTAACATGGCGAGATCGGTTCTTTAGTAATACTGGGCATGATCAGAAAGAGTTGGAGCGAAAAATGGATGTTGCAGCTGCGGAAGCGAGGCATGTATTCAAAGCCGCCGCTCCGGGTATAAGCAGAATCGGATGGCATAAAGCTTATGCATCATCTGGTACCGCCAAATTACTTGCCTCAATATGCCAAGAATACGGTTGCAGTGGAGGACAAATAAAACTTGATACTTTGCACACACTGAAACATAAGATCGCAGAATGTATTCTGGAGGGTCGGGATTTAGTGGGTTTGAAAGACCGCCGTCGAGATCTTCTGTTGCCGGGTTGGAGCGTAATGACCGCATTGATGGAGAGTTACAAAATTGACACCATGAATTTCAGTGCTACTGCATTACGCGAAGGTATGTTGGATTTTGTGGTAAAAAATGAGAAAACCTTAAAAGCGATGGAAGAAAGTGATCTTCCCGAAGTGAGCTTTGCAAAAGGTTAAATCTATTGTTTGTTTAAACCTGTGCTAACTGATTAAGAAGAATGTTCTGCGCGTCGGGCTCCTTAGCATCAAAAGTTAATTCTTTGTATTCCCCGTTTGCTTGTAGCTCCCAACTTTGACCCTTGGTGTTTATGTGAATTTCTAATTCTTTGATAATTCGGTTTGCCAATTTATTTCCAAGAACAGGAAAGCAGACTTCGATCCTGTTTGAAAGGTTTCTTTCCATCCAATCTGCCGAAGAGCAGTAAACTGGATGATTTGCATTTAAAAAATAATATACCCTTGAATGTTCCAAGAATCGACCTACCACTGAAATTACTCTAATATTTTCGCTGACTCTAGGGATTTTTGGTTTCAAGCAACAAACGCCTCGGACAATAAGTTCGATTTGAACCCCGGCTGATGAAGCTTCATATAACTCTTTTATTACAGCTGGGTCTGTAAGAGCATTTAGTTTTGCAATGATGCGCGCTGGTTTTCCGTCAAGAGCAGTTTGTTTTTCATGCTTAATCATTTTTACTATTGATTTCCGCATACTAAAAGGAGCATGAATTATTAGTTTAGGATGAATCTTTTTGCCCATGCCGGTGATTTGTTGAAAAACTTTGTGAACATCGGCACATAAGATGGGGTCAGCGGTTAATAGACTGTAGTCTGTGTACAAAAGAGAGGTCTTACGATGGTAGTTGCCAGTTCCCAGGTGCGCATATCTTTTTAATGTATTTCCAACCCTTCGTACAAAAAGTAACATTTTTGCATGAGTTTTGTAGCCTAGAACTCCATATACCACGACGGCTCCAGCTTCCTGCAATATACTAGCAAAGTGTATATTCTCTTCTTCATCAAACCTCGCTCGAAGCTCAATTACAACAGTCACTTCTTTTCCATTTCTGGCTGCTTCGACGAGCGCTTCTACCATTTCTGAAGATTCATTAGTTCTATAGAGTGTTTGTTTAATAGAAAGGATGCTTGGATCCTTTGCTGCTTGACGTACCCAATCGATAATAGGGATAAAGGACTGATATGGATGCAGGAGAAGTTGATCCCCTTTTTCGACGGCAGCAAAAATGTCGGCACCCTCTTCTAATGACTTGGGGGTGCCTGGGGAAAACTTCGGAAAGTGTAGGTCAGGCCGATCAACCATGCCGATTAGTGCCATTAATCGTTGAAGATTGACTGGCCCGTCCAGAGCAAACAATTCATCTTTGCTGAGATTAAATCTTTCGAGAAGAAAGCTGATTAATTCCTCTGGACACTCTTTACCTACTTCGAGCTTTGTAGCAGTGCCAAATCGACGGCTATGCAATTCCCCTTGGAGAGCGCTGGCGACGTCTTGAATTTCTACATTTGACATTTCCAGATCAGAGTTTCTAGTGACCCGGAACTGATGACATTCTGACACGGTCATACCTGGGAAAAATTCTTCTACGTAGGCGTGGATAATTGAAGATAGGAATACGAAATTGTCACCCTCTGGCATGATTTCTTTAGGAACTTTTATGAGCCGTGGTAATGAACGAGGTGCCGGTACTATAGCTAGGCCACTGTCTCTCCCAAATGCGTCTTTGCCATTAAGGGATAGTATAAAGTTTAAGCTCTTATTTACTAAGCGAGGGAAGGGGTGGGCAGGATCCAAGCCAAGTGGGCTAACAACAGGAACCACTTCATCATGGAAGTAAGATTTTGTCCATTCGATTACATTTTTCTCCCATTTATCACGATGAAGAAAATGTATATTTTCTTGTGCTAATGAAGGGAATAAATCCTCATTCAAGATGCGATATTGTTCCTCCAGCTCATGTCTTACTATTTCATGGATTTCCCTTAAAAGGTTCTCCGCATATTTACCATCAGGTCCAGGTCGATGACGACCGAAATCCAGTTGTTTCTTGAGACCTGAAACTCTTATTTCATAAAATTCATCGAGATTTGAGCTAAAAATGAGTAAGAACATTAGCCGCTCTAGCAGCGGGTGCTTGTCACTCTTAGCTTGTTGCAATACGCGCGAGTTAAACTTCAGCAGACTCAATTCACGATTTTCGTAAAACTCGTTGTTGGAAAAATCGATATCACTGACCGATAGCTTTTTATCAGAGGCAGGTTGCACTGAATTATCCACCACGACTTTAAGTGATTTATTAAATGACTGTAGGCTCATTAATCTCGAGGAAATTCTTAATATTTTTTACTAAAATATAATAGATGTATCTAATCGTGTTTAGGATTTTCTATAACAAATCCTTGTTGATGTATAAGATAGAATCCACATTTCGTTGATTCTATATTTAATTTCTTGTCCATACTGGGCAGCGGATTTTAGCACATTTACAGAAGTCTAATGACATCAGCTATAGAGTATTAGTACGAATTGGCCAGATTAACTATATTGTCATAAATTTGTGAGAGAAAAATACCGTGGATTTTTGTTAGAACTCTTTTCCAAATTAGACTAGAGGTCTAAATACATTGTAAAAAACACACATAAATCATTTGTTTAGTATTTCTTTCGTGGTTGGTTTTTAATATAGAAGAAGCCGAAACCGCAAATTGATAGGAGGGATGGTTAGCTTAGGTTGACAGTGAAAACCTATTGTAATAGAGTCCCCGCCCCTCAAATTAGAGTGAATAAGAAATTTAGCAGAATGACATACAGTGTAGTGACAGTGGTACTAGGGCAGGCGACAGAGGTTAATGCTGGAGCCCGCTGTGTCTCGCGCGAGCGAATTAATTGCCCGGGAGAGCATTGGTCCTAGTTAGTTAAACAAAGAAATACTAACAAAAGCCTCTAAGAGTCTCCGACCTTAGAGGTTTTTTTTGTCTTAAGGATACATCTATGAACATTATAGAAATTGAACAGGCGAGTCGTTTTTCTTGGCCTTCTCTCGAGGAACAGCAATTACCGATTGGAATATTTCGCTATGCGGCTGGAGCCAACCGTTGCTTAAGCACGGTGACACCTAACCTTGAAATTTGGGTTGACCCTCAGGAGATGAAAGTGAAAACAGAAAAATTTTTTAAAAAAAGAAATTTACCGCCAAAGATTCGATTGTTGAAAGGTTCGCCGATTGATCCCCTTCAACTGGGCATCCTCGATGATTCTTTGAAGATTGCGGGCTACTGTATGGAAGCACCGTCGAGAATGATGGCACTAAATCTTGATCCATACGAGCCGGAATCACAGGTTTGTCCACATGGTGACAGGCATTACTCTGGTCCAAATGATTGGGTGAGAGCATGGCACCACCTTAGGAAGCACGACCATGATCTATTGCCAATTCATCGAGTCACCTTGGCCAAGATCACCGATCCTTGTTGTTTTTTGTTATTTCAGGACTATCTATCACAGCCAGTTGCGTCTGGTTTTGCCGTGCTTCACAACAGAGCACTGGGTATTCACGGGATAGCCACTTCTAAACACAACCTCCGGGAGGGGTATGCAACAAAGTTGGTAAATCAACTATTGCATTGGGGGAAAAGAAAAGGAGCCAGATATGCTTATTTGCAGGTGGAATCTGCGAATGTTACCGCCCTGAATCTTTATACCAAGCTTGGATTCAATGAAGTGTACAAATACTGGTATCGAGCCAGGTATTAGTAAACAGCGACGAAGATTCTTTCGGGTGGGATAGGGCTGGTAAGTTGTCCGTGTTTATGGAAGTACGATAGACTCAGCCTCCGAATAATCACCAGCAATTTTAGGAATTTATAATGTCGACAAATAAGCGTGTACTGTTTGCTAAACGCCCTCTAGGGGAACCAGATGATGACTGTTTCAGAATAGATGAAGTAGCAACTCCGGATCTAGGCCCAAATGAAATCCTTATTAAAACCTGTTGGCTCTCTCTCGATCCATACATGCGTGGTCGCATGAACGATATGAAATCTTATACCGAACCTATGCAGATAGGTGATGTGATGACAGGGGAGTCAACCGGAATTGTTGAGGAATCGAACTCGGATAAATGGCAGGTTGGAGATAGAGTGGCTGCCCATATGGGATGGCAGACCTATATCGTCGCGAAAGGTGATGATGCCCGGTTGATGAAAGTAGACTTGGACAACGGCACGTTATCCGCCCATCTGGGTGTGGTGGGCATGCCAGGGCGAACAGCATATTTCGGATTAACGGAGGTAGGGAAGCCAAAGGTCGGCGAAACGCTGGTTGTTGCGGCAGCCTCCGGGGCTGTCGGTTCAGCAGTAGGACAAATTGCTAAGATTTTAGGTCTCAGGTCAATTGGTATAGCCGGAGGATCAGAAAAATGCCGGTATGTTAAAGAAGAACTTCAGTTTGATGATTGCCTAGACTACAAGTCTGGAAATTTTGCTGAGAAATTGGGCCTAGCCTGCCCTGATGGAGTAGATATCTATTTTGAAAATGTTGGTGGTGAAGTGACGAAGACGGTAGCGCCACTGCTTAACGAAGGAGCCCGAGTCCCTATTTGTGGGTACATCTCTAACTATAATGATGAAGATATCACAAAAGCTGAAACGCCTTTTCATATTCTTAAGCAACTTAAAACTGTACCCGAACATAGGTTCTTTGTTGTATACGAATGGCAAGATCGCTACGAGGAGGCCACTCGTCAGCTTGGGCAATGGATTAAGGACGGGCTTCTTAAGTATCGGGAGAGCATAGGGGAAGGGCTAGAGAATGCGCCCGAATTGTTTCGGGGCTTATTAAAAGGTAAGAATTTCGGTAAACAACTGGTTAAGGTTGCAGAAGAGGAAATATGACTTCCTCTATAGAAGATCAATTCAGGGTTGAGAATCTCTTTTCATTGCGGGGTAAAACTGCCCTTGTAACGGGTGGCTCAAGTGGACTTGGATTAATCATGTCCAAAGGCTTATTGCAGAATGGGGTTAAAGTACTGATAGCTTCCCGTAAGGCTGAAAAGAGCAAAAGAGCACTTAAAGAGCTAAAGCCGCACGGAGAATGTTACGCATTTAATGCAGATGTTACCTCGATGGAAGATAGGAAGGCATTGTTGGAAGAGGCGAAGGAGAAACTCGGTAGCATCTCCATCCTGATAAACAATGCCGGCACAAACTGGGGAGCCAAACTTGAAGAGTATCCGGATCAAGGGTTTGCCAAGGTAATTAGTACCAATTTGAATGCTGTGTTTTCCCTCACTCGCGATGCATTACCTTTGTTGGAGAAAGCCGCTTCATTCAAAGACCCAGCAAGAATCATTAATATTGGTTCGATGGATGGGATACACGTTCCCATCGTGCAGCGCGTACCGACCTTTGCCTATTCGTCGAGTAAGGCGGCTCTGCACCACTTAACCAAGAGCTTGGCCATCGATCTTGCACCCAAGCATATTACCGTCAACGCTGTGGCACCTGGGTTCTTCGAATCGAGGATGACGGATTACTTGTTTGAGCATTATAAGGATGACATAGAGGATGATTGCCCTTTACATCGGGTCGGCGAGCCGGAAGATTTGGTTGGTATTATCGCCTATCTTGCGTCAAGGGCCGGCGCCTATACCAACGGTGCCGTTATACCGGTCGATGGGGGAACCTGCATCTCGAAAGGAAAAAGATCCTGGCAGGACTAGGACAAGGATTGCAAAGAACTCCAAACGAATCCGAAATTTATGACTCCTTACCTTGTTCTCGGACAACCCGCTTGCTAGTTTAGTGATCTTTTTTTATTTTAAGTAATCTCTGCATCTGAGCCATTCTGTGGGGTGATCCATTAATGGAGAAAAAATGAACTTATTCAGTCTCGAAGACAAAGTAGCCTTGATCACGGGTTCAAGCAAAGGTATCGGAAAAGCCATTGCCGAGCGTATGGCACAACAAGGGGCCAAGGTGGTTATCTCTAGTCGAAACCAGGATGCGTGTGAAGAGGTAGCGGCGGGAATTAATGCCGAGGGTGGTGAGGCGATAGCCATAGCCTGTAATATTAATTACCAGGAACAGTTGGAAAATCTGGTATCACAAACCCAGCAGCGACTTGGGTCAGTCAATGTGCTGGTTTGTAATGCTGCCTTGAATCCCTATTTTGGTCCCTCGCAGAATATACCTGATGAAGCTTTCGAAAAGATCATGCATGCCAATATTGGCAGTGTGCATCGACTGTGCCAATTAGTTATACCTGGTATGGCAGAGGGAGATGGTGGCTCAGTCATAATCGTGTCTTCCATCGGGGGCCTCAAGGGTAGTGATAAGCTAGGAGCTTATTCCATCTCCAAAGCGGCGGACATGCAGATAGCTCGCAACCTGGCAGTGGAGTGGGGGCCAAAGAACGTCCGCGTGAATTGTATTGCTCCTGGATTGGTACGAACTGATTTTGCCCGTGCACTTTGGGAAAATCCTGAAATCTACGAAGCTACCGTGTCTAAGTATCCTTTGCGCCGTATTGGTGAACCGGATGAAATCGCCGGCGCAGCTGTGCTGCTGGCTTCTTCTGCCGGGAGTTTTACCACAGGACAAACAATAGTGATTGACGGCGGTGGCACAATCGCAGGATAAAGGGTGTAATTGCTAAACTATAGCGCTATCAATAAAGTAAATTAAATTAGGTGGATGAGCACATTATGGATTTAGGTATTTCAGAAGAATTAAAGGATGTTCGAGAAAAAATTCGGGTTTTCGCCGACGAAAAAGTATTGCCTCTCGAACAGGAGTATATGACAGAGATCGGTGTAGGTGACAGATGGTCTCATACTCCAAGGCAAGAAGAAATTCTAAATGGATTAAAGGAAGAAGCACGAAAACTGGGTTTCTGGAACTTTTTCCTACCCGAAAGTCAGGGGGGGGCTGGTGTATCCAACCTTGAGTATGCTCATCTCGCAGAAATTATGGGAAGAAGCCGTTTGGCTTCTGAGGCGATGAATTGCAGTGCTCCGGATACTGGAAATATGGAAGTGCTTGAGCGTTATGGCTCCGTAGAGCAGAAAAAGCAATGGCTGGAGCCGCTTTTGGCTGGTGAGATACGCTCTGCCTTCGCGATGACTGAACCAGGAGTGGCATCGTCTGATGCAACTAATATTTCCACCCGTGCGGTTTTGGATGGTGATGAATGGGTCATAAGTGGGGAGAAATTCTATATCTCTGGCGCTGGCGATGTGCGGTGTAAAATCATGATAGTTATGGTTGTAACTGAACCCGATGCTCCTAAGCATACAAGACAATCTCAAATTCTGGTCCCCACAGGTACCGAGGGTGTGGAGATCGTTAGGCCGATGGAAGTGTTTGGCCGGGATGATGCGCCCCATGGACATATGCATATAAAATTTCATAACGTTAGGGTGCCAGAGAGTAATATTATTTTAGGGCGAGGACGTGGGTTTGAAATTTCCCAGGGACGATTAGGACCCGGTCGTATTCATCATTGCATGCGGTCTATTGGGGCGGCAGAAAAAGCATTAGACCTTATGTGCACACGTGCCCTAAGCCGGGAAGCCTTTGGAAAACCACTTGCAGAATTGGGCGGTAACTATGACGTAATCGCTGATAGCCGCATTGAGATAGAGATGTGCCGCTTGTTAACCTACAAAGCAGCCTGGTTAATGGATACCATCGGTAACAAGGCGGCCCGTGACGCCATATCCCAAATCAAGGTTGCTGTCCCGAACATGGCACTTCGTGTAATTGACAGGGCGATTCAGATGCACGGAGCTGCTGGAGTGTCCCAAGATTTTCCACTGGCAGCGCTATGGACCAGTCAGCGTACCTTACGTTTGGCTGATGGCCCGGATGCAGTGCATCGACGTGTCGTGGCACGCAAAGAACTTGCTAAACATACATAAGGTAGGGTCTAAGATTAACGGGAAAATGGGGGCTTCGGTTCCCATTTTTGCTTGGAATAGGTTTTATCATCATGTGGCCAAGTCTTCATGTCTCAATCCATTGCCGTCATAATCCCAACTTATAACAGAAGCCATACATTACAACGTGCCTTGGATTCTGTTAACAGCCAAACAGTAAAGCCCAACGAGATCTGTGTGGTCGACGACGGATCTACCGACGAGACAGAGCAACTACTCAGTCGTCATTACCCCCAGGTTAACTATGTTTATCAAAACAATAGGGGGGTGAGTTCTGCGCGTAATGCTGGCGTTGCCTTTACTAGGGGACACTGGCTGGCCTTTCTCGATTCGGATGATGAATGGATGCCTAATAAATTAGAAAGGCAGTTACAGGAAATAAACGATAACCCCACTTTCCCGCTCGTTCATTGTGACGAGATCTGGATAAGGAATGGTGCCCGCGTTAATGCTATGCACAAACATCAAAAAGCTGGTGGAGAAATCTTTGCACGGTGTCTGCCGCTTTGTGTCATTTCACCATCAGCAGTCATGATTAAACGCCCTCTATTCGAGGAGGTTGGAGGATTCGACGAGAGCTTGCCCGCTTGTGAGGACTACGATCTGTGGTTGCGAATCTGTAGCCGCTACCCTGTTCTTTATATTGAGGAAGCCTTGCTAAGAAAATATGGAGGCCATGATGACCAATTGTCGCGGCAGTATTGGGGCATGGATCGGTTTCGCGTCAAAGCGCTGGTTACGTTGCTGAATACTGGGAATCTTCGGCCTCAGCAAACCCAGTTAACAAGAGCTATGTTAGTTAATAAATGTGAGATACTGGTCCAGGGTGCGGAAAAGCGAGGTAATAAGGAAACCGCTGGTTATTACTATTCGTTGATTAAATCTTTCGCTAAGCCTTCCTTATGAACTCTTCAATATGACCGGTAGAATGGATCAAGTAAACGTCATTGTCGCTCATTCTTTGGAAGCGCGACCGTTAATAAACCGATTTGAGCTAAAACCGAATAAAACCGAAGCATCGCTAACTGTCTATAGCAACGATGCTGGTATCCGCTTAATTATCACTGGCGTGGGTAAACAATCTTCATTCGCTGCGACCAGCCGGCTGGCAGACCTGCGAGAGAATTCTTTCGAAGAGCGGGAGGGGTGGTTGAATATCGGTATAGCCGGACACAAGTCTGCCAACATTGGTGCGGGATTATTGGCTAACAAGATTATTGACGCCAGCTCTGCCAAAGCAGTTTATCCGGTACCGTTGCTTTTGGATATTCCCTCTTCAGCGGTTATCACTGTAGATCAGCCGGATTTGGATTATTGCGAAGAAGCTGCTTATGAAATGGAAGCGTTCGGTTTTTGGTCAGCGGTATCCAACCATACTTTTCTAGAATTGATCCAGATTTATAAACTTATTTCGGACAATCCAGAGCATCCGGTAAATCAGTTGGATCCAAACTCTCTAGAGCAGCTCGTTGCGAATCATTGTGACAAGGTTGAGCGTGTTGTACTAAACCTGCAATCGCTTGTGCGTGAGGTTAACGAAATCTATCGGTTGCCTGATGAATGCGAAAAATTACAGGGAAAAGTCCGGCTCAGTATTACTCAACAGCATCAGTTAAAACGTTTATGTCAGCGGTTTCTAGCCCTTGGGTTAGGAAAAAAGCTAACTGAGATGATCGATGAAGTTCCGCATACAGGGAAACAATTAATTCAGAATCTTGAATTGGAATTGTTGTCGGAAACTAGAATTAAGTAGCTATCTAAAATATGTTTTCCGCTATATATATAGAGAATGAAGTTAAGCGTTACGAGCGGGTAGAGCAAATATTGAACCGCTACCCCGATGTGCCGCATATTTCATGTGAACGTTATGGGGAAATTTTTAACCGTAACGCACAAAACTTTCGTTTACAGAAAAGGTCACCGGCTCTTATTTTGGCTAGGAAGCATGGCAATCTGGTACTACCAGCCCCGGAAGGTTATGGTTTCGATAATAGCCCCAGTTTTTATTTTTCGCACATGCTTAATTGTGTATATGACTGCCGGTACTGTTTTCTACAGGGGATGTACCGCTCAGCGAATTATGTTGTTTTCGTTAACTACGAAGAATTTGAATCGGCACTGAGCGCCAACATTGTCAGATATCCTGGGCCCTCTGTGTACTATAGTGGATACGATTGCGATAGTCTGGCCTTGGAGCCAGTGAGTAAATTTTGTAAATATTTCTTACCTTTCTTTTCCAAACATCCCGAGGCCGTTATCGAGATTCGTACCAAGAGCACTCAGGTAAGAACGCTCTTAGAACATACTCCACTCGATAACTGTATTATCGCAATGAGCTTTACCGCTCACGATGAGGCAAAACGGTGGGAGCATAAGGTGCCCTCGATAGCAAAGCGACTCGACGCGCTACAAAAATTACAGCAAGCTGGTTGGCCCATCGCGATTCGGTTTGAACCGTTAATTTTTGGACGTGATATGTTAGAACGCTACTTATCGTTATTCGAGCAAATATTTGGTGTGCTTGATAGTTCGGCTATTCATTCAGTAAGTACTGGTGAATTCCGAATGCCGGTTGAATACATGAAAAACATTATTAAGCTCTATCCCGATGAGGCGTTGTTTGCACGACCAATGCATACAAAAAATGGAGTGATGTCTATGCTCGCAAAAGATAGTTGCCCGCATGACGCGATCGAGGAACTACTATTTGGATTCATTTCAACTGAACAGTACTATCGCTGTGCCTAGGATATGAATTAAATGACTAGTTTCAAGAATCAACTAATTGTAGTCAGTGGAGCTTCGTCGGGAATCGGCTTAGCTATGACGAAAAAACTACTTAGCAAGGGATACAGTGTTCTAGGAATAGCCAAAGAATATACTGAACCGATAAAAGAGCACGAAAATTTCCAAGCGATTACGCTGGATCTTGCTGACTTAGATCATCTGCAATCGGCGCTGGCTAAAATCATAAAACAAATAAGTCAGCCGCTTCGCGGATTGATTAACAATGCCGGGCTGGGGAAAATGGGATACCTGGAACAACTGTCGGTTGAAGATATAAGGCTTGTCATGAATACTAACTTTCTAAGCCACGCTATAGTTACAAAATGTTTTCTTCCGCTTTTAAAGCAACAGAACAATCCGGTAGATATTTTATTTACTGGATCCGAAGCTGCGTTGCAAGGCGCGCGGCAAGGCAGCATATATTGCGCCAGTAAGTTCGCAGTTCGTGGATTTGCTCAAGCGTTGAGGGAAGAATGTGCGAAATCAAAGGTTCGTGTGACTATTATTAATCCGGGCGCAGTACGTACGCCCTTTTTCGATAATTTGCATTTTCAGCCAGGAAATTCAGAGGAAAATGCGATAGCACCGGAAGATATCGCGGAGGTAATGATGACTGTTCTGAAAGCCAGGCCTGGTACAGTGATAGATGAAATAAATCTATCACCGCTTGTCCACGTCTGGCAGAGGAAGGATTGATTCTGTGTATTTGCAGTTGCAACAACATGTCGTAGAATTCCACCGTCTTAGCGTATAATGGCAAATATTGATTTAAAAAACTGTTATAAAGCACGCGATATCTACCTCCTGAAACACGAATTTGAGGACTTTTTATGAAACTCGAAGCGGTTCTTTCTAAATTATTGCACGTCCTGGCAGGTGCCATCCTGGCACTGCTATTGTCCGCTAACGTAGCGGCCCACACGGCGCTACAAGAATCCACCCCAGGAGATTCGGCTACAATTAAAACTCCACCTGCCCACCTCGATCTGGTATTCAACGGTCCGGTGAGACTAATTAAGCTCGAATTAATGGGTGTGGGTCACGAGATGCCTACAAAGTTTGAACCGAAGACTGACGCCATGGCTACATATCGTATTGAAACCCCCGGAATGCATCCGGGACAGTTTACGGTGAACTGGGCAGTAATTGGTGCCGACGGACACATTGTCACGAATTCTTTCAACTTTGTAGTTGATCCAGCTGCTGAAGAACATGGAGGCCACGGTGCCAACCATGATGATCACGATAACCATTCCGATCATACAGAACACGCTAGTCACTAGGACTTTCACGATAGATTATGTTTTCAGTCCCAACTAGTTGGGAACTAACCAGCCTCGTTTGTAAACTGCTTCTTTATTTCGGTGCCGCCAGCATAGCTGGTGGTAGCCTATGTCTTTGGCTTTACAACAACGGCAGGCGCCAATTTTTTGAGAAAGTAATCAGTTACATCATGCTGGGTGCGTTTCTGGGATTTCTGGGAACGCTCGTCAATTATTTCGTTCAAATTGGGTTGATCAATGCTCGTGGTTTGACTGGCATGTTCGACTGGGACATGGCCTCTTTGTTGCTGGAAACACAACTTGGCGAAGTTACATATATGCGTTTGACTGGATTTATATTAGCGTTTATTTCCAGCCTGATATTCTTTCGTAAAGCCGTCCGATTGCCCCAACAATCCTTTTACCGCTTGCTGCTAGGTGTCCATGGAATTGCTTTTCTGTTCGTGGCTTTCAGCTTTACTAAAGCCGGACATGTTTCAGTATTGACTGGAATTGCCCGCACAGCCGTCGTGTTTCATCTGTATGCTTTTTCTGCCTGGGTAGGATCGTTGTTCCCATTATTACTTCTGACCAACTCTACTGAGCTAAATTTGTTGAAGAAACTGATGCAGCAATTTGGCGACAATGCCTTGGGAATAGTAATTATACTTGCCGGTATGGGTGCGTTGATGTTGCTGGAATTATTGGATAATCCAGCTGAGCTCTATACAACACCCTATGGTTGGGTGTTCTTATTGAAATTATTTCTGGTATTGGTGACCTTGAGTGTGGCAGTAATAAACAAGCTGGTCTTGGTTCCTGCCATAGTGAACAATGCTAGTGCTTTACGATTGCGTCGCTCTATCCGGGTAGAAATGGTTGCGATCACACTGGTTCTAATAGCGACTTCTTACTTATCGACTATTGTTGGGCCAGCAGGTCATTAGAGTTAAAACCTCTCCTTGAGTATTTCATGGTAGATCATTCTTCTGACTCAATAAATTAAATTTTTAACGGGCCTCAACCCCTCATTGCTTACTCCCCCTAAAAAGTACCTTATATTGGCCGACGTAATGAACAGTAAGCTAGCCTTTTTTGCTGGTAAATCGGAACTAATGCTCAATAATGATTTCCTATATAATTCAGGCTTGGATTTTTTGAATAAGAACAAATTAACAAGGATGCGCCGTCAATAGGGTAATGCATAAAAATTTCCGAAGGCTAATCGATTTATCAGACTATCAATCCGAAACAACGCGTTGCCCTGGTAATCATTGACAGAATTTTCCCGTGATTTTTTCTCTTTGCAAGAACATCATTATGATTGCGCATGGATGTGTGATCTGCCTCTCGTTTCTGCCGGGTATGCTCAAGGCCGATGACGACAACCTGCCGATCCTTTATAACTATGATTTTACGAATTTCGTTGCTTGGTTGGAGGAAAACACAGTAGAAAAGGATATACCTGGCTCCGCGCTTGCCATTGTGTCGCGAGAAGGGATTATGCAGTTGGAAACCTGGGGTGTAAGGAAAGTTATCGCTAGAGATCCGGTTAATAGTGATTCCGTTTTCCGCATTGCTTCGATATCGAAAACATTTGCTGGTACCGTGGCTGGTCTGTTAGTGAATCAGAACTTGCAGGGTTGGGATATGCGTATTAACGGCCTGTTTCCTAACATGGGATTAGGCGAAGGAACTTCATCGGAGGCAATTACGCTTAAGCACATTGTCAGCCAGACGACGGGGCTGATGCCCCATTCCTATTCCAATATGCTAGATGATGGCGTTATCTACCAGAAAATAAAGGAGAAATTCCATCAGATCCCCACCGTATGCTCCCCGGGGCAATGTTATAGCTATCAAAATGTGGTTTTTTCACTTGTGGCTGATGTTGTGGAACAGAGTACTGGTGACAGCTATGAAAAATACCTGCACCAACAGATTTTTAAACCTCTTGGTATGACCACCGCCAGTGTCGGCATGGAGCCGTACATAAATAGCCCGAACGCGACCGCTCCGCATCGGCTGGTGAGGGGTAACTGGCGGACGACTACCACAAATCCGGCGTACTATTCGGTAGCTCCGGCATCAGGAATTAATGCCAGTATTTTTGATATGGGTATTTGGATTCGCGCCAATCTGGGTGCTTTCCCGCACATCTTGTCGAAAGATTTCCTTGCAGAGTTACATGAACCAGTTATTTCTACCCCTTATGGCAATTACTTTAATCGCTGGTCTGGGCTGGAAAAAGCATATTATGCAATCGGTTGGCGGGTATTCAATTACAAGGGCTTGCGAGCAGTCCACCACGGTGGGGGTGTCAGAGGCTACCGTTCGGAAATGGTTTTCGTGCCCGATGCTAATATTGGTATGGTAATGTTGTTAAATGCAGAATCAAACTTTGCTAACGACGTGGTCCCTGCCTTTCTTGATCACCTCACAGATACCGAGTGAATCAAAAAAAACTGTCACAGTATAAGGAAACAAAATCATGAGCTCGGTGATTGAGTTACTGAAGTCACATCGCAGCATTCGTAAGTTTACCGATCAGCCGATTAAGTCTGAATTATTTGAAGACTTGGTCAAAGCAGGGCAGGCGGCGGCCACGTCAAGCTTTCTACAGGGATCAACCATTGTGCGGATCGTCAACGCAGAGACCCGACAGCAAATCGCTGAGATAGCAGGTGGTCAATCTCATGTTGTCACTTCGGCAGAGTTCATGGTGTTTTGTGCTGATCTAAAGCGCGCTGGCAATTACTGTGAAGAGTATGACAAATCTTTTGAGGGTGATTACACCGAACATTTCATCATTGCTACAGTAGATGTAGCATTAATGGCACAGAATATTGTGACTGCGGCTGAATCTGAAGGATTAGGGATTTGCTACATCGGTGGTATTCGCAATAATCCGGGTGCGGTATCGGAATTATTGCGACTACCCAAAGGGGTCTATCCTGTGTTTGGATTATGTCTGGGATATCCGGATCAGAATCCGCAGATCAAACCTCGTCTACCGGTATCGGTAATTTTGAAAGAGGAAGTGTACAACGATACTGGCGATCGCGAAGTCATTACTGAGTATGATCAACAAATTCGCGAATATTATCGGTCCCGCACCGGGGGAGGCCATGAAATCAGCTGGTCAGAGCAGGTGGCATCTCTGCTCTCGGAAAAATCCCGGCCCCACATGAAAGGATTTCTGGAAGAGCAGGGATTCAAGTTTCGGTAAAGTTTCTACTCGATCCACAGCCGACCATGTCGGAACCTCGTAGGAAATATTAGAGATAAATCTTGGATCGCATCACTCAATAACTCCGACTACGGAGCAATATGTTTCTGGAAAGTTCTTTGCCTAGCGCGGCTAGTCCGTTGGCGTGAAATAGACCATACATTGGCGGGAGAGTGCACAGAGCTGCCCGGATTCATCAAAAATCTTGCCAGATTGTTGTGTGTAGCCGGCGGACGCGGCTTCGGCTGTAAATTCTAGGTAAAACCAGTCAGATTTTATCATTTCTGGTGGCACCACGAATTCCAGTGACCAGGTGAGGGAGCTAGATGGTACCGGAGGTTTGTCAAAATGGGTGAGAATAACCGGTGGGGGTATGTCGGCAATGGTGACCAATTTTTCGGTAGGTAGATCACTAAGATCTGTCCGGTGCCTTACCCAAAGCGCCATATTCCGACTTTGGCGTCCGGAAAATGGTGCATTGCCGTCCATCCAATAACCTTCAAAATAACGTAAAAATCCAGCAGAATCTTTGGCGTGTTCTGCAAAAGAAAGCCCTTGTTCTCGCGGCGAGGGACTGAGATTCCGGATTGGTGGTACGCTTATGCCTTGTCGAGGGCTGCCAAATACACCCATGGCTTGCAGGCAAACATCTTTGTTACAGATTAAATTAGCGTTCATTTGAGTGACGTTCTTGCCTTGACGCAAAATTGTCGCATCAACCCGCACCTCACCAGGCGGTACCGGGGCTATGAAAGAAACCATCAGTGAACGCATGGGTTGATGAAAGTTAAGGAGTTTTCGCATACCGGTCACGGCAAAGGCGGCCGCAATGCCACCAAAAGCTGAGCGACCCTGTGACCAGTTGTCTCCAAACGATGTGGTATTACTTCCGCTTTCTTCCAGCTGTTTTAAAATAGGAAATAGGTCTGATTCCTGCATTTTCTGATGGATCCCTCTCTGAACTGAGTACTCTAAATTACGCCTTTCTATGTTATTCTTCGATTCTAGTGAAAGTACACAGGCACTTTAACGTAGCGAGCGAAGGATTTGAAAACAGGTATTAAATTAAAGGCTATGCTGGCGGGTTTAGGATTGGTTCTAAGCGGCTGGTCATCTGCGCAGCACGCCATGCATTCGCAACGAGCGGATATTACAGGAATTGCAGCGAAAACAGAAACCATACCTAATGATGATTCGGTACTGGATTCGGCCCCTGATAAGCTTTTGTTCGCTTTCCCAACTCAGGTTCGCTTGGTAAAGCTCACCCTACGAGATGAGCATCGCGACTGGGTAGATATTAGTTTTCGCTACGATCCTGACGCTGCAGAGACATTTGCATGGAATCTTCCGCAATTACCCCAGGCGACGTATTACACAGCAGATTGGGCAATACTTTCAGAAAATGATCAGTTAGTACGGGGTAGTTTTTCTTTTGCTTTCGGTCCTGACGCCGAGCTACCTTCAGTGACCAAAGAAGCGGAAGAGATGTTAATGCAAATGCGGCATGGTGATCCATCAATCCGGCAGGTAGCATCACCGCAGACGCAAATTATTATCGACAGGGACCCTCCGAAATACGATCCTCCATTTACAATCGATCTTAAAGACCAAAGGTTGAATACCGATCAGTCAAATAAATAAAAATAGTGACATTAAATCTACGAAAGATTCGGGCGTGCTGTGCTTGGTTTTACTCGCTCACGTGAACGGTAACATAAGTATCGTGGTAGAGACCTCCATCGTCAGCTCGGCCCCATAGAACGTAGCTTCCTGGTTTATCAAACGTGACTGTAACGTTATAGTTGCCATCTTCAGGAACCTCCGGTGGCAACCACAGAGGTCCCCAGGGAGAGTTGGCGGAGGTGCGTGTGTCTTCCCACGATTTGGGTAGAGGAGGATCGATAACTACATTGGCATCGCCACGATAAAGGTTCCAAGACAGAAACAGGCCATTAACCTTACCAACCGTGACACGAAAAGGCGGACGTAACATGCGACGCTGAAGTTCGTCAGATGTATTGGTCGTTTCACGACGACGATTAGGAAGCCCGTCATCCCAGATATTTGCTTTCAGTTCTATAGGGTTACCGACTTGGGTTACGCGTACACTGTCACCCAGTAATGTAATAACAGGTGGTAGGTTGGATCGAGATTCAGGGCTGCTGGTACCCGCTCCAAGCGAACCAGTTTCTGAAGCGATAACCATGTTATCCACCAAGTAATCCTGTCTAAGCGTAGCGTAAGCCTTGCGTTCAATACCGTTTATATTGAGCGTCCATACCAGTTCCCGGTCACCCCAATCCTCAGGCACGGTGACTTCGAATGTGAAGCGATTTCGCCTTGGCTGGAAGTAAGTAGGTTGACCGCGATCGGCTTCACCTGGGGAGAAATTATTGTTCTCACCAATCGGCACATAGGGCTGTTCTTGCCAGTTTTCGTTCATGTAGCCAAACATGAAATTGAAGGTGCCATCTGGATTGGGCCGCCAGCCTTCGAAGGCGGGTTCAATGTGCTGGCCAGCCTGATAGCTTTGACCGTTAACCGCTATCGGGATAGCGATAAATAACACGGAAAGTAACAGGGCGACTTTAGTCGCCCTGTTGTTTGTTGCGCTTGATAGATTAAACATCTTCTTTAGTGCTGCTCAGTTGCTTTGAATTAATCGTCCGTATCAATCCTTTTAACTGGCCTATACATCAATCACTCGCCGCTAGTTCTTCACCAGCGTCGTCATCTTCTTCTGCAATGGGCGCAACTAGAGGGGCTCCGCATAGAGGGCAACCAATGACGTGATCATTAGGGCCTAAGTCAAGTACCTGACGTCGTTCTTCCATTTCTTCGAAGAATTGTTCTTCTGTCAACGTGACGCGCATACCGAGATCGATAAACATGTTGGTAACGGATCGGTTGCCAGAACCTTGCCAGTTGCGCGGATCCGGTATATTACGGTTAGTTTCGGAGTTATTCATATATCCGACGATGTGCAGGATGGTGCCCTTAGGTAGCAACGGCGCAGTATGATCGGCATAGGGATAACCACGCACCCAGTTGTGGTCATAGCCAGTACAGGACAAAGTCTCGACAGTGTAACCCCAGATCGCCTCTAAACACATACGTTCACCGGGAGCGTGCAAGTGAGGTTCGAAGGTAATAATCTTCGTGTGATTATTCAGGACAGTGTAGGCGTGTAATTCTTGGTCAGTTTGGTTACCCGAGATGCTGATGTCGACGCCATTGCCTAGGCCGATAAAAGCGCCCTGGAATTTCGGTTCGTATCCTGCGGGATGGAAGCGGAAACCGATTTCCATATGACCAGTTGTGTCTTTGCCATTGGAATGTATGTGCACGGAGTCGGACACAATATGAGAGTTAGCACGTAACAGGCGACCTGAATCTTCGTCGAAAATATCAGCGTTGCGGCCTACCTCGTGAACGGGCCACGGTATGGTTAACGCCCTCTCGCGTTCACCATTTTCATTGAACTGCGCAGTACCCCAGATCATGTGATGAAAAATATAACGGCCACCTACCGTGTCTCGGCCAGTACCGACTTGGTTGTCCACATCGTTGACTTCGACAATTTCTACTGACTTCACGTAGCGGTCTTCTGCAAGGCCAGTTGGCACTGACTCTATCTCACCCCACCAGTCAGCGGTGCCGGCCAGCTTGGTCACGTCCTGGGTCTTCACAATCAGGTCGGGTTCACCGGCGCGCCACTTGAGACTGTCATCGAACACCAATGGTTCCGGTGCATCGGCTGAGTTCCCCCTGGTAGCACCGGTCCGCGCCCAAGTGGAGATAGCTGCTAATTCTTCATCACTCAGCGAAGGATCGTCCTTGTAGTCCTGGATACCAATATCTTTTTCCACGTACCAGGGCGGCATGGCGCCAGCTCGATCTCTGAGCCCGGTCTTGTATTCTATCAGCCCGGCGAACGGAGCCACCTGATCATAGGTCACAAGAGGCATGGGGCCAGCACCACCAAGACGGTGGCAATTCTGACAACTACGCTGCAGGATCGGTTCGATATCTTTATGGAATGTAATTTCACCGGTCTGGGCCATGATGGCACCAGAGGCGAAAGTGGTGACTACTAATGCGGCACCACTAAGTAGAGATTTCGCAGTAAAAACGCGCATAAAGCGGAACTCCTTTAGGTTTCTCGATTAAGTGAATTTTGCAATTTTGATCTGACCGTAAAACTACCACAAAATAGCCATTTAGGGCTACTTTTGAACGTTTGCTCTATAAAAATCAACGATAAAATCAGAGTCTTACTAAATTTGTCGGCAGCTAGCCAGAAAATTTACTGACATTTACTGGTAGAACCGTTATTTGGGTAAGAGCTGGCGGAGAAGGCTGGGTTATATGCCAGTATTGCTATCAACACCAGAAACACCAGTGGTAAGGAGGTCTGAAATAGGTAATTAGCCGCCCACACACGATAATAAGAGTCCAGCATAGAAGAGAGATAATGCCTATGGCCTTGGCGCGTTGGGATACCGCTAAGTTTGCGGCGGTCGCCCTGACTTCTGCGAGGGTTGCTCTGTAAAACCAGATGACATTGATTCCAGCGATCAGCATGAAGAGTAACTTGAGCTGAAAAGCGGGATTAAAGACGTATTGGTCAGGCGCAGAGACTAAAAACATAGTGCCGGTTATTACATTTAACCCATAGCCTATTATTCCGATAGAAACTAGTTTGTGTAGGTCGGCATAAGCGACTCCCCGGCCTATTCCTAGCATTCTCAGGTCAAATACACCGATAGTGCCGATTAACAGACTCAAACCTAGGAAATGGATGGATTCGATGATAGGCCACCCCCAAGGCGAATTCATGAATTCATAAATTCCTGTGGCCTGACCGAAGTCTGAAAGCATATTTATCATTACTATTAATTAATAGAACCGAGACGCCAGCAACACCTCGTGGGTGTAGGCGAGAAAGCGACCTGCGGTGACGGCGATAACCCACAATAGAATTGAACACAAAGCGATAAGTTTGATTTGTTTGTTAGACAGGTTTTTAGCTGAATTGTTTAGAGATCGGGGTAATCTATAAGCAATGAACAACCCTAACGTAAGTGCAGAAAATTTGATGTAAAAAACAGGATTAGTAAGCGCCTTGGCCGGATAGGCCAGCAGCAAAAGCAAGCCTGAAAGGAAGATCACCACAGTCGCGTACCAGTGCACTATGTAAAAACGGAACATATTTTGCAGTGCGATTCCCGGTGCTAGGCCCATTAATCGGAAAGCAAACATTAGATTGATTCCCACCACAAACGCCATCGCTATTGAGTGCATAGTCAGAGACGTAAAAAATGCGGCACCGGATTCCCTCAGCCAAGTGCTGAGAGCGGTTTCTTCCAGTCTTGCTAGTGCGTACAGGGTATCTTTCCTATGGGGAGCGACGCTAATGCTCTAATAAACAATTAATTTTATAATAGAGGATCGATCAAGAGTTCCATTTCTCTGCGCAGAAGAGCGTCCGGCAAGCGGCCACGTGCCGCGGCGATGTTGTCCTCTGCGTGATGGGGTTTAGTGGTGCCAGGGATCGGTATTGCTCCTGTCGGATGCGAGATGACGTATTTCAGGAAAATTTGGGCCCAAGACCTAGCGTCAATATCAGCAGCCCAATTTGGTAAAGGTCTATCACCAACAGCATTGAACAGTCTACCGCGCCCGAAGGGCAAGTTGACTAACACGGCAATGCCTTTGTCCCGGGCCATGGGCATCAGGCGCTCTCCCGCATTTCTGTTACCAAGTGAGTAGTCTACTTGGATAAAATCGAGAGTATGGCGATCCATAACGTCAGCCATCACCTCGTATTGCCGATCGCTGGATGTAGTCACTCCGATATAACGAAAGCGACCCTGCTCTTTCCATGCGGCCATGGTTTTTAGTTGAACATCGATGCCCCGCAGATTGTGGACTTGCATTAATTCAAACCTGTCACCCCCTAGTAATTCGAACGAGCGTTCCATGCGGGCGATTCCAGCGGACTGGTCCTCTCGATCAACTTTGGTAGCCACCCACAGTTCATTACGGATGCCGAGCTCCTGCATAATGGACCCGATAATTTCTTCGGAATTCCCATAGTTGGGTGAAGTATCAACCACTTTGCCACCAAGCTGATGGAAAGTAGCAAACGTATCTGTAAAAACGCGCATCTCATCGGAATTTAGAGAGCCTCTGTAGTTACGACAACCAATCCCTACACTAGGCACTTGTTGGCCTGAAGACGGAATAGTCGTCATGTTTAATGGAGACTGCGCAAGAATAGGGGTGATCAGGCTAGCACCCGCCAGATTGACGCTCATCTGGATAACCCGCCGTCTAGTGAATTTCATATCGGACCTCGTAAGAGTTTTTACTTTTAGGCGGTGATATTGGGGGCTTTAAGGTTCTTGTGTCAATACGAAAAGGGATGAACCGAAGCGCGAATGCTGTGTTAGAATCTGGAGCCTGCAGAACAATAAAGTGCTCGCAGTGAATAAAAACTCGATGGAGAAGAGCATGCTTAAATTCCGATCCAAGCTGGCTAAAATCTTAGCAGGTGCTATCGTATTGCTGGTTAGCCTGACGACCAGTGCTTTTGCCCAGAACTCTGATGTTCCCCGAACTGCCGACGGCAACCCGGATTTCAACGGCATCTGGCAGGCTATTGGCAGTGCCCACTATAACATCGAGCCTCACGCCGCGGATTTCGGTCCCATGTTTGAGCTGGGCGCCATTGGTGCTATTCCAGCAGGTCTTGGTGTCGTGGAAGATAACGAAATTCCCTATAACGCCACTGGCAGGATAAAGCAGCAGGAAAACAAAGCTGACTGGTTAGCTCTGGACCCTGTAGTCAAGTGTTATATGCCTGGAATTCCACGCGCAACTTATTTACCGTTTCCATTTCAGATCATTCAGTCACCTGAGCATTTAGTGTTTGCTTACGAATTTGCCAGCGCTAGCCGTATCGTTTACGTTGACCAACCTGATTTTGAGGCACCTATTTATAGCTGGATGGGTCATTCACTGGCGCATTTTGAAGGCGACACCTTGGTAATAGATGTAACCGACCAATTGGCTGATACGTGGTTTGATCATGCTGGTAATCATCACACCGAAGAATTGAAAGTCGAAGAGAGGTATAGCTTCATTGGCCCCAATACCTTGTTGTATGAAGCGACTTTGGAAGATCCTAATGTTTACACTCGTCCGTGGAAGGTCAGTATGCCTTTATATCGGAGGCTCGATGAGAACATGCAGTTACTTGAATACAAATGTGTCGAGTTTACCGAAGAGCTGATTTATGGGCATCTGCGTAGGCAATCAGATAACTAGTTGTCTGTGATAATCCTGAGGTTGTGAGCTCGCCCTGTTTCTTAGCTTCAGGCGGTGCTTTGCTGTTCATGTTGACAGCGACATCATAGGAAAGCGACTGGCCGTATAGGTTGGAGTCCCGATTTATTGTCCAAAAAGGAGTGTAGGTGAACTCACTAATCTGTGATCTGCTTGATATCGAATTCCCCTTGATAGCGTTTAGTCATTGTCGCGATGTCGTTGTTGAGGTGTCCAAGGCAGGAGGCTTTGGTGTGCTGGGTGCCGCACGATATAACGCTAGTACCCTTGAGGCGGAACTGAGTTGGATCGACGAGCATATCGATGGAAAACCTTATGGTGTCGACTTAATTGCGCCGACTAGTATGGCCGTAGCGGAAGAGAACGGAGCCGCTAAAGATCTCAAGAATCGGGTGCCACAGGAATACTTTGATTTTGCCAGTGGTATTCTCGAAAGACACGATATTGATGCCTCCGATGTCTACGCGAACCAGTATGAAAGTGATTCATTTCTCACCAAAAACAAGGCAACAAGTATTATCGATGTGGCTTTTGACCACCCGATAAAGTTAATAGCCAATGCACTGGGTGTGCCTCCAGCCTATATGATCGACATGGGCAAAGAGAAAGGCGTCGCAACTGCTGCCTTGATTGGTACTCGTGAACATGCCATTAAACAAGTAGAGGCAGGCGTCAATATAGTGGTGGCTTCAGGAACCGAAGCTGGAGGCCATTGCGGCGATGTTTCCACGCTCGTACTTATTCCGGAAGTATCCAGCGTCCTAAAAGACTCTGGGGTACCTGTGGTTGCTGCTGGGGGCATCGTTACGGGTCGACAAATGGCGGCATGCATGGCTATGGGGGCTGCGGGAGTCTGGACCGGTTCGGTTTGGCTTACTTGTGCAGAATCTGATACCCCACCTGTGTTAAAAGAAAAGATGCTGCGCGCATCCTCACGGGAAACCGTGCGTTCACGTTCTCGCACTGGCAAACATTCTCGCCAACTTCGTTCACCCTGGACCGATGCTTGGGAATCCAATACTGCCCCCGAACCACTGTCAATGCCCTTACAATCTCAAGTTACCGAGAATCCATTGGCGAAGGTAACGAAGTTGGCGGAAATAGGGCACGAAGGTGCTCGCCAACTCTCGACTTCTTGGGTAGGGCAGGGTGTTGGCCTGATGAGTAGCACCCAGTCGGCCAAGGCCATCGTCTACGATTTTATGCAAGACTACTTAGTAGCGAGCGAGCGCTTACAAGCGAGTCTCTCTGACTAGCTCCAGAATACTCTCTTTTTGCTGACGGATTAGTAATCACGATCCTCTAACAACGGGGAACTCAACTCATCTATACCAACCAGTGTTAATAGGATTAACAACGAGACCTGAGGTCCTTTGTGGGAGTTTATTGGGACGAACCATTCGCTGGGAGAATGGGAACCACCACCGTTACCTCCACCGGCAATTGTAATGGCGGGAATGCCCAACGACATTGGCACGTTTGAATCGGTACTTGAGATGCCCAGTTCCTGCAGTTCAATACCGATCTCATCGAAGGCGAGCGCAGCTACCTGTACAATCGAGCTTTCTGTAGGAGTGCGCCCAACCGGTCGGTCACCGATCAAATTGAATTCTACGGTCACTTGACCATTATTCCAGCGGGCTTTTTCCTCAGCTACAGCCTCTAACGCAGCTGCTTTAGTGCGTTCTTCCAGCTTAGCAAGTTGTCCACGATCATTGGAGCGCATATCAATTGCGAAGGTTGCGTCTGCAGCGATTGAATTTACAGAGGTGCCACCCTCCACCGTCCCGACAGTAAAGGTGGTCTTGGGGAAAGGCAGGGTTTCCAATTGGGATATCTTGGCAATAGCCCTCCCCATCGCATGGATTGCACTAGGTAATCCAAAAGCGCCGAATGAATGTCCGCCAGGGCCTTTGAAATGAAATTCAAACCGCCTGCTACCGGTAGCTCCTGTAGTTATTCGTCGGAGTTGCACACCGTCGATTGAAATAAACCCATCAATTTCTGGGTAATCCCGGAAGATAGCTTTGATTCCCCGCAGGTCACCGCGACCCTCTTCGCCAACATTGCCGCTGAACATAATATCGCCCACGGTTTCGATGCCACTCTCATTGAGTACTTCGATAATGGATAATAAAACTGCTAGGCCTCGGGTATCATCACCAATGCCAGGTGCATAGTAGCGACCGCCTCTTAACTCAACTGTAGTGTCCACATCTTCGGGAAAAACAGTATCTAGGTGGGCGGCAATAAGCAAAGTGGGCCCGTTACCGGTGCCCTTACGAATGCCGATAGCATTGCCTTCCGTATCAATGTAAGCATCGCTCAAGCCTCGGGTCCGCATCTGTTCGAGATAGTAGACAGCTCGTCGTTCTTCTTGAAATGGCGGAGCGGGTATTTCGGTAATCCGGAATTGTTCTCTTACATTTTCCGGTTCCCTTGCTTCAATTAACTGCAGTGAAGAATGTACCCTTTCGTCGCTGGCTATCTGTTGAAAGACTTCAGCCACTGACTCATCGATCGGTACTAGGGTCTGGGGGACTTGGGCTAATGCTGGAAAACTCAACAGGCCAAGGAGGTTAATGGCAGTTCGTGTAGAAATTATCACAGCAAAGTCTCCGGAATTTTATAGCTACGGCATTTGTATCTGAGGGCTTACTATCAGATACCGCTAGATAAAGCGGCCGTTATAGTGTACGCCCCAATTGTATACTTCAATAAGCGAAAATAAGCTTTTGTTATTCTATTCGCGCAGTGGGGCCAGTCCGCGGTCAATTATCGATGCAACCGTAGAGACTATAAGTAAGTAGTTCACTAGAGCTACAATCGATTCGATATTTTCTTGGATTTCAGCTACTGACTCTAGTCTGGAAACCGAAATCATAATCAATGGTAAAAAATAGAAAATGCCATTCCATCTTCCGAGAAAACTCATGCGTAGCTGTTTCTGATTAAATAGAAAATAAGAATCGAGTACATATTGTGAAAATGCGATCGCAATAAGTAAAGGAAGAATAGGGCTAACAAGTCCTATATTGGCAGCGCCGGTTAGCCCCGCTGCGACGAAAAAGAAATCAGTACAATGGTCGAATAGCTGGCCTTTTGCCGAGGCCATGTTGGCAGCGCGCGCCACTATGCCGTCGAAATAATCGGTCAGGATGCCCACAGTAATAAGAACAAGTAACAACGGAGCTGACATGAAGTTCGGAAACGCAAGCGCCCAAGCCACCGGCACAACCAGCAGCAGTCGGATACCCGTAAGCATGTTGGCCATCAGTCGGCGAACAGTTCTCGGCGAGCGCGGCGCCAGAAAATCAAACCAATGATGGCGTTGAATAGGATGAAAAAATTGTGTTGCACGAAACCAAAAGCTGCCATCTGACCTTCATTCTCCGGAAATAGTATCACCCAAGACGTAATTGCCGCCGCCCGCATAGGTGTGGGTACCGCCGCAGCAAAGAAGATAACCGGAAGATAAGGCAATAACTCCAAGAAGGAAACGTCGACGCCAAAAAGCTTCAGGGCGGTTGTATAGACAACAACTGCAGCAAGTAATGCTGGCGAGCGCAGCAAGAAAAACATGAAATAGTGCCACGCCTTAGCGAGTCGGAATGCATGAAGAATACGTTTATCTCTTAACTTATTGTTTGGCAATAACGTGCCATTGAAATAGAACAACCAGACTAAAAAGAAAACTACTGAACTGACGGCGATATAGGGAATAAGCTGGAAAACGTCCGGTAACCCTGTGCTGGAGAAGAAGAAGCCGATCGAAGCCCAAACAAGCAGGTAGAAAATCTCACAGAACATAATGAAAAGCATGACTGAGCCTACTTCCCACCCTGGAATTTGATCCCGTTTATTTAGGTAATATGCCATAGCTCCCTTGCCGATTTGTTCGTTGAAAACGGAAATGATGTATGCACAGGCACGAATGGGCAGGATGTCCTTGTACTTGATTTCAGCCAGAAACCAATTCAGTGACTTTGTCACCACCAGCGTATCGATCAAAAAGTAAAACAGCGAATAACCCATCATTAGGGCTAACCAGGGTATCCAATTTACGTTGGCGAATACCTGGGTCATGTATTCTGTCAACGAAAGTCCTTCCCTGATAGCAGCTCCATTCAACCGATAATAAAGGTAGACGAAACAAATCGCTGTGATGATAAGAAAAATTATCCGGCCAGCAGGGTTTGGTTTGTTTGGGTTATCTATCCGGTTTTTTGGTTCGGGACTGGATGTCTGGTCCAGTCCTTCCATATCGTTGTTTTCAGTCATATAAGCTTTTTTCCGATTATTTTTTCCAGCGTGTTTTTCAGAGGGGTTAATTGGATACTGAGCGCCCGATCGGCATTAGATTTTACATTTTCATCCATCGTAATAACGTCGATTACTGTCGGTGTAATACCACCACCTTTAAAGGTACTCATTACCATGGCGCCAAATTTTGCTAAGACGACGGGAACCGAGCCAACCCCTACAGATTTGTTTTGCATGTTCGCGGCCTTGGCAATAAGGTCACGATAAGTTACGGCTTCCGGACCAACCAGCTCATGAATACTGACACCTTCGGGCCGTTCACGGCAAACTTTGAGAATGGCGTTACTCAGGTCATCTATATCCAATGGTCGCAGAGAGTGAGCGCCGCCACCGAGAATTTTAACTTTGGAGCGGTTGCTTAGGGATAAAAGGGAATTTGCTCCGGCTGTTCCGTGTCCCAGCAAAATGGGAGTCCTGATGATGGTAGCCGATATTCCAGACTCGGCAACGAGTTTTTCTGCAATGCCCTTGGAGCGAAAGTATGCATTACGGGAGTTCGCTTCGGCTCCTATTACACTTATGAAAACTAAGTGCTGGATTCCAGCCTGATTTGCAGCTTTCACCACAGCTTCGGTTGCAGCGATATTCGCGGCAGCGTAATTGGTATGTTTTGATTCAATCAGAATACCGGCAAGGTGGACAACACAGTTGGAACCTTTCAATGCCTCAGTAAGGTCGCTTGGATCGCCATAAGAGATTACCCGGGGTGTGATTGCGGATGAATTGGGAAGAACAGAAAACGCGCGTTCTGATCTGACTCCAGCAATGACATCGATATCAACTGCGTTGGTACAATGCCTAAGTAGATTCTGGCCAACACTGCTGTTGGCTCCGGTTACTACTATTTTCATTACTTAAAATATCCTTACTAAGTAGCTATCCCCAAGATAGGCATTTCCATTCTTGGCTATGCAGAGTGAATTCTAAGTTAGAATTAAGATTGAATACCAAGCGCTATACAATTCAGAATTATGGGTCAACAAATTATTAATTGTTGTCAACTCACCTGAGCTAGGTTTCCCAATCTCTTGCTCCGTTGCAGTTTACCGGCACTATTATTTTCAATTTCTTTGAGTTTAACTGCATTAAAGGCCAGTTTGCGCCTTGGATCTGGCGCGTCTTGATAGAGAGTGGTTCTCATCCGAGGAGTGCGAGAGATACTTCTGATGGTTTGTTCGATCATTGCCGGAGGCCATTCCTGTCCATAATTAGCGCCAGCGGCTCGAGTAATACTTTCATTCATGAGAGTTCCGCCTAGATCATTGGCTCCGGCCTGCAGGCAAGCGATTACGCCTTTCTCACCCATTTTAACCCAGGAAGTCTGGATGTTGGGTATCAGCCCATGAAACACCAGTCTGGATACCGAGTGCATGAGGATCGCTTCCCTGAATGTGGGGCCACTTCGAGATTTACCCTTGAGAAACATCGGTGCTTCCATGTGTACGTAAGGCAACGGCACGAACTCAGTAAATCCATTGGTCCGCTGTTGCAATGCTTTCACTTCAAGAAGATGGCTCGCCCAATGGTGTGGACGTTCCACATGCCCATACATGATTGTAGCAGTTGTATTGAAACCAACCCCGTGTGCAGTTTCCATTACCTCGATCCATTCTCTGGTACTGAGTTTGTCGGGACAAATCTTGGCCCGCACCTCATCGTGCAGAATTTCAGCTGCAGTACCCGGTAATGTGCTAAGTCCAGCTTTTTTTAGTTTAATAAGAAATGCTTCTAGACTTAAACCTAAAGTTTCAGCTCCCTGCCATACCTCCAGCGGGGAGAAAGCATGAACATGGATACCTGGAACAGCCTGCTTTACCGTTGCCAGAATATCCAAATAAGTTTGGCCAGTGTAGTCTGGATGAATTCCACCCTGCATACAGACCTCGCTAGCGCCACGATCCCATGCTTCTCGACAGCGGCGAGCAATTTCCTCGGCGCTAATATCGTAAGGTTTACCCCGTAGGTTTTCACTGTGTTTGCCCTTAGAAAATGCGCAGAATTGGCATTTGAAGTAGCACACGTTGGTGTAGTTAATGTTTCGATTGACCACGTAGCTAACTATGTCACCATTGACTTGTTTACGAAGCGAGTCTGCACGGTTGGTAACGAAAGAGAAATCGTTGCCGCGGCTCTCAAATAAGCGAGCAACTTCGTTTACTTCGAGCTCTGCATTTTCTTCACACTTCTCGACAATAGTTTTTATTTCCGTTGATACCGAATTAGTTGAAGGTTTGGATTTTATGAATTCAAGCTCTAATGTGGGTGCAGGTTTAAGCTCTCCCGGTTTCCAATTATCACGTCCCGCGAAACCGCTGGCGTCGGATAGGCTCAGCAACCTAGGTATTACCTTGGGGTCAATCCATCGCTCAGCTTCGAGTACGTAGGTGGGGTAAACGGTTAATCTTTGTTCGAGAAATTTACCTGCAGCTTCTGTTTCTATTGCCAATTTGTCCAGGTGAGGCCATGGGGCTTCGGGATTTACATGGTCAGGTGTCAAAGGTGAGACGCCACCCCAGTCGTTAATACCAGCTTGTACCAGTCTTGGCAGTGCGCCTGGGCTGAGATTGGGTGGAGCCTGGATATTCATCTGAGGCCCGAAAATCAAACGTGCCACTGCGATAGTCCATAGCAGCTCGTCGAGGCCAGGTTCCGGTGCCTGCGACATCTTGGTATCCGGCTTGGCACGAAAGTTCTGAATAATCACTTCCTGGATGTGGCCATGCCGTTCATGCAATTTGCGGATTTCCAGCAGTGATTCGATCCGTTCAAGCCGGGTTTCTCCAATACCGATAAGTATGCCTGTGGTGAAAGGTACACGAGCGTCACCGGCTAGTTTCATTGTTTCGATTCGAACAGCAGGATCCTTATCAGGAGAACCGTAGTGAGGCATTCCTTTTTCGCCTAAGCGTAGAGAAGCGGATTCCAGCATGATTCCCATTGAGGCGCTCACTTTCCGCAATTCAGTTATTTCTTTTGCCGATAGAGTACCGGCGTTGATATGCGGAAGCAGTCCCGTTTCTTCAATAATTCTACTGGCTACGGCTGTAACGTATTCGATGGTGGTGGTGTAGCCCATATCTGCGAGTGTTTCCCGTGCAGCTCGGTAACGCAGCTCCGGTTTTTCGCCAAGAGTCAATAATGCTTCTTGGCAGCCGAGTTGCGCCCCTTCGTGGCACAGATTTAAAACTTCTTCTATGCTCATAAAAGGTTTACTGATACGTTTCGGTGTTTTAGCAAAGGTGCAGTAGTGACAGACATCTCGGCAAAGGTGCGTCAGAGGTATGAATACTTTGCGCGAGTAAGTAATGTTATTGCCGTGATACTCGTCTCGCAGGTTGCCGGCTTTTTTTACTAACGATGCAGTATCATTATGATCGGCCAGCGCCAGAGCATTTGATTCGCTTAAATTGGCTGGGATAGTTAATTCTGCGTTCATCTATATTCCAGGGTCGTCGCACTCACCTTCTAGTGTGCTCCAAGAGTACCAGTAAGACGAGATAAAAGGTAATTGGTAGAGTTTACTAGAGAAACCCTAAATTTATTTCCATACTAATAATTTCTAACAATAAATCGCCCTGATGCTTTACTATTTAAGAAAGGTCATTAAGAAAATCTTGGCAAACTATGAATCATTCGGCAAATAAAACATTTTCGAAATCGTTAAGATTTTTAATTTTTTTCTTCGCTCCTGTGTTGGTTGGCGCGACACTAAACGGAGAAAGTCTTTATGGTCAGACTTCTCTTTTCACTAATGCATTAATTATTACTGGTGACGGTGAAGTAATAGAGCGGGGCGCTATGCTTGTTGAGGGCGACGCTATATTGGACGTTGGGCCAGTTAGGAGTGTATCTGTTCCGGAAGATACAGCCATTATCGACCTTGAAGGTAAAACTATTGTTCCGGCTTTTATTGACGCACATGCTCATCTAGGTTACCAGGGCAGAACTGGGTGGGGTTCAGAAAACTATAACAGTGAAAACCTGATCGATAATCTACAACAATATGCTTACTATGGATTTGGTACTGTATTTTCTGCGGGCAGCGACGTGGCAGACCTGCTATGGAAAACTCAGGAAAGCTGGAATAGGAATGACTATATTGGTGCACGAATTTTGACTGCGGCAGGTATGGCTCCCCCAGGTCAAGGACCTAATAATCAATTTCTGGAACATATACTGGCGCTAGAAAAGTCTACTGGTACAAAAATTCTGTGGGGGCTGGAGAATTCGTCGTCGGCAAAAGCTGCAGTAAAACAGGCGGCATCCCAAGGGTTTCAGTTTATCAAGTTATGGGTGGACGATAGAGGTGGCAGTCAGCAAAAACTGGGACCTATGCTTTATCGGGCTGTGATTGAGGAGGCCAACTCTCTTGGTTTAAAGGTGTTTGTCCACCAGCAGCTCGGAGAAGATATGCCCGATCTGATTGCGGCCGGTACCCATGGGTTTTTACACGGTCGTCTTGGTAGACAGGTAGGCCCCGTGATTGCTAAGCAGCTCAATCGATCCGGTGTCTTTGTAGTGCCTAATCTTGGTCTCGGGGAACTGCGGCGTGAAGCTATTGGCAGAGATCCTTTTCTCGCTGACATACTGTCGAGTGAACTGTTAAATCAATTATTACCTACAAGTAATCAACGTTCGTTACAGGTAACTAGAAATACAAATGTGGAAGAGGAACTGCTAGCCAGCTTTAATGCCCTTCTTGAAGCTAATGTCGATATTGTGCTTGGCACCGATGCAGGTGCTATTCCCGATCACCCGTTTGGTTATACAGGGCATAGGGAATTGGAAATCTACGTCCGCTTGGGTATGACTACAATGGAGGCGTTAATGGCGGGCACGAGTAAGGCTGCATTTCATCTGCGATTGGACGACACGGGGTTATTGCAGCCTGGATTTCGGGCTGATTTCGTTGTACTCGAGAAGAATCCACTAGAAGACATTCGAAACACGCGCACCATCTTAGAAGTCTATCTAGGGGGTCTTAGCGTTGATCGTGACTCTCTTAGAGATAAATGGCAGGGCCCCTAGTAATTTCAAAATAGCAGTACTTTTCTTGCTCAGTTTATTTTCGTCCCATCATGTAGAATTCATCGTTGGGGTACATGCCAGACATATTGGCAAGGCGATTGGACAGAGCAAAAAGACCAGTGATCGCCCCGATATCCCACATATCATCTTCGCTAAATCCATGATCTTTCAAAATTTTGAAGTCAGTTTCATTTATGTCATGGGATCTCTGCGACACTTTTACAGCGAAGTCCAGCATGGCCACCTGGCGAGGCGTGATTTCTGCTTTGCGATAATTGATCGCAACCTGATCCGCTAGAAGCGGATTCTTTTCCCGGATACGCAGAACAGCCCCGTGAGCGACAACACAGTATAAACACTGGTTCTTGCCTGAAGTTGCCACCACTATCATTTCGCGTTCACTAAGGCTCAAACCACTTTCCCGCTCCATCAGGGCATCGTGGTAGGCGAAGAATGCTCTAAATTCGTCTGGTCGATGAGCTAGGGCAAGGAAAACATTTGGAATGAAACCTACTTTTTCCTGAACAGCGGTAATACGTTCACGGATATCTTCATGAAGAGTTTCTAGTTTTGGCACAGAAAATCGGCTGATAGGTTTTTGACTCATGGGCTAAAAAAGCGTTTCAATAGATCCGTTTGCATGAATTGTTACGTATTGTACAAGAATCATTCTTACTGTCTGCATAACGGTGAAAATAGTTTATAGTTTCCTATTAACCCCATAATAATCGATTAATTGAAAGAAATAATCATTAATGACTTCTGAAATAACTAAAGATCTGATCGGTAAGGTATACGTGGTTACGGGAGCCAATAGCGGGATTGGTTTTTCAGCGGTAAGCAATTTTGCCAGCCGCGGGGCAAAGGTCGTCATGGTTTGTCGTAACATCGACCTAGGGTCGGAGGCGCTGGATAAAATTCGTAGTAAAACCAATAACAATGGCTTGGAATTGTTTATCGCAGATTTTAGTGCCCTTGCAAGTGTTAGCAGGGTTGCGAAAGAGATTTTAGAAAAGTATCCGAGAATTGACGTGCTTTGTAACAACGCTGGTGGAGCGAATGGAGCACGCCGAATAACTGCAGAAGGATTTGAAACTACATTTTCTGTAAATCACCTTGCGGGATTTTTGTTAACCCAAAAATTGTTGCCGGCACTTGAGCGGGCAGGCGAGATTCACTCGGCGCGTGTTGTTTTTACCAGTTCTTATGGCCATACGAACAGTCCTTTGGATTTTGATGATCTAAACCTTGAACATGGCTACACCACGCTCAAGGCCTATGGGCGCTCAAAGTTGATGAACCTTTTAACCGCCCGCGAATTACAGCTGCGCTATGGAGACAAGAATATCGTCTCCAGTTCATTTCATCCAGGCGCGGTGAGAACACCAATTTGGCGCAAGGGAGGGTTGGTGGCGGTCTTGCTGAGTTTTGTTCTATATCCATTTATGTGGAATGTCGAGAAGGGTGCAGAGACCTTTATCTGGCTAGCCAGCTCGGAGGACGATACTGCTAGAAATCCGAATGGAGATTACTATTTTGATCGAAAACTGGGCTCAGCGGCACCATTTGCCACAAAAGAAGCAGCTGAACAACTCTGGCTCATTAGTGAAGAATTGACCCACCCATTCATTTAAATTATTTCCTATCAGTTCTCTTTTGTGGGAAGGCTGAAGGCTGCCAGTTGGCCCGGTGTCTGTAATACAATGCGCTGTCTGCCATCGTGCATGTAGGACATCATCCCGTACATTCCCAGCCCAGGCGATTCCACACTGCCCATGCGTTCACCAGTCGCTTTATTTACGGAAAACAAGTATGGCGTTTCCCCGTCATCGCCGATGGCCGTGTGCAGTAGCATAGTAGGCGTTATCATTAATGCAGAATGATTTATGTTTCCTGTTGGAGGAATATCAAGGCCTTGTAGCGCGGGATGGTTCTGGATAAACCTTGGTGTACCGCCATTTGGAATCCACCATAGATGATCACCGGTATTGAGATCAATAGCTGTAATGCGACTGTAGGGTGGTTTCTCAAGAGGCAGTCCACGCGGCCCGCGTACCCCGTTCGGAGTACCCATTCCTACCGCGAAATCTGCGATCGTGACGCCAGTCGGGTGCTCTAGCAAGAGGTCGCGTTCTTCACCAGGCACTATGGTGCGCCAACCGCAGTTGGTACGGGAGATCGTGTAGATGATACCAGTTTGGGGATCAGCGGCAGGTGGCCCGGTGATATTCGTGCCACCTAATTCTCCTGGGCACCAAGCCGAGCCTATCAAGCCTTCCGGATTGTCCTTTTGCATTGGAGGGTTAAATAAGCCTCCCAGTTTGTAATCCGCTACAATATCCAGAGCTTCTTGCCTCAGTTCGGGCGTGAAATCAATCAATCCGTCTACTGACAGCTCTTGTATATCGTAGGGTGCCGGTTTGGTCGGGAATGGCTGAGTTGGAGAAAGCTGTTCACCGGGCACTTCGGACTGTGGAACCGGTCTTTCCACGATGGGCCAGATTGGTTCTCCAGTCTCTCGATTAAATGAATAGAGGAACGCTTGTTTGGTTGCCTGGAATACACCTGGCACCTTTTGGCCCGCTACATTAACATCCATTAACAGCGGGGCAGTGGGTGTATCGTTATTCCAGACGTCATGGTGCACCATCTGAAAGTGCCAACGTCTTTCCCCGGTTTCCACGTCCAGCGCAATTAGACTGGCACTAAACAAGTTATCGCCAGGTTGAAAGCCGCCATAAAAATCAATGGTGGCTGCATTGGTCGGTACGTACACGAGTCCAAGTTCTGGATCGGCAGAGAGTGGTGCCCAGGAAGAAACGTCACCCGTGTAGGACCAGGCATCATCTTCCCAGGTCTCATGGCCCACTTCGCCTGGACGCGGGATAACATTGAACTTCCATTTAAATTCACCGGTACGCACATCGTAGCCAAGAATGTCGCCCGGAACGTTTTCAGTACGTGTCTGGTTGTAACCTTGTTCTGCCGAGTTGCCAACGACGATTGTGTCATTAACCACGATAGGGGGAGAGGAATTTGTGATATACCCTAGTTCTAATGGAATGCCTTGGTAGGGATCGTAGGTCTGACCTGAGTTCACCCATGGCCCCCAATCAGAAATGAGATCCGGTATAAGGTCGACCCCCCCGCTCTGAGGAAAACCTTCAAGTGGTATGGGGGTGCCCCAGTTCTGCAGTAGGTCACCGGTCTCGGCATCAAGGGCGTACAGGAAAAAAGCCGGTGTAACCACAAACACGACCCCGCGCCCGTCTATTTCGCCATATGCGATCCCTTTGCCCCAGGGAGCACGCATCGAATATTCCCAGCGAAATGTGTTGGGTTCTCGAAAACTCCATAAAGTTTCTCCCGTGGATGGATCTATCGCTACCACATGACGTCGCGCACCCGCTACCGTGAATAGTTTTCCGTTCGCATAAACAGGGGTAGAGCGCGGTGGCGTAGCCCCAAAACTCGCATCGCTCCAAATCCACTCGATTTCCAGTTCGTCAAAATTGTCTGCGCTAATCTGATTTAAAGGCGTCGACCTGGTGTGCCCGATATCGCCTCCGATGTAACGCCATTCGCTAGAATTTTCCCGTTCGTTAACATGCTGGCCCCAAGCGGCGGCCGAAGCTAAGAGTAGTAGGAGCAGGGTTAGTGGATTCAAAATGGCGAACATACCGGATTGAATACATTCTGTGTTGGATTTACTTAGCATGGAAACTCTCCATATTAATCAGGTTGTTAAATTAGCGTTTAGCTTGATAAGTTCATTGTTTTTCTGTCCCAGCCCAGAAGACTGTATCAGACGTCAGTGTTGATACAAGTCAGTTGGGTATCGGTTACATGAGAATAATGAATTTGGCGCGGCGTGAAAAGTCCGATGATTCAAGCTACCATGGTTTCAAGTTAACGGCTTCCTATGTTTCAGGTTTCAAGATGAGTTATGAGAGAGATGTGAAACACTAACAAATAATTGAATTAACGCAGCTGACGAATGAAAAAGAACAAAACATGTAAAAGCAGGAACAACGTTATAAGCCGCCGCGATTTCCTGAATGGCTGTGCACTGAGCATGGCCGCTGGTGGCTCACTTCCACCGTTGGAAGCGATGGCTCAGGAATTAGTAGATTCCCCAACTCTTCCCGTTGACTACTATCCGCCCAGCCTGCAGGGAATGCGTGGCAGCCACGAAGGATCATTCGAGGTCGCCCATGCTATGCGTGATGGCACAACTTGGCAGTCGGTACCCTCCGGTGAATCTGAGTATGATCTGGTAGTTGTTGGCGGCGGCATTTCTGGTCTTGCTGCCGCCTATTTCTATCGGAAACAGAACGGTCCTGATTCTCAAATTCTTATTCTCGACAATCATGATGATTTTGGCGGTCACGCCAAACGGAACGAATTTTGGCACGAAGGAAGGATGTTCTTAGTTAATGGTGGCACTTTGAATGTAGAAGCTCCTTCCCAGTTCAGCACTATAGCTGCAGGCTTGCTTTGGGAGCTCGGCATAGATCGAACTCGGTACTTTGAGAAGAACCGTAAAATGTTTTCATTTTATCGGGACATGGGTTTGAAAAGCAGTATGTTTTTCGATCGTGAGACCTTCGGCAGCGACAAGCTGGTTGTTGGCTATAATGAGCAACCTATTGAAGAAGCTATAGCCCAGTCCCCTTTGGGAGACGATGTAAAACGGGATGTTATCCGTCTTTACCGCTCGAAGGAAAACTATTTTCAAGGGATGAGTGCCGAGGAAGCCCGAAGCCAACTTGGTCGTATGAGCTACCGGGATTACGTTACTAAGGTTGTTGGATGTCATCCAGACGTCATAAAACTGTTTCGCGCTTCCTTTCATGGCAGTTTAGTTGTGGCTCCCGACGCCATACCCGCCATCTATTTTCGCGATAATGGATTTCCTGGATTCGATGGGCTGAGATTGAATGACCTGCCTCGTGATTTGTTGGCAAATGAACCTGGTGGGCAACATGGTCGTGAAAATTCTACCCGCGCTAACGAAGGTGACCCTGACATGTATTTCCCTGATGGTAATGCCACCATCGTCCGGTTGCTGGTACGGTCATTGATCCCGGGAACTGTTACTGGCAGTTCGATGGAGGACGTGGTTACCGCTGCTGTGGACTACAGTATGCTGGATCGCTCAGCCAACGATGTCCGGCTGCGATTAAATAGTACGGTTGTGAATGTAAACCAAGACGAAGATGAGAGGGTTACGACCACTTTTGTTAACGACAACCGGGCTTACACAGTCAGAAGCAAGGCAGTGGTGATGGCTTGTTGGAACACTGTAATTCCGTACCTATGTCCACAACTTTCTGCTAAACAGAAAGAAGGATTAGCCTATGGCATCAAGTCGCCGCTAGTCTACACGGGGGTATTACTATCAAATTGGCAGTCATTTGTTGAAACGGGCATCTCGGGAGTGACAGCCCCAGGAGGGTTTCATACCCGAATCGGGCTCCAGGCAGCCCTAGAGATGGGTGACTACATCACAGCTCGCTCCACTAATGAGCCAATTGTGGTGAGGATGTCGGCTTATTTCGATATGCTTGGGAGTGGTCTATCACGCAGGGAACAGCATTTGGAAGGGCGTAATCGAATGTTAGCAACACCCTTCAATACTTTTGAATATCATATTAGAGACCAACTAACTCGTGTGCTTGGCCCTTCAGGCTTTGATGATGAAAGGGATATTCTCGGTATTACGGTCAATCGATGGCCTCACGGATATAGCTATTCCTACAATCCTTTGCATGATTCAGAGGAATGGGCATACACGACGACGTCAGAGAGGCCTGCTATAGTGGGCCGGCAGCGATTTGGGAGAATAGCTATAGCCAATGCTGATGCCGCTGCCAGTCCTCATACGGATGCAGCAATCAATGAAGCTTATCGGGCCGTGGTAGAGCTGCTCGAGTCTAATCAGGCTATATCATTTTAAGATAAATGTGTTTAAAAAAAAGTAGGGCGCTTTAGCACCCTATTTAATAATCGAGCCGTAGAAAACTAATTCTATGGTCCATAAACTAACTGATGCGGGCTGGGGGAGAGTTCGAAACTCTCTCCTTTTTTGCGCAGCTGCTTCTATCGCCTAGTCTCGTAAGCCAAAAGTATAAACTACGTTACCTGAGGCGATACTGACGTATTGTTTGCCTTCTGCTTCAAAGGTGATCGGTGCTGAGTGCACTCTGCGACCTAGTGATATATTCCATAACTCTTCGCCGGTTTCCGCATTTAGTGCGAAGAAATACCCATCTGCACTACCAGTGAAGACTAGCCCACCGGCAGTTGTAGTAATTCCTGCTGAAGATCGTGGCATGATGGGAAATTCCCATTGAATCTCTGCCGTCGCCGGGTCTATAGCACGGATGGAGCTATGGAAAGCGTCCATTGGCTGGTCGTAGCGGCCGCCACCCCCTGTAAAACGTTCGCCTTCCTCATAGTCTTCATCCCGTTTGAAGAAAATCTGCTCACCATCGAATGAAGTTACGTAAAAATATCCGGTTTGTTGGCTGTAACCAGGAGAGTACCAGTTGGTGCCGCCAGTAATTGGTGGTGACACCATGATGCCCTCATAGGTTGGGAAAAGACCAGGCACTCGAATGGGTTGTCCATTCGCGTCGAGTCCTTCTGCCCAAGTCTGGGTAGCAAAGGGCTTGCCGGTCAGGAATTGACCGGTCGCGCGATCTATAGTGTAAAAGAAGGCATTTCGGTTTGCCCACATCATAACTTTACGTTGCTGTCCCTGGAAATCGATGTCTGCCAGGATAGGTACTTGGATAGCATCCCAATCGTGAACATCATGCGGTGTAAATTGGAAGTACCATTCAATTTCACCAGTATCGCCGTTTAATGCTAGCGCCGAATCAGAATAGAGGTTGTCGCCAAGACGTGCGTCACCATTCCAATCAGGACCGGGGTTACCGGTGCCCCAGTAAACAAGGTTAAGATCAGCATCATAGGCGCCAGTAATCCAGGTAGCGGCGCCTCCGGTTTCCCAACTGTCGCCGGACCAGGTATCGTTACCAAATTCGCCAGGGCCGGGAACAGTGTAGGTACGCCATGCTAATTCTCCTGTAACCGCGTCATAAGCATCTATAAAGCCGCGGATACCGAACTCACCACCAGCAATACCAGTGACCACTTTATCTTTTACAATCATTGGTGCGGCAGTTTTGCTATAACCGGAGCTGTGTTCGGCTACTTCCACATCCCAAATTAGGTTACCGGTTCGCGCGTCAATAGCCACAAGATGCGCATCAAGCGTACTCATGTACAGGGTTTCACCCAGTATAGCCACGCCACGATTGTTGCGCCCGCAGCAGATACGCAAGTCCTCAGGTAATTCATGATCATAGCGCCAATATTGGCGACCAGTGGCAGCATCCACGGCTACCAGGTTACTCGGAGCTTCGGTTATAAACATAATACCATCGACCACTAATGGCACAGTTTCGGCGCGATCAATAACCGGAATTTGGTATGCCCACTTCATTTCGAGTTGGTCGATGTTGTCGACGGTGATATTGTCGAGCAGACTGTAACGCTGGCTGTCCAGCGTTCCGGAATACATCAACCAGTTTTCCGGTTCTTGTCTGGCGTCGACTAGGCGCTCCCAGGTGATGGGCGAGAAAGCTGGCGTCATGACTGTTTCGAATTGCTGTTCTTGCGCCGTGAGCTGACTCAAGGCAGTAGTCACCATTAAGGTGCTTAACGTAAGTAGTGCACGTTTCATTCTAGTTTTCCTCCCTTCTCAAAGAGAACAGATAGGCGACAAGGTCATCTAATTCGCTCTCTGAAAGTGATTGATCATAGCTTGGCATAGTTGATTGCTCGATCCGTTCATAAGATTGAATCTGGTTCTTGCGAAACGACCAGAGATCGGCGTCGTTATCCATGATGCGGAGTGAGAAACTATCCTCGCCCATACGAAATCCATTACGCGTGATGCCGTCCGGACCTGTAACGCTGATAGTCCACCAACGGGGGGCTACATTGTCATGAGGATTGGTCATCGAACTCATGAGTTCATCAGGCGCCGCACTTTCGCCAATGCGAGATAGGTCTGGACCTAGGCGTCCGCCTTGGCCGTTGACCATATGACAATCGGCACATTCACCTTTACCACGGAACAGTGTGTCACCGGAATTGGCACTTCCAGCTAGCTCAACGGAAGAAGGATCGTAACGTAGCGACTCGATATAGGTTACTAGTTGCCATACCCGTTCATCCGGCAGATCGCTATCTACTGGCAACATGGCCGTGTTCGGTACGCCTTCACGTATGATATTGAAGATGCCAACATTGCTGCTGGCGCGGCTCAAGCGACCGGTCAGATCAGGTGCGCCGGTTTCATCATTGCCTTTGGCATCAAAACCATGACAACGGGAACACTGCCGCTCGAAATACCGCTCGCCCTGATTGATGTCGTAGGGGGTGTTAAAAAGATTACCCGCGTCTTCAGCATTTGCCAGTAGGCTAGCTAGAGAAAGACTTAACACACCTCCGATGAGGAGTGCTTTCCAATAATGTATCAAGTTAAAGCCCATGCTCACTCCTTTCTGGTTCTTCGGCGAGGCCGACTAGTGTATCACCGCCAAATCCAGTTGTGTGTATGATTTTTAATCAATTTAATGTTGTAACCGCTTTGCTAGATTGTTAAACCGAAATCTGACAGCAGTCGCCTAAATAATTACTTTTTTTGTCTGCATTTGATTTGTATAAACAACAGCTAACTTTCCGCAGAGCACTGCACGCTGCAGCGATCATAGCAATTTCTAGGGATCCGATGATGTGTGAAATTTATGTACTCTTAGACTATATGCCCGACCCACCGGCCTGCTAGCATTACGCCGGCCCAAAGTACCAGTGAGAGGCTACCGGTGATTTTAAGTTGAGTGGAAGTCGCTACCACGTCGTCCCATTTTTCGACGTGTCGATAAATACGGTAATGAAAATAGGTCATGTTAAGACCAGCAAGTACTAAAAGAAATACTTTCCATTGGAACGCAGGATTTACCACGTGGGCGGCGGCGCGGGTAATAAACATACCGAAGCCCGTAATACTGGCGACGATGAAGGCACCCCAGGCCCAGGGAACGAGTTCTCGGTTTAGGGTGGTGATAGAATAGCGTGTAGCAGCTATGCCAAGAAGGCGGAGGTCCACCCACAGAATTGAACCAACCACCAACGTGGCAGCGATAACGTGGATGGATTCCAGAAAGGGGAATAGCCAAGTGCCGCCGATCTCCCAACTGATTGGCCAATTCTCAATGTCTATCCATTTTGGTGAAGTGAGAAAGTTATTAAGCATCTTAGTGTTATGCGGGGAAATAAATATATTCGGAATAAGCGATCCAGCGGCCTGCCATAGCCACCATAATCCACAAGCCTAGCGACACCAGTGCGATGCATCTGGCTGTCCATATCCGGGGTGTATTTAGTTCCCAGTAATTCGCCTGATTTCTGCTCATGATGTGAAAGAATAAGGCAAGTAGTACAGCTGGAATAAGGAAGCTAACCTTCCAGCCGAAGATCGGATTATTGAAGTAACGATTAGGTCGGGCAAACAAAAAGAATGCTCCGGAGACGAAGTTACTTGCTAACGCCCACCATAGCCACGGCATTACCCGGGTAGTCATTTCTCCGATCTTTTGACTTGGCACCGCCAAGCCTAGAACGCGCAGATCTAGCAGAACTATCGAACCCATGACTACCGCTATCCCGAGGATATGGACAGTCTGAATAATTGGTGGAAAACCCGGGATATTTCTAAGTGCCCAGAGAGCGCCTTGCTGAAGGAATGAGTCAGACAGCAGGCCAGCAATATTGCTCATAATTTCAGGCATCTCTTAACAGTATTTGGTTCTGGCCAATGCAGGAGGAGAATACCATGAATGCGTTGTGTGCTGGCAACTCGATAACTGTGAGGAATTAATTACCCAGAAGTGCAGTTACAAGTAAGCTATTACTCTGGACCTTAAGTCCTGTAGAGCCGTGACTTGAATTAAGCTCTTTCGCCTATATGGCTCCATCAATACCTTTCTGTGCATGGGTTGCGATGTTCTTTGCATGTAGCGGTGAATTCCATTTACTAGGCTATTGCTAAAAAGGATAGTCATTAAAGGTTTTTGTCCGTCACTGCTCCTTCCGATGCTGACGTTACGGTTGCCGCGTATTTTGCTAGTACGCCTCGTGTGTAGCGCGGTTCCGGTTGACGCCAAGCGTCCAGTCGCTGGGCGATGTCCTCATCACTGAGATCGAGTGTGACCGTGTTGCTTTCGGCATCAATTGAAATGCGATCACCTGTCTTGACGATCGCGATAGGGCCGCCCTCGAATGCTTCTGGGGTCACATGGCCGACGACAAAACCGTGGGAGCCACCTGAAAAGCGGCCATCTGTAATTAATGCCACGTCCTCACCGAGGCCCTTACCCATGATTGCTGAAGTTGGAGATAGCATTTCTCGCATGCCTGGTGCTCCCTTCGGGCCTTCATAACGGATAACGATTACATCGTTTTTTACTACTGTGCCATCTAGGATACCCTTGAGACATTCCTCTTCGGATTCGAATACCCTAGCACTACCAGAAAATGACAGGCCTTCCTTACCGGTAATCTTGGCTACAGCGCCAGTCGGCGCAAGGTTACCTCGCAAGATGACGAGATGACTGTCTTTCTTTATGGGGTTGTCTAGTGGTCGAATGATGTCTTGGCCTTCAGGATAAGACTGCACGTCGGCTAAATTTTCTTCCAGCGTGCTACCAGTGACAGTTAAACAGGTGCCTTCGAGCATGCCATTATCGAGCATAAGTTTCATCAGGGGCTGGATACCACCAATTTTGATCAATTCCGACATTAGGTATTGGCCACTTGGTTTTAAATCCGCAATCATGGGTACCTGCTTGCCGATACGGGTAAAGTCGTCTAGTTCTAGCTCCACGTTTATTGAGTGCGCCATGGCTAATAGATGAAGAACGGCATTTGTTGAGCCGCCAAGGGCGATCGTGACTTTGATGGCGTTTTCAAATGCGGCCTGGGTCATGATGTCGGAGGGTTTAATATCGTGTTCAAGTAGGTGCATTATTGCGTCGCCTGCGCTCAAACAGTCGTTTGTCTTTTCTTGAGAAATGGCGTCCTGCGCTGAGCTATTTGGTAGGCTCATACCTAGAGCCTCTATGGCGGAAGCCATGGTGTTCGCGGTGTACATACCTCCGCACGAGCCTGGGCCAGGAACAGCTGTTTCTTCGATTTGCTTAAGCTCAACATCTGAAACAGTGCCGGCAGCGTGAGCACCAACAGCCTCGAACACGGAAATAATATTTGTGTGATTGGGGCCAGGCTGGACCGTGCCACCATAAATAAAGATAGAAGGCCGGTTCAAGCGAGCCATGCCCATCAGTAGCCCCGGCATATTCTTGTCGCAGCCACCTATGGCGATGATTGCGTCATGACCCATGCAGCCAGAAACCGTTTCAACGCTGTCAGCAATTACTTCGCGGGAAACTAGGGAATACTTCATCCCTTCAGTGCCCATGGATATGCCATCAGAAATGGTAATGGCGTTATAAATAATCCCATTACCACCAGCCTCATGTGTGCCTTTGCTTACTTCTTCAGCAAGTCTATTGATGTGCATATTGCAGGGTGTAACCATAGACCAAGTGGAGGCGATACCGATCTGCGGTTTGGCAAAATCTTCATTCTTAAATCCTACGGCCCTTAGCATGGATCTGCTAGGGGCTTGGCTATCTCCATCAACAACAATCTTAGAATATTTACGTAAATCTTTATTATTCATAGATATTTAAGTCTAAAGTTAAGGAAATGGGTTAACTCAGTTGCGTTGGATTGCCGCCAGCAGACCAAGCGCCTTTTGAGCGGTACTTGTGCGAGGGCGCTACTATACACTAGCGAGAGAATGATGGCAGCACGCCTCTTTGCATGTTAAAAGCCATTTTTAATCGAATGTGTCTAAATCATGACGTCTGGAAACGGAAAGGTTTTTCCCAGAAAAGGCAGTATCATAGCTCCTACTGATACTCAAATGGCAATGTTTTGTTACTTAACTCCGATGATTACAAAAGCGCCCGTATGAATCGAAACGCTCAAGAATCTAGACTTACTGAGTTTACGTTTTCGTACCTTCCGCCGTTTGACTGGAGATCGATGTTAGCTTTCCTAAATTATCGTTCAATTCCTGGCATTGAACACATAACGGAAAATTCCTATTCGCGCACAATTAGGCATGACGGGACCGAGGGGGATTTTTGTGTCGCTTTTGAGGACGGCACCAACCAAGTTCGAGCGTATATCAATTACCCTAATACCCGCCGGTTGTCTTCCGTTATTGATCGTATTCGCTCGATTTTCGATCTTCACACAGATAGTTCTTTAATCGATCGGCACCTGGCTCGAGACAAGTTGCTACGACCAATGGTAAAGCAATTCCCGGGGTTGCGGGTGCCAGGATGCTGGGATGGGTTCGAGTTAGCGGTGCGAGCGATTCTCGGACAGCAAGTGTCCGTGAAGTCGGCTTCGACCCTCGTAGCACGTATCGCTGATCGGTATGGAAAGGCCTACAAGTGCGTTAATCCAGAGCTCACGCATGTGTTTCCAAGTGCAGCTACTCTTGCTAGAGGAAATTTAAGCCAAATGGGTATTATCAATCAGCGCATGGCAGCGATTCAGTCTGTCGCAAGCCTGATTGGCGAAGGCCATCTACGAATTGATAGTACGACTAATACTGAAACCTTTGTGCAGCTGATTTGCGAGATAAAAGGAATAGGAGACTGGACCGCGCATTATATTGCGATGCGAGGACTTAACGATCCTGATGCTTTTCCCTGTTCCGATTTGATTCTAAGGAGGGCTGCTTCGCTCGGGGATGGAAGTAATACGCTCACCGGTAGACAACTATTGGCCTGTGGTATTCCTTGGCAACCTTGGCGGTCCTATGCGGTGATCCTATTGTGGAAAAATTATCAGCATGCTCAGCAAATCTCTGGATCTCAAATTCAATCATGACTACTTACTACCACTACCACAAGACTCCTATTGGTAACTTGCTATTGGCTGGAAATGGTGACTACCTCAACCTTTTAGGATTTCCTGAGGGTGCTATGGCGAGAAGACACCAAGTCAGTTGGAAAAAAGACAGAAAGCCTTTTGAGGAAGTAGAGACCCAATTAGATTCCTATTTTGCTAGTGAGTTACAAGAGTTTGATCTGCCGTTGGAATTAGCTGGAACCGAGTTCCAGAAAATCGTATGGAAAATGCTTACCAAGATTCCCTACGGCGAGACTTGGAGTTACGGTGAGCTCGCACGGCATATAGGTAGGCCGAAAGCATCGCGGGCTGTTGGTGCCGCTAATGGTTTAAATCCTATTCCGGTTATTATTCCTTGCCATCGGGTAATCGGCAGTGATGGCAAGCTCACAGGATTTGGCGGTGGTATCAAAACTAAGGAATATCTTTTAAACCTCGAAAACAATGTGATCGCTGGTATAGTAGATACCGCATTTTGCGTGCGGGACAAAAGGAGCCAGCGCGAACAGTAATCCAGAGAAAATTAGCGTAGTGGCATGTTAAGTAGTCAACAGCAAATCATCTCATTCGTAGCAAGTCGCCTTGAGACCGATAAGTCAGTATGGCTGTGTACGATCCTCAAGACTTGGGGCTCGTCACCGCGGCCAGTGGGCGCCATGATGGCCTGTACCCCCGATGGCGAATTAGTTGGTTCGCTTTCCGGAGGCTGTATTGAGGAAGATTTTCTGGATCAACTTCAGGATGGGACCCTGAAGTCTCAATACGAGATAATGGGCAAGCCTTTTACGGTACGTTACGGTGAAACTGAAGCCGAACAGGCTCGGTTGAAATTGCCCTGTGGTGGACAATTACATGTATTGCTGGAATATAACGAACCTTCGGGCGCAAACAAACAGGTTTTTGATTATCTCGCTTCCAGCTTGGAAAATCATACAAAGGTAAGCCGTATTGTAGACTTGGAAACAGGAGAGATCTCGGCAGCCGATCACGTTTACGACGACGCAGTGGTGATTGAAGGTGGCAAGATGATTCATAGTCTCAGCCCTATGTATCAACTGTTGTTGCTTGGCGCTGGAGATGTTGCCAAGTATGTGGCCGAAATGGCGCTAGCACTCGGGTACAATGTCACTCTCTGCGATCCACGCCCCAAGTATCTGGATAACTGGCATGTAGACGGTGTTAAAACCACTTCTCGCTTACCGGACGATGTTGTGCGTGAGCGCTTCAGCAACCCTTACAGTGGCATTATTGCCTTAGCGCATGACCCTAGAGTGGATGATATGGCATTAATGGAGGCATTGAAGACCGATGCTTTTTATATCGGTGCTATGGGATCGGAAAGGACCTCGGCAGCGCGTCGTAAAAGATTGCCAGAACTGGGTTTGACCAAACGTGAAATCGGCGTACTTCGTGCACCCATTGGGTTACCGATTCAGTCCAAGACTCCAGCTGAAATAGCCATATCCGTCATGGCTCAAGTTACGATGGTAAGGAATGGAGTAGGATAGCCGGTACTCGATGAAGCAAGACGGTTTTCTTCAGATTTCGCTCGATTGATAAAGCTTGTGAATAGTGCATTGTATTCTGTGGCGCGTTCTAAACTAGCGGTGGGCTTAGAGAAATCATGTTATATGACGGAATTATAATCGAGATTATTTTATTCTCTAGCAAGCTGAGCAATACGTGGCCAGGGTTGAGCTTGTTCTAACTGTTTGGCAAGCTGCAGCAGTTGTAAGTCCATTCCCCAGGCTCCGGTGAACATCACACCTATCGGTAGCCCAGCCTGAGTCTGATGCAGGGGTGCAGACATGCTAGGTTGCCCGGTACCGTTATAAAGCGCAGTGAAGCCACTGTATTCGCGGAAGCGATTCGTGTATTCCTTTTGATCGTCGCTGTCCATGTCTAGCCATCCTATTTTTACTGGGGGTTTGCTAAGTACCGGTGACAGCACTATGTCATACCTTTGATGGAACGTGATCATCTGCTTCTCTGCTGCTTTGATCATGTCTAGCGCATCCATGTAATCGGTCGCATTGAGATCTCTGCCAAAACTCGCCATTATGCGGGTGGATGCCTCTAGAGGTGCTTCTTCCAACTCTAAATTTAATTCTTCAAGGCGAGAGCTCAATGATTTGTAGACGTATGCGCTAATAACCTTAGTCATGGCGCTAACCACAGGGCGGTATTCAACCGGGTGGTTTATCTCTTCAGGATGATGGCCGAGGGATTCACAAAGCAGTGCTGCGTTCTTTACCGCGATAAGGCAACTCTCGTCAAGATGCTGGTCCATTGGGTGTGAGAGTTGAATGCCGATGCGCAATTCAGTTAGTGGCTGATCAATGCCCTCAAGGAAAGAAGTTCGCTGATTCGGTCGGGCAAACAAGTTTTGTGCATCAAGCGTAATTAAATCAAGAAAAGCAGCGCTATCTCGGACTGTCTGGCTTACAACGTGTCCAGCGCTAAGGCCACCCCAACTCGCGGCAAGATTATTTTCGACTGTGGTTAGGCCTCGACTGGGTTTAAGGCCAAACAGCCCGCAACAGGATGCTGGAATACGGATAGAGCCTCCACCATCAGTTGCATGGGCGACTGGAGATATGCCTCCTGCAACGGCAGCACCAGCGCCACCACTGGACCCGCCGGTTGAATGATCGATTTTCCATGGGTTGCGTGTTATGCCATTTGCTATCGGCTCGGTCGTCAACGTAAGACCACACTCGGGTGTATTGGTTTTGCCCAGGATAACTAATCCTGCGTCGAGATATTTCTGAACGATATTGGAACTATGGGGAGAAAGATAATCTTTATAAAGTTGACTACCGTAGGTGGTGGGTAGTCCCTTTACCATTGCAAGATCCTTAATAAGAAAGGGCAGACCCGCAACGCAACTCTGATTGAGTAGTTCTGGGTTGTCATCGAATAATCGGGCTTGTTCTAGAGCTGAGTTATAGCACTCAATGTTAATGGCATTTAGAGTAGGATTGAGTTTTTCAGCCTGTTTAATGGCACAGGCTGTAACTTCAGTATTGGTGAAATCACGATTGCGTACACCCTGAGCCAGTGTTATGGCATCCATGTCTATATAATCTGAAAGTGGAAGCATTAACAGTGTCGACCAATATTAGAATGAGCATTTTTCACTGGTTATCTGTTCCGGTTGCGTCTCACGATAACGAGCTAAAATTTCAATCAAAACGACTCTCGATATACCAGCTTACCGTAGAGGCAGTCTGATTAACCTTATCTGCCACGTCCAATATAAGTGCAAAAAGTGCCATACGCACAAGCACGCCATTATCTGTTTGGCGAAAAATAGCGAGATTAGGATGTTGATTCAGATCATTGTCAAGCTCATTGGCATCTCTGCGGGAATCCCTAGGTAAAGGATGCATGATCACCGTGTTTGGTTGACAGTTAAGAGTGTAAATAGCTTGGTTAAGCCGGAATCGGCCTCGGTAAATATCTGCTTCCAATTTACTAGCAAATCGCTCTTCCTGGATGCGTGTAAGGTAAACGGTGTCATTATCGTGGAGTCCTGCCTCCATATTTTCGGTTTCCACTACTTCGTGACCCGCTGCTTGCAGTTTGGAGACGATCGATACAGGCATACGTAACTCTCGTGGTGATATCAAAGTGAACTTAATACTGTTATAGAGGAACAGGAGTTGGGAGAGTGAGTGTACGGTGCGGCCATGTCTCAGGTCTCCCACCATGGCGATGTGCATACCGTCGATTTCGCGGTTTTTGGAGTGTAATTCTTTTTTGATAGTGTATAGGTCTAAAAGGGCTTGGGATGGGTGCTCATTTGGCCCATCACCGCCGTTGATGACTGGCACACGGCTGGCTTTGGCGAAATCCGCCACTGAACCGACTTTGGGGTGGCGCATCACAATTACATCGCTGTATCCACTTATTACTCGAGCGGTGTCGTACAGGGATTCACCTTTTGTTATTGAAGAAGATTTAACATCGGTGGTTTCTCGAACATGTCCACCTAGTAGGTTAAATGCGCATCCAAAGCTCACTCTGGTACGGGTGCTAGGTTCGAAGAACATGTTACCCAAGATTGCGCCATCCAGAGCCTTACTCATTTTTTGGCGATGGGCATATGGTTCCATACTGTCTGCGACTTGAAAGATCCTGTCGACGTCGGCTCTTTCAAATTGTTTAACGCTTATAATATGGGCGCCGCGGAAATCCATGTATAGTTTAATGGCGCTCCCCGTGAGTGGGAAGCTTGCTTTTTAGCCTTTTAAAAACAGAATGATAGTACTACAAATCACGGTTAGAGACGACCGGGAATAGCTGATTCGTAGGTAGTATTCCATTAAGGTACTATTTTCTACCATTTAGTCAGAATGATTGAAATTTACTGTTGTATTGGCTTTCTGAATAGCGACAAGTCGGAATAGTTATGAATGATCCGTCTATCTTTTGGTACGATTTTGAAACCTATGGTGACGATCCGCGACGAGACCGCGCGTCCCAATTCGCTGGCATTCGTACAGATGAAGCTCTAAACATAATTGGCGAACCGCTGGTACTTTATTGCAAACCATCTGATGATTTCTTACCTAGCCCCATCGCCTGTCAGATTACTGGAATAACCCCACAACACGCTCAAACCCATGGGGTAAACGAAGCCGAATTTATCAAAAGCATTAACGACGAGCTGAGTAAACCCCAAACCTGCGTGGCAGGCTATAACAATATACGTTTCGATGACGAGCTCACCCGCCAGCTTCTGTACCGTAATTTTTTCGATCCCTATGAGAGAGAATGGAAGAATGGCAATTCCCGCTGGGACATCATTGACATGGTGCGGCTGTGTGCCGCCACTCGACCAGATGGCATGGCTTGGCCAAAGAACGAAGACGGGACTAACAGTTTTAAATTGGGGAAAGTGACGGAGGCGAACGGGATTGAGCATAAAGGGGCGCACGATGCATTAGTTGATGTGTTGGCTACGATAGAAGTGGCTAGGCTGATTAGAAAACATCAGCCTAAACTATTCGATTATATATATCAGCTGCGAGACAAACGGCGCGTTCAGGCAGAAATAAGTCTTGATAACTGCAAACCCGTGCTCCACATATCAGCCACATATCCATCTCAATTGGGGTGCCTAGCCTTGGTGATGCCCCTGTGCATCCATCCTACGAATAGCAACGGGATAATCGTTTATGACCTGAGGGAAAACCCCAGGGACTGGATAGAACTTTCCGCGGATGAAATTCGTGCTCGTGTTTATACCCCTGCAGATCAGTTACCCGAAGGTATAAAACGGGTTGCACTTAATATTATCTACATTAACAAGTGCCCGATTGTGACTTCGCCGGCAGTACTAGATCCAGTTCGTGCAGATCTCTATGAGGTGGACTTTGAAATTTGCCGAAAGCATTGGGACCTGATACAGAATAGTCCTAATATCGGGAACAAAATCCAGACTGTATTTCAGGAAGGAAAGCTCGAGCGAGAGACTGACCCTGATTACATGATCTACAGCGGAGGGTTTTTCTCCGATAATGATCGCAGTCTGATGCAGACCGTGCGCGCCACTAGCCCGAACGATCTGGCCAGAATAGATTTACCTTTTCGAGACAAGCGATTGCACGAGATGTTATTCCGGTATCGAGCTCGAAACTACCGCGGATCGCTTAATCAAAGCGAGCTTGAACGGTGGAATCGTTTTCGCTTGCAGAGGCTCACCAATGAATATGCCCGTCAACGTTATGAAAGTGACATGCAACTAGCTATGCAAAGGGAGGGAGAAAACAGCAGCCAAGTTCTCTCTGATTTACAAAATTATGTAGACTCGCTGACTACAAATATCTAGATCGCCGGTTCGATTCCCTTTAAACAGGCAAGCAAAATTAACACTGCTCGCCTTGTTCGTATTTTGTTTTAATTACATTTCCAACTTCGGTGTCTTGACTAGATTTTTTCTTGAGGTTTCGTTCAATGTTAGCCTAGACTTATAATCAATTATTAATGGATGCTGGAGAGCGCATCGCACATCGAAAAGTAGTGATCGCTAATCTAACAATGTGTAAGCAAACCTTTTTCTGTATCAGGCCGAAAAGTCTTTTCGTTTTTATCGTGTTGTTCACTATTTCTCTAAAAAACTATCCGGCGGATAATGTCATATTGATCACCCTTGATGGTTTGAGGTGGCAAGAGGTATTTAGGGGGCTAGATATTCGACTCGTCTCCAATAAAGAGTATGTAGATCAAAATGAATTATTAATGAACCAATTTTGGCGTGAATCTGAAGCTGAGCGCGCAGAAGCTTTATTACCATTTCTACACAACACTGTATTTAGTAAAGGCAGTTATGTCGGGAATCGTAGTGCTGGTTCATGCGCTGCAGTAAGCAATCCTTGGCATTTCTCTTACCCAGGTTACTCGGAAATACTAAGTGGGGTGGTGAGTGAAGCCATCGATTCCAACTCCAAAATACCCAACCCGGAAACTACTGTTCTGGAATTTCTTGATAAGTTGCCTGACTATCAGGGCAAGACCGCAGCTTTTGCGTCTTGGGACGTCTTTCCCTATATATTCAATGTTGCTCGAAGTGGGTTGCATGTAAACGCGTATGGTTTGGAACCGAATCCTGCAGATGATTCCGAACGGTTTCTAAACAGTCTATATCTGAACATACCGACACCTTGGCCAACGGTGCGTAACGACGCCTTTACCCATCAGTATGCGATTTATTACTTACGGCGGGAAAAGCCCAGGTTTTTGTATATCGGGTATGGTGAGACGGATGATTTTGCGCACGATGGTAAGTACGACGAATACATTCTGGCGGCGCATCGCACCGATCGGTTTATACGGGAGATTTGGGATATCGTGCAGTCAACTAATGGTTATCGAGACAATACAGTATTATTTGTAACAGTCGATCATGGACGTGGTGAAGAACCAGTTGAGACTTGGATGCATCATGCTAGTGGGTTTTCTAATAATGATCAGCATAAAAATCGTGTGGAGGGCTCTGAAGCGGTTTGGATGGCAGCCATTGGTCCGGGAATCGCAACGGCCGGGCTCGTCGAAACAGGTGATAACTGCCTTACCTCAAATCGCATCGCTGCAACACTCCTTGAAGTGCTTGGGGAAGACTACCAAGGCATTAATTCTGCAATGGGTGCCCCATTGCAGGAATTTTTGAAATAAGAGAACTCCTCGTTCGTTGCCTATTGCAACTAGCCCGTGAAAACATGATGAAAATTGGAATGAAAAGCGCCTATGGCTCTGAGGGATTTGTACAGTCGGTACAGAAATTGATGTTATAGGAATTTGCTATAATAATCAGCTAGCGTAATCGAAATGTATTGTCGATCGACTAAATGTCTATAAGGTTTTGTGATAAGGCATTTCTTTTTTTTTAAGAAAAGCAAATTAAGTATTTGATTTTCTGTTATTTAGTTTCAATTGTAATTGTACACAACCGTGAGATACACAATCGTATGTGGGAAGGATAGAATTCACCTACTACGATTTTATCGAAGAACATAGAGTAATTAAGTTAAGTAAATAACTGTAAATTTAGGGAAAAATATTGGATAAATTCGAAGATATCAGACCTTACCAGGACCACGAGATTCGGCCGGTACTGGATAAACTGATCACGAATCCTGAATTTCTCAGTAGCATCGCAACCTTTTATTTTCCCCGTTTGACAGGCCTGCTTCCAAAGCTTATGAGAAGTGCTGCTCGTAACAAGCTAAAGAAACAGCTTAAAGCTGTTCACAACGTGAAAAGCATGCAGGATGTGATTGCGGAATACATGGACAAGATGATTCACGATACCACGACTAAGTTAACGCATTCCGGATTGGAAAATCTAGATGAAGACAAGGGGTATTTGTTTATTAGCAATCATCGAGATATCACAATGGACCCGGCATTCGTGAATTACGTCCTCTACCATGCAGGTTATGAAACTCTCCAGATAGCTGTCGGCGATAACCTACTGAAGAAACCTTTCGTGACAGATTTGATGCGACTAAACAAGAGTTTTATTGTCAAACGCTCGCTGAAAGGTCGTGAGTTGCTGAGGTCTTTGAGCCTGCTGTCTGAATACATCCATTATTGTATTAAAAACAAAAGCAATGTCTGGATCGCTCAGCGTGAGGGTAGGGCGAAGGACGGTATTGACAAGACTGATCCGGCATTGCTCAAAATGCTAGCCATGACAAATCGCAGACTTTCGCTCGGTGACAGCTTGAAGGACCTGCATATAGTACCAGTTTCAATTTCATATGAATATGATGCTTGTGATGTATTAAAGGCTGAGGAGCTATATACGGTGGAGAATACCGGTAGATTTTTGAAGACGGATCGGAGTGATATTCATTCAATCGTCACGGGTATGATCGGTTTTAAAGGCCGAGTTGACGTCACTTTCGGAAAAGAGTTGCAGATAAACAATGATGATCCAGAAGAAATAGCAGCCGAAATAGACCGTCAGATTCTGGAGAACTACAAGCTACACGACATCAATTTCTTGGCCTTGGAAAGATTAAGGCAAGATGGCTTTATCTCTCCAAATCAATTGAGTGGTCAAATTGCGAAACGTAACATTTCAAATGTGTCTTATAATAAGTTTAAAAAACGCTTCGAATCTATCAATCCCAAGCTGCACAAATATTTTCTCTTCAGTTATGCCAATCCGATACTTACCAAGCACCAAGCCTAAACAATCAAGTCGGACCTTCTCTATGGTTCAGAGGAGTTTTTTAATGGCTCGTGCTAAGCGCTGGGGAAGCTGATTTTGTGCTATGTCTTCTACCGGGCCTATACAGAAGCCATGTAATTCAGCACCCATCGCGTAGCGAGCATTTTCCTTTTGGTTCGGCTTTCTTTGTCCAAAGCCGTTCTTGAGTTGCTCAAGTTGAATCTGCATGCGCATTGCCTGATCTTCTTTGGGAGTTTCGATATTGGCGCGCACTTCCAATTCGATGCAAAGTCTACGAACGTCTTGTTCGGCTATGCGGGCAAGTTTTAGCAGACTTTCACGTGACTCTGCGTCAAGTAGTTGCTGTAGCCGCGATTGTAATGTCAGATCATACTCGGTGTTAACACTTGTTTTGATGCTCTCCCAGCTGCTTTTGTTCAAACTATTTTTGATCTGGGTGAATTTTATTTGGTCTTTGCTGTTTAATAATTTCTGCTCAAAGACTTCTAGTAACTGAGCCTTTGCGAGAATGGAATCTTTCAGTTGTTGGTATTTCTTGTTGGGTAGTGTTTTGTATCGGGCATCGATTTTCTTTTTGATATTGTTAAACCGATTTATTATTTTTCCGCGTCGTTTACGAACCTCAGGGCTAAGTGAGTCGAAAAATTGTTGTGTTAAGTCTTGAAATTCACTACGAGCGACCCTGAAGGAGTCATCATCAAGTTCTAATAAAGAGTCTAATGATTTCGCCACCTTGGCTAGAATTTTGTCGGCTCTTTCAAGCGTTTCTTTCAGGGCCGCGGCCGCTTGGGTTTGTGCAGCAAAAATCTTGTCACAGGCGGACCTGAAACTTTCCCAATATTTTTTATCGTCCTTGTATGATGTAGGGCCAATCTTCTTCCAGGATTGTTGAAGCTGTTTGGCTTCGTTCATGGCTTTTTGCTCATCTTCAACTGTGACGAGTTTTTGTACTTGTGCGATGAGTTCCAGTTTTTTTCGAGTATTGTTACGCTGGGAAATTTTTCGTAACCGACGCAAGTGTTTTAGGACACCGTAGTAGCGTTTTTGTAGACTTTTAATCTTGGATTGCTCGACTGGGGCATAGATTTCCCATTCCTTTTCAGTTGCGATAAGCAACTTATTCAGCTGAGATATATTGACGGTTTGTTCATTAAGTTCGGCTAAATATTTTTCCAGTTGCACACAGATTTCTCGGCGTTTTCGCAGGTTAGATGCCATGAGCTGCTTGCGTTCTTTAAAATAAACCTTGCAGGGTTCATAAGCCTGATCAGAAAACTGTTTGAATTCTTTCCACAAAGTCTCGTTTTGATCGGATAGGCCCAGAGATTTCCATTCTTTGTGCATGGCAGTAATGTATCGCGAACGATCAGAAGCATGCATACGAGACTTAGCCAGGCGTTGCATCTGCTTAATTAATTCTTTTTTCTTTTCTGTGACTGCGAAAGTTTTCCAGTCTCTCAAGTCATTAAGCTTATTCTTGAATTGATTAGCTTTGATCCGTAACACTGCCTTACTTTTTCCGCTGGTATTACTAATGTTTCCTTGGATCTTATCCCAGGCCGGCAACGCTTCGTGGGACCGACCTTCATCCAGGGCGTCCTTTAATAATTTCAGGAGGTTAAGTGTGTTTTCCTTGAGTTGTTTCTGGTGAGTACGATTCTTTTCAAACATTTCTGAAATTTTGCTATGTATCGTCTCTGTTAGCCCGTCGAGCTCTTTAGAAGACTTATCAATCCGTTTGTGTATTTGGCTGAGCTTATTGCGGGCTGCATTCAGTCTAACGATATTTTTGAAACTGAGTCTGCTTATCTCTTTTTTCAGGTTGTGCAATTCGATTTCTGGATTCAATTGAATAGCTAAAGGTGGTTTTTTTGCAGTACCGACATTTTTGGTCGCTATGTTGCCGCCTACCTTTCCAGAATCCGGTTCGGTGGATTCATCAGCGCTGCTTGTTTCTGTGCTTTGTTTAAGGCTGTCGAGACGCTGATGGACCGTTTTGAAGACTGTCTTGTCTTTATCCCGTACCTGTTTATACAGCTCTATTAATAATGATTTGTCGCTTATAGCAAGAGCAGCATTCTTGCGGGTATATACGCTTTTGGCGGACAAGCAAAGATCTATTAGGTCCGTTCCATCCTCAAGAAGTGGTACCAGTGTTTCGGCAATAGTTCGGGAGCGAGTAAGCAAAAGAACCTGCTTTAGAGCCTGAGCAGGCAACTGCTTAGCAATAGCTAATCGTTCTGGTTCAGCTATACCTACATCAATGTTACCCGCTAGGATATCCCGATATTCGTTAACGGTTTCTTTTGTAACTAGCTGCTCCAGTTCAAGTATTCGTTTCTTGTGGTCCATGTGTTCCCAAGACGTGGTTTTTATATGAGCTGTGGACATAGTGGTCATAGATGCTTCTGGGTGATTTAGCCGCTTTCAGAAGAGGCTCAAGTTTAACAGAACTTCTTTCTTTCGTAAGTTGCATGGCTTGAGGTTAAACTATAGTTTGCCACTATCAGTTGGGCTATGGGTTTTTCATCAGATACGAGTATCGATGTTACAATTCAAACCATTCTTGTCTATTCATACCGATTTACAGCAAGGATCACAAAGAATGTTGGCGGAAGAAGTAAAAGAAAGCATCCAGTCCTTCTACCGCCAACTTATTGAATTCCGTGATCTCACTCCGCGATACGGGCAACGGCAAATGATAGCGGAGATTGCAAAAACACTTTCCGTACTTGCTGGTAATGAACCCGTAGAACCGCCGATCTGTGTCGTTGAAGCAGGTACCGGTACCGGCAAGACACTCGCTTACTTGGTCTCGGTAGTCCCGCTTGCTCAGGCGCTTGGTTATAAGGTTATTTTATCCACCGCGACGGTAGCGCTGCAGGAGCAGGTTGTTTTCAAAGATATTCCTGAAATTTTGGAAGGTAGTGATCTAGATTTTAGCTACACACTTGCAAAGGGCAGAGGTCGTTACGTTTGTTTGTCTAAGTTAGACCAGCTGTTGCAAGGTAATGACAGCCTGCAGGCGATGATGGACTTATACGGAGAAGAGCTAGAACTTCCCGTTGATGGTGATCAGTCTCTTTATGTTGAGATGCTGGATGCCATCACTAGCGGCGACTGGCAGGGTGATCGCGATGATTGGAAAAAACCTGTTTCCGATAGTAATTGGCGGCCGCTGACTGTCGATCGGTATCAGTGTACCGGACCAAAATGCAGCCATTTTCGAAACTGCTGCTTTTATAGGGCGCGGAATAAATTGGATCGCGTTGATTGCATCATTGTTAATCATGACCTCGTATTGACAGATCTGGCTATGGGGGGAGGCGCCATTCTCCCAGAACCAGACAAGTGTGTTTACATCTTCGATGAGGCGCATCAGCTACCTCTTAAAAGTAATAATCATTTTTCATCATTTACACCTATTAAGGCAAACCAGGAATGGCTGGAGAGAAGCGATAACTTGTTGCAACAGTTAGTTAAGGAGGATTTTTTGCAAGAGGACCAACGGGCGCAGCTATTGAAGCTTACTACTGGAATTAGGGAGTCTCTGAGCGAAAGCTGGGTGGTCATAGAACAGATGCTGGGGTCACTGGTGAGCCTTGGTAATTATGAAAACAAATCCCAATATGTTTTCCAATTAGGGCAGATACCTGATGAACTTAAAGCACTGGCTACGGACCTGGCGAATCGGTTTTCCAGTTTGAACAGTGCCTTCCAGGGCATTGCAGAAAACATGCGCCAAGAACTGGATGAAATTGAAAATCCAACGCGCAGAGAATTCGTGGAACAGTGTTATCCATTATTGGGAAGAAATATTAACAGAGCCCAAGGGAATCTGAAGCTGTGGTTAAGCTACGCAACTGAAGACGCAGCAGGGCAGGTGCCCTTTGCACGCTGGATCAGTACTACCGAAAATGAAACGGATAGAGACATTGGGCTTTCGTCAAGCCCTGTATTGGCGGCCGATAATCTGCAAAAACATTTATGGCAATGTTGCGGCGGCGCAGTGTTGACTTCGGCTACCCTATCAGCCCTAGGTCAGTTCGACATGCTTAAAATGCGAGCTGGCTTGCCCGCACATACCCGCTTCTTTTCTATTCCGAGCCCGTTTGATTTTGCTAACTCTGCCACTTTTGTAGTGCCGAGAATGCATTGTGATCCTTCTGATCAGGACAAGCATACTGATACAATTGTGAAGGCTCTTCCCGATTTACTAGGACCAGAACCTGCGGCTTTAATGTTATTTTCCAGCAGGCGTCAGATGCAGGATGTCATGCAGTCTTTACCGAATGAATTGCGTGATTTGATCTTGTGTCAGGATGATTTCCAGAAAATTCAATTGCTAAAATATCATCGTCAACGCATCGATAATGGAGAGGGCAGCATTATATTTGGGCTTTCCAGTTTTGCAGAAGGCATCGATTTGATGGGGAAATATTGTACCCATGTATTGATTGCCAAAATTCCATTTGCTGTCCCAAATGATCCTATTGAAATGACTTTGTCCGCGTGGGTAGAGCGGCAGGGATTGAATGCTTTTATGACTTTGGCTGTGCCCGATGCAGCCTTTCGTCTAGTGCAGGCTAGTGGGAGATTATTACGTAGCGAAACCGATAAAGGGCAGATTACCCTATTTGACGAACGAATCATCAATCGAAGTTATGGAAAAAAGATACTAGGCTCTATGCCGCCTTATCGACAAGAAATTTTCGAACGCGATGTATCCCGGGAAGAAAATATTTAGCGTGGGTAGTTTTTGTTGGCGCGAGGCTTGAGATGAGACAGATAATATGCCGTACTGGTTCCAGCTAGAACACCCAGGATGGTGGAGATAAGCACACTCCCAAGTATCGGGCCGAGACCCATCCCAACGATAAAGCCTATGGTTAAACAGAACGCGTAAGTACCCTGAATGCTAGTTTTCCTGGATTTTTTAGACATGACTTGCCTCCAATCAATTCGCTTGATCCACTCGGCGTATAGAGTAGATTACAGTGCTTAACTGGGAACTACGCAACGGATCAATCGGCTGTTCCCCAATAGTGTCTACCACTTCCATGCCTTCGATCACCTTGCCTATAACAGTGTGCTTACCTGTTAACCAGGGTGAATCACCAAGAGTAATGAAAAATGCTGCTTCATTGCTGTCTGGCCCCTGATTGGCAAGAGCAACGATGCCGCGAGAAATCGCCCTCGTTGGATGGTCGGTTGTGAAGCGAAAACCCTGATTTTCGTAAACTTCTTTTACTGAAAGATTCTCCAGTATCTCCAGAACCTCGTACTGTTTCTTTTGTAACTCTAATTCGCTAGCTATATTCATTTTTTGGTATAAAGGTTTTAGTATTAGTTCTTCGAAATTGATGCGATTACCGATATTAAGCAGTTCGTTGAATACGCCGTTAGTGTTTAATGCCGTTTGGCTTCCTAGCCCCAGCGTGTCGGCGTTTATCTCATCTTTCAGTACCTGTTGAGGTGCGCCTAAAGGATTATGAATTGGTGGGCCTGCTTGAATCAAAAAGCCCGGCACCACGTGATGAAATCGTATGCCATCAAAATAACGTGGTCGAAAAGCTGTTTCGGTAATGGGATCAAAAATTTCGACTTCGCCATCTGCTAGCGCGACAAAATTTTCCACATTGTTTGGGGCTTCGTTCGGAAACAGCTCGATAAAGATCGTGCCTTTAGAAGTGGTTACCTGTAACAACGGATTGAGCGAATTATCCATCGCCTGTTTCGCTGTTAGAACATCTGCATGTATGTTCGTGTAAACCAAGCCTAATAGCGCAGACGTAAAAGAGAACACAATGGGAGCGAGTCGAGTCATGATAAAAGCCTACTGCACTAAGCGGTGGTCTTTTGGTAGATTTTTAGATATCCAGATGGCCAGTTTGTGACGCATATTCTTTACGTCGTGATGTTGCGTAGCCAGAGGCTGAATAACCTTATCTTTTACAAGGAGCAGATAGATTGCGCGTACCTTTAAATCAATATGATCAGTGGCTTCAAATTTGCCGGCGCCGCGTCCTTCGAAATATCGAGTTCCTACCCTTATCGCTTCTTTTAAAAGTTCGGTCTCGTTTTTTAGTTTTTTAAGGTTCATGATTTTTCAGCATCTATTTACAATAGAAGCAGTTCACGCTCCAGTCTGCCGAACTACACTAATGACCATATTGAAGATTGTAGGCGTAAATCTATGAGCTGCGCAATAACTTGTCTGATGGTTTAGGGGGAACGAGATTGATATCGGCTTAGATCGAAAGGTGTGTCAACATCCCAGAGTATCGCCGGGTCATTGATTTCCAGCTTCACTGTGGCTTCGGTGTGTTGGCCAGCTACAGAGCGTGCTCCTGAGTCTCCAGCCAATGTTTTCAATTCCCCGAAAAACTCTCTGCCGAATCCCACCGGGTTGCCTGGTTTATTCTTGTAGGTGGGGATAATAATTTTGTTGCTGGTGAGGTTATCAGCCAGTATTTGGTATGTGTTTTGCCCGATGAAAGGCATGTCCGCTAGGCAAATTAGACAGGCGTCCCAGTGTTCTATCTTACTAATCCCGTATGCCAAACTAGCACCCATGCCTTGTTTGGCTTGGTCAAAAACATGGATCGGGAAACTATAACTAGTGATTTGGTCCGGCATACCTGGTCGGGTTACTACTACAACTGAATCGATTGCGGCACAAATGCGCAGCAAAGTTTGTTCAAAGACCGTGAGGCCGGTTTCGAGTTCGGCGAGGAGCTTAATACTGCCAAATCGATTGCTAAAGCCTGCAGCGAGGACTAGGGCACCAATATTACAGGTCATAACGAAAAAATATCTTAAGGGAAAAAAAATGTCGTTGCCAACAGAGTGGCAACGACAAAACGAGATAGGTACTACTAGTGCAGGGTCTTGCTGCTCTTACGAACGGGTTCAGTCTCTTGTTGCTTAATTTCAACGACAAAACTCTCTCTTTGCTGGTTTTTGCTTTTTTGTTGTGACTTGTAAGATGGAAGTTCAGTTTCCTCGTTAGTCTGCGGTTGCGCTTGCGGCTCAGATTGTTTTTCCAATTGTTGCGCTTCAGTCTGATCTTTCAGTTGATCGCTTAAGTGCTGGCGCAGCCGATTAACGACATTGGTCATTACCTCAATAGTCTGGCTAAGTTGTTCGAGGGTGACTAAAGTCCTTTCTGGATCGTTGTCTAGATGCTTCTCTTCACTCATTGCTGCTTCCTCGTATGAGCTGTCTCTCTCTGTTGCCGTTAACCGGTATCTTATTAGCTCAATGCAGTAGTAACCCTAATCCCAAGACAACGCGCCACCTGTTTGATACTCAATCACTCGAGTTTCAAAGAAGTTTTTCTCCTTTCGTAAATCCATTATTTCCGACATCCATGGAAATGGATTCGAGACGCCCTTGAACCGTTCTGGCAGTCCGATCTGTACGAGACGTCGATTAGCGATGAACTTGAGATATTCCTCCATCATAACGGCGTTCATACCAAGCACGCCGCGCGGCATGGTATCCCTTGCGTATTCGATTTCAAGCTGGGTAGCTTGCAGAATCATCTGGGTGGAGTGTTCCTTAATCTCATTATTCCACAGTTGTGGGTTTTCCAGCTTAATTTGGTTGATCATGTCGATGCCGAAATTCAGATGCATTGACTCGTCACGCAGGATGTACTGAAACTGTTCCGAAGTACCAGTCATCTTGTTGCGTCGACCCATAGAGAGAATCTGAGTAAATCCACAATAGAAGAAAATGCCTTCCAGACAACAGTAAAAAGCTATCAAGTTTTTCAGCAAATCTTGGTTTGTTTCTAGGGTACCAGTTTTGAAATTAGGATCGCTGAGGGCCTGAGTGTACTTAAGCCCCCAAGAGGCCTTCTTCGCCACTGATGGTATTTCGTGGTACATGTTGAATATCTCGCCTTCGTCCATTGCTAAGGACTCAATGCAGTACTGATAGGCATGAGTATGGATCGCTTCTTCGAAAGCCTGGCGCAGAATGTATTGCCGACATTCAGGATTGGTAACTAAACGATAAACGGCCAATACTAGATTGTTAGCAACTAGTGAGTCAGCAGTAGCAAAGAAGCCCAAATTACGCTGAACTATCAAACGCTCGTCTTGGGTTAAGCCATTCGGATTTTTCCATAGCGCGATGTCCGCATTCATATTAATTTCTTGTGGCATCCAGTGATTAGCGCAGCCATCTAGGTATTTCTGCCATGCCCAGTCATATTTGAAAGGAACCAGTTGGTTCAAATCTGCTCGGCAATTTATCATACGTTTGTCATCAACCTTTACGCGCTGCGTTGATCCTTCTAATTCTTCTAGGCCGGCTGATATATCTAGAGATTTCAGGTCGCTAATTGCTTGTTGCAAAGCATCAGCATTGTTTTTCTCATCAGCCGCATCGAGCGTCGCTTGATAATCTGCAGGCTGAGCCTTGGGGATCATCGGAATGGAAGCTAGCTCACTCGGCTGGATTTCATTGGTTACCGAGGGCTGCTCTATTTTTGCTTTACTTACAGGAGCCAGATTGTCTTCCTGATGAACAGGAGCCAGATTGTCTTCCTGATGAAATTCATCCCATGACAACATAACGCACCTCGATAATTTTACTCATTTCACTCACTATGCTTAGCTTTTGTAGTCTCTATTTCTAGTTATCTTTCTGTTTCGTGATAACTTGTGCTCTTTTTCTTAAAACAATTAATTTCAGCTAGCTTTTTTGCTTTTGGTTATTGGCAAGCCTCACAATCTGGGTCATCCAATGAGCAGGCCATTGGCACTGGAACGGTTTCGTTCGATACCTTGTTTAGGCTGTTGTCTGAAACGGTGGATTTCTCTGTTGTGGTAGCAGCAAGCGCGCGAAGATAATAAGTAGTTTTCAAGCCACGTAGCCAAGCCATGCGGTAAGTGATATCAAGCTTTTTCCCGCTGGCCTCCGCCACATAGAGATTTAGCGACTGAGCCTGGTCAATCCATTTCTGTCGACGGCTGGCTGCGTCCACTAACCAACGTGGTTCCATTTCGAACGCTGTAGCGTAGAGGAGTTTGATCTCATCTGGTACGCGGTCGATCTTCTGTACACTTCCTTCGTAATACTTTAGGTCATTGACCATGACATCGTCCCACAGGTTTAGTTTCTTTAGGTCGTTGACCAGGTACGGGTTCACGACTGTGAATTCGCCCGACAGGTTGGATTTCACATACAGATTCTGGTACGTGGGCTCAATTGACGCGGAAATGCCACTAATATTGGCAATTGTCGCGGTGGGCGCTATCGCTAGCACGTTGGAATTACGCATGCCTGTTTGCTTAATACGCGCACGCAAGTTGTCCCAGTCCAATCTCTGTTCCATATTGACATCAAAGAAATCTTCACCGCGTGTTTCTCTTAATATCTTCAGAGAGTCGATCGGGAGAACACCCTGATCCCACAGTGAGCCTTCATAGGAATCATAGCGGTCGCGCTCTTCCGCTAGTTCGGTAGAAGCACTGATAGCGTAATAACTGATCATCTCCATGGAGACGTCGGCAAATTCTACGGCTTGCTCGGAGGCATAAGGTATGCGCTGTTTATACAGCGAGTCCTGAAAGCCCATGATGCCCATGCCGATGGGTCTGTGCTTAAGGTTAGAGTTCTCAGCCTGCGGCACAGAGTAGTAGTTAATGTCAATGACGTTATCTAGCATCCTGACCGCCGTGGTAATAGTGTTTTTAAGTTTTTCCTGGTTGAGTCCGCTCTGCTCAACGTGGTTCACTAAGTTTATTGAACCCAAGTTGCACACTGCAATTTCATCTTGGCTGGTATTAAGGGTAATCTCAGTACACAGGTTGGAGGAATGGATTGTTCCTTTGTGTTGCTGAGGTGATCGCGCATTGCAGGCATCTTTAAATGTAATCCAGGGATGTCCAGTTTCGAAGAGCATGGAAATCATTTTGCGCCACAGGTCCGTAGCCTTTATGGTTTTGTAGGGTGTGATTTGACCGGCAGTAGCTTGACGTTCGTATTCTTCATAGGCGTCTTCAAAAGCTTTACCATGAAGTTCATGCAGCTCTGGTACAGTATTAGGTGAAAATAGGGTCCAGTCTTGGTCTTTGAATACACGTTTCATAAATAAATCTGGTATCCAATTCGCTGTATTCATGTCGTGCGCGCGACGTCGGTCATCGCCTGTGTTCTTACGCAGCTCGAGAAATTCTTCAATATCGAGGTGCCATGTTTCAAGGTAGGAACATACGGCACCTTTGCGTTTGCCGCCTTGATTGACGGCAACGGCGGTGTCGTTGACGACCTTAAGGAAAGGGACTACGCCTTGAGACTTCCCATTGGTGCCCTTGATGTGGGCTCCAAGCGCTCGGACCGGGGTCCAGTCATTGCCTAGCCCACCGGCCCATTTAGAAAGCATGGCATTATCTCGAATCGAGGAATAGATACCATGTAGATCGTCAGGCACCGTTGTAAGAAAACAAGAAGAAAGTTGCGGCCGTAGTGTGCCTGAGTTGAATAGTTGAGGTGTGGATACCATGTAATCGAAACTGGAAATCAAGTTGTAGAACTCAATGGCTCTCTGTTCGCGATTGTCCTCTTTGGACGCTAGACCCATGGCAACCCGCATGAAAAATACCTGTGGCAGTTCGAAACGAATACCTTCGCTTTGGATAAAGTAACGGTCATAGAGTGTTTGCAGGCCTAGGTAGGTGAACTGCTGGTCGCGCTCGGCTTGTAGGGCTTCGCCTAAAAGACTCAAATCGAATTCAAGTAGAAGTGGTGAAAGCAGGTCTAGTTCAACCCCTTTTTCGATATAAGGTTTTAGTGTTGCGGCGTAACGGTAGTGCATTTCCGACTGGGTAGCGGCTTCGGCAATACCTAAAAAATTCAGGGCTTCCGAGCGCAGTGTATCCATTAAGAGGCGAGCGGTAACGTAAGAATAGTTCGGATCCTTTTCGACCATGGTGCGCGCTGTCATTACCAAAGAAGTGCGCACGTCCTCCATCTTCACCCCGGGATATAGGTTCTTTAGTGTCTCGTCGTAAATAGCATCCCTCGAAACGTCTTCGAGACCTTCGCAAGCTTCAGTGATGATGGTAAGTAATCGCTCGGTATCCAACGGGCCTTGGTGCCCATCCTTGAAAGTAACGTTGATCTCGGGGTGTTTGGGTTGTTCTGCTTCTAGCTTCTGCTCGCGTAGCCGATTGTGTTCGGCACGGTAGATGACATAGCTCCTGGCTATTTTGTGCTCGCCAGTACGCATTAGCGCTAGTTCAACTTGATCCTGGATGTCTTCAATATGTATCGTGCCTCCTGATGGCATCCGGCGCCGAAAGATGGCCGTAATCTGACGGGCTAATTGCGCAACGGACTCGTGAATTCGAGATGAGGCCGCAGCATTGCCACCTTCCACAGCGAGATAGGCCTTAGTGATAGCAACGGAAATCTTAGACTCGTCATAAGCCACAACTGCTCCATTTCGCTTAATGACGCGTAATTGGCCTGGGGCTGTAGAGACGACTGAAACTGTATCATCGTTGTTTGGATCAGCGGTTCTACTAGTGTCACCGGTTTGTTGTGCTTCAGTCTGCATTGATCACTCCGAGCGCTTACTGCTTTATTGTGTTTTTTATAAAGTTGTTACTACTGAATCCCGTTTTTCCCCAGTGTGACCTGGAGTTTTGACCTACGACTTGTCGTGAGAGTGTATAGTTGTCGGTTCGTAATTTGATGATGTCCATTGAGTTTTTTAAAGTTTATTAACTTTTCCCTAGTCGGTAAAATCAGCCAAATCGATCGACAACTAGCCTTTGGTTTTTGTATCAGGCTGCAAAGCAGCATTTAAGGCATATACTATATATTGTGTTTTTGCGGCTGGACTTTAATTTTTTTTTGAACGAGACGAAAACACACGAGTATCCCGAAACAATTTAAAGAAGTGGGTGGCAAGTCCCCTTTTTTTGTCAAGTGCTTTTCTTCTTATTCGACTCGAATATCACCCCTAAGAGCTCGATTTATCGCTAATTTTTGGCGCTTTTACTATTTCTAAGCAATAAGAGAGGCCCTTGATTTACACTCCGCTAATACAACATATAGATAAGCGATAAATCAAGAACACAACATAATGCGGTTATAGGCCGAATGCAAGTGATTTTTTTGTGTGTTTTTTGTGGATAAGCTGTGAATAGCTTGTGTCTGTTCCCTGAAAACTCAGAAAGTGCGATTTACGCGATTCGTGCTTAAATTTTAGCAACGTTTGCTTAAAATTTGAGCAGTAGTTTCCGAGCAAAACAATGCGGAAATTTTAAAGAATACTACCACAATATGTTGTGTTTTAATTCTTTAGCAATTTACCACTACCTCGGTAGGAAATTAAAGAGCCAGTAACGCTTCTAAAAGGGCTTTTTGTGAATGCATGCGGTTTTCGGCTTCGTCCCACACTATGCTGTCGTTTGCGTCGATGACCTCCGCGCTTACCTCCTCCCCTCGATGTGCAGGTAGACAGTGCATAAAAAGAGCGTCGCTAGCGGCTAGCGCCATTAATTCTGCGGTAATTTTATAGTTAACAAAACTTGCCCGCCGTTTCACTTGTTCCTCTTCCTTGCCCATCGAGGCCCATACGTCGGTAACTACCAAATCCACATTTTTTGCGGCCTGTTTTGGTTCATACAGTATCGAGACCCGATCGCTATACTTTGAGACCAGATCGGGGTGAGGCTCAAAGCCCTCCGGGCAGGCGATAATCAATTCAAAGTCAAACACACTGGCGGCATTGATGTAAGACTGGCACATGTTATTTCCATCACCTATCCATGCAACCCGTTTCCCGGACACGGAACCGCGGTGCTCGTTATAGGTTTGCATGTCGGCCAGCAGCTGGCAAGGATGGAAATCATCGGTCAGTGCATTAATTACAGGGATGGTCGAATGCTCAGCGAATAGCTCGAGCTTTCTGTGCTCAAAGGTACGAATGGCGAGGCAATCTACCATACGAGATAACACTCTTGCAGTATCTGCAATTGGTTCGCCTCGGCCCAATTGTGAGTCTCCCGAATTGAGAAATAGTGACGCGCCATCCATCTGGGTCATTGCGGACTCAAAGGCAACGCGCGTGCGGGTAGAAGATTTTTCGAAAATCATACCCAATGTTTTTCGCGCCTGACTGGTTGCTAGCTTTGGGTTGTGTTTTAAGATGGTAGCCCTCTCGACAATTGCCAATATATCGGACTTCGGCAAATCTTGGAGGGTCAAAAAATGCTGTACGCTCATCGCTATTTATCTTTCTGCCAAAAAGAAAAAGGGTAGCTTGCGCCACCCTGTCTTGTGCCCATTGTAGCTATTTCTTTCGGTTAGGGCAATTTTGGTTGTTAAGGATATTTGGATGTTCATGGTTCTCGGGAATTGTGTTCAATCAGTTCATTAGTTAGGCTGCAATAAATAATGGGTGCCATGAACGTAATTGAATTGAAGCTGTTCGCCAGCCGTGTAGCCGCAATCTGCGAAGAAATGGGGCTGGTGTTAAGGCGCGCCGCTTTTTCGCCGAATATTAAGGATCGCCTAGATTTTTCCTGCGCGCTTTTTGGTCCTGAAGGGCAGCTATTTGCCCAAGCCGATCACATGCCGGTTCATCTAGGTAGTATGGCCTTTGCTATGGGGCCTCTTGTTAAAGATCGTGAATGGCAGCCTGGAGACATGTTGGTGTTAAATGATCCCTACCTTGGGGGTACTCATTTGCCAGATGTGACTCTCGTTGCTCCTGTATTTAGTACTGAAGGAACTAACCTGCTTGGCTTCGTAGTTAACCGCGCACATCACGCTAATATAGGTTGTGATACTCCGGGCTCGATGCCGGTTTCCAGCTGTCTGGCGGAGGAAGGGATCATTATTCCTCCTACCCTCTTGTTAAGAGATGGCAAGCTGCAACCGGGTGTCGAACACTTACCAGATGTAGCTGATGGCGACCTTATCGGTGATCTAGCGGCACAGGCAGGGGCCAACAGGGTCGGACTATTACGCCTGCAACAATTTATCAGCAATATAGGGCTAGACATTTATAGGCAGGGCATGCAGCAGCTGAATAGCTATGCCGAACGGATCGCGGTCGACACCATTGCATCGTTAAAACCTGGTCTTTACCGCTTTGTGGACTATCTAGATGACGATGGATGTGGATCTAGCGATATCATTTTGAAGGTCTCTCTAACCATTGCTGCCGGGCGAGTGGAGGTAGATCTGTCAGAATCCGCAGACTCAGTCCGCGGTAACCTCAACTGTCCTGAATCGGTGGTGGCAGCAGCAGCGTATTATTGTTTCCGCTGCCTTATGCCGGATGAAACCCCCGCCTGTGAAGGACTTTTTCGCCATATCAATATAAAGACCCGGCTAGGATCCATCGTTAACGCTCAAAGACCCGCTGCTGTGGCCGCTGGGAATGTAGAAACCTCCACTCGAATCGTTGACTTGATTTTCGGGGCCCTGGCTCAGGCCGCACCGGAGCTGATCCCAGCAGCCAGTCAAGGAACGATGAATAATATTGCGATGGGCTACATCGATCATGCTGCGGGTACTCGTTGGGACTATTATGAAACTGTGGCTGGGGGGCTAGGCGGGGGTCCGACACAAGAGGGACTGAGCAGTGTTCACAGCCATATGACGAATACCCTTAATACCCCAATTGAAAGTCTTGAGATGCATTATCCGTTGCGAGTACACCGCTATGCGGTCCGTTGGGGTAGCGGAGGTGTGGGCCACCATTCCGGTGGGGACGGGATCGTCCGCGAATATGAGTTTTTGCAAACTACGCAGCTTAGCCTCCTAAGCGAGCGCAGGATTTTTGCGCCATGGGGTTTGCAAGGAGGCAAGGACGGTGACCGGGGAGCCAACTTTCACAACGGCCAAATTTTACCTGGGAAATGTACTGTTGAGATGGCTGTCGGTGACCGGTTGACCATACAATCCCCCGGAGGTGGGGGTTGGGGTGGTGTGCTAGAAGACGAATGAGTGCTTCCAGCAGTAAAGTCACCGTAGCCTAGTGACGAGCATATAATGACAATTTGGCAATGTCCGTTGTAAAATTGCCGCCTCACTTTTTTTGAACTGATAAGTTGTTAGGGTCTATGCTATGAGCACAGAAAGCGCTATTGAAGATACTATTAAAGAGCAAATTGCGAACAACACTATTCTGTTGTACATGAAAGGGAATCCGGAACAACCGATGTGCGGATTTTCGGCTCAAGTCACGCAGGCATTGATGGCGTGCGGGAAGCGCTTTGCCTATGTAGATATTCTTAGTAATCCGGAAATTCGTACGACGCTTCCCAAGGTCTCAAACTGGCCGACTTTTCCCCAGCTATACATCGATGGCGAGCTAATCGGCGGGTGCGATATTATAACTGAGATGTATGAGAAAGGTGAGTTACAGTCGTTGGTGGATGGAGCCAGCACCGAGATTGGGAAAGACAGCGAATAAAAAAGCGATGACACTAAAGTGTGGGGACGCTTCTAAGGTGTTGGCCACCCTCCTAGATCTCTCCATCGATTAACTATCCGGCAAAACAACTCCGCCGTCTTTTCTGCATCATAGCGTGCGGAGTGGGCCTCTTTGTCATTGAATTCTATACCGGCGGCTTCACAGGCTCTCGATAACACTGTCTGTCCGTAAGCCAGTCCGCTGAGGCTCGCCGTATCGAAGGAGGAGAAAGGGTGAAATGGATTGCGTTTTAAATTGTGGCGTTCACTGGCTGTGTTTACAAAGCCATGGTCGAAGTGGGCGTTGTGGCCAACCAAAATTGCACGTTTGCAGTCGCTTGCTTTCACGGCTTCACGAACTAGCTTGAACATGGTTTGAAAAACTTCTTTCTCGGATTTTGCAATGCGTAGTGGATGGTAGGGATCGATGCCAGTGAATTTCAGGGCGGCCTCCTCTATGTTTGTGCCTTCAAATGGGATTACTCGATGAAAATAAGTCTGGTCTGCAGATAGAAAACCTTTCTCGTCCATCGCGAGCATTACAGCTGCCACTTCCAAGATAGCATCGGTTTTGCTGTTAAAGCCTCCAGTTTCCACGTCTATTACTACGGGCAGATAAGTTCGGAACCGGCTGGCTAGTAGTGAATCGGGCCTTGTTTGGCCGCTGATAACGCTCATGGGTTTTTAACCGTAAACATGCTTAGGTGGTTTCTTCCAGCTGCCAGTTAATGGTGGCGCCGGCTCTTATCGGGACTACCGCGTCTTCTGCAAAAAGAAAATTTTCGGGCATCTGCCAGGGGTTGCGGTGAAGCTTAATAGACGCTTTGTTACGGGGTAATGCGTAAAAATCTGGGCCGTGGAAGCACGCAAACGACTCCAGTTTATCTAGCGCTCCTTGGTTGTCGAACACTTCTGCGTAGAGCTCAATAGCAGCCGGCGCAGAGTAAATACCAGCGCAGCCGCACTGAGCCTCCTTGTCGGATCTGAGGTGTGGGGCTGAGTCAGTTCCCAGAAAAAATTTTGGGCTACCACTAGTAGCCGCCTCAATAAGGGCTTGTTGATTATTGCTATTTTTTAGAATAGGCAGGCAATAAAAATGAGGCCTGACCCCTCCAGAAAGAAGGTCGTTCCTGTTAAATAGAAGATGATGGGCCGTAATGGTGGCTGCCACATTTTCGGGTTGCTGGAGTACAAATTCGACAGCGTGACTGGTGCTAATGTGTTCCAGCACCAGTTTTAGCGTGGGATATCGATTAAGCAGTGGCGTCAGCACAGAATCGATGAACTGCTGCTCGCGGTCAAATATATCGATGTTACCGTTAGATACTTCGCCATGGATCAGTAGCGGCATACCAATATCTGCCAGGCGTTCCAGTACCGGGTAGGTGTTTTGTATATTCGTGACCCCGTTTTCCGAGTTGGTAGTTGCTCCGGCCGGATAGTACTTTATAGCTGCTATGGCCCCTGTTTTATGAGCGAGGTCGATTTCGTCGAGAGCAAGCGAGTCCGTTAGGAAAAGTGTCATGAGTGGTTCAAAATTATTTCCTTCAGGCCGTGCTGCAAGAATGCGATCTCGGTAGCCTAACGCTGCCGCTACATTGGTTAGAGGAGGACTCAAGTTGGGCATTATAATTGCTCGGCCGAAGCATTTCGCAGTGTGAGGTACTGTCGTCTTCAATGCGTCACCATCACGTAAATGCACATGCCAGTCATCCGGCTTGGTGAGGGTTATCGAATCAGAATTCATTAGTAACGTACTTCTAGTGAGAATGTAGAGTATTGTAGCCGATTAGGGGATTTAGCTGAAATAGAGCCTTACGCAGGGGTGTTGTGGGCTTATGATGGTGCTAGAATACGCGTCTTTTTCCGGACCCACTCGCGCTATTTCTGCTGGGTCTAGCCTTTTAACTGCTGTCTGATTTCATCCTGTTACTTTGGAGTGAACCATGTCAGGGATAAACAAGGTAGTCCTGGCCTATTCCGGAGGTCTAGATACGTCCGTTATTGCCAGTTGGCTGCAACAGACTTACGACTGCCAGGTAGTGACTTTTACCGCAAATATTGGTCAGGGCGAGGAAGTGGAACCAGCCCGTACCAAAGCCGAAGCCATGGGCATTAAGGAAATCTATATTGAAGATTTGCGGGAAGAATTCGTACGCGATTTTGTTAATCCGATGTTTCGCGCCAACGCTCTCTATGAAGGAGAATATCTACTTGGAACTTCTATTGCACGCCCCTTAATTGCGAAACGCTTGATTGAAATTGCCGCCGAAACTGGAGCTGATGCAATTTCTCATGGTGCTACCGGTAAAGGCAATGACCAGGTACGTTTTGAATTAGGCGCCTATGCTCTGAGTCCTTCTATAAAAATTATCGCTCCATGGCGTGAGTGGGATTTGAATTCCAGGGATAGGCTGCTCGCCTATTGTGACGAACATAGTATTCCCGTTGAAAAAAAACTCGGAAGTAAATCTCCCTACTCGATGGATGCCAACCTACTGCACATCTCTTACGAAGGCGATAGGCTTGAAGATCCAGCCGCAGAGCCGGAAGAATCAATGTGGCTTTGGACCGTTTCTCCTGAGGAGTCTCCGGATCAAGCAACTTACATTGAGCTAGAATATATAAAGGGGGATATTGTAGCCATTAACGGTAAGCTGTTGACACCAGTAGAAGTGCTAACTCGACTTAACGAAGTAGCAGGAGCCAACGGTGTGGGTCGAGCAGATATTGTCGAGAACCGCTACGTAGGAATGAAGTCTCGAGGCTGTTACGAAACACCTGGTGGGACTGTTATGATAAAAGCACACCGTGCGATCGAATCCTTAACTCTTGATCGGGAACTCGCACATCTGAAAGATGAACTAATGCCTCGCTACGCTTCTCTTGTTTACAATGGCTACTGGTGGTCTCCGGAACGTTTGGCGTTGCAAGCTCTTATTGATTACTCTCAGCAGCACGTCAACGGTAAGATTCGTATAAAGCTGTATAAAGGAAATGTTATCGTTGTTGGGCGTGAGTCCAATGATTCTCTCTTTGATGAAGCGATCGCGACCTTCGAGGACGATGCGGGAGCCTATAATCAGGCCGATGCGGCGGGTTTTATTAAATTAAATGCTCTACGTATGCGTATTGCAGCTTTGAAAGGTCGCAAGTAGTTAGATGCTAGTTAGTTGTAGTTTTCGAGTCGTATTCGCATAAGTCCTCGATGATGCATTCACCACACCTTGGTTTGCGGGCGATGCAAATATAGCGCCCGTGCAAAATTAACCAATGGTGGGCATCTAGCAGGAATTCCTTGGGAACCAACTCTAGTAGATTTTCTTCGACTTCTAGTACGTTTTTGCCGGGTGCTAAACCAGTTCGGTTGGATATCCTAAATATATGGGTATCTACCGCCATAGCTGTTTGTCTGAAGGCGGTATTCAAAATCACATTTGCAGTTTTGCGACCGACACCCGGAAGGGATACTAGGGCCTCACGTGTGTCTGGCACTTTTGAATTGTATTTTTCAACCAGTATGGCACATGTCTTGACAATGTTTTCAGCCTTATTGTTAAACAAGCCAATTGTCTTGATGTAATGCTTCAATCTTTGCGCTCCAAGTCTGAGGATGGCTTCCGGCGTGTCGGCAATTCTATATAGTTTCTCTGTTGCTTTGTTGACGCCCACATCTGTGGCCTGCGCCGACAATATGACAGCAATAAGTAGTTCGAAAGTGTTACGGTAGTTTAGCTCGGTGGTAGGGTTTGGATTCGCTTTACGCAAACGCTGAAAGATTATTGTGCGCTTTTCTTTATTCATTTTCCAAAGTGTGCCTGCTATTGTCAGGGGGTTGATGTTTGCGCGCCTGAACTCGCGCAACTGCCGCTGCAATTTCTTTCCTCGCTTTCACCCGAGAAAATGGCTGAACGCCATTCGGTTCCTGTTGCTCGGTTTGTACTTGCGTGGAAACGCCTTGTCCCAAACTTTTATCTGGGGCTTTATCCAGGCGGTAGTTATGATATTCATAGCGCTGCCGCCTGTATTCTCCTCGCCGCCGTTGATTTAACAAATCAGTGCTGGATAGCCTTCCTACCGCGTAGTATGAGACCAAAGATATCATGTCGATACAATCTACTGGGCAAGGCTCCATACAAAGTTCACAGCCGGTGCATTCCTGTTGGACTACAGTGTGCATCAACTTAGGACCTCCAATGATTGCGTCTACCGGGCATACATCAATACACTTTGTACAACCGATACATTCTGCTTCCCTGATGATGGCGGTTTCGTAAGGCTTTACATTGCCATGTTCAAGATTGAGCGGCTCTGGTGATTGGTTAAGAAGGTCAGCTAGCCAATTAATAGTTGCCTCACCACCTGGTGGACACTTATTGATTGCTTCACCTTGAGTAATGGCAAAGGCATAGGGACGACATCCCACATAACCGCATTTTCCGCATTGAGTTTGCGGTAATATTTGATTCACCAGTTCTGTCAGTCGGTTTTGTTTCCCATTTTTCTGCCGCAGGTAGAGCCAAGTTTTGAAAATAAGCCAGCTCATTGCTGTGGCAACCAGAAGCCATGGCGCTATTTTTAAGTAGGGGATGTTGGCAAGGAGCAACATTTATCTCAAAGGGGTCCCGAGGCCTAGCAATTCGATTGGCAGGCATCTGGTAAATGGGTCTTGCTAATCGTTAAAAAGACCGACGGAATGGGCTGTAGGTATTCGATACTGGTTCAATATTTGCTCCTCGCTGGCTAGTGCGGTCTCGTGATTGATTACCATCTGGTAGCCGTTTTTGTTTTCAAACACTACATTCTCGTCTTGGTTGTTTCGTAATAATTGCGAGAAGTGATTAAAATCCTGAACCAGTTGGCCATTGAGAGATTCGACCGTCCAGTTTCGCCAATCGTGGTAACCTAAATTCACATCGGCGGCGAGAACCTGCAAGGCGACTACAACCTCCCTTCGCTGTGGAGAAGTCCACTCGTTTCGGGCCTGCAATAGGCTTACTGGTGCGCTTCGGCTCCAATCGTTTCCCCAGCGTTTGATAAGGTTCATATTTAATGGCACGAATAGTACCCCACCGTAGATCAAGTATTCCGGCACTTCATCAAATTGCTCACCTGCGACTAGGCTGTAACTCTCTTGAGCTCGTTGCGCGATCAATTCAATCGTATTAGTTTTGCCTTGGCGTGAGTATGTGACGGCAATGGTATCGTCAATATGATGAAGATCGATGGCGTGCTTGTAGTCGGTGAGCAAGTCTTCAGAGAGTTTGATGGTGCCATCATCGGCAATTTGATAATCATCGATTTGCAAAATGACATCGTTCTCAGTGAGAAAACCTCTAGAGGGGGAATTTTCGAACACCTTAATGACAAGTATGCCGTCCTGATCTTTTCCAAGGCCGTATGCAGCTTTAGCAGCTGGGCTGTCCAAAGTCTGAGTTCTGAAGCCGAGATCCGGGAAGCCGTCGCTATTGCCGTCTACACTATCCTTCAGCACGTGACGAACAATGCTCGGCGGTACGAAGTATCCAAGGTTTTCAGTGCGGCTCCCGCTATTAGCCTGCATGACGACCCCAACGATTTGTTTATCAACGATAACTGGCCCACCGCTATTCCCAGGATTGATGGCTGCGTCAATTTGTCCTGCCAGTAGGTAAGTGCCAGCATGGGCATACACCTGTTGTTCCACCCTTGAAAGAATGCCTTTCGTGATACTGAGTGACTTACCTCCTATGGGGTAACCGTAGACTGAAACTTCTTGCAGAGGATCGGGTAATTCACCAATAGGTAGTGCTTTTAGGTCGCTGAAAAAGCCTGGTTCGTCAATGGTGATAAGGGCAAGGTCGGCCTCGTGTGAAATAAATAAAACTCGGGCTTGGTAGCGCTGAGGGTCATTGTGTTTTTGAGCCTGCACATAACTAGCGTTAGCCACGACATGCGCATTTGTAAGAATCTGGTTGCCCGCTATTACAGTACCGGAACCACTGCTCTGTCTAGGCGTCAGTAATCGCCATGGAGTAAAGTAGTCAGGAGCTGCTTGAGTAGTATAGATTTTGATAATGGAGTCTTCGATATCATGGATGTCACTTGATTGTCCAAGTAGGGGGAAACTCACGCCAACAAATAGCACACAGGAGCAAGCTTTTATGAGGCCTGTTAGCCATCGATTAGCAACACCCTTACTATTGTTAAAATTCATCATGGTCACCAGTATTCTAGATCTTCGTGATATGTGCAGATTTGAAGGTTTTACGTAGACTCTACCCATCAACGAAGCTTATTACTTTAGATAGGCTAGTGCCAGTGCAGTCTTGCCAGAACTTTATCATTTGAAAATCGATACAACTGAACAATTGTGTATAAAGAGGCTATAAAGTACGAAGTTTTGGAAGGGGAATTCTATTAGGTAATACGCATCCCAGGCTCAGCACCGGCATGTGGCTCAACTAGCCAGATTTCCTCACCACCGGGTCCAGCGGCGAGAATCATGCCTTCGGACAGACCAAATTTCATTTTGCGAGGTTTCAAGTTGGCCACGAGCACAGTTAATTTCCCAACCAAGTCTTCAGGGTTATAGGCAGATTTTATGCCTGAAAGCACTGAGCGCGTGAGTGGATCGCCTTTCTTGTCTGTGCCTATATCAAGTTGAAGCTTTAAAAGCTTGTCGGCGCCCTCGACATGTTCTGCTTGGATAATTTTCGCAACGCGGAGATCGATTTTGATGAAGTCATCAAAGTCGATTTCTAGTTCCTGTTCAGCGTTGTCTTTCTCCATAGTCTCCCCCTGTTTCTCTTGCTCTTTTTGTTGAGTCTCATATTCTTGCCTTGTTGCTGCAATCATCGCCTGAATGCTGCCACTTTCAACGCGGGTCATCAACGGTTTGAACTGGTTGATTCGATGACCCAATAACAAGTCATCGCAGTCCCATTGCATAGGCTCGATGCTTAGAAATTCTTCGGCTCTAGCTGCCATAATTGGTACAACCGGTTTTAGGTAGCAAATTAGCAGGCGAAACGCGTTGATGCCGGTACTGCAAATCGCTTGCAATTCTGATGATTGCGCATCGGTTTTTGCGATTACCCATGGCTCCTTATCATTGATGTACTGATTGGCTTTATCCGCCAGTGACATAATGATACGGATCGCCTTCCCATATTCTCTTTGATCCAAATGCTCGGTGATTTCTGCTTGTGCTGCTTGAATCGATTCAATGAGCGCTGGATTATCCAGTTGACTTGCAAGCATGCCTTTAAATCCCTTTTCTATAAACCCTGCGCAGCGACTGGCTATATTCACGACCTTACCCACCAGGTCGGCATTTACCCGTTGAGCGAAGTCTTCAAGATTGAGATCCAAGTCATCAATTCCTGACGAAAGCTTAGCAGCGAGGTAATAGCGCAGATACTCTGGGTTTAAGTGATCTAGGTAAGTTCGAGCATTTACAAAGGTGCCTCGGGATTTCGACATCTTGGTGCCGTCGACAGTCATAAAGCCGTGTACAAACACTGCCGTTGGTGTCCGATAACCGGCGCTAGTTAGCATCGCTGGCCAAAAAAGCGTATGGAAGTTGATAATATCTTTACCTATGAAGTGGTAAACTTCGAAGTCTGAATCAATTTTCCAATAATCGTCAAATTCATAGTCGGTGCGGTCACAAAAGTTTTTGAAACTGGCCATGTAACCTATAGGCGCATCTAGCCATACGTAGAAATACTTGTTGGGTTCACTAGGAATTTCAAACCCGAAATAAGGTGCATCGCGGCTAATGTCCCATTCCCGTAAATCTTCATCAAGCCATTCACTGAGTTTGTTCGCGACTGAATTCTGGAGAGTGCCGCTTCGTGTCCATTGTTTGAGCATGTCTCTGAACAACGGTAAGGCAAAGAAAAGATGTTTCGACTCTTTCTCGATCGGTGTTGCGCCGGAGATAGAAGAGCGCGGATTTATAAGCTCGGTCGGGCTATAGGTTGAACCACAAGCTTCGCAATTATCCCCGTACTGACCTTCTGCCAGGCATTTAGGACAGGTTCCGGTGATATAGCGATCAGCAAGAAATAATTCCTTCGTTGGGTCGTAAAGTTGCTTGATATTTCGCCTAGTAATATGACCATTTGTATCGAGTGTTTTGTAAATAGATTCAGATAATATTCTATTTTCTTCGGTATGAGTGGAATGAAAGTTGTCAAACCCGATCAGGAAATCGGCATAGTCTTGTTGATGCTCTTTGTTTACAGCATCGATTAATTCTTCAGCCGTAATATCCAATGCTTCTGCGCTCAGCATTATAGCGGTGCCGTGAGCATCGTCGGCACAAACATAAACACAGTCGTGTCCCTTAAGTTGTTGTAATCGCACCCAGATGTCTGTCTGTATCGCTTCCATTAGATGGCCTAGATGGATGCCGCCGTTAGCGTAGGGTAGGGCACTCGTAACTAATATTTTCCGTTGTTTCAAAGGTGTTTCCTTGAAATCTCGAGAATGTACTTCGAGAATTAAAGTTCGATCATTTCGAAATCTTCTTTGCTTACTCCGCAATCAGGACAGCTCCAGTCCTCTGGTATCTCATCCCATCGGGTGCCTGGAGCAATACCTTCCTCGGGCAGGCCTAGCTCTTCGTCATAGATAAAACCACAAACCATGCATTGCCATTTT
>Ga0209445_1000003_pt1 | contig 136537 bp, 118 predicted proteins | sample MarorgKNORR_S2LV_4_FD_188223 | JGI IMG/M metagenome (GOLD analysis project Ga0209445, IMG submission 188223) | Marine microbial communities from the Southern Atlantic Ocean, analyzing organic carbon cycling - NADW_A/KNORR_S2/LV (SPAdes) (version 2) | ecosystem: Environmental > Aquatic > Marine... | reverse complement strand
CGCCATGGATATTAGTGCGGCAGACATAGATTTCGTCGCCTTCTCACATATGCACTACGACCATGTCGGCGCCGCCAACGCCTTCAGCCAAGCCACCTTGCTGATTCAGGAAACCGAAGCCGTCGCTGCCTTCGAGCATGCGCAAGATAACCCGGTGTTTCGACCGGAATTGTATGTCGAGCTTATAGACGCAAATCGCCGAACCTTGAATGGAGATCATGACGTTTTCGGCGACGGCAGCGTGAAAATTATTTCTGCTCCTGGACATACTCCCGGACATCAAGCTCTATACCTGGAACTGAGCAATTTCGGTCCATTGATCCTGTCTGGTGACCTGTATCATTTCGAGGCGAGCAGAGAACTGCGCCGCACCCCGGTATTCAATACCGACGCCGAAGAAACCTTGAGATCGATGGATAAAGTGGAGGCGCTGATCCAATCAACCAATGCCACGTTCTGGATCGAACACAACCAGCAACTCGCCGAAACCCTGAATCTGGCTCCCGCGTTCTACGACTGATACCAAGCGGTCGAAGTCTGAGATACCCCCAAGCAGTATATATAGCAAATTGTCGGTGGTTGATGCGTATGACGGGGATACCCCAAGCTCTAGCCCCTTTTCCATTTATTCCATATCCAGCGGCAATTCGGTGGTGTCCTTGATGCGGGTAATGGCTACGTTGGAATGCATCTCGCGAATATTGGGAATCAGGGCGAGGTGTTTGCGAACGAAGATTTCGTAGTGGTGGATATCCCTGGTCACGATCTTCAGCATATAGTCCATGCTTCCGGTCATGGTGTAGCACTCCAACACCTCGGGAAATTCGCGCACCTGTATTTCAAAGTCCTTCAGGGTCTTGCCGTGATGGCTGGACAAATTGATGCTGGTAAATATCACCACCCCCATGCCCAGCTTCTCGTTATCCAGCAAAGCCACTTTCTTCCTGATGACGCCATTCTTTTCGAGTCGGCAGATACGGCGCCAGCAAGGCGATTGGGAAAGCCCTACGGCGTCGGCCAGTTCAGCGGTGGTGAGGTCGGCATTGTGCTGTAGCAGCTTGAGTAATTTGTAGTCCAGTGCGCCCAATTCGATTTGCATAATAATTCCTATTATCTGGATATATATGAATATATTATCCCTTTTAGTCATGTGTTGTCGCCAAATAAAAATAATAAACCCCGGTTTCACTGCTAATATTTACCCATGGGTTTAGGAATGGTTTAGGAATGGTCGAGGGAAATCAGACCATCAAACATGGGTGCACCCCGATGGCGGCTCAACAACATAAGGTTTCTCTGCAAGACAAATATGCGCTGGACTCAGGCCGTGCCCTGATGACGGGGATAGAGTCTCTGGCCCGCCTGCCAATACTGCAACATCAAAGGGATGCTGCCGCTGGTCTCAATACCGCCGGTTTTATTTCCGGTTATCGGGGCTCGCCGCTTGGCAGTCTCGATCAGGAACTGTGGAAAGCACAGCCGTGGTTGCAGAAACACAATATTGTATTTCAGCCGGGCGTCAATGAAGATTTGGCAGCCACAGCTGTGTGGGGCTCACAGCAGGTAGGTCTGTTTCCAGGTGCGCAGTACGACGGCGTCTTTTCCATGTGGTATGGCAAGGGGCCAGGGGTCGATCGCAGCATGGATGTCATCAAACATGCCAATGCCTTCGGCACCTCGAAATACGGCGGCGTTCTCGCTGTCGCCGGCGATGACCATGCCTGCAAATCCTCCACCCTGCCGCACCAGAGTGAGCACATGTTCATCGGCGCCTCAGTACCGGTACTGAATCCATCAAATGTCCAGGACCTGCTGGATCTGGGAATTTACGGTTGGGAAATGTCCCGCTTCAGTGGCTGTTGGGTGGCACTGAAGGCCATTACCGAAAACGTTGACTCCGCAATCTCTGTGGAAATCGATCCAGACAGGATCAAAGCCGTAATTCCCGAAGGATTCGAGCAGCCTCCAGGCGGCCTCAATGCCCGCTGGCCAGCCAAGCCTCTCGAGCAGGAACTCATCCTCAATAAGTATCGAATTTATGCCGCCAGACAGTTTGCGCTGGCCAATAATCTGAATCGCATCATCATCGACAGTCCCAATCCAAGGCTCGGTATTATTACCACCGGCAAATCTTTCCTGGATGTAATGCAGGCCCTCGAAGACCTGGGGATTAATAAAAATCAGGCCGCCCAGATTGGCTTGCGGGTTTTCAAACTCGGCATGAGCTGGCCTCTGGAGCCGGTCGCGACCCATGAATTTGCCAAGGGCCTGGAAGAAATTCTGGTCGTAGAGGAGAAGCGCAGCATTATCGAAGATCAATTGACCGGTCAACTATACAACTGGCCGGTTAGCGAACGCCCTCGCGTCATAGGGGAGTTCGATGAAGATCATAATGATTTGCTGCCTAATCTCGGTGAACTGACGCCGGCGATGATCGCCAGAGTAATCGCATCTCGCATCGCCCGTTTCTTTCAGAGCGACCTGATTCAACAACGGCTGGGTTTTCTGGAAGCCAAGGAGAAACAGCTGGCCCGCTCTCGTAATGTTGTCAGTAGAACTCCCCATTATTGTTCCGGTTGTCCTCACAATACTTCCACCAAGGTTCCCGAGGGCAGCATGGCATTTGCAGGAATCGGTTGTCACTATATGGCAACCTGGATGAATCGAAACACCGAAACCTTCACCCAGATGGGGGGAGAAGGCTGCAGCTGGATAGGGCAGGCGCCCTTCACCACCACCAGGCACGTTTTCCAGAACCTCGGCGATGGCACCTATTTCCATTCCGGTCTCCTGGCTATCCGCGCGACTATCGCTGCCGGTGTCAATATCACCTACAAAATTCTGTACAACGATGCTGTGGCGATGACCGGAGGCCAACCCATCGATGGTCATCTGAGTGTGGAGGAAATAATTCATCAGCTGCGTAGCGAGGGCATCGAGAGGATTGCAGTAGTCACCAATGAGCCACAAAAGTATCCCCATGATTTTCCCCGCTTCGAGGGGTTGACTGTAGATCATCGTGATCGTATGCCGGCGATACAAGAGCAGATGCGAGAATTGCCTGGTACCACCGTCATCATCTATGACCAGACCTGCGCGGCAGAGAAACGCCGACGGGCGAAGCGTGAAAAAGTGAAGGCTCTGCCTACGCGAGTTTTTATTAACGAAGCAGTGTGTGAAGGCTGTGGCGATTGCAGCGCTGAATCAAACTGCCTGTCACTGTTGCCCACAGAAACCGAGCTGGGCCGTAAAAGAACAATCGATCAGGATGCCTGCAATCACGACTACAGCTGCCTGAAAGGATTCTGCCCCAGCTTCGTCAGCGTAATCGGGGGTGAACTGAAAAAGAGCGCAATAGCGGCGAACAACGGTGGTTCATTCACACTCCCTGAATTGCCACCGCCGCAAACTGCCCCGGCCCAGCCCCTGACGAGTGGGCCCTGGAATGTGGTTATAACCGGTATCGGCGGCACCGGCGTGTTGACGGTGGGTTCGGTACTGGCGATGGCGGCGCACCTGGAAGGCAAGGGATGCTCGACGCTGAATCAGACCGGTCTGGCACAAAAATTTGGCGCCGTGATCAGTCATGTGCGCATAGCCGGGGACCAACAGGACATCCATTCTGTGCGTATTCCGGCCGGCGATGCCGATCTATTGCTGGGCTGTGATCTGGTTGTCTGCGCGTCTGATGATGCCCTCGCCAAACTCCATCTGCAACGGTCCCATGTCGTTGCCAACGACTACGAATCGGTGACATCGGAATTCATTCAGAATCCCGACTACGTTTTCCCTGGCAAGAGCATGAAAGCCTCACTGATGCATGAAGCGGGCGAAGACAAGGTAGATTTTATTAACGCCACGCTGATTGCTAAATCTTTAGTCGGTAATTCTATCGCTGGCAATTTCTTTTTACTGGGTTTTGCCTATCAGAAAGGTCTGATTCCAGTTTCGGCTGATTCTATAGAGCAGGCGATCACGCTCAACAACGTGGCAATTGAAATGAACATCTCGGCATTTCAATTGGGGCGTTGTGCGGTAGTAGATTATGCCCTGCTCGAAAAGCAGCTGTTGTCAAGCGACCAGGATAATAGCAAGCTAACTGGCCTCAATGAAATCATTCAGTGGCGAGTCGAGTTCTTACGCAATTATCAGGACACAGAATATGCCCAGGGCTATCTGGATTTTGTTGAAAAAATTCGCTTGCTGGAAACGCAGAAACTGAATCCCTCAGACAGCGGTGGTCTCAGGTTCACGAAAGCAGTAGCACAGAACTATTTTAAACTGCTTGCCTATAAGGACGAGTATGAAGTGGCCCGCATGTACAGCGATGGTGATTTTATCAAAGCACTTCGCAGTCAATTTTCCGGTGACTTCAAGCTGAAGTTTCATCTTGCACCACCACTGATCTCAAAAAAGGACGAGCTAACAAAATTGCCGATTAAGGGTGTATACGGCCAGTGGATTCTTAGAGTTTTCCCATTATTGGCTAAACTCAAATTTCTGCGTGGCACCGCCTTCGATGTATTCGGCTATAGCCGGGAGCGCAGGCTGGAGCGTCAACTGGTCATCGATTACAAGAGTGCAATTGAACAAATCGCCATATACCTTGACCAACACAACTTTGATACTGCGCTGAAAATCGCGCAACTGCCTGAACAGGTGCGGGGCTACGGCCATGTGAAAGCGAAGAGCATTAACCGATTTAAAGAACAACTTCAGGCCCTGTTAAGTGACTTTCATCAACAACGGCGACAGCTTGTAAAGATTTTTACCAGGGCGGCTTAGAGCCCGTGGATTTAGCAGGCAGAACCTATCAGAACAGTTTTACTCGGGAAAGTATTTAGCGGAGAGTCGTAATGAGTGTTTTTTCTTCCCCAGACTTCGACCAGCATGAAAATGTTGTTTTCGGCTATGACCAGGACTCAGGATTACGGGCAGTTATAGCAATTCATAATTCGAATTTGGGCCCCGCTATGGGTGGCTGTCGAATGTACCCCTACGCATCGGAGCGAGATGCCCTGCGCGATGTGCTAAGGCTTTCGAAAGGCATGAGCTACAAGGCTGCGTTAGCTGGAGTTGCCCTCGGTGGCGGCAAGTCTGTGGTTATTGGCAATCCTCTCAAGGACAAGTCCCGGCAGCTATTTGAGGCCATGGGACGATTGGTGGATACGCTGTCCGGAAAGTATATTGCAGCGCAGGATATGGGCATAAATGTGCAGGACCTGGAGCAGATGGCCACCCAGTCCGAGTATGTGTCAGGAATACGTAATCGTGTAGACGAGCTTGGCAAGCTTCGCACCGGCGACCCCTCACCGGCGACGGCACTCGGTGTGTTCTGTGGAATCAAGGCCGCGCTAACAAGCAGACTCAATCGCCATGAGCTTGAGGGCATCAGAGTCGCGATACAGGGCCTCGGTCATGTCGGCTACCACTTGGCTCGGCTTCTACATGAGGCGGGGGCCAAGCTATGGGTGTCGGATATCAACAAGGCGCGAGAATCGGAGGCAATTAGAGAATTCGGCGCCATCGCAGTGAACGCCGGTGAACTAATTAGTTTGGACGTGGATGTATTTTGTCCCTGCGCAATGGGTGCAATACTCAACGATCAAACCATCGCTACTCTACAGGCAAAAATAATTGCCGGGGCTGCCAATAATCAATTGCTGGAATCAAAACATGGAGCGAATCTACATAACAAGGGCATCCTCTATGCGCCGGATTATGTCATTAATGCGGGAGGCCTGATCGACCTGTTTTATCTTGACCACGGCAAGCCGGCTGCAGATGTGAAAAACCATGTCGAGAATATCGCCAATACTCTGGCAGATATATTTACGGCTTCAAAAAGAAAGAACCTGGCGACCAATATCATCGCCGACGATATGGCGGCCGCCCGTTTTCAATTCTCTTATGCACAAGCTTCATGAGATTAAGTACTTATCCAAGTTCACTCGGCCAATAATTACGGCGAGTTCCCAGGGAGCCTCTGATTAAGTAGCTTCCAGATCGAGAAGGGTATTCCCCTGCTCCACATTGTCTCCCTCGGCAAAAAAGAATTCCCTTACACTGCCTTTGTGCTGACTCATTATTGGAAATTCCATTTTCATTGCTTCCACCACCATTAAGATAGTGCCGGCATCAACTTCATCATTCACAGCGACCAGGATTGCAGCAACCGTGCCATTCATTGGTGCAGAATAAGGGGCAGCCAGGTCGGAGGAGGCCGACGCGCCGATCAATGTAGTCGCGTAATCGCTGATCCGATTGATCGATTGAAAAATGAAAGGCTTGTTGCCTTCGAAACATATGATTCGGTCGTCTGCTTCTTGTGTCTGCTCGCTATGTGATCCAGGCACAAAAATTTTTCTGATCTTGTTGTCATCGTCGACTACTGTAAACCTGTCTGGTTTGGCTTCATCTGCCTCTACCAGGCAGGTTTCCGCGCCAACCCTAACATTCCAGCTTTGACCATGGACCTCCTTGACGGCCTCAGTTAAGTACAGCTGTTGGCTAGATCCTTTGTGATTTAAGCCAATGCGTATTCGATTCGCGCCATTGAGGCGCCAGCCATCACGGTGGCCCGATCCTTGCTCCCGCATTGCCTTGGACACGGCAGCGACGGCCCAATGCATAGTCTCAACTGCGGATCCCCGCACATCATCTACAAAATTGGAAATGAAAGCGGTGTTGATTTCAGCTTGTTGGTAGGGGGCACTGCTTACCAGGCGCTGCAAATAATTTATATTACTATCGATTCCGGCGACTAGAGTTGACCCCAGTATCTCGGAAATTCTGCGTACTGCCGCCTGCCGGTCTGGGCCCCAGACGATGAGTTTGCCCAACAGGGAGTCATAGTAGGATGACACGCTGTCACCCAGGACATAGCCCATGTCGAATCTCATGCCGAAAGCCGCTTGCGGCAGCTTCATGTATTCGATGGCTCCGGTGGAGGGTAAAAAATCTCCAGCCGGATCCTCCGCACAGAGGCGCGCCTCGATGGCATGCCCCTGCATTGCTATCTCTTCCTGTTTAAGCGGCAGTTCGGCCCCTGCCGCCACCAGCAGTTGCCATTCCACCAGGTCCAGCCCGGTTATAGCTTCGGTGATACCGTGCTCCACCTGCAGCCGCGTGTTCATTTCAAGGAAGAAATACTGGCCCTGGGTATCCACCAGAAATTCCACGGTTCCTGCGCCTTCATAAGCAATAGTCTCGGCCAGCTTACAGGCTGCCGCTCCCATCTCCGCCCTGAGCCGGGCCGAGAAATTGGTTGCCGGAGCTTCTTCCAGAATTTTCTGGTGACGCCGTTGAATCGAGCAATCTCTCTCAAACAGAGACACCACATTGCCGTGTCTGTCGGCGAAGACCTGAATTTCGATATGCCTTGGGCTCTCGAGATATTTTTCCAGTAGCATTTTTTCATTGCCGAAACTGGCGCCAGCTTCCCGCCTGGCCGATTCCAATTGCAGGCAGAAGCTATCTCTGTCTTCGGCAATTTTTAGACCCTTACCGCCACCGCCGGCCACTGCCTTGATCATTACCGGAAAACCAATCAGTTCGGCCTGTTGTAATAAAAATTCCTTAGCCTGATTGTCACCCTCATAGCCGCTGAGAACCGGAATCTTGCAATCCCTGGCGATAGTCTTTGCCGTATCTTTAATCCCCATCTTTTCAATGGAATCTGCCGAAGGTCCCACCAGGATAATTTTATTGCTCTCGCATTGTCTTACAAACTCAGGATTCTCCGAGAGGAAGCCGTATCCCGGATGGATAGCGTTACAGTTTGTGGATATAGCCGCACTTATGACCTTGTCAATATCCAAATAACTTTCTGTTGCTTTTGACGCCCCGATAAACACGGCTTCATCGGCCAGCCGCACATGCAGGGCATCGGCATCCGCCTCAGCGTAAATAGCAACAGTTGCTATACCCAAACGGTTTGCCGTTCTAATTACCCGGCATGCTATCTCGCCACGATTCGCGATCAATAGTTTGCCAAATAATGGATTTACTGACGTGTCCAGGCGCATGGATTTTTCCTTTTGAGGCATAGTCACATACGGAAGACACCAAATCGAGTCTCCTCAATTGGCGCGTTAAAGCAGGCGGAGAGTGCCAGCGACAAGACCTTACGGGTATCTACAGGATCGATGATGCCATCATCCCAGAGTCTGGCGCTGGCATACCAGGGATGGCCCTGTCGTTCGTATTTCTCCAGAATCGGCGCCTTGAATTGAAGCTCCTCGTTTTCGGTCCATGCCTTGCCAAGTTTTTCCAATTGCGTTTTTTTCACCGTGGCCAGGACATTGGCGGCCTGAGCTCCACCCATCACAGAAATTCTGGCATTGGGCCACATCCACAAAAAATTCGGATCGTAGGCTCTGCCGCACATGCCGTAGTTTCCTGCCCCAAAACTACCGCCGATGACCACGGTCAATTTTGGCACCCTGGCGCAGGAAACTGCGGTGACTAATTTAGCCCCATGTTTGGCTATACCTTCCGCTTCGTATTTCTTGCCCACCATGAAGCCACTTATGTTCTGTAAAAACAGCAGGGGCATTTTTCTGGCGCAACACAATTCGATAAAGTGCGCGCCCTTCTGCGCGGCCTCTGAAAACAGGATTCCATTATTCGCCACAATACCAATGGCATAACCGTCAATTCTCGCGAAACCACAGACCAGCGTCTCGCCAAAATTGGTTTTGAATTCATCGAAGTCAGAACCATCCACCAGGCGGGCGATTACTTCATGAACGTCGTACTGCTTATTGAGCTCTGAAGGTACGATGCCATACAGTTCGCTGGCATCGTAGCGTGGTGGCATGGCATCCACTCTGGGCACGGCCGGTTTGTCCGGTCGATTCAGACGCTTGATCGCCGATCGGGCCAACTGCAAGGCATGGGCGTCATCTTGTGCGTAGTGATCGGCTACGCCGCTGATGCGAGTGTGCACTTCCGCACCGCCCAACTCCTCGGCGCTGACTTCTTCACCGGTTGCCGCCTTCAGCAGCGGTGGCCCGGCCAGAAAGATCGTGCCTTGTTCTTTAACAATGATTGCCTCGTCGGCCATGGCCGGCACATAGGCGCCACCGGCAGTACAGCTTCCCATCACAACTGCTATCTGGGCGATACCCTTGGCGGACATATTGGCCTGGTTATAAAAAATACGCCCAAAGTGTTCCTTGTCGGGAAACACTTCATCCTGAAAAGTGAGATTGGCGCCACCGGAGTCCACCAGATAGATACACGGCAATAGATTTTCCTCCGCTATTGCCTGCGCCCGCAGATGTTTCTTTACCGTCAGCGGATAGTAGGTGCCGCCTTTCACCGTGGCGTCGTTGGCCACTATCATACATTCGGTGCCTTCTATCACACCGATACCGCAGACGATACTCGCCGCCGGCACTTCATCAGCATAGACGCCATGCGCGGCCAATTGTGAAAGCTCTAAGAAGGGCGAACCGGAATCCAGCAACAGGTCTATTCTTTCCCTGACCAACAGCTTCCCTTGCGAGGAATGTTTCTTCCTCGACTTTTCAGGGCCACCCTGTTGAATCTTCAGAACCAGGGACCTTAAAGCCTCGACTGAAGCAGACAGAGACCGGGCATTTTCCAGATAGGAATCCGATGTCTTGCGTATTTTTGAATCCAGAATAGTCACTCTTATTTCCTCTGGGCGGTTCAGGCAGATTCCCGAAACAACTCCCGGCCAATCAACATCCTGCGAATCTCAGAAGTTCCGGCCCCAATCTCATACAGCTTGGCGTCTCGTAGCAATCTGGCCACTGGGAAATCATTGGTATAGCCATTGCCGCCGAGGATTTGAATCGCATCCAGCGTCATCTGGGTGGCTCGCTCCGAGCAGTAAAGAATGACACCAGCCGAATCCTTGCGAGTGCTTTCGCCACGATCACAGGATTGTGCGATTGCATACAGATAGGCGCGGCAGGCACTCAAGGTGGTATACATATCTGCCAGCTTGCCCTGGATTAATTGAAACTCACCGATAGCCTGGCCGAATTGTTTGCGCTCGTGGACATAGGGCATGACGTTGTCCATGCAGGCCTGCATGATACCAATAGGACCGCCGCAGAGAACCACCCGTTCAAAATTGAGTCCGCTCATCAGCACCTTGACGCCGTGATCTTCCTGGCCCAGTAAATTGGCAACTGGAACTTCGCAATTTTCAAATATTAGCTCGCAGGTATTGGATCCGCGCATGCCCAACTTATCCAGTTTCTGCGCCTTGCTAAAACCCGGCATACCTTCCTCGATAATAAAGGCGGAAATGCCCTGGGCGTTTTTGCCAGGATCGGTTTTCCCGTAAACCACCAGCGTATTGGCTTCCGAACCGTTGGTGATCCACATCTTGTTGCCGTTTAACAGATAGTGGTCGCCTCTGTTCTCCGCCTTCAGGGCCATGCTTACAACATCCGACCCGGCGCCTGGCTCGGACATGGCGAGGGCGCCAACGTGTTCACCACTTAACAGTTTTGGCAGATACTTTTGCTTTTGTGGTTCAGAACCATTAAGGCGTATTTGATTGACGCAGAGATTGGAGTGGGCACCGTAACTCAATCCGACAGAGGCAGATGCGCGGCTGATCTCTTCCATGCAGATCACATGGGCCAGGTAGCCCATATCGGCACCGCCGTGGACTTCTTCGACGGTGACACCGAGCAATCCCAGGGTACCCAGCTTGCGCCATAGATCCTGGGGAAACTCGTTATCCCGGTCAATTCCGGCTGCAAGCGGCACAATTTCAGCACTGGCGAAGTTTCGTACCTGCTGGCGCAGAATATTGATGTTCTCTGGAAGATTGAAATTCAGGCTGTTGTACTGTGTATTCATTAGCTAAGCATTCCTGATCGGGCTTGGTCTCGATCAATTCTGGTTGTTGGAATCGGGGCCCCGATTTCCGAGGCCATCCGCAAGTGCACTGGAAATCCTTTCCTCGGCTTCCAGCAGATCGCTCTGCATCATTTCTATATCTTCGAAACGGAGACGCAGGCTCGCCTGCTTTTCCCTTAGCAGATCCAGCATGGTCTGCAGTTGATGCCGATTACTGCCTCCGGGTTCGTAGAGCGACAGTATTGCCTTCGATTCATTCAGCGAAAACCCCAGTCTCTTGCCCCTGAGTATCAACTTGAGCAGGACTCGATCTTTCTCGGCGTAAATACGCTGCTGGCCCTTCCGCCGGGGCGAGAGGAGTGTTTCATCTTCGTAATAACGGATGGTGCGGGTGGTAATGGCGAATTCCCGGGCCAGTTCGGAGATGGTGTAGGTTTCGCTCATGGACCTATTATAGTTCTAGTTTACGTAAACGTAAACTAAGATGTGCATTTAGTTGTAAACTCCGGTATTCATCAGCTATTCAGGCCGTAATTAAGGACCTGAACAATAAACCGGCAGAACCAGGGTGCGTTTGCTACTGCCTCATTCCCCCTCTTACCTGCACCTCATTTAGTGCGGTATTTTTCCTCCTAATTGACGGCCTGGCCTAGCGCGGGGTTATCATGGCATTGTATTTGGGTGTTAACCCTTAGCAGATCCCGCCTGGCGTTGGTGTTATAAACCGACTCGGCAAACAAAGAGCGCAGACTATGTTGAATTTGCAGGATTCCGCCCTGTTTAGAACCGAGAACTACATCGATGGACAATGGGTGTCGGGAGGGGTCGGTCATGTCCTGGTGCATAACCCGGCCAATGGCGAGGTGATCGCCAAGGTCACCGATGGTGATACGGATGATGCCACTGCCGCCGTGGAAGCCGCCGCCAAAGCGTTCAAAACCTGGAGCAGAATGCCAGCACAGCAGCGCTCTACTTTAATCCGGCGCTGGTACGATCTGATCATGGCTAACGCCGATGACCTCGGCAGCTTGATGACCGCCGAGCAGGGAAAACCTCTGGCGGAGGCCATAGGCGAAATCAAGTACGGTGCGTCTTTTATCGAATACTACGCGGAGGAATGTAAGCGGGTTAAAGGCGCTACCATTCCCACTATCGCCAATGACCGCCGCCTGCAAACCTACAAACAGGCGGTGGGAGTAGTGGCTTGTATTACACCCTGGAATTTTCCCAGCGCGATGATTGCTCGAAAAGCCGGGCCCGCCATTGCCTCGGGTTGCACCGTGGTAATCAAGCCCGACCCGAGCACACCGCTGTCGGCGCTCGCCCTGTGCGAGCTGGCCGACCGTGCCGGCATTCCCGCCGGAGTGCTCAACGTAATCGTCGGCAGCGACAGCTCGGCGATTGGCAAGGTCTTAACCCAGCATCCGGACATCGACAAGTTTAGCTTTACCGGTTCCACCGCTGTGGGCAGAGTCCTGATGGCACAGTGCGCCACCACGGTTAAGAAAATCTCATTAGAGCTTGGCGGTAACGCGCCCTATATTGTATTTGACGATGCCGACATTAGCGAAGCGATCACTCACTGTGTCGCCACCAAGTTTCGCAACTGCGGTCAGACCTGCGTCTGCACTAATCGCATCTACGTGCAATCTTCTATAGCGGAAGAATTTACCACAGGCCTGGGTGAAGCGATTGCGGCACTGAAGGTGGCGGACGGTTTTGCCGACGGCGCCACCCTGGGACCCCTGATAAACAGCAAGGCCGTGGAAAAAATGGATGAGCTGATGGCCGATGCCATGGACAAAGGCGCGAAGGTTCTAATGGGTGGCAAGCGCCATAAACTGGGGCAATGCTTCTATGAGCCAACCCTGTTAACCAATATCTCCCAGGACATGCGTCTTGCCAATGAGGAAATATTTGGACCGATTGCAGCCGTACAAACTTTTGAAACCGAAGAAGAAGTTGTTGCACGGGCCAATGACACGGAATTTGGTTTGGCGGCATACTTTTTTAGCCGGGATGTCGGGCGAGTGATGAGGGTGGCGGAAAACCTCGAGTATGGCATCGTCTGTTCCAATTCCGGCGTATTTTCCACGGCGGTCGCACCCTTCGGCGGCTGGAAACAGTCAGGTATTGGTTCGGAGGGAGGCCAGGAGGGCATCGCCGACTTCTACGAAACCAAGTTTCACTCCATGGGCGGGATCGGGTACTGATTTACTCGATAAGAGTAGCAATCAGAAAAACCAGCGGCAGAAAGATCAGGGCAGGAATTCCAATTGATCTGGTTTTAAAGCACAATAAATTTACTACAATTTAGGTCACGTGCGGGTGTAGCTCAGTTGGTAGAGTCCTAGCTTCCCAAGCTAGTTGTCGCGAGTTCGAACCTCGTCGCCCGCTCCATTATCGCCTACCATTTGCTTGAAACATGTGAGAGGCTCTTGACGCAATCAGGAATCCGCGTGAGAACAATAACGGTAGCTATCCTCTATAGAGAATTTGCGCGTGCCCACTAGCGCATCCCCCTATTGGTGGGAGCAAGCACCCAGACTGCATCTGGAAGCGCCTACCTTAGCTCAATCGGTCGATGTCGCCGTTATTGGTGCCGGTTATTCAGGCCTGTGTGCCGCACTTGTGCTGGCACGAGCGGGTGTCACAGTTGCCGTATTCGAAGCAGGTGCGCTGGGTTGCGGTGCCAGCACGCTTAATGGCGGCATGGTGGGTCCCAGCTTTCACAAGTTAGGTGTTGCCGGGATGAAGAAAAAATTCGGCGCCGAGCGCAGCAACGCCATCCTCAAAGAGAGCATTAACTTTGTCGATTTCATCGAAGAGTTCCTCCGGGTCGAGAAAATTGACGCCGAGTTCTCCCGCGTCGGTCGTTTCCGGGGCGCGCTCAAGCTTCAACATTTCGATGCCATGGCCAGAGAGCTAGAAATCCTGCAACGGGCGATCGGAGTTCAAGGTGAAATGATTGCTAAAACTGAGCAGACACGGGAAACCGGTTCATCCCTGTTCCACGGTGGTGTGGTTTACCAGCAAGACGGCGGCTTGCACCCGGCAAAATATCATGACGGGCTGGTGCTGCGGGCGCGAGAAGCCGGTGTCAGTATTTTCCCGGATACGGCGGTTGTCAGTCTCGAAAAGAAGGGATCAGATTACAAGCTGCACACGGCGAGGGGAGACATCGTGGCCAGTCAGATCGCTGTTTGCACCAACGGCTATACCGGCAAGATCACGCCACGGTTGCGCCGGCGAGTACTGCCCATACGCAGCGCAATGATTGCCACACAACCGCTGGCCCCGGAGCTGATCAAGCACCTGATGCCCCAGGGTCGTCTATATGGAGATAGCCGTCGGCTGGTCGCCTATTATCGTCCCTCCCCCGATGGCACCCGGATTCTGTTCGGCGGCCGGGCAGCGAATCTGAAAGACAATCCCGAGGCAAATACGCGCGAGCTTAGGGCATCTATGGTGCAGGTTTATCCGGAGCTGGCGCAGGTTTCCATAAGTCATGTCTGGTCCGGGTTGGTGGCATACACCTTCGATCATGTGCCGCACCTCGGCCAGCTCACGGGCGGTTCCATGGATGGCATATTTTACGCCATGGGATACTGTGGTTCGGGCGTCGCGAGGGCGAGTTATTTCGGCACCAAGCTGGGTCATAAAATACTTGGAGCAGATGCCGGCAAGACGGCATTCGATGATTTGCAATTTGCAACCCATCTACTTTATAACGGTAACCCCTGGTTCATGCCAACTGTTCTTGGCTGGCATCGATGGGCTGATAAACTGGGTCTGTGATTCATGATACGAAGCACAAGCCAGATCCAATTGTTAGCCCTGCTGCATTGAAAGCGCCAATCCCTTGCCAGACAAAATAATCATCATAGGTGCCGGCGTCATCGGTGCGGCGTGCGCACTGGCGCTACAGGCGGATGGTTATGATGTGGTGTTGATCGATCGGGAGGCTCCTTGCGCAGGCGCGTCTTCCGGCAATGCCGGGGTAATAGTGAACGCTTCCTGCGTGCCGACGGCGATGCCGGGAATGCTTTTCGAGGTGTTGCGCATGCTCGGTCAGCCGCTTCCACCACTTTCCATACGGCCCACCTACTTTCACAAGATACTGCCCTGGCTCATACGCTTTGTCTGGCAGGGCCGCTACCGCGCCGCCACCGAAAACGCGACTCATCTGCATGCCTTGTCCCAGTATGCCGTGGCGAGCTGGCATCGCTTGATTGGCAAGTCGACACTGCCTTCTCTACTCGAGGAAAGCGGCTGGCTTAAAGTCTACGAATCGGAACAAACCTATGCCGGTACTGCCAGGGCCCGACATCTCATGGATCAAATAGGCACAAAATACGAAGTGCTGTCCGCGGCGCAGGTTCACGACCTTGAGCCAAATCTTGCCGCGATATACAAATTTGGAATCTATCAGAGAGATTGCTTAAGAATCCTTAATCCCAACCGCCTGGTGCAAGGCATGGTAGATCTGTTGCTCAGCCGTGGCGGCACCTATAGCCAATTTGGTGTAGAGCGTATCCAGTTGAATAGTGGGAATATTAGCCTCACCGGACCCGCGGGTATCCTGATTGCAGACAAGGTCGTTATTGCCGCAGGCGCATGGTCCCGCTCGTTGGCACGGCAGCTGGGCGATGATGTGCCTCTGGATACAGAACGGGGATATCATCTGATGTTACCGGCATCGACGCAGTCCCTGCTGAACGGTCCGGTAATGAACGGCGAGTCCTCCTTTGTGCTGTCTCCCATGGAAGACGGATTACGCCTGACCAGCCAGGTTGAATTTGGCGGCCTCAGCGCCGCTCCCGACTATGCCCGAGTGCGTAGCCTGTTGCCCGTGGCAAAACGCATGTTGCCTGGTATCGATGCCCGGGAGGAATCGGTGTGGATGGGCTTCCGCCCCTCCCTGCCCGATTCATTGCCGGTGCTGGGCTTTTCAAGCAGCAGCACAGGAGTGCTCTATGCATTCGGGCATCAGCATCTTGGTATGACTCTGGGCGCTATATCGGGTTTCGTCGTTGCCGATCTCGTCGCCGGTAGAAAACCTGTTATGGACGTTTCGCCCTATGGCCCGCAACGGTTCTGATACAATCGAGTGACTTAGCTGTACACTAAAGTCCTACGTAAATGACATCACAGCCTAAACTTGCTCAAGATGAAGAATAGAAATACGCAAGCAGAAACACATGGATGATTACGGCATTCTATCAATCGTTCCCCCGCTGCTAACCATCGCCGTCGCACTCTACAGCAAGAACGTCCTGTTTGCCTTGGTTTGCGGAATCCTCAGCGGCTCTCTGATAATTTCCGATTTCAATCCCTTTGCCGCCATCCTCGATGCCATCGAAAATCAGGTTCTGAGTGAAGTTGCCAATGGCACACAGATACAGGTAATCCTGGTTATATTTATCATCGGTGGATTCGTTAAGCTGCTTGAAGTATCCGGAGGCGCCAGCGCATTTGCACGCAAGATGACTACCGTGGTTACCAGCCGAGCCAAGGCGCAATTGTTAGTGTGGCTTTCGGGGCTGGGAATATTTTTTACAGACTCGGGCAATAGCCTGATTGTTGGTCCCCTGTACCGGTCGGTATTTGATGAATTCAAACTCTGTAGGGAGAAACTTGCCTATATTCTTGATACCACTTCATCCCCCATTAGTATTTTAATTCCCTTTATCGGTTGGGGCGCTTACATCATGTCTCTTATCGATAAGTCCTATGCAGAAATCGGGCTGGACGAAAATGCTTTTAGCGTGTTGATCGCTGTTATTCCCTACCAGTTTTATGCATTCCTGGCACTGGCCACGGTGCCCATTGTCATCTTTACTCGAAGCGAATATGGCCCTATGAAGTATGCGCAACAGCGTCACCAGAAGGAGGTCGAGAAAAACCAGGGGGAAAAAGTTGTTGCCTCTACCAGTACAGAAGACGATTCCACATCATCTCGAATCGGTATCTTCCTCTACCCCCTGGGCGTGATGCTGCTACTGGTTGGTGGGCTCATTAGCTGGCATGCGAGCCACGAAGGCATATCCGGTGTTCATATCAGATCGACACTGTTGATCGCTTATCTCTCTGCTTCCTTTACCTGCATGGAAATGATGCGCCGTCACCAATCGGTGTCCTACACGAAATCTCTGGGGATTTTTATCACCGGTGCCGAGTCACTGGTTTATATTTCGATTGTGCTAGTGCTGGCCTGGTCCCTGAGTTCGGTGACCACAGATATTCATACGGCTGACTATCTAGCCTCCATCATCGGCGGAACAGTCGCGCCAATGTACTTTCCCATGATTGTTTTTGCCCTCGGGGCGATAATTTCCCTGTCCACAGGTTCATCCTACGGTACATTTGCAATTCTGATGTCAATCGCAGTACCGGTGGGTTTCGAGCTCGGCGCATCGATGTATCTGACTATTGCGGCGGTATTGAGCGGTGGCTTGTTCGGCGACCATGTCTCGCCTATCTCGGATACCACGGTGCTGGCCTCGGTGGGCGCCGAGTGTGCCCACCTGGATCATGTCACCACCCAGGGCGCCTATGCCGGGGTAACGGGTGCGGTAGCACTTTTTGCCTATGGCCTCGCCGGTGCCTATGAAACACCCTATATTTTACCCATCGCTATAACGCTGCTCTTTGTCGTAATGCTCACTATGATGAAGGTATTTGGATCAAAGGTATGAGACTTCGAAAAACCGGCGCGACCTCGATAATCTATGCAGAAAAAGACCGCATATGAATGAGCTGCAAGCAGATGGGAACAACTGCTTCGTTTGCGGTCGCGGCAACAGCAGGGGCCTGAAACTGGTGTTTCGCATAGAAAATGAACTTTGTCGATCCGAATTCACCCCTGCCGCCCACCACTGCGGTTACAACGGGGTTACTCACGGCGGCATCATTTTCAGTGTGTTGGATGATGTGATGGCGAACTGGATTTTTCTCAAAGGTATTCGCGCCTTCACGGCTAAATGTGATATCCGTTACCGAGACAGCCTGCCCACCGGCATTACCGTGGCACTGGAAGGTCGCTGCATAAAACAACGCGGTAGACTCATCGTCATGCAGGGCAGCATGATCAGAACCGATACCAATGAATTGGTAGCCGAAACCCAGGCCAGCTTTATGGTAGCGGCCTGAGAGTCTCAAGCTTCGGAAAGCTTACAAGCACGCGGTGAAACCGCGGCAAAATAGATTGCTAAAACACTGGCATGTATGCAGCCCAAGCCTGCGGATAATTGATGAAACAGAGAACAGTAATGAACGTAGAAATATTCCATGAACGTCTGCGAGAATTGTATTCACCTCCTGAAAATCAATTCACATTGATAGATGTACCTGAAATCAGATTTGCTGTTATTGATGGTAAGGGAAATCCGCAGAGTGACGATTGCGCTGACGCCGTAAAGTGGCTCTACTATCTAGTTCATGTGCTCAAGCCCTTGGTACAGGAACGCATGGGCAAAACTTTTGCCTACCCTCCACTGGAATTCTTACACTGGGCAGACAGCGAAGAGGATTTTATTTCAGGCAACAAAGACAAATGGAGATGGCGAGCGATGACAGTTTTCATCGATTGGATAACTCAGGAAGCCTTTACTGATGCCGTCGTCGAAGTTGAAAACAAGCGCGGCCCAGCCCCGAAGACACTTCGTCTCCAAAATCTTCACGAAGGCAAGAGCGTGCAGATTATGCATGTGGGTGACTACGTGGAAATCGGCTCAATCTGCGAAAAATTGTATAAAGAATATCTGCCAGCAAATAATTTGAAACCCAATGGTTACTACCATGAAATCTATCTGAATGATCCTGCCAGAACTGCCGCGAAGAAGAGGAAAACTGTGATACGTCAACCCGTTGAATTGATGATCAGTGGGAGCTCGAATTAAGCTTACTGTTCCTCGAACTCCTGCCAGATGTTTCCGCTATGTGAGCCTGAGCAGTGAGTAGTCGATTCAGCAAATGATAAGCCTGGCTTAGAGCAAAAATTCCAATTGCCCGGGTTTTAAAGCACAATCATTTTTCGCTGATTTTGCTTATTGTGATCACTGACTTTGGAGGATTTTAAGGCATGAGAGTTTTGCTGCTTCTATTAAGCTTCACTATACCCGTGTGTTTGTTTGCACAACAAGGTACAACGATGCAGGCAATCCAGTTGCAGGAGTTCGGAGGCCCTGAGGTACTGCAGATTCGGGAAATCCCACGCCCTGACCCGGGCGTAGGGGAGCTGCTGGTTCGCGTGCGGGCTGCGGCAGTCAATCCCGTGGACACGGGGATTCGGTCCGGAGGCGCCAGCGGCCTGTCTGGCGCGATGCTGCCCTATGTACCTGGCTTCGATGTCAGCGGCGTGGTGACTGCGATCGGGCCTGGAGTCACCGAATTTGATGTTGGTGATGAGGTGTTCGCCATGCTCAGCCTTCGGCGCGGCGGGGCCTACGCCGAGTACACGATAGTGAAAGAAGATGAAGCCGCACAGAAACCCTCCGGGGCGACTCATGCGGAAGCGGCCTCAATTCCTCTGGTGGCGCTAACGGCGTGGCAGACTCTCTTCGAGATCGCAGATTTACAGCCGGGTCAGACGGTTCTCATCCACGCCGGTGCCGGCGGCGTCGGTTCCATCGCCATTCAACTGGCGAAATGGCGGGGTGCAACCGTGATCGCTACCGCCTCGGATTACAACCATGACTTCCTGCGGGAGCTCGGAGTCGATGTGCCGGTGGACTATCGCACACAGCGATTCGAGGACTTCGCTACAGAAGTCGACGTCGTGCTCGATTCCATCGGTGGCGAAACCCAGCTTCGGTCCATGGCGATACTTAAGGAAGGGGGCATCCTCGTGTCTATCGTAGGATTGACGCGTGAAGGCAGGAATCCACAGCGCAACATCCGCGTCACCTCCACCCTGGTGCAGCCGAATGCGGAGCAACTAGACAAAATTGGCGATTTAATCGAAATCGGCTCGATTCAGCCCATCGTGAGCCATCGCTTTCCGCTGCATGAAGCTCCGCTGGCTCATGAGCAAAGCCAGACTCGGCGCACCCGCGGCAAGATCATATTAGAGATAGATTAATACAATAATCTGAAAAAACCTTGCTTCTGTATTGGGTACAGATGTTAATCTCGGCAACTCGGCATATGTATTGGTAGCTAAGCAGCATCTGTCGAGATCAATCTGGGATCTGAACAAAAACTATATGACCAAGCCGATTTTAAAACTGCTATTCGTCCTGCCTCTTTTGATGGCACCGCTACTGGCCTCACAGACTGCGGCTGCAGAAGCCGAGTTATCGAAGGTGACCCTGTTCGTCGAGGGCATGATGAAAAGCCGCGGCGGCGTAACCTGACTAAGCTGACCAGATAGTGTGGTTGCGGCTCTGTCAGAGCTCGCCGGAGTAGATGAAGATATTGAGGTGTTTCTCGATAGGGATGCCTTTACCCTCGACTATGACCCCACCCTCGTAAGTCTCGAGGAAATGTACGCCACTATCCGTGAATTGGGTTATGAGCCGCGTCTCAGTGCGAGGGAGGATACCGAGTCTGCCATTGCCGAGGCTGGAGCAGCGGCACCGGAACCCGTTGCAGCAGCGCTTGCTAAGGCAAAAACCGAGGGCAAGCTGGTGTTTCTCGATTTCTATGCCGAGTGGTGTCTGGCCTGTAAGGTGCTGGAGGAAAATACCCTGCTCGATTCTGCAGTCGCCAATACCCTGGAAAAATTAGTAAGCCTCAAAGTCGATACGGATCTGTATACCCTGGCCTCTCTCTATTACAACATCGTGGGAATGCCCACACTGCTTGTGCTCGACAGCGACGGCACCGAGATTTATCGATCAGTCGGTCTGGTTTCTCCACCGGAACTGAACCAGGTCCTGAATGATTTGCTAAGCAGCCACCGTTAGGGGGGGAAATTAGCAATCAGGCATCAAACAAACTGTCGATAATGGGACATTTCGGCACATTGCCCTGATTACATTGGGCCGCCATTTCCTGCAACACCCCTTCCATCTTCTTTAAATTAAAAATTTTCTCAGTGATTTGCCCGGCATGGTGGATCGTCAGTTCATGCACTTCCTTACAGGTGAATTCACCAGAATCTACCAGGCTGAGCAAGCTATTAATTTCCTTCAGGGAGAAGCCAAGACCCCGACACTTATGGATGAAATTTAGTCGTCGAACGTCCTCGTCACTGTATATTCTGCGGCCCGCAGCGCTGCGCATTGGCGTCGGCAAGATACCTTCCCGCTCGTAATAACGGATAGTTTCGATGTGTACCCCGGTTTTCCTGGATAGCTCGCCAATGGCTTGGGTTTTCATGCCGGTCCCTCCAAGCATCTAGCGCTTGCTTCTGTAGTAACTACAGGATACATAATTTTCTGCGGTGGTGCAGTAACAGCATCATCTTAGCTGCCTGGCCTTGCGAAGTCGGGCAGCTTAGGCTCATGTAACTCGGGAATTTTGGAGCGTCGATAATTGCTTATCTGGCGAATAAACAGCAGGGGAAATTGTGTCTGAATCAGAGGCTCCCTAAAACTGGAATCCACGATTAAGTGTCCCCATTGCGGATATCAACAGACGGAGACAATGCCCACGGAGTTTTGTCAGTTTTTTTATAATTGTGGGAACTGCGGCAAGACCCTGAGGCCCCTGCACGCAGATTGCTGTGTGTTCTGTTCTTATGGGACAGTTCCTTGCCCCTCCATGCAAGCAGGGACTGGCATCGCTACCTCCTGACCTTCTCCTTGATTCTCCTGGCTGCAATCGCCACAGTCGGCTATCTGTTTACCGGAGATGCGGGCAATATCAGAATTATTCGGCAAAACAACAACAGTTCTCACGATTGATCTAGGGAGTCTCTGACCAATTATCCAATTCCCATCCCCCTCTTCTGCAAGCTCACGTCGCGGGGTTTTTAAACGGCTGTATTAGTAAGGAGAAGATATCGATAGACTCCTGGTCCTGGAATCCAGCAATACCAATATCAATGGTGTCATGTGTCGCCTTCGGTTGGTCGATATAACTGCCAAAAATCCTATCCCACCAAGGGAAATTGAAACCGAAATTAGCATTGTGCTCGATGCTGTCGGTGGAATGATGAATTCGATGCATGTCCGGCGTCACCAGAATTATTCGTAGGATGCGATCCACGCCCTCGGACAATTTAAGGTTGCTGTGATTGAACATGGCAGTGACATTTAGAACAACTTCTGCAATCAGAATCGCGGCAGCGGATGCGCCCAAACCAATTACCAGTGCAATCTTGATGGCGGCTGATATCAAGATCGAGACCGGATGAAATCGGTTACCGGTAGTGAGATCGTAATCCACATCCGTGTGATGCATGCGATGAAACCGCCACAGCCATGGCACGACATGGAACAACCGGTGCTGCCAATAGATGGTGAGATCAAACAGCAGTAAAAAAATGATGATGTTCAGCCATGCTGCTACCGGTAACTGATTCAACAAGCCCCACTGCCGATCCTGTGCCAGCAATGCCGCCGCCACGCCTGCTATGGGGAAGCTAATTCTAACCACCAGGGTGTTGAGAGCACTGATGGTGAGATTGCTCAGCCATCTTTTGGGTTTCGAGTAAACAGGTTTTCGTCGCGGGAACAAAACTTCGGCGACGGCGAGGAGCAGGAACATTCCTAAAAATATGGCGAGTCTAATGCTGGATTCTGAGTCGGCAATCAGGTTATTCATGGTTTACCTTTTAGCCCCAGTTCAGGTATTTGAACATTTTTGGGACAGCCATCAACACCACACCGGTGACGATCATGCCGGGGTTGGTGGTGACGGCATAGGGAAATACCATCAATCCAATTCTAGAGTAGAAGACAATCTTTTGTTTCTGCTTCTTGCCGTAAATAAAATACCCCAGGCCGATAGAGCTGAATACCAGGGTAGTCAACAAATATGATGTCTCGAACATTCCGGTACCCTTAACCTGGAAATCCAGGAAGCAGGTTTTTGAAGGATTTATAGTAGCAACAATATCCCGGCGCTGCTTCAAATAGCTTTTCCTCTGGCCAATTTATTGCTAATGTCTTGAAAAGAGATACCAAAGATTATTGGGTCCGAGGAGAACAATAATGCACTTTCACACCCCCCTGATGATGTGTGTGGTATTGGGCGTTACGCTCTACATGCCACTGGCTTCCGCCCAGATCACAGCCGAAGAAATCTCCACTGAAACCATGCCCGAGCCCGGAACCAACTGGTTTGTCTCCAAGACGCGTGATGGCGGCTATATCTTCGATGCCAACAGCGGTGAGATGCAGGGAATGTTGTCCCTCTCTCGCCGGACCCCTGCCGTCACCATGTGGAGTCCGCGACGGGAGTTTTACGCCGCCGAGTCTTACCTTTCCCGCGGCGTCCATGGCGAACGTACGGACATCGTGGCTATCTATGATTTTGACAATCTCAGTCCTGTGGCCGAGGTCGTCATCCCCAATCATATGGCACGGCTTTCGGTACGTAATCATTTGGGGTTAATGAATAACGGGCGTCATCTGGCGGTGCATAATATGAATCCTGGTCACTCGGTTTCTATTGTAGACGTCCAGGATCGTGTCTTCATCTATGAAGTCTCAACCCCGGGCTGCGCCGTGATGATGCCGGTGGCGGAGAGTGACTTTCTACAGGTTTGTGGCGATGGCACCCTGCAATTGATTCAGCTTGATCTCAGCGGCTTCGAACAGAACCGGGTTCGCAGCGACATGTTCTTCGATGTAATAGACGATGCGGTGTTTGACCGCACCACCCGCTCCGCCGATGGCTGGTTTCTGGTAACCCACGCGGGCACTATATTTGAGGTAAGCACATCTGGCGCCAACATTAATATCGGTGACGGCTGGAGCCTGTTGCCGGAAGATGAAGAGGGCTGGCGTCCCGGTAGTACTAATGAGTTTATTAGCGCACACCGGCAGTTGGGTCTTCTCTATGTGGCCATGCACGAAGGTGGGGAGGACACTCATCATCAAGCAGGCACAGAGATTTGGGTATTTGATGTGAGCAATCAACGGCGCATATATCGTCTGGAAATGGAAACTCCGGTGACTAGCTTGATGGTGACCCAAGAGGATGCGCCAAAGTTAATCGTTGCCGACGAGGATGGCGGCACCCATGTCTATGATGCGCTGACCTTCGTCCATGAGCGCAAGATTCAGACGCCGGGCGCCTCGATGTTCGAGGATTTCTAGCCGATGCTGGATCCACTTATTTTACGCATTATTTCAGTTGGCTTTGCGCTACTGTTTATCTTCGCAGCTGCGCATAAGTTCAACAACAAGCTCCAATTTCTTGGCATTCTCGAGGCTTACCAGATTCTGCCTGGCACCATGCCCGGTCTGGCCGTCAATGTGATCCCGGCGCTTGAACTGATGCTGGGACTGGCATGGGCATTGACTGCCCTGTTGTTGGTACAGATTACTTTACTGCCCCTGATGAGTGCCATGCTCCTGTTCACTTATGCGATGGCTATCGCCATTAACCTGTTTCGTGGTCGCTCCTACATTGACTGTGGTTGTGGCTTTTCATCTCTGGCAGGATCCGCTCGCAGCGAATCGAATTCTGGCGGCATTCAACAACTATCGAAGGCCTTGGTCCTGCGCAACTGTGTTTTGGGCGTCGTCGCACTGATAGCTGCTGCTTCCCCCTCATCACGTGATTTAGGTTTCATGGATTTCCTGAGTTTGGTAACGGCGAGTTTTACATTGGTATTGCTATATGGCGCATTCAATCAATTGCTGGTAAACCGCAATATCATCGGCGCCTGGTTAAACCCGCCAAGGAGCAACTCACATGGTTGAAGCCCTGGTAATTTCCAACATCATCCTGTGGATAGTCGTGATCGTTCTTGCCCTGTTGGTATTCGCCCTGACACGACAGGTCGGTATCCTGTTCGAACGAGTTGCCCCAGCGGGTGCCCTGATGCCCACATCCGGGCCCAAGATCGGTGAACTCACCGCTGAACTCACGCTTACCTCCATAGCAGGTGAGCCGTTGCACGTTGGTGGCAGCAATGAGTCCGGCCTCGCTTCCTTCATATTGTTTATCTCCCCCACTTGCCCGGTGTGTAAGTCCCTGGTGCCTACCGCCAAGGCCCTGGTCAAATCGGAGAAAAATCGCATGCAGCTTATCTTCGCCAGTGACGGCGATGAGCTTGAAAAACACAAGTCCTACGCTCGGGACCTGGGGTTGGATGACTATCCCTATGTGCTTTCCGAGGCTCTTGGGCGAACCTTTGAGGTGAGCAAACTGCCTTTTGCGGTTTTAATTGCCAGTGACGGCACGCTCAAGGGCAAGGGCCTGGTGAATACCCGAGAACACATGGAGAGCCTGATCGAGTCGATGGATACCGGCATTACCACCGTGCAGGAATATGTCAATAATTTACACGCAGACACAGCCCGTTCAGATTTCGAGGCTTCAGCAATGGAAGAAACATCATGAATATCGAACGCATAATTGACCGCGGCTACTACTGGATCGATGAGAATGCGCGCAAGACCAGCCTGGCGTTGGCACGCAAGCTGTCGCGGCGACATTTCCTCTCACGGCTGGGTATGATAATTGCGGGTGCGGCAGCATTTCCCCTATTGCCCGTGGCGCGGTCCTTCGCCCAGAGCTCGGTAGAGGAAGTAGGCGACCCCCAGAGCTGTGAATACTGGCGTTACTGCGCGATGAGCGGAACCTTATGTTCCTGCTGCGGCGGTTCTTATACTTCCTGTCCACCTGGCGCCGAGCCTTCACCGATTACCTGGGTGGGTACCTGCCGTAATCCCACAGATAACCGTAACTACTTGATGTCTTATAACGATTGCTGCGGCAAGTCGGTGTGTTCCCGCTGTAGTTGCCATAATACCGAGGGCGACAAGCCGGTGTATTTTAATAGCAACAGCAGTACCGTGCTGTGGTGTTTTGGTACCGAGAACACCAGCTATCACTGCACCGTTTCCCTGGTACTCGGCACAACGGACGAATGAACCCTGGTGTAGCAGTGACCGGTGTCGGCGGCTTACGCCGACAGCATTTTCGACATCTAAACCACTACCTGTTGGTGCCGATCTTGTTGCTATTATTGATCGCCAGCAACCTTGTTTCGGCCGCCAGTCCACGTATCAACTTCCTGCTTTACTGTAGCGGTTGCCATCGTCCCGGCGGCGAAGGCAAACCACCCAATGTACCCACCTTGCATCATGAGCTGGGTAGAATGTTATCGGTGCCGCAGATGCGTGAGTATCTCGTGCGCATACCGGGTGCTACCCAGGCACCTATCGACGATGCCGAACTGACTGCAGTAATAAACTGGATGCTGGAAGAATTTAATGCCGACACATTGCCCCGGGGTTTCGAGTATTTGAGCGTCGAAGAAGTCACTGCGGCGCGGAAGAATATACTGGCAGATCCGCTCAAGTATCGAACGCGATACTGGAAGGCTTATCAGAATTGAGTTCTGGTGAATAACCCGCCCCTGGACCCTAACTGGGTCGGGTCACTCATTATACTACATCTTCTTTGGAGGTTCCCTTGAGCAATCTGATCAGCTCTGACCAGACTAATTTCGATCTCAATGAGCTTGTTGCTGCGCTGAACCGCTTACTGCGGCTGCGCACCACGCCCATCGGCATGAAGCTATTTACAAGCGTTGACGAGATGGAGGCCATTACCAGAATTCGCAGACCCGATGCCATACACACAACCGATCAGATTGTCGGTATGGCCGCACGTAATGGCTGGACCGTTGGCATTACCATGGCGGATTTAGTTGGCGCCCAGTGTGGCACCGTGATTGGATTGCATCCCCGCAGTGACGAGTGGCTATCTGGTAAACGCATGCAGGGGGTTTGGTATGCTGAAGCCGAAGACGCCAGCAATCACCAGCAGGCCATGGATGTAGTACCCTTCGGTAAATACCAGGCCATGGCCGTCAGTCCTCTTAGCAGTGGCCGCCTGAATCCGCCGGACATCGTTCTGATCTATGCGACGCCGGCGCAGATGATTCTGTTCATCAACGGCTTGCAGTGGACTGGCTACAAGAAGCTGGAATGGGCCTGTGTCGGCGAATCATCCTGTGCCGACTCCTGGGGCCGGGCTCTGAGTACCGGCGAGCCCAGCCTTTCAATTCCCTGTTTTGCAGAACGCCGCTACGGTGGGGTAATGGAAGATGAGCTGTTGATGGCATTACCGCCTGAATTTCTACCGAAGATCATCGATGGCCTGGAGCACCTGTCCCGCAACGGCTTACGCTATCCCATCGCACCCTATGGTGTGAACAATGATGTGCGGGCAGGTATGGGTGTGAGTTATAGCGATTGAGTTCAAGGATTGGTTCCGAAAACCGTAGCCAGGTAATTCAGGAGCAGATCCCCATTTACAGACTGGGCGCTTAATATCCTGTGCTTATTTCTTTGCCCTGCTGTTTCAATAATAATGTGAATGTTCAGTAAACACTTAAGCGGTGGAAATGCCATGAATAGTTATTTTTTTACCCAAAGTCAGCGATTGCTACTTACAACGATCTTTGCTCTGTTGGTTATTTCAGCTCCTGCACAAGCGCAAACCCTGATGCTTCGCCAACCAGCCTTAAGCGAGTCTTACCTGGCTTTTGTTTATGGCGGCGATATATGGATCGCTGACGCTGATGGCGATAATCCACGCAGGCTGACTTCTCACCCTGCGACAGAGTCCAATCCAAAATTTTCTCCCGACGGCGAGTGGCTGGCTTTTTCTGCCACTTATGAAAGCAACACCGATGTCTACGTGATCTCGGTTGAGGGTGGCCAGGCCAGGCGTCTTACCTGGCACCCCCAGGCAGACACTGTGAATGGCTGGAGCAATGATGGCAGAAATATTTTATTTGCTTCGGCAAGAGCGATTCGCAACGGACGCAGTAATCAGCTATATCACGTCGCCCTTGAAGGCGGGTTTCCAGAAAAACTGATGGATGCGGTTGCAGTAGAGGGGTCTTGGGCGCCGGATGGCAGACGCATTGCTTATAGGCCTCACTGGGCCGCTCATGCCGGCAGCAGCGGCTGGCGCCTGCACCGTGGCGGGGCGACACCGCCGATCTGGATCATCGATACCCAGACTCAGGAAGTAGAAAAAGTTCCCCATCCCCGCGCCAATGAGACCAACCCGATGTGGCGATCCGACATGGTGTATTTTGTTTCCGATCGGGACAATAACGCCGCTAATCTATTTGCCTATGACACCGTCAGCAAATCAATTACCCAACTCACCGAAGAAACTCAATGGGACATCAGAGCGGCTGACATTCATAACGACAGAATAATTTACGAAGTGGGCGGTCGCTTGAAGACCTATAATCTGAGTAACAATCGGATCGCCGATCTACAGATTTCGATCAATCCCGATTCGCCGCAAACCCTTCCCGGCTGGAAGGATGCCAGCTCCACTATCCAGAACATCGAACTCTCCCCAACTGCCCAAAGGGCACTGATAACCGCCAGGGGAGACGTCTTCACCGTACCCATCGATGCGGGCTCGACCCGCAATCTCACGGCTAGCGGAGGAGTACGGGAGAATGGTGCCATCTGGTCTCCACTGGGAGACAAGATTGCCTACATCAGCGACGCGGGATCGGTGCACAGTATAGTCGTCGTGGACCAAACCGGACGTGGTGAAAAAGAAGTCTACCGTTTGGGAGAAACAAACTACTACTCATTACTGGCATGGGGGAAGGCAGGCGAGAGGTTGATTTATGAAGATAATCATCTGCACCTGTTTTCCCTCGATCTCGAGAGCCGGGAACACACACTCATCCGTACCGATATGCGTCGCAATGGAACCGCGCTCTCGATTAGTCCCGATGGGAAGTGGTTAGCGTATACACAGAGCCTTGCAAATCACTTTAGTACAATCATGGTCTACGAATTCGCCAGTGAAACTTCCTTTCAACTCAACGATGGTCTGAGCCTGACCGGGTCACCTACCTTCAGCAGAGACGGACAATACCTCTATTTCACAGCCTCCACCAACGCCGGTCCACTGCAGGTTGGGCTGGATATGTCTACTCAGGAAAGACCCTTGCGCAATGCGATATACGCGGCAGTCCTGGCCAGCGATGGCAGATCACCACTGTTGCCAAAATCAGGTGATGAATCACCAGGAGACGAGGACCCTGACGCCGACGAAGAGGAGAGCGAGACTCCCGTTACCAGAATCGACTTGGATGCCATCGAGCGACGCCTAGTTGCGCTGCCTATTCCTGAGCGTAATTACACCGATCTCAGCGTCTCCGAAGATGGCTCGCTGTATTTCATAGAAAGACGGCAGCCCGGTGTCAGCAATGATCTACCGGCCAGTGAACGCCAGGCTATCCACCTGCTGAATCGATTCGACTTCGAAGACAAGGAAGTCAGCCTAGTAAAAGATGAGATCGCAAATTACATCATGAGCGCAGATGGCAAAACACTACTTCTAATGGGACCTGACCAGTCGCTGCTGACGGCAGACATCGCCGACGAAATCAAACCCGAAGCACTGAACACCAGCGACCTGAAGATGTTCATCGACCCACGGCAGGAATGGCGGCAGATATTCGATGAAGTCTGGCGCATGGAGAAACAATTTTTCTACGCCGAAAACATGCACGGCCTGGACTGGCAAACGGTCCGGGGTCGTTATGAAGAATTGCTGCCCTACGTCAGCACCCGGGAAGATCTCAATCTGTTACTGGTTGAAATGATTGCAGAGCTTCAGGTTGGCCACAACCGCATCGCCGGTGGGGATATCCACCGGGAAACCCCAGTCGTTATCGGTCTGTTGGGTGCGGATCTGTCAGTGCAGAACAATGCCTATCGTGTTGACAAGATTTACACCGGCGAGCAGTGGAATCCGTTCCTGAAGGCGCCATTGGCAGCACCGGGCATCGGCATTGCGGTGGGAGACTACATCCTCGAAGTCAATGGCATAGGCCTCGATGCTGGCAGTAATATCTATGCCTTGCTGGCACAGACGGTTGGCAAGCAGGTTACGCTTCTGGTTAACGACAGTCCCGAGACCAATGGTGCGCACGAGATAGTTGTTGAGCCTGTGGCCAGCGAAAGGGCTTTGAGGCAATGGAGCTGGATCGAAGACAATCGTAAGTATGTGGAGGAGCAGACCGGTGGCAGAGTTGGTTATGTCTATCTCCCCGATACCGGTGCCAGTGGCTTTACCTTCTTCAATCGCATGTTTTTTTCTCAAATCGATAAGGAAGCGATGATAATCGATGAGCGCAGAAACGGTGGCGGCCAGGCCGCCAACTACATAACGGACGTGTTGGGCCGAGGCTATCTGGGTAGCTGGAAAGACCGGGATGGCTTGATTTTCGACACCCCGGGCGGTGCGCTCTACGGCCCCAAGGTCATGTTGGTTGACCAGGATGCCGGCTCCGGTGGCGACTTTTTGCCCTATGCTTTCAAGCACCAGAAAATTGGCACCCTGATCGGAAAGACGACCTGGGGTGGCCTGATCGGAATTTCGGCGAATCCGGCTCTGATCGATGGTGGTTCCCTGGTGGTCCCTTTCTTTCGCTTTTTCTCGACCACAGGCGAATGGCGCATAGAGAACGAAGGCATTTCGCCCGATGTTGAGATTGACCTCGAACCCGATGCGGTAAATCGCGGCGTCGATACCCAGCTCGAGGCCGGTATCGCGGAAGTCATGCGGCAACTGGAAGACTACCAGGCCATAAAACAGAGTGAGGCGCCGCCCCTGCCCACCGTACTGGGTCAATGAGCTCGGTGGAAGCGCCGGGCAGCCTTGAAATAAAGGAGAACTGCTGGCCTACATATTATTACGGGCTGTGTAGCAACAGTGGATTCGTGCTGAAATTGTAACTTACTAATTCGGTGACAGACATGAATCGGGTAGTGCCTGAATAGACACACCGTGAACCCATCCCTGGGGGCTCGACGCCAGCTCCCTGCTGGCGACGGTCTACTCAGACACTACCCGATTCATGTCTCTCAAGTTCAGTGACACGGAGACGAACTCCCTTCAAAAGAACATCGAAAAGGCAGATTTGAGAACAGGCCTTTTTCCCCTGCTTAAACCGTTGATCCGATATTCACTTGATTCAGGTCTTGGTTCTGGATCAATTAGTTGCTAGATTTTACCCTTTCAAGCTGAAATCGAAACGACGACTGCAATGGGACAAATACCATGAAAAGAATAATCCTGGTGACCGCACTGGTTGCGGTGAGTATCGCCGTAATCAGTCTGACGAGCGCGCAGCAGCGTCCGACCATGACACCCGAGCAATTGCAGCGGGTACAAATTAGACCAGTCCCTGGCAAAGATGGTCTCTATGTAATCCCCGGCTTCGATGGCAATATGTCTGGTGGCAGTATCGCGGTGCTGGTCACCGGTGAGGGTGTCATAATTGTCGACAACAAGTTTTCCGATAGTTTTTCCGACATCGTGCGGCAGGTCGCTAGCGTGACTTCTGAACCGATTCGCTATGTGTTAAATACCCACCATCATTTCGACCATGCCGGCAGTAATGCCGATTTTATCCCTACTGCCCAGGTTATTGGTCATGAAAATGCCCGAGCCAATATGATCAGGAACGGCGAGACTGGCGCGCCACCGCTGACCTTCTCGCAGCGTACCAGTGTCTACCTGGGTGACGCCGAGGTGCAGGCTCATCATTTCGGGCGCGGTCACACCGGCGGTGATGCGGTCATTTATTTTCCCGCACAGCGCACTGTACACACCGGCGATCTTTTTATCTGGGGTGATCGCTTGGATGGTTCCACGCTGGCGCCGTTTATCGACTATAGCAATGGCGGTAGCGCTGCCGATTGGACTGCCACCCTGGATGGCGTGCTGACACTGGAGTTTGACACCGTCATCCCAGGCCACGGCCCCCTTCTGACAAAAAGCGACATCAGAACGTTCCAGGACAAGTTCGACAGATTGGTCATGCGCATAACGCGCCTGATGGAGTCGGGGGTCTCCCGTAATGATATTGCCGAGGCGCTCATCATCGAAGACCTGAACTGGCCCCTGGCGCCGGATCGTATCGAGGCCATCTTCGATGAACTTGCGCAGTAATAAGACTTTGCTAAGCAAGAGAAATTAGAGAGAATTTGAATGAACAGTTGGCAAATCCTTGAATGACCTCGATGCGAATGTCATTGTCTGGTTGATTGTCCATCCTAACCGAACGGTAGAATGTGCCACCTGCATAGAATCCGCCATCCACGTAGCGCAGAAAATTTATCGCCGTAATTGTTGCAGCGACGGTGTCTACTTCTACAACGATGTCACCGGCAGTGGTTTCAATCACAACGGTAACCAGTGAAGACGATTCACAAGCCGCCACCAACAGACAGATAGTTATAATGCTGAACAACTTCATTGTTTCCCCTTCCTTCCTTCTGTAAAAACTGCCGCAGGGATTCATGTATAGTGGTTTCTACCACTATACATGAGAACTGGATACGCCATGACCGATGCCATCGATACAGCACAAGCAAGCGCGGCCCCCCGCAAGGAATTGACCGTCAGGGTGGTCATACTCGGTCTTCTGCTCGCGGTCATCATGGGCGCCGCCAATGTCTATGTTGGACTCAGGGCCGGAATGACGGTGTCAGCCTCTATCCCGGCTGCAGTCATGGCAATGTTGTTATTCAAAATGCTTTTCAAGGACTCGAGCATCCTAGAAGCGAACCAGGTGCAAACCTGTGCTTCCGCGGGAGAGTCCCTGGCCGCGGGCATCATCTTCACCATGCCGGCGATGATTCTTATCGGCTTCTGGGATTCCTTCGATTTCTGGTCGGTGACCATCATCGCCCTCACCGGTGGCCTGCTCGGCATCCTCTTCATGATTCCCATGCGCAAGGTGTTTATTCTAAATAATGATGAACTGGCCTATCCGGAGGGTGTCGCCTGTGCCGCCGTACTGAAAGCCGGAGAGGAACAGGGTAATACAGGCGCGGGTCGTAACCTGCTTTTGGGTGGCCTGTTGGGCGCTACGGTAGCGATCTCGGCGAAGCTGTTTGGCGCGATTACCGGCACCCTGGAAGCCGCTGCGGCAATCGGCTCGCGGATATTTTACTTCGGCGGCGATCTCTCACCTATGTTGATTGCCATCGGCTTTATCGTTCGACTCAATGTGGCCATCCTGATTTTTATAGGTGGGGTGATTTCCTGGCTCATCGGTATTCCCCTGCTCGGCGGCGCCGAACAGTTTCCCGTTGCCCTCGATGGTGCCTACGAATTGTGGAGTACGAAAATTCGCTACGTGGGTGTCGGCGCCATGGTAGTGGGCGGTTTTAGCTCGCTTTACTCTGTCAGGCTTGGACTGGTTGCGGCGGTCAAGGAACTGGGCAATAACCTAAGGGGCGGCAGATTACTGGAGCACGATACCGAAAGAGACATATCGACCACGGCTATTATCGGTCTCGGTGCTGCCTGCATCGTGGTACTGGCATTCGTCAACTATCGATTCACCGGCGGGATTAGCATTACCCTGCTTTCTACGGTGGTCATGGTGATCATGGGGTTCTTCTTCACCGCCGTGGCGAGTTACATCGTTGGGCTGGTGGGTAATTCCAACAGCCCGGTGTCAGGAATGACGATCACCGCCGTCCTGGTTGCAGGCGGACTATTGTGGTTGTTTAACTATTCCGGCATGGAAGCCATGGTGGCTACCCTTGGGATTGCCGCTATTGTCTGCTGCGTTGCTGCTACTGCCGGTGATGTCTGCAATGACCTGAAGACCGGTTCCCTGGTCGGTGCGGCGCCGTTCAGACAACAGATGATGCAGATAGCCGGCGTCTGTGTTGCTGCCTTTATCATGTCGCCGGTGTTAAATCTGCTGCATAACAATATTCCCGGTGGCATTGGTGGCCGCGAGTTGTCTGCTCCCCAGGCCAGTCTGTTTGCATCACTGGCACGTGGATTTTCTGGCGAGGGGACATTGCCCTGGGATCTTATCGGCGTGGGTGCCATGGTCGGCCTGATAATCCTCGGTATCGACCGCTATTTACGCCTGCGGGAAAGCAATTTCCGGGCGCATTTAATGCCCATCGCCGTTGGCATGTATCTGCCATTCGGCCTGGCGACTCCGATTCTTATCGGCGGCCTGATAGCGCACTATTATTCCAAGGGCACACCCGCAGCCGAGCACGATCGTGTATTGCACCGGGGTGTACTGTTCTCCTCGGGTGTGATCGCGGGAGAGGCACTGATGTCCGTCGGCCTCGCCTGTGCTACGGCACTGGGATTCCAGTCACTCGATCTGGGTTTGTCGTCGGGGCTGGTAACGGCGCTTTCATTCCTTGCCGCCGTAGCGGTGGTGCTATGTTTCGTCAGGGCTACTCGCCCGCAAAATATTTGAATACGTGAATGATCAATAGCGCAGAGATATCCCGCTACTCTCCCGCCGAAGAAAGCCTTAACGTCACATCCCACGCCATCGGTTTGGTGCTGAGCATTGGCGCTCTGGTGGCGCTGCTCAGGCACGCCATCCCAATGGACGATGCTAGGCTTGCTATTAGCTTCTGTGTCTTCGGCTTAAGCCTGATATTTCTTTATGCTACTTCCACGGCGTATCACAGCAGTAAAAATCAGGCACTGCGTGGCAGGCTTCGAATTCTGGATCATGTCAGTATCTATATTTTGGTCGCAGGGACTTACACTCCCTTCACCTTGATTACCTTGCATGGCCCGACTGGCTGGATAATATTCGGCGCATCCTGGAGCATGGCCCTTAGCGGGATTATTCTGAAGTTTTTCTTTACCGGGAAATACAGACTGTTATCGACACTGATGTACGTGTTCATGGGGTGGGTGATTGTTTTTGCCATCGGCCCCCTGATCGACAAACTCCCCCAGGCAGGATTGACCTGGTTAGTCGCCGGCGGTCTCGCCTATACCCTGGGTGCTGCGCTCTACAGCATCAAGAAGATTCGATTCAACCATGCGATCTTCCATGTATTCGTGCTGTTGGGTAGTAGCTGCCATTTTATGGCGGTGTATTTTTATGTTGTTTGACTGGTTTAAAGCTGGAGTACTGACATCTGCTTGCTGTCAGTGCGTAAAAAAATCCCAAATCAGTTCGCTGGCGGATATCTCCTGAGATTTCTCTCTGTCCCTGCGTGTTGACGTACTCCCAGGCCAGACGTGACCGCCGCCTTCCATTAAATACCATTCGGTTTCGGCCTCACAGTTTCTCCAGTAGTAGCGCACCACCGCACTATTTATACGTTGTGCAAGGGACTCGGTGTCGCACTCGTTATGGACTGCCCAGCTGCGCATAACTTCTGCCATGGGTGGATCGAACCAGGGTTCGCCAAAACCTTCGATAGGCACGACGCGATCTGCATCCCCCTGAAACGAGATCAGAGGACGAGGCCTGGCATCACTGCACTCCTCGACGTTATAGTAGCGATAAGTTACCGGCGCGAATGATTTGAATGGTGTGTTTTGCAGACAAGCGAGCGCAGAGACCATATCGCCGCCGGCCGACATGCCGGTGGCGAAAATGTCCTGGGTGCAGAACTCATTTTTCGTAAACTCGACCAACTCGAGAATAAAATCGATATCGTAATCCCGCTCGCGCAGGTTCGCTTCCCAGGCACCGTCCCAATAACTGGACAGCCTATGATTTCGATCCGGATAAATTTTATTGGCATCCGGATACACCAGGATGATGCCTTTCCGATCCGACAGCGGTGCAAATTCAGTGTTTCTGAATTCTCTCTCGGCGGTACTACCGGCGCCATGGAAATCGAAGATCACATCGGCGCAGGAATCTTGCTCGAATCCTGCTGGCAACCTCAGCAAGTAATAGCGCTCAATTCCAGTACTGGTTATCAAGCTGCGTGATTCGTATGGGCGGCCGGGTCTATCTGCATCGTTGCGGGCGCCTTCTATTTGGGATGGTGATGGTGGCGCGGGCGCTTGGGAACCGGTAGCGGTACAAGTGACCAGTGTGAAACTACACAACAATAAAGCAACCAATGTATGGAGATTGGGTTCTCGTTTCAAGGGGCCTCTGGAATTCATGGGTTGGTTTCGTGGTTTTTGATTGCTGAATCTTACAATAATCGCTGACTAAACCCAATCATCGGCGGCTCAAACTCTCCAGCTCGCCAAGATTTCCTCGATACGCAAGTCTGCTTCGATGCCACCAAGACAGCTACCGTGTATTCGGTCGTTTCATCGCTTATCGTCGCGGTCTGGTTTGCAATCATCCATAGCCAGACCTACACTCGGTGCTTAGTCTCCAGACGTCACCATAGGTTTAAACCCCATGAAAACCGTACAGTTTATCGCCACGACATTTGCGGCCCTGAGTATCTCAGCCTGTGCCGTATCTGAAGCCACTCAGGCCCTGATGGATGAATATCAACGCACGATCCCCAGTTGTGCCGGCGACCGGGACTGCCAACCTAAATGGGCCGCCGCACGCGCATGGGTGGTGCAGAATTCCGATTTTGCGATTCGCAGCGAGAGTGACACGCGTATCATGGCCACCAGCAATATCATCTCCCAAAGTGGCATGGGAGTTACGGTAGACAGAGTTGCGGCCGACGCCGGTGGCTACCAGATAGCGGTGACTGTAGAATGCTTCTCCGCCTATGGATGCCCCAATTTATGGCAGGCGATGGTGGGATTTAATCAGGTCGTCAACGCCGCACAGCACTAGCTTCTATTCTCGTTCCTCTTTCCTCGTTGCAGGGTCTGGTTTTAGTTCCTTGGCTGAACCGTTCCCGGCATCACTTCGAAGCCCGGACTGAAATCCACCAGTACCGAGGCCAGTTGCAACAACACCCCCTGGTTACCCTCCACGCTGCCAATGCCGACCTGTAACTGGCTCGCTAACGTGGCCTGGCCCATGATGACCGTCTCCAGATCGGATCGATTCATCGTGATTGTTGCATCGGCATTTTCTGCCGCATATCCTTCGATACTTGTTAACGTACCACCACTCATTTCGATCACGAAACCCTGCCCGGTGTCGGCTGTAATGAAATTGATAATGAAGTTAAATGCATCAGCTTTGCCACTATCGACTCGGATTGCCACCGCATCCCACCACTGCGCCGTGGTCATGGCGCGGGCGAAGCTGGGACTTGTACCACGGGGAGCACCGATGACCGGTGCCCCATTTCGCAATTCCTGGGCGGAGGAAAGAAACACATTACGCATGCTGGCACTTTCGTACTGGTAGCCCAATTGTTCGAATACGGCGGCCAACAAATCTTTGCCAGCGGAGTTATTCGGCTCGGCATAAACCAGTTTGTTGAGGATCTCCATGGCAAGACGATACTGCCCCCCATCATGCAATGCCTGTGCGCGGTCGAGAATGGCATCGGCACCACCCATCATCTCCACATACAGAGGCGCCGAATCGGCTGGGGATAACGGAGCCAGCGTGGCCGGGTTTCCATCCCAGTAACCAAGATAACGATTAATCACTGCGCGGGAGTTATGAAATTCAGAGCCGTGATACTGGCGCACGTTCCATTGCTGTTGCAGGCTTAGTGGAACTTCATATTCGTTGTGAATCTCGTTGATAGTGACACCCTGATTTGCCAGATTCAGCACTTGATTGTTCAGATTGGCATAAGCATCCCGTTGCGCGCGCATGATTTCCTGAATACGCTCGTTACCCCAGCGTGGCCAGTTGTGGGAAGAAACCATCACTTCCGCCTGTACGCCATAACGGTATAGCGCCTCGTTGATCTGCTTTGACCATACCAGGGCATCTCTAATTAGTGCGCCTCGAAGCGTATAGATGTTGTGGATAGTCGCGGTGATATTTTCCGCAGCCCAGAAAACTTTCTGCTGCGGAAACCAGGCATTCATCTCCGCCGGCGCCTCCGTACCGGGCGTATTCTGGAAGATGATGCGAACCCCATCGATAATGTGTTCTTCGAAGTCGTCTTCTATAACCAGGGTCGGCGCGATCAGCCCGGTGGTGCCGACGGCAAGCCCTTTACCGATAGCAGAGTCCACCTGGCCAAAGGGGCTGGAGGGAATCACGCGACCATACTGAAGTCCCGCCCGACGTGACATCGCATTGCCGGCGTAAACATTTTCCGAAATTGCCTCTTCCATGAAACCCGTGGGCGCAATGACCTGAACGGTGCCGGCCTGCACTTCTGCTTCGGTGATAACGCCACGCACACCGCCGAAATGATCGACATGGGAATGGGAATACACCACCGCTCTTACCGGCAGTTCACCCAGTTGCTCATTTGCCAGTGCCAGTGCCGCAGCAGAGGTTTGACTGGTAAGCAATACATCGAACAGAATCCACCCGGTTTCGCCTTTCACCAGCGTCATGTTCGCCAGATCGAATCCGCGCACCTGGTAAATAAAGCCCGGCACCACCTCATAGAGACCGAAATTCATATTCAAGGTAGCCTGGCGCTGCAGCGAGGGGTGGATGCTGTCGTAATTAGCCCCATCCAGGAGAAAATCGTAGCGCGTCATATCCCATACGATATTGCCATTAGCTGCTACTATTTGACGGGACTGGGGCTCCGCGATGAAGCCGCGACGCGATTCCTCGAAATCCCTCTCATCTTCAAACGGCAGGTTTTGTCGCAATTCTGCCTGCAGCGCCGAGGTAAAGTTGCTGGCTCTGATGCCCTTGGGATTAAAATGCTCCTGGGCCGTCACCTCGAGCATTGACAAACCGGTTAAGGTGAAAATGAAATAAAAAATTGATCTGCCTGAAATTCTGCCAAAGGTGTTGATTTTCATGGATATCTCGCTGTAGTAGTCTCCAGGCAATTAGTACCTGGTAGTATTCAAATTTCAAAAGATGCATCCATTTTCAGCTGCTTATGCATCTAAGCATTAGCCATTGTAACAATAGCCGTAATTGCTCCGTCTCATTATATGACTGGTTGCCGGAAAATTGATAACTGAGGATTGAAGCGTGATAAGACTTAAGAATTTGAGCAAGATTTACCGTACCGCCTACATGGAAACGACGGCGCTGGATCGGCTAAACATCCATATCGGCAAGGGCGAATTTGTTGCCGTGATGGGACCATCGGGTTGTGGCAAGTCTACCCTGCTCAATATTGTCGGCATGATCGACTCCCCAAGCAGCGGTGAGTATTGGTTTAACGATGAAGAAGTGGGCAGCCGTTCCGAGAACGAGCTGGTGGATGTGCGCAAGCGCAACATCGGCTTCATCTTCCAGAACTTCAATCTCATCGACGACCTCAGCGTCCATGAGAATGTCGATCTGCCTTTGCTTTACCTGGGCGTCGGCAGAAAAGAGCGCCGTGCGAAAGTCGACGAAGCACTGGAACTGGTGGGACTGGAGAGCCGTGCAAAACACAAGCCTCAGGAACTATCCGGTGGTCAACAACAACGGGTCGCGGTGGCACGATCCGTTGTCGGCGATCCCAAACTAATCCTCGCCGATGAGCCCACGGGTAATCTGGACACCAAGAACGGTGAAGACATCATGAACATGCTGAGGATGTTACAACAAAGGGGCGCAACGATTCTTATGGTGACCCATTCCCCGCAACACGGCGAGCGAGCTGACCGCATTATTAGCATGTTGGATGGTCAGGTAGTAGCAGGTGCCCAGTCCAAACTCTCAGTAGTAGCGGACAACTCGGCTTTCGAACACGTAGAAGGATGAGGGGAGTGCCCATGTTGGCCATGTTAGTGCATTTTAACAGGATGGCAGTCAAAGCCCTGCTTCGCTTCAAACTGCATACGCTAATCAGTTTTATCAGCCTTGGTTTTGGCTTTATCTGTTTTATTAGCGCTGCCCTGATTTCCAACTATAGCGACAACTTCGACCAGCATTTCCCGAATGCTGACAGAATATATAACCTGGTCATTCGCAACACAGGAGATACCGGCATTCCCGATTTCTTCCCTATTGTTAATCAGCCCGCAGCGCGTTATTTGCGAGCTTACTTTCCTGATGTGCCGAACATCGTCCGCGGCAGTAGCGGTGGCTTATTGCAAGATGTCACCATCGATGGTGAAGCGCATACTATCGCCACCCGCTATGTGGAAGATCGTTTCTTCGACATCTTCCCATTGGATACCTTGTCGGGCATAGAAGCTGGAGAAGCACTTCCTCCAAATTCAGTCATGATTACAGAAGAAGCGGCCCGAAGAATTTTTGGCCGCACCGATGTTGTCGGCGAGCGTATGTTGATAGCAAATCAAGCCGACGTCGTTATCGCCGCCGTTGCCAAAACTTCGGAATTCCCTTCGCACCTGAATTCAGCTATTCCTCTGTTTAATTCTGAATTATTCGTCCCCATGGATATTCAGGAGCAGGCGTGGCGCCAACGCAGAATTGATGCGGGACTCAATCCCGCCGTGGACAATTGGGGCAACCAATCGGACTATGTCTATATCGAAATACCCGAGGACATGGATTTCGACCTGGAATCCTTCCATCGGCAACTCGATGACTTCGTCAAATCGAATATCCCTGAGGAAAGAGCCGAGTTTATGACCTACGAACTGATTCCAGTGAACGAGCTGATGATGGCAACCCTCTCATTTGTCACCGGCGGTGTCAGTATCGTCAAAGTGCTCATTGTCGCCGGTACCCTGGTGCTCATGATCGGTTGTCTGAACTACTCTAACCTGGTCATTGCCCAGCTCTCTTTGAGGAGCCAGGAAATTGGCGTGCAGAAGATTCTTGGCTCGAAACGTGGCCTGTTGATTTTGCAGTACTGCTATGAAAGCTTCCTGTTCGTGAGCTTTACTTTGCTTATCGTGCTCGCAGTCATGTTCCTTGCGCTCTCGACCCTGCAATCCGCCAGCATGATTGGCGTGGATCCTGTCATGTTGCTGGATCCATCCCTGTGGGTTTCGATTGCCGTAGTCGTGGTTGTCATTGTTGCAATCGCCGGTGGGTACCCTGCGCTACGTACGGTCACCGTACCGCTGATTTCCATGCTGCGTCCCAAGGGTTCCAGCGGCTACTCGGGTAGATTGCGCGCCACGATGGTGGCAGTACAGTTTTTCATCTCTGGCACCCTGATGATTCTGGCCATGGTGATGTTCGCGCAAAACGTGGCGATGAGTCAGCAACTCGATGGCGATGTAGCGGATCCGAAAATTATTGTGACTACTCCTGTCAGTACATTTTCTGTAGACCCCGATTTGTTGGCCACCCAATTGAAACAATACCCGGGCATTCTTTCCGTCACCCAAGTAGCCATTCGACCCTGGGACATCAGCATGTCATCCGTTAGCCTGTCTCAATCGTCCGACTTGAACGCGGTAACAATCGAGGCGGCCATTTTTAATGTCGGCTATGAATTTACGGAGACTATGGACGTGCCTTTTATTGCTGGCCGAAATTTTTCCCGAGAACGCACGAATGACCGTTTTCCTAACTTCTCCGATCTGTCACCAAGCAGCGGTCCATTCTCAGTGTTGATTGACGATGATCTGGCACAGGCATTTGGATATGAAAATGCTGGGGCGGCGATCGGAGCAACTCTTTATAGGCACATGGGCGCACCAACAATCGAGAACGAGATGGCGATCGAGATAGTAGTCATCGGTGCCATCGGCGCCCAAAAATATCAGTTCGTTGATTTTGGCAGCTTCGGCGTGCAAGGAAATATTGTCTACCTAATGCCCGACAATGCCAATAACATGATCATCAAGATATCCAAGAATAATATTAACGATTCGCTGCAACATATTGACGATACCTGGAATCAGCTAATGCCGGAGATGACACTAAAGCGTGATTTTGTAGACAATCTGTTCTATCAAGCCTACAAGCTGTTCCTGGGAATCAGTGCGGCCATCGGCACACTATCGGTATTCGGATTTTTAATTGCCAGCATTGGGCTATTCGGTAATGCCACATTCATCACCAATATCCGACACCAGGAAGTTGGCATCAGAAAAGTCATGGGCGCAAGCAGTGGCAGGCTGTTACGCATGTTGCTACTGGATTTCGCCAAACCAATTTTCATTGCCAATGTATTTGCCTGGCCGGTGGGTTACTTGATTGCTAATACCTACGTCAGCATGTTTGCCACGCGCACAGAGTTTGGCGCCCTGCCATTTATTATGAGCTTGCTGTTGTCAGTACTGATTGCCGTGCTGGCAGTGCTCTCCCAGTCATGGAAGAGCGCACGAATGCGACCGGCAATGGCGCTGCGGTACGAGTAGAGAAACAGGGGCAATGCGCGCTATAAGGATTGTTGCTCTGACGCCTGATTGATGTGACTTTTAAGCATGAGGCGCTGAGAAATGCGGTGTCGGGGTGATTCCCCGACACCGCATTGAGTATTACAGGTGCGACCTCTCCAGCTCAGTATCGGCATTGCGCCAAAACGACTGGAACTGGCGCTCCACGATTATGGCTTGCTGAGTCTTGCCTTGGGCTTGCAAGGACTGGTACAGGCCGAATGTGGTCCAGCCATTTTGTTGATTCCACTGCAGGTCCTTCATGTAAACCACTTCCGCATCGGCGGCACGTCCGGCTTCCAGCAAGACTGAACCCAGGTAGAGGCGGATGGACTGGGACCAGTCCGGTGGCTCGGTGTAGTTCAGATTGTCCTGTAATTCGACAGCCAAGTTGTAATGAGCGATGGCGGCATCCAGATTGCCCCTGGCTTCCTCGATTTCACCATTAAGGGCGTGGGCGGCCAGATTCAGCACGTGTGAGGCCGGGGTTGGGCCGACGCCGTTGTCATTGACACCATTGGCCGCCATCTGCGCACGAATATTTGCCAGCTCTGTTTCAGCAGCCCCCATATGTCCTTTTGCTACATGGGCGCTGCCCATCACGTAACTCCACATGCCCTTCAGGTAAGGGGTGCTGGATTGGCTGTTGGCAGCATTATCGCCGTGAATCTTGTCCCAATTGCCAAAGATCTTGTCAACGATCCAGGCGTGGGCCAAGGTTTTCTGACCCCGATTACCGCCAGCGACCACATTGGCGGCATTGCGATTGGCGGCCTCCGCAGAAGCCCCGTAGTTTCCCTGCAGATAGTTAGCATAGCGCACGAAGTCCAGGGCATGGGGCGCGTGGATTTTATGGGACAGGGGGTAGGTTCCAATCAAGGGGAAGTTAGTGTCACCCCAGATTTCGGCAAACTGCAGGTCGACTATCTGTGATCGCTCGTTGATGTCGATGGCCTTCTCGTATTCGCCCACCCGCAGGTAGATGTGACCAGGCATATGTACCATATGACCGGAAATAGGCAAGGTACCCTCCAATCTCTGCGCCGCCGGCATCGCCAGTTCCGGCTGTGCGGAGGCTTCCATTAGATGGATATAAAGATGGTTAGCGCCGGGATGATCATGTTCCGAACGCATGGCCGCTTCCAGGGCGGCCTGGGCCTCGGCGGTCCCGCCCTTGGCCGCACCATCTAGCCCCCAGTAGTCCCACTGCGTGGTGTTCATGTAGGATTCTGCAAACATGGCGCCGATATCTGCATCATCCGGAAACTTGGCGTGCAAATTACGCATGGCATCGAGGAAGGCAAAGTCTCGTTCTCTGTTATCAGGAATCGCATCCTTGTTGTATAGCACAAACAAGCCATTGATCATTTCCCGCTCCACCTGGCTGCCGTTGTTAATCAGCTCCAATGCCTTGCGGATCGCCGCGAGTCCAGCGCCCTGTGGGTCATCCGGCAAGCCTTGATAACGGCTATTCGGATTGGGACCCGCGGCGTGGGCGAGACCAAAATAGGGCATTGGATTGTCTGGCTCCAGTCGCGATGCTTCCTGATAGGAGGCAATAGACTCCGGGAAATAGAAGCCCCAGGCCATGCGCAGACCCTGATCGTAAAATTGTTGAGCAGCTTCGGAATCGAGGGAAGTAGCACGGCTGTAAGTGCCTCCTCCCGGTACTATAATGGCCAGAGCTCCATCAGAATCCTGGGCATATGAAGCCAGTTGAGACACGAGCAATGCAGTCGCTACGGCGGTCAATGCGATAAATTTGCGCATGGAATCCTCCTTTTAATGTTTAGAAGTAATTGCTGGCTTTCCGATGCTTCGGGATATGAAAGCCGCCACGCAGGATACCCTATGTATACGAAATAGCAATACTTGGGAGTGGCCGTAGATTGGTTTTCCTGAGCTGAATAAGAGGGTCAAATTGAGGCAGGCAGGGGTTGCACACAAGTTGCACAAGTCTCCCCGAATCGACGATTGATTTTGCCGAGGAACTGCGCGAGACTGCACCCATAGATATTGTATCCTACTGAATTTAATAGAAATGTATGACAAAAAATATAGTAATTGACGTTTTCACCGACTACGTCTGACCCTGGTGTTATCTCAGTACCGTGAGTATTGAAAAACTTAAAGCCAATTACCCGGTGGATATTCGCTGGATTCACTTTCCCCTGCATCCGGAGACGCCGGTGGAGGGCAAGTCCCTGGCCGAGCTCTTTGCCGGACGAGATATCACGCCTATCAAGCAGCGGCTACAGGGCTTGATGAAAGCAGCTGGATTGCCCTACGGAGATCGCACCCATACCTACAATAGCCGTCTCGCCCAGGAATTGGGCAAGTGGGCTGATACCCAGAAAGGTGGTGCCGTGATTCACGACAAGCTGTATATGGCTTACTTTGTCGACAACGTGAACATCGCCGATATTGACGAGTTAGTGAAGATCGCCGAGTCGGCTGGTCTCGATGCAGCAATCGCAAGAGACGTCGTCGAGAACCGCAATTTCAAGGACCAGGTAGACGCGGACTGGCAGCGTTCGCGAGAGATAGGCGTTACCGGTGTGCCGACTTTTTACGCTAACGATCTGATAGTGGTTGGGTGTCAGCCCTATGAAACACTGGAAAAATTTGTAAGGCATTTGCTGGAATTGAACACGAACGAAGGGGCTGAATAAGACCTTTCTCTGGTAGACAAAACAATATTTCGTACCAACGAGTTTTAATTTAAAATTCGCTGATCACATCTGTTGTCTGGAAAATGAGGAACTACACATGAAGAGAACCGCGCTGATAACTTGTGTCGATCGTTATATGGGCATGGCGATTCAGAAGAAATTTAAAAGCCTTGGTATAACAGTTATTACTGGTGATTCTCCTATGACCACCGAAGCCGAAGTAGTCGATCTAATTGCCAAGACCGATCATATAGATATCCTGATTGCCAATCTGGCGGAGCCACCAATGACTGGTCCGGTGCAGAATATCGACAATGAGGACTGGAACAAACTGTTCGATGCGCTGGTGCATCCTCTGATGTACCTCGTACGTGCGGTGGCGCCACAGATGCTGGAGAGAAAATCCGGCAAGATCATCGCGGTTACCAGTGCCGCACCTCTAAGAGGCATCGCCAACAACGCCGCTTACTGCGCCGCGCGTGGAGCACAAAACGGATTCATCAAGGCTGTTGGACTAGAAATGGCGCGCAGCAACGTTCATGTCAATGCCATCGCCCAGAACTATATCAACAACAATACCTATTACCCCGACAACATTCTCGACAATGAAAAATTTCTGGATCACGTAAAACGAAATGTGCCAACAAACAAAATTGGCGCCGCCGATGAGACGGCAGAGTTGGCCGCCTACCTTGCCAGTGAGAAGTGCAAGCATATGGTAGGGCAGATTATTCCCCTGGCTGGCGGTTGGGTAAGCTAGGCAGAGAGTCTTCCGCACCGGCCACGATTCCATTATCGTGCAACTGTCCAATCTCGGTGCTACTCAGTCCCAGTGACTCCGCCAGGATTTCATCGGTGTGTTGTCCAAGCAGCGGCGCCGGCCTAACGGACTCACGTTCGACTCCAGTGAAATCAAGCGGATTCGAGGGCATTAGATAACTACCGATGCCCGGCTGCTCAACTTTATCAAACAGAGGGTTATCTTCAGAGCAGTCGATATCGTTTTCCACTAACTGTTGAATACTCTGATAGGGTCCCCAACAGACACCCGCCCCATCCAGCGCTTCTTTTACCTGGGAAAAATCATGTTGCAAGAACCAGGGTTTGAACAGCTCCCTGAGTTGCTCCCGGGCTTCGAAACGATCGCCTTCTTTCTTGAAATTCAGGTTCAGGCTGCTGGCCAATTGATCGATTTGTTCTTTGCTCCGGGTAAGCTCGATGATGGCTTGCCACTGATTCGGGCTTACACCCACTATCATAACGCGCTCGCCATCACGACAGATGAAGTCATGGCCAAAGGTTCCAAAGATATGATTTCCTACAGCTTGTCGTCCCTCACCATTCACTTCGGCTTCGGCCAGATAACCCAGATGGCCCATCGTCGCTAAGGCCACGTCTGCTAGCGTCAATTTGACAAACTGCCCCTCTCCGCTAAGACGGCGATGGCGTTCGGCTGTCAGCAAGCCCAGGGCGATATGTTGGCCGGCTATTACGTCCCAGGCGGGGAAAGGGTTGTTAATCGGCTCATCGCCCGCACCGCTAAGCAGAGGCAGGCCAACTTTACAATTGACGGTATAATCCAATGCGCTACCGCCATGACGATCACCGGCAAGATTCAGATAGATCAAATCTCTGCGGCGAGCCCTCAATTTTTCGTCTGCCAGCCAACCCCGCGCTGGGAAATTGCTGACGAACAGGCCTGCGGTTTCACCTGGTGCGGTAATTAGTTGGGAGAGTATTTCCTGCCCTTCTGGTTTTTTGAAATCGACAGCGATGGAACGCTTGCCCTTATTGAGGCTATGCCAGTAAAGACTCCTGCCGGTTTCGGTGATGGGCCAACGTCGGTAGTCGATGCCACCGCCAATCTGATCGAAGCGAATCACATCTGCGCCCAGTTGCGCCAATGTCATGCCACCGGACGGTGCAGCAATGAATGCACTTCCTTCGACTACACGCAATCCACTTAACAGCTTTTGCAAAGACCACCCACCATTTTTTTACTCGACCAACAGGTAGCCGTTACTTATAACAATCCGGTCCTGTTCCAATGACTTGCAGCGAAAGGCCACCTCATTGCCATTGCGCCAGATCTCTGTACGAATGGTTTCGCCAGGATAAACCGGGGCTGAAAAACGCAAGCGCATGCGTTTGAATTTCGATGGCTGATAGTCGCAACAGGTTTTCATCAAGGCATGGGTCATCACCCCAAGCGTACATAGTCCATGCAGAATCGGGGCCTTGAACCCGGCATTGCGCGCGATGCTGGGCGAGGCGTGTAAGGGATTAAAGTCGCCTGACAATCTATACAGCAACGCCTGTTGCGGCAGTGTGGGCAGATCACAAACATCATCTGCTTCGGTGTTAGGCACCACATCTGTCTTCGGTGTCGCCTTGCGCTCACCGCCGAAACCACCATCGCCTCTGGCCAGGATTGTCGTGACCAGCGTACAGAGATCTTCACCAGTCTCCACGTCGCGCACGACTCGATCGGTGACGATCAGTGCGCCAATACGCTTGCCCTTGTCAGCAATTTCGGATACTCGAGTGGTTGCTTCGACCGTGCCGGAAGTTGGAAGTGGCTGGTGCATGATAATTTCCTGACCGGCATGTAAGACCTTAACCCAGTCGAGGCCTGTGTCTTCCTCCTTCGCCCAGAAACCGGGGTGAGCCATCATCACCGATTGACTGGGCAAGACTTTCAAATCATCTTCGTAGACGAAACGCAGGCATTCTTCATCTAGGGGATCTATCCCCATGCCTACACCGAGCGCGTATAACATGCAGTCTTTTTCGGTGTAGGTGCGACGGATGGTTTTGAATTTTCGGTTTAGTAATTTTTCAGGATCGAAGGGCATAGGGTATCCCTGGTTTCTCTTACTGTTTGCTTTGTGTTCTTTTCTCGGATCAGGAAGCTGACTCTCCTTCCAAAACACGCCGTTAATACATCCCTGTAGGCTCAGCAGCAGCTCCCTGCTGCTGATGGTTTTTCCAGGAGAGTCAGCTTCCTGCTCCTTAATTTTGTGTAGGCTGGAAATTTGGCTAACTGTTATATTGAATCCCAGGTGAATACGTCTCCGGATCTTTCCAGGGGGAAGAAGTCCGACTTGAATGCGGGGATTACCCGATCCAGTACTGTGTTTGGTGTCCAACCTTCGGCGGTGTGGGCGAAGCGTATGGGTCGTGATTGATTGAATAAAAAGATTTCATTGTTGCGTACGCCGAAGATTTGTCCACTTACGTCTTTGGCAGCATCACTCATGAGGGCGATGGCGAGGGGAGCGATCTTCTCCGGGGTCATCTGTTGGATCTTGGCGACCCGGGCTTTCTCTTCGTCGGTGGTGGTGGGGATGGTGCCGATCAGACGACTCCAGGCGAAGGGTGCGATGCAATTGGAGCGAACCCGGAACCGGCCCATGTCCAGTGCCATGGACTTGGACAGGCCAACGATACCGAGTTTTGCGGCAGCGTAATTGGCCTGACCGAAGTTGCCGATCAGGCCGGAAGTAGACGTCATGTTAACGAAGCAGCCACTGGTCTGGGCGCGAAAATGGGTGGCGGCGGCACGACTCACATTGAAGGTGCCTTTGAGGTGCACGTTGATGACTGCATCGAAATCTTCTTCTGTCATCTTGTGGAAGATGGCGTCGCGTAGATTGCCGGCGTTGTTGACGACGGCATCGATGCGGCCGAAATAGTCAACGGCGGTCGCAACGATTTCATGTGCGGCATCGAAGTCAGTAACACTGGCGCAGGAACTTATGGCTTCGCCGCCGGCTGTCTTGATCTCGGCAACGACTTCGTCGGCGGGGCCGCTGTCCTTGCCAGAACCATCTTCGGCACCACCCAGATCATTGACTACCACCTTGGCACCATGGGCTGCCGCCATCATGGCGATGCCGCGACCGATGCCACGACCGGCGCCGGTGACTACGATTACCTTGTCTTGCAATAATTGGTCGGAACTCATTATCTGGATTCTTCCTTCTTCATCTGTTTCGTCGGCAGTGTAGCAGTAAATACTACAACAACCTCTCAGTGTTCATCTGCTGCACTCGGGGGTCGGAGCTGTAAATACTCCGACACCTGCTCATGTAGACCTGTGCACATACATGAATTTCTACGCCCTTTCGATCAGTTCTCGTGCTATGACTTTTATCGCGAGGACTTCCTCTGCCCCCTCGAAGATGGAGAGTACTCTGGCATCGACAAACAGGCGACTGACGGTAGTCTCCTCCGCATAGCCCATGCCACCGTGAATCTGCATGGCTTCACGGCTTAGCCATTCGGCGGCACGACAGGCAAAGAGTTTTACTAAACTCGCCTCCATCTGACCGGCACCCGCGTCCATTAATTCGGCCACGGCATAACTAAATTGCCGAGCCGCAGTCAGGGTGGCCAACATTCGGGTCAGTTTTGCCTGGGTAAACTGATAATCGCTCACTGCCTTGCCAAAAACCTGGCGTTGCTTGGCATAGCTCAAGGCGCTTTCGAATGCTGCCTGCATCACGCCGGTGGCGCGGGCTGCGGTTTGAATACGACCACCGGCAAAGCCGGCCATGGTGTAATAGAAGCCCTTGCCCTCACCCTGCTCCTCGCCGACGAGATTTTCCGCAGGCAGGAAGTAGTCTTCGAAGAACAAGTCATAAGAGTGCATGCCACGATAACCCAGTGTAGCGATAGCTTTGCCGCTTAGTGATCCACCGCCCTGCTCCTGCTGGTGTTTGAAACTATGCCCGGAATAGGCTGGCTTCTCCAGTATGAAAAGACTTAAGCCCTTATGGCCCAATGATCGATCCGGATTGGTGCGGGCAAGCACCACGATCAATTCTGAGCGACCGGCGAAGGTACACCAGGTCTTGCTGCCGTTGAGTAGCCAACCCCCGGCAGTGGGGGTTGCCTTCAAGGAAACCGCGGCGACGTCAGAACCAGTGTTGGGCTCGGTAATGGAAATGGCGCAAAGCAGTTCACCGGCCGCAAGTTTGGGTAGCCATTTTTGCTGTTGTGCTTCGGTGCCTCCACTTAACAGGGATCGAGCCGCGATCTCGGGGCGGGTAATCAGACTTCCTGCGGCGCCCAGTGAGCCTCTGGAGAGTTCTTCGGTAACCACAATCATGCCGAGACTGTCCGCTCGGTCGTCTGGTTGCAAGCCACCGAAGCGTTCGGGAATGCAGGTGCCGAAACAACCAAGCGCCGCCGCAGGCCGCAGGATGTTGTCAGGAATGTCCTGATCTTCTCGATGGATGTCTTCTGCCAGGGGCATCACTACATCGTTAGCAAAGCGGAAAAAAGTTTCTCGCATCAGTTCCTTCTCTTCATCCAGATTGGAGGGAAGGCGCTGCAGATTCTTTTCGGTAATTTCTTGACCAATGCTGGCGAGAGATTCGGAAGCTAGATAAGTGTCCAGCAGTAGCTTAACTATCGGCCTGGCATAAAAATCGAGCAGGTGATTTCTATCCCTGCCAATATCGACTGACCGAGAGATTAATCTCTGTAGCACAGTTTGTATTATTTCGGCACTGAAGCTTAAAGAAATTTGACTCGTAATCTCACTCTGCCCAAGCTGGAGAGCGTAACTATTAAACGCCCTGGCCGCGGAAATTTCCGCCACACAGAAAGCCAGCTCAAAGCTGACTAGCTGCCGGTCATCCAATAGGCCAGCATCGAGTTTACCCTCGCGCTGGCACTGGGATTTGATTAGGGCGAAGGCCTCGTCGACGAGCTCCCTCAGAGAACCCAGTTCGGTGTCAGCCTCGGTGAGTAATTTCAGTAGATTATCCACTGAGACCATGCCCTCAGGTTCGCCCGCAACTAACTCCAGCATCGCAACTCACTGACCATAATGACCGATGATTGAAATACTGCAGATGTTCTGGTGCGGGAATCCACCCAGATTATGATTGAGACCAAGCTGTGGGTCCGATAACTGGCGGGCGCCGGCCCGTTCCTGGAACTGGAGATAATTTTCGTAAATCATGCGCAAACCGGATGCGCCGATGGGGTGACCAAAACATTTCAGGCCACCATCGATCTGACAGGGATTGCTGCCGTCGGCGTCGAAGGTGCCGTCGAGCACCGCAGTCACGGCCTTGCCCTCTTCCGCCAATTGCAGGTCTTCCATGGTCACCAACTCGGTAATAGAGAAACAGTCATGGACTTCTGACATGGTGATCTCGGCCTTGGGATTTTTCACCCCGGCCTCATCGTAGGCGCGCTGTGCCGCGATGCGCGTGGTCTTGAGGTAGGAGCCGTCCCAACTCTCATGGCTGGATTCGGTGCCGTTGGATACCGCAAGTTGCAGTGCCTTGACAGAAATCAAGTTGTCTTTGCCCATGCTCCTGGCGATCTCAGGTGTGGTAACGATGGCACAGGCGGAACCATCACTCACTCCACAGCAATCGAACAGACCGATGGGCTCGGCTATATAGGGTGCATTTAGCACCTGTTCTTCCGTGATTTCACGACGGAGGTGGGCCTTGGGGTTCTTGGCACCATTGGCATGACTCTTGACCGAGACGTGAGCCATGGCGCGCTTGAGGTCGGTCTTGTTTAGTTTGTGCTTGGCACGATAGCCGGTCGCGAGCTGGGCAAAGGCGCCGGGAGCGGACAGGTTCGGCCAGTACATGTCATTCTCGACGCCACGAGTGCGTTGCGGCAGGCCACCATAGCCAGTGTCCTTGAGTTTTTCCACACCGAGGGCGAGGGCGATGTCACAGGCACCGGAGGCTACGGCATAGACGGCACCACGAAACGCTTCGGTGCCGGTGGCGCACATGTTTTCGACCTTGGTAACCGGGATGTAGTTAAGTCGCAGAGCGATTGCCAGGGGCATGGCGCTGGAGCCGACGTTAAAGGTGTCGATACCGGCACCAAACCAGGCTGCCTCTATCTGCTTGCTTTCTATGCCTGCATCAGCAATGCATTCCTCGAATGCCTCCACCATCAAGTCCGATGGGCTGGAATCCCAGCGCTCACCAAACTTGCTGCAACCCATTCCAAGGATGACTACTTTGTCTTTTATTCCACTGGCCATTATGTATTACCTTTCTTAATCTATCGCCGTGATTATACAGCCGTCTGATTGGTACGGCACTAAGGCTAGGGACTTCAGTGACGGCGCGCTGGGCTCCCGTACCCTCCTGCCTCCGCGGCTTGCAACCCTCCAGGGATATTCCTCCAGATAGATCTTCTAAGCCGCGTAGAAACATGCATCTAGCCAGGAAAGAGAAACCAGCGAGAGTGTTCTCCTCACCCGGTCGGGAGCCCAAAGTACGGTCTCCCTCGGTCAATCGGTGCTGCGCCTTTACTGCTGCGGCAGAAGGATACGACATCCCAGCGCTTGGAAGATCACCGCAATTTTCACGTCAAAGTGCCTCTCAAACCTGACACAATTTTATTCTGGTACTGCTTTCCAAAAATATTTTCTGAAGCCGCGCTGGGTATCGAATTGCTTGATTCGGAAATGCATGGTCAGTTTTGTGCCTGCATCGATCTTGCCTTCTTCGACTTCGGTGAAATCCATCATCAACTTGCCGCCGCCATCGAATTTAACCATGCCGAAGTAGGCGGGTGGATTCCAGTCGAAAGTCAGGCGATCCGCAGTCCAGGTTGCGACCGTAGCAGCCTTGTCTGCGAAACGGTAATCATCCTGGCTTTCCAGGGCATGACATTCGGGGTTGACACAATACTTATCCCGGGGAATTTGTACCGTGCCGCACTGGCGGCACTTGCCGCCGATGAAACCGGTGAGCAAGTCCTTGCGGCGGTTATATCCCGACAGATAAGTCTGTTTGTCGGATTCGGCCCGCTTGCCGATATCTCGCTCCAACAGATTATTAAAACTCAGGAAACGATTGTAATTATGTTCCTCGCGGCGAGAAGCCAGTGCGCCTTTTACGCCCGCAGCGGGAGCGCATTTGGCTGCGGTGTCGGTTACGCGAAACAGTATGGCGTCGCAACCCTGACCGAAACCTATGAGAAGAATCAGATCTCCCGGGCTCGCCATTTCTATAGCTTTGGCCAACATCAGGATTGGTTGGGCGACGCCGGCCACGCCGACGCTGGCGACCTGATTGTCTACCACAGCATCGGCATCGATGCCCAATTTCTTCGCCAGCGCCCCGGGGGTACGCGGCTGATCAGTTGGAAGGATGAAGTGTCTTATATCACCACTTTTCAATGAGGTTCTCTCCAACAGCGTGTTCACCGCAGCCGGCACGAGCTTGAAAAAGCCCTCATCACGAATCCAGCGCTCTTCCCAATTGTAATCGAAACTGGAAGATTCACCCCGGTAGTGGTCTATGAAATCTACCGCAAGAGTCTCCGCACCCAGGTACTCCGCAATCACATTACTACAGCCGACGCTGACCGTGGCAGCGGCATCGCCCCACAGCATCTCTGAACGCGATCCGGCCTTGGTACGACGGTGTTCGGAGGCTACCAACAATGCGTTGTTACTCACATTGCCTTGCAGTAGAGAGATCAATGCCGAGGTCGACGCGCGCTGGGATGAACTGATATCCATAGTGCGAATGCGATTATCGAGGTTTAGTGCCTCACTCACCACCACGGAGTTTTGCCTGTCCACGAACGGTAAAGTGGTTGAAGCCAAATACAGAGAGTCGATTTTTTTGTCACTGAGTGCGGAGAGACAGTCTTGCGCCGCTTCCACGGCCATGGTGATGCTGTCTTCGTCCCAGTTACAGATGCTGCGCTCACCTTTCGCCAGGGAGTTTAATGACGGATCAAACCAGGCATTGGCATCGGCCATCGCCTGCTTGTTAAGGCGGGCACGGGGAATATAAGCGCCGTAAGCGGTAATGCCAATCACGTTCCAGGGACCCTGGTTCTCATATGGTTCTTCCTATAACCAGCTTCATGATCTCGGACGAACCGCCGTAGATACGACGCGCTCGTGAGTCAACAAACAAGCGCGATATAGGGTACTCGCGCATATAACCGTAACCCCCAAAGAGCTGCAGGCAGTCGTCCACCAGCTTGTTGCCAGTTTCGGTGGTCCAGAGTTTCGCCATAGCGCCCTCTTCCGGTGTCAACTTGCCGGTATTGATTTTATGAAGACATTGATCGAGGTAGGCCCAACCGATAGCAAGATTAGTTTTCATTTCTGCTAATGTAAACTGAGTATTCTGAAATTCCAAAATCTTCTTGCCGAAGGCTTTGCGCTCTTTCACGTATTCTGCAGTCAACTCGAAGGCTCGCTGTGCTTCGGCGAAAGCACGACAGGCGATAGTTATTCTCTCACGGGGGAGTTCATTCATTAAGGCAACGAACCCCTGACCTTCCTGCCCTAACAAATTGGAAACCGGTACGCGCACATCGGAGAAAAACATTTCTGAAGTGTCGGCGGCTTTTTGCCCGATCTTGTCCAGGTTGCGGCCCTTCTCGAATCCCTCCCGATCACTTTCGACGATGATGAGACTGATGCCCTTTGCACCTGAAGCAGGTTCGGTAGAACAAGCCAACAACACGAAATCACAATTCTGGCCGTTGGTGATAAAGGTCTTCTGCCCGTTAATAATATAGTCGTCGCCATCTCGCACGGCGGTGGTGCGCACAGCCTTGAGGTCGCTACCACAGCCCGGCTCGGTCATGCCAATGGCGGCAATAGCATGCCCGCTGACCATTTTTGGCAACCACCTTTGTTTCTGTTCCTCACTGCCACCGTGGAGCAAATAATAGGCAACGATGTCTGACGAGACTGAGAAGCCGACGCTGGCGCCACCGATGGCGTAGCCAACTTCTTCCGATAACACCATGTTGTAAAGGAAATCAGCCCCGGGACCACCGTATTTTTCTGGTACTCCGCAACAGTGAAAGCCATTTGCTCCGGCCCTCTCCCAGAATTCTCGCGGTATTAAGCCAGCGTTCTCCCAGGTATCGATATTGGGCTCTAGCTCTTGCTGGAAGAAGCGCCTGGCGTTGCTGCGAAACAGTTCATGATCACTGTCATATATCGCGCGATTGTGCATTTATTCCGGTTCCCTAATATCATGGCTATTGGGTGTTGCAGTGGATTGAAGATTCTAGTCGAATTGAAGCACAAATGCGACGCGGGACAGTAGATGCCGCAGGCGTTAGAATCGGGTCCGCAGGGGGGGTCTCTTAACTTTAGCCCCTGGCACCCAGAATCAAGACAGCTACCGTTGCCCGATGAATTGAGCCCATGCCAAAAACACCTAAACCACTAAAATTACGCTGTTTCATCGGCGTCAAATTTAGCTTGCAGGGCGAAATCAGGCCGTTGACGGAGGCTTTGAGCCAGATCGACGATGAGGCTGCACGAATACGCATAGTGCATGCTAAGAACCTGCATATTACGCTTAAGTTCCTGGGATCGGTATTGGCGAGTCAACTCGACGAGATCGAGGCTAGATTGAAGCAATTGGCATCGAGGCATGAGCCCTTGGCATTGCACTGCAGAGGGATTGGCTTGTTCAAGAATTCATTATGGCTTGGGATCAGCCCAAATGATCGCCTCAGTACTATAGCTGCCGATCTGAACCAGGCCTTCTCCACGCAAGTGCCCGGCAGCAATGACCGCACTACTAACACGAAACCCTACGTACCTCATGTGACCGTGGCCCGATTTAGTCGCGAGGCAAAACCCCAGCTACTGATTGTAAAGAGGCAATACGAGGATACACACTGGGGGGATTTTCAAGTGAAGCAATTTCATATGTACAGGTCGCAAACCGTGGAAGGTGGCGCCAGGTATTCTATTATTGACAGTTACAGTTTAGTCGATCCTGACTAAGACCCTTTGTATTTTTCATATAGACCAATGCCGCGATATATTCTTGGTGTTACTTTTTTAAGTCGCGACAAGCGCGTCTTCTCCAGTTTTCCAGAACGAATATGATCAGCATATTCCCGTTGCTTGAAAGGTGTAAGCACTTCGAATTGTTTGCGCATTTCCGCATCTTTCGCCAGGGCATTTTTGAACTCGGCCGAAAGAATCAATTGCTTCTTTACATAGTTATCGATTGTTGTTTTATCTGACATGGGCTATCAACCTCTGGGCGGCGTTAGCTGCTGGATTTAATAAGGAGAGAATTTAATACATGATCCTCCCATTTGCCATTAATCAATAAATATTCCCTGGCATAGCCTTCCTCTTCGAAGCCGAGGCCTTTCAGGAGTCCCGCAGAGCGCATATTATCTGGCATATGGTTCGCCATTATTCGATGCAGATTGAAATCGTTGAAAGCATAATCTATGGCGTGCATGACGATTCGTTTCATGTTGCCGCTGCCTTCGTAGCGCTTCGAAACCGAATAACCCATGTGACAGGCTTGAAAAATACCACGTACAATGTTGCTTAAGGAGCAAGCCCCGATGATGTATGACTCAGTTTCGTCAGTTCCGATAAAATGCGCAGACACGCGGTTTTCAAACTCAATTTCCCTTTCTTCCAGTCTGCGCTTCCAGGACTCTATTGAGTGATGTCCCCGCGTCACAGCAGGGCTCCATTTACGAAAATGCGCCTCATTGACCGCATAGAAATTCGCGAGAATTATTTCGTGACCGGGTCTGGCTAAAACAATTTTCATGGAGCTCTTGGCTGGTTCTTATTATGCTACTGAGTGAGCTGGATTCTTTCCATGTCTTCCATCTGGCTATAACTGGATGTTATTACACGATCTCCCTGCGCTAAGCCTTCACGCACTTCGACGTAGCGATTGTTGCGTCGGCCGACGCGAATGTCCCGTCGCAGGGCGTATTCTCCGGTGCTATCAAGCACAAAGATCCAATTGCCGCCGGTGTCCTGAATGAAGCCACCCAGAGGCACCAGCAATGACTCCACCGGATTGCCCAGGGTCAATTCCATCTGCAGAGTCTGGCCGCGTCGAATGTTCGCTGGTGTGGGACCTTCAAACTCGAGATCGACCTCGAATGTTCCCTGTGTGATCTCCGGATATACCTTCACCACTGAGGTGGCATAAGCTGCTCCCACCAGGGTGAAATTGGCAGCTTGGCCAGTCATGACTCGAGAGACATAGAACTCATCGATTTGCGCCACTACCTTGTATTGATCCACCACATCGATCTGGCCCAGACGTTGGCCGTTCTGTTTGCTCTCACCTACCTCCACCGGGAACGAGGTGAGTTGGCCTGAAATAGGAGCGCGCACCAGTAGACTTTCAAAACTACTCTGGGAAATTTTCAGATTCTCTTCCAGCATTACCATCTGCACTTCGATTTGCAGTAGCCGCTCTGCGCGAATTCTGACTTCTACTACCTGCCGGGCAAGCGTGTTAGTCAGTACTTTTTCCTGATAGACCAATTCATCTGCCAGCGCTTCAAACTCTTCCTCCGACACCAGGCTATTGGCAACCAGTTTTTCTGCCCTGGATATTAGCCGTTCCAGGGTCGTAATGCGGTACTCAATATTAATTATTTCACGCTCTGTATTGAGCTTCGTGGTTTCGAAATTGTTTGAAATATTGCTGAGATTGTTCAGCTGTTCAGTGGTATTCGCATCGGCTGTAGCTGCGGTCAAACGGGTGGTAGTATTGCTAAGCTGTACCAGTGCTTGGCCTGCTGTTACGAAGCTCCCCTCTTCCACAAAAACCTCATCTACTGCCCCGCCAATAACTGCGTCGAGAAACACACTATTAAACGGTTGGATGGTGCCACGAATTGGAATGAGGTCTTCGAATGCGCCAAATTCGACGGTTGAAACAATAATATGCTCCTGTGGTACACGATAGGTGCGAATAGAGGCATCGGCTAATAATTGATAAATAAACCAGATCGCTGCCGCGGCAAGAACTGCAATTAGTCCCCACTGCCACGGGGCCAGCTTCTTCTTTTCAATTTTCCGATCCATAGTCATGTTTTAATTATAACTCCATTAGAAACAGGGAATACAACTACTCTGCGCGCAGGTCATCGACCGGATTGGAAACCGCGACACTGCAAGGCCGTTGAAGGGTAGTACGCCATGCCATAATAACCGTGACCAGCCCCGCCAACAGGAAGATCGTGAAACTAATATCCGCACGGTAGGCAAAGCTTGTGAGCCAATCCTGCATCAGCCTCAGCAATCTGGAGAAACTTTCCATGGTTGCAGAGCTTAGTATGCGGTCATCCGTTAACGCCGCTCCACGATCGCGGCATCCACCAGGCGGCTAAATTCTTCCCGAAAACCACCACCACTGGAGGGCGATACCTGGGCCATGATTACGATGATGGTTGCCTGCACGGGATCGATAAAATAACGGGTGCCGGCGGAGCCATCCCACCAGATCGCGCCCTCGGAGACCGGAAAATTATAGCTTGCGGCATCCATCACCAAATTGAACCCACCCAGGGTCCAGCCCGAACCAAGCCAGTATCCACGGTTGCCGATTGGCATTACCTGGTCTGGCACGGCATTGAGAAACATCAGTTTCACAGTCTCTGGCTGCAGCAGCTGGTGGCCGTTGAAGTTGCCGCCGTTGAGAACCATCTGCGCGAAGTGCATGTAGTCCATGACCGAGGAGAGCAGGCCTACGCCTCCTTCGATCAACTTTGGCCTGGCAGTCCAGGGCACCGATTCAATTTGATAGACTCGAAGGGTACCGTCCGTAGGCCGGTAGAGCTGGGCGATTCTGGCGGCAGCGCTGCCCTCGGCCCAGAACATCGTGTCGTTCATGGCCAGGGGATCAAACAAGTTTTCCTGCAGATATTCCTCGAATGGCTGACCGGACCAGACCTCGATGAGCTTGCCGAGAATGGTGGCGTGTATGCCATAGCGAAACTGGGTGCCAGGATCCTGAAATAGTGGAATGCGGGCGGCATTGCCAACCATCTCATCCATTGTAATATCCTTGTCACGCACATTATTCTCGCGATAGAGCGCCGAGCTTCTGCTTCCCAGACCCGAGGTATGGGTCAGTAAATGTGTGACGGTGATATCGCCAACTCGCGGCCGGGTTTGAGACAGGTTTGTACTCGAAGCATCGGTCAATACACGCTGGTCTTCAAACTGCGGAAGATACATCTTGATGGGGTCATCGAATTTGAATTTACCCTGCTCATACAATTGCAACACTGCAGCGCTGGTGATTTGTCGGGTCATGGAATACAGCCGGAACAGGGCGTCATCGCGCATCGGCTTGTCTTGCTCCAGGTCCATCTGCCCCAAGGCCTCGAAGTAGATGAGCTTGCCATCTCTGGCCACCGCCGCCACCACGCCGGCAATATCGCCGTTGTCGATGTGTTGCTGTAGCGCTGCAGTCGCACGCTCGAGACCATTGTCTGAAAAACCAACACTGGCGGGAGATACAATTTCCAGCCCTTGCGCGACCACCCATTGCGATAGGCTAAAATGCACTAAGGTCAGGACCAACAGCATCATCGGATATTTAACCATGGCTAAGCCTGCGGAGATAAAAGTAAACTTAGGAGCCTTGGGTTAAGGCCAAACTGGGCAAACGCTAATGGTTTTACCCGGGCTTGTCCAGCGCCGGGGCTGGACTGGCCCTAAGCAATTGCTGCCAGCCAAATTCGATATCCGCTAGCGCAATGAAATGGGAATTGAGCAATGCGGCTTTCTGGTTATACCGCAGGGGCTGGAATCCGCTGGTATAAATATCCCCGCCGGCTGCCGCGAGTACCCCATGAGCTGCGGCCGTATCCCACTCGCAGGTAGGTCCAAGCCGCGGATAGATATCGGCGGAGCCATCTGCCAACAGACAGATTTTTAGTGAACTACCCATGCTCACGACTTCGCAGGGGCTCAGCTCGGCTTCGATCCTGGCGATTAGCGCCTCGACTTCTTCGCCGCGATGACTTCTGCTTGTAAGCACTCGTACTACACCACACTCCAGGTCCAAACTTTGGGCCGCAATGACAGAGATGTCACCGCTTGCTTCCTGTTTCCAGGCACCGACCCCCACCTTACCAAGATAGGTGACACCGGTGACCGGCACATGGACCACGCCGAGACCGGGCTGGCCCCCATCGATTAGCGCTATATTGACTGTAAACTCGCCATTACGTTTAATAAACTCCTTAGTGCCGTCAAGCGGATCTACCAGCCAATACCGGTGCCAGCTATTGCGCGTCTCGAAATCAATAGCATCTGATTCTTCCGAAAGAATGGGTATATCCGGGTCAAGTCTTTGCAGTCGTTCAACAATGAGTCGGTGGGCACGGCGGTCGGCTTCAGTCAACGGGGATTTGTCGTCCTTCAAGGTGATTTCTAAGTCCTGATCCTGATCGTATATGGCCAGAATTTCCTGCCCTGCAGCCACCGCAATCTTGCTGACCTCGTCGAGTTGTTGGTCGTTCCACATATAACTTGTCCGATTGAAGAGATATAATTCCGCCAGGGGCATCTCGCATTAGCCGTTTTAACATCCCAGACGAAACCTGGCCGGCGTGTCTTGTGTCCTAATCCTAAACTGATTAGCCAAAACTTAATACTTTAGTAGATTAGTATAGCGGGGACCTAAAATGCCACCCTGGTCAGCCATCGACACCATCATGTTCGATATGGATGGCACGCTGCTGGATTTACATTTCGACAACTATTTTTGGTTGACACTGGTGCCCCGAATTTATAGTGAAACCCATGGCGTGGACCGGGAAGCCGCCAGGGAAATCATAAAATGCAAATACGAGGAGGTACATGGCACCCTGGACTGGTACTGCCTCGATTACTGGGAAAAAGAACTACAGCTGGATATCACCACACTGAAAACAACGCTCAAACACAAAATAAATGTGCGGCCCAATGTGGAGAAATTTCTGCGGGAGTTACAGCACACGAACAAGCGGATCCTGCTCATTACCAACGCCCATCCTGCCAGCCTGGACATAAAAATGCGACACACGGGTATCGGTGAATACTTTCATCAACTTATCAGCGCCCATCGCCTGAATCTTGCCAAGGAAAACCACGGTTTCTGGGAACGGCTGCAGCAGCTGGAAAACTATGATCCCCAGCGAACACTGCTCTTCGACGACTCGCTGTCGGTTTTGCACCAGGCAAGAAAGGAAGGCATCAAATATCTTTATGCGATCAAGCAACCTGACAGTCAGAAACCTTTTCTCGATCCTGCCGAATTTCCCCAGGTAGAAGATTTCGATCAGCTCCTGCCCCTGCAGGCAACGATGAGGTAGAGAGCAGCACATGCAGCGACAAAAAACCAAAGACAACTCAGGACAGCTAGCCCGGATATTTCACCAGTTGCCTGAAGTTTCACGCCGAGATTTCGTGTTTTGGGCGTGCTCGTGAGCGCAAACGTAGCATTAGCTAAGTCGGAGCGAGCACGTGCGTTCAAAACGCGAAAGATCAAGTGAAAATCAGGCAAGCGAAAGAGTGTACAAGGTGTCACTGAAGTAATTGTTGGGAATAGGCTATTGGACAAGCACAAAACCCGAATTTCCAAGCGTACTGGTGAAGTATCCGGGCTAAACCGGGTGCGCCTTGACAAGTGGCTGTGGGCCGCCCGATTTTACAAGACTCGCTCCATCGCCAAGCAGGCTATTGAGGGTGGCAAGGTCCGCTGTGAAAATAATCGGGCTAAACCCGGCAAGGAAATCGAAATAGGCATGGAGATCAGCCTGCGGCAGGGCTTCGATGAGAAAACCGTGGTAGTACGAGCGCTTTCAGACCGACGCCGCGGGGCCCCGGAAGCACAGCTGCTTTATACCGAAACCACCGCCAGTATAGCGCAGCGCCAACGCTTGGCGGAGCAACGTAAATCCCAGCCCACTCAATGGCCAACTGCCACCAGGCCCAATAAGAAACAGCGACGCCTGATCCATAAATTCAAGCAGATCGACTGACTTATCCCATCTCAGGCCCCGATATCTTGTACCGGACCACAGGTTCCCCCACCTTTAGTTATTTGACATAATGCCGCTCACCTCAAGTAGCGTGAATAGCTCGGGGATTGGCGCCCATGGCAGTGGATTTAGGAGTAAATGTGGCTAAGCAATACAGTGAGTGCCTGCGGCGATACCAGCTACCTGAATTTAATTCTGAGTGGGGGGCAGTATGTCGAGGCATCGAAAAAGAGAGCCTGAGGGTATCCCCGGCCGGCCATATTTCCCAATCTCCCCACCCCTCTGCTTTAGGCTCCGCACTCACTAATCCCTACATCACCACCGATTTTTCCGAATCCCTGCTTGAATTCATCACCCCTGTCTATTGCGATATCGACGAATGCCTGCAGGTGTTGGAAAACATCCACCGCTTCACCCTGCAGAACCTCGAGCATGAAGAGATGTTGTGGGTAGCGAGCATGCCCTGCCCCCTGGAAACCGACATAGAGATTCCGATCGCCCAATATGGTAGCTCCAATATTGGCAAGATGAAAACCCTCTATCGACACGGCCTCAGTCATCGCTACGGCAGTTTGATGCAGGCGATATCCGGTCTGCATTACAATTTTTCCATGCCAGAGTCTTTCTGGGAGCCCTACCAAAGTATTTGCAAACACAGTGGCTCATTGCAGGATTTTCAAACCGAAAAGTACCTTAGCCTGATTCGAAATTTTCATCGTTATTCCTGGCTGCTAATTTATCTGTTCGGCGCCTCACCCGCTGCCTGCAAATGCTTTGTACAGGGCCGCGAACATGAACTTGAAGAGTTTGATGAGTACAGCCTCTACTTACCCTATGCAAGTTGCTTACGCATGGGCAATCTCGGCTACAAGAGCGAGGCGCAGAAATCCCTGTTCGTCTGCTATAACGAGCTGGACACCTACGTCGATTGTCTGCGCCAGGCGATGAACACCTCCTACCCTGAATACGAGAAGATTGGCAAGAAAAGCGGCGGCGAGTATTTGCAGATCAATACCAATCTGTTGCAACTGGAAAACGAGTTCTATAGCACCATTCGGCCGAAGCGCAATGCCACGATGAATGAACGGCCCCTGGATGCACTGACCCGCAAAGGCATCGAGTATATCGAAGTGCGGGCGTTGGATTTGAACCCCTACCTGCCGCTGGGAATTGACGCCGAGCAAATTCGCTTTCTCGATACATTCCTGATCCATTGCCTGCTCGCAGAAAGTCCTGAGTGTCACGAGCAGGAATTTTTCGAAGTCGCCAGTAATCTTGCCCTGGTAGTTGAACAGGGCCGTGATCCTAATCTGATGTTGTCCCAGGATGGCTCAACCAGATCGCTGCAATCCTGGGCCGATGAACTCTTGCAGGATCTTGCGCACAGCGCAACACTGCTAGACCAGGTTCACGGCGCCGATGCCTATCAGTCTAGCCTGAAAAATCAGGCTGCTAAATTAGCCGATCCGGATTTGACTCCATCGGGTATGATTTTAAAAGCCATGACTGAGGGTCAGTTATCTTTCTTTGAATTTTCCATGCAACAGTCCAACCGGCATAAGGAATATTTCCTAAACAACGGCCTGGATGCAGAAACCCTGAAAATGATGCAGCAGACCAGCACCACCTCCATGGCCAGGCAAAAAGAGATTGAAGTTGCGGACGAAATTAACTTCGATGAATTTCTCGAACGTTGGAATCGAGTCTAAGCTGGAATCTTCGGATCGACCATATTGAAATTTTTTCCTGGTCGAGGCAGGCCACAATTCTCTGCTCACAAAGCTTGTCTTTGTGGTGTAGAATTATTGACCGGATTTGGAGCTTGAATACTCAGGAGTAGCAGATGACACTGGTAATTCCCGGCAACCGACTGATCAATGCAGGCGTATTTCTAGCCTGCGTAGTCACTATTGGAATCGTGCTCTACATGGAGCATGTGATGTTGTTGTCTCCCTGCGGCCTGTGCATAACGCAACGCGTTTTTGTCATTCTGTGTGGCTTCACCTGTCTGGCAGGCGCCATCCATAATCCAAGCGGCAACGGGCAGAAGTATTATGCGTTCGGGGCGGCTTCCATGTGCATATTCGGGAGTTATTTCGCCGGCAGACAAATCTGGCTGCAGCATCTGCCGGAAGATCAGGTGCCAGCCTGTGGTCCGGGACTGACCTACATCTATGAAAATTTCCCTTTCATGGAGACACTGAGTTTCCTGTTGAAGGGTGACGGCAATTGCGCGGAGGTACACTTTCGGCTCTTCGGCCTGCTCACTATCCCGGAAATGGCAATGGTGGCCTTCGTAGCGCTGTTCAGCATCTGCATGTTTATCGCATTTCGTCACCAGGATGAGGCGGCTTGATCGATTCCGGATTACGCTTGCAGTTAGGGCGCCTCTGAATAATGCTGCCAGACAGGCTCTTTCTTCAATTCCAACTCAGCAACAACTGGCACCGCCGGAGCTTGTAGTATGATCGCCGCCCTTGGTTTCACTGGCTGGCCGTAGCGTGCCAGTGGGCGCACAAAATCTTTCAGCTGGCCTGGGCGAGGCCGGATTCACACCGATAAATTCATCTTTCTGCGGTCCTTCGGTGAGAAATTTAAATGTCCGTTCGCATACCGCAATGCGCTCTCCGCGGGAATAGACGTGGCCCTCATCGTCCCGCACCTCGCTATAGGGCCCCTTGTAAATTACCGCCTGACCAATATCCATACACACATCCGGTGACGGTTTCACCGCCATCAAGGTGACAGACCTGAATTCGATGCCTTCCACCACCTGCCAGGGCTGTTGGTCCCACTTGTCGTAATTCACGAGAACAAAGCCGGCGTCGAGAAAGGCCTGGGAGAACTGTTTTTCCTGGAAGGCGCCGGAGATGCAACCGGTCCACAATTCCTCGTTCTCCTGTAAATGCTGAGGTACCGATTCGTCACTGACGATGTCGGAGATAGCTACGCGACCGCCTGGTTTAAGCACGCGAAAGATTTCACCGAGCATTTGCCTGCGATCGGCTGCCGCCACCAAATTCAGGACGCAGTTGGACACCACCAGGTCAATGCTGTCGCTGGCAACCAGCGGACGTTCGCTTCGTTGCCTGGATTTCCACTGCTCAAACTGCTGCAGTGACGCATTGGACTGAATTGGGTTGGCGACGAGAAAAGCATCCATGGCTTCCACGTCTAGCGCTAAGTCTTGAATATAGCCTTTAACAAACTGTACCCGGTCACCGCCGATTTTTTCTGCCATCAGCGCCTGGTGTTTCCGCGCCAGCGCCAGCATCTCATCGGTCATGTCGACGCCTATGATTTTGCCTTTTTCACCTACCAACTGCGCCGCCATATAGCAGATTTTGCCACCGCCACTGCCGAGGTCGAGAACGGTGTCGCCTGCCTTCACATAACGCGATGGATCGCCACAGCCATAATCTCTATCGATGATTTCCTGGGGCAGCAATTCCAGCAAACTGGCGTCATAATCCACCGGACAGCATAGCGCCTCCTGCCTTTTTCCAGCTCCCTCGGCATAGCGCTGGGAGACCTTGGTTTCGACTTGCGCCTGGACATTCATTGGTTTCTTCCTGAGCAATTTATTAAATGTTAACCACGCTAGGGGTCCGTTGTTGTTTTCTGGGCTGTGGCTTCCGAGCTCTCAGCTCGCAGCCAGCGAAAATACTTCTCCGCCAGAGGGTAATATTTTTTTGGCAGGCGTGCATTACGCCATGCATTGGCAGCAAATTTATTTGCCTCCAACAGAGTTGGATAAATATGGGTGACGGCAGATATCTTAGCCAGTCCCATGCCATGAGTCATGGCGAACACGAATTCACCGATCAACTCGCCGGCATGATAACCGACGATAGTGACACCGAGTATTTTGTCTTTACCGGGAATCGTCAATATTTTTATGAATCCCCGGGCTTCGCCATCGGCCAGGGCCCGATCGTGGTCGTTCAATTCATAGCGGGTAATCTCGTAGCCGATACCCCGCTGTTTCGCCTCTGCTTCGCTGAGGCCGACCCTGGCCACTTCCGGGTCGGTGAAGGTGGCCCATGGCACCACGTTGTAATTAGCCTTCGAACGCCATAGGCCTCCGAGCAGCGCGTTTAGTGAAGCATACCAGGCCTGAAACGAGGCCATATGGGTAAACTGATAGGGACCGGCAACATCGCCACAGGCAAATATGTTCGGATAAGCGGTCTGCATCGACGCATTGACTTCGATAGTGCCCTGCGCCGTCAGTGGCATCGACAATTGTTCCAGGCCAAACCCTTGGACATTGGGCTTACGCCCGATTGCCAACAACACCTTATCGAATTCAACCCTGACCATGCTACCCTTGTGTTCCGCCTCCATCGTGTTGACGCCGTCAACGACCTCGAATTTCGTCAGTCGATGATCGACGAGCAGGTCGATGCCCTGCTCCTTAAACTGCTGCATAATCAGCGCCGAAACTTCCGGATCTTCCCTGGGCATGATTCGGGCTGCCATATCTACCTGGGTTACCTGGGCGCCGAGATTGCTGAAGGCCTGGGCCAGTTCACAGCCAATAGGTCCACCTCCAACCACCAACAGACGCTTGGGTAATTTTCTGAGTGTCCAGATAGTATCCGATGTCAGGTAGTCGATCTGGTCCAGACCTGGTATAGGTGGGACCAGAGGCCTGGCCCCGGTCGCTACGATAATCGAACGCGTATTGATGGTGCGGCCGCCGACGGTTACCACATAAGGCGATTCAATTTTCGCCTCGCCAATCACACATTCCACCCCCAGCGAAGTGAAGCGCTCCACCGAATCATGGGGCTCGATGGCGGCGATGACAGCCTGCACCCGCTCCATTACCGACTCGAAATTGACGGTGGCGGCGGCACCATCCAGGCCAAATTCCCTGGCGCGCCTGATGTAGGACATGATGCGGCCGCTCCTAATCAGCGACTTGGAGGGCACGCAGCCGGTGTTAAGGCAATCCCCTCCCATCCTGTGTTTTTCTATCAATACGACTTTAGCCTTGGCGCCAGCCGCAATCAGGGCGGCCACCAGGCCGGCCGAGCCGGCGCCGACAACGACGACGTTGGCATCGAAGTTCTTGGGCTTGCTATAGCCTCTCATCACCTTATTGCGTTGCACGATGCCAAGGGAAAACTTCGCCAATAGGGGCAGTGTTCCCAACAGCACAAACGAAAACAAAACCGATCCACTCACCAGGCCCGATAGCGAAGTGATCTGCGCGAGTTCGGAACCGGCATTAACAAATACCATAGTACTGGCGAACATCCCCGCCTGGCTCGCCAGGTAATAGGAGGATGTTTTTATGGGAGTTAAACCCATCAACAGGTTGACCATGAAATAAGGAAATACCGGCACCATGCGAATACTAAACAGATAGAAGGTGCCGTCTTTCTCCATGCCCTTGTTTATTGGTGCCAGGTAGTCACCGAACCTGGATTGCACCCAGTCCCGCAACAGCAGTCGTGAAGCCAGAAATGCCCCGGTTGCACCGATGCTGCTGGCGAAGGAAACCAGCAGGGTTCCCCAAAACACACCGAAGATAGCGCCACCCACCAGGGTAAGGAGTAGCGCCCCCGGTATAGACAGCCCGGCAGCCAAAGCATAGCCGACAAAATAGATCGCAGCTGCCGTAGCAAAATTGTCGTCTTTGTAGGCCTGCACTGCCGCGAGCTGGGACTGAACGAAGTCCAGCGTCAGATACTGTCCAAGATCGAAGAGAAAATAGGAACCGATAGCAATCGCAATGAGTCCGAGAAGCAATATTTTCGATTTATTCACTAAACTTGAGCCTTTGATTTTGAACCTGGTTAAAATTGATATCAGGGTTAATTAGTGCAGATAAGAGCGCGGTGATGACAACGTGGACTTCAGTTTCACGGCTTCCGATAATTTAGTGGTTTATCCCTGGCATCGACAAGGCTATGCTAAACCGCTTGCAAGATAACCTGAAAAGCGACTATAAACCCTCACATTTCATAAGTTAAGAGATTCCAAGCCTTGTCAAACTTCGATTTCAGCCGCGAATTCCCAGTTAGCCGCATGCGCCGCATGCGTCGAGATGATTTCAGCCGCCGCCTGATGCGAGAAACGCGACTGACCACAGATGACCTGATCTTTCCGATTTTTATTGTCGATGGCAACAATCAACGCCAACCAATCGAGTCCATGCCCGGTATTTTTCGCCTCAGTATCGATGAATTACTGAAGGAGGCGAAAGAGCTGGTGGCGCTGGATATCCCGGCTATCGCCTTGTTCCCCTGCCCCGATGATAAGGTCAAGACTGAGGACGGACGCGAGGCCTATAACACCGAGGGGCTGGTGCAGAACGCTGTGCGCGCGTTAAAGAGCGCTGTGCCAGAGCTCGGCGTGATTACGGATGTGGCACTGGATCCCTACACCACCCACGGCCAGGACGGCATAATCGATGAGTATAGCTATGTCCTCAACGATGAGACTGTTGAAGTGCTAGCCAGGCAGGCGCTGTCCCATGCCGAGGCCGGTGCCGATATCGTCGCCCCTTCGGATATGATGGACGGCCGCATCGGCGCTATTCGCTCTATACTCGAGGGCAATGGCCACATCCACACGAAAATCCTGGCCTATTCGGCCAAGTATGCTTCCAGTTACTATGGCCCCTTTCGTGATGCCGTGGGCTCCAGCGGCAAGCTGGGCAGCGGCAATAAATATAACTACCAGATGGATATGGCGAACAGCGACGAGGCCTTACAGGAGGCTGCTCTGGACCTGGCGGAAGGAGCGGATATGCTGATGGTCAAGCCTGGCATGCCTTACCTGGATATTGTCAGCCGGGTTAAAAAAGAGTTCGGGGTACCTACTTTCGTCTACCAGGTGAGCGGCGAATACGCGATGCATATGGCGGCGGCGCAGAATGGCTGGCTGGACGAAGATGCCATTGTGATGGAATCCCTGATCGCCATCAAACGCGCCGGTGCCGATGCAATTCTCAGCTATTTTGCGAAGAAAGCAGGGATTTTACTGCAACAATAAACCCCTATCTGCGGTCACCTTTACCAGAATAGCGCCGACAAGCGACAGATTGACACTTGAAACCTGAGAATTTGGCCTTATCATAGGCAGGTACAAAACAGGCGAGTACAAAATAAACAAGTACGAAAGCTGGCCCAGGTCGAAATCGGGTAATCGAACTCTTCGCGAGCCGCTGAAAGATTCTCCATTACATACCCTTATAGTCCCCAGCAAAGGAAAATACGTATGAGCGAAAACATCGTTCACATCTCAGATAGTAGTTTCGAAGAAGATGTATTACAGGCAGAAGGCCCCGTTTTAGTGGACTTTTGGGCCGAATGGTGCGGACCCTGCAAAATGATTGGCCCGGTGCTGGAAGAGCTTTCTCAGGAGTACGACGGAAAAATGAAAATCTGCAAAATGGATGTCGATGCAAACGCCGAGACTGCACCAAAATATGGCGTTCGAGGCATTCCGACTCTGATTATTTTTAACAATGGTGATGTCGCCGGCACCAAAGTTGGTGCACTTTCGAAATCTCAGTTATCCGCTTTTATTGACAGCGTGATTTAAATTGCGTTTAATGTGGCATCTCACCTATTCTACGAGATGCCACAATATGTGGAATTCTCTGATTTAGCCAATAATTCAAATCGATTTTTCTGAACTCTTTTCTGAATACTTGCAAGTCTCTGAAATTTTCGTGACACATGAGGTTTCATATTTTTAGTACATCGCCGTTAACACCACAGGTGCCCAAAATAGATGAGTATTGCAATAGTCGTTGGAAATCACTGTATAGAATGTGAATAAGAAATATCCGGCTTGCTGAGCAGCAGCCATCAAATAATCATCAGTTAGAATCCACCGAAAGCTATTCTCCACTCAACAAACCTTGACCCAAAAAAACCCAAAATTCCTTTAATTCAAAAACCAATTCTTTAAATTTTATTCTTAGACTCGAACGTGGATATCCGCTCTATTCCGGCGGCCTAATCACAATCCAGCCCTATTAACCCGAAAATTCCTCAAGAAGATTATTCATCATGAATTTGACCGAACTCAAGCAAAAACCAATCGCAGAACTTGTCAACACAGCACATGAAATGGGATTGGAAAACGTTTCACGAACACGCAAGCAGGATATTATTTTTGTAATCCTGAAGAAACATGCCAAAAACGGTGAAGATATTTATGGTGATGGCGTGTTGGAAATTTTGCAGGACGGCTTTGGTTTTCTACGATCTGCAGATGCTTCCTACCTGGCCGGTCCCGACGACATTTATGTATCACCGAGTCAGATACGCCGCTTCAATCTGCGTACCGGTGATACCGTAGCTGGAAAGATACGACCACCGAAGGACGGCGAACGCTATTTTGCCCTGCTCAAAATAAGCGAAGTCAATTTTGACAAGCCCGATGGTTCCAGACACAAAATTCTATTCGAAAACCTTACCCCGCTATTCCCCGACGAACGCATGAAACTGGAAATCGGTAATGGCAGCACCGAAGATCTTAGTGCTCGAGTCATTGACCTGGTAGCGCCAATCGGTAAAGGCCAGCGTGGTTTAGTCGTATCGCCGCCGAAGGCCGGTAAGACCCTGATTCTGCAAAACATGGCCCAGTCAATTACCCGCAACAATCCCGGGTGTCGACTCATCGTCCTGTTGATCGATGAACGCCCGGAGGAAGTTACAGAAATGCAACGCTCCGTCAGAGGCGAAGTGGTTGCCAGTACTTTCGATGAACCCCCGTCGCGTCATGTCCAGGTTGCCGAGATGGTGATCGAGAAAGCCAAACGCCTGGTCGAGCACAAGGAAGATGTGGTTATTCTGCTGGATTCCATTACTCGACTGGCACGGGCCTATAACACGATTGTTCCATCCTCGGGCAAAGTATTGACCGGTGGTGTAGACGCCCACGCCCTGGAAAGACCGAAGCGTTTCTTCGGTGCCGCGCGTAATCTCGAAGAGGGTGGCAGCTTAACCATTATCGCCACCGCTCTGATCGAAACCGGTTCCAAGATGGATGAAGTGATCTACGAAGAGTTCAAGGGCACCGGTAACATGGAATTGCATCTGGATCGCAAGGTCGCAGAAAAACGCGTCTACCCTGCTATTAACGTGCGCCGTTCTGGCACCCGCAGAGAAGACTTGCTGACGACCGAGGAAGAATTACAACGCATGTGGATTCTGCGCAAGTTGCTTAGTTCCATGGAAGACGTGCAAGCGACAGAATTTATTCTGGACCGGCTTAAAACCACCAAGACCAACGAAGAATTTTTTAATTCAATGAAACGTAAATAGATTAATTTCCCACAACACAACTCACCTCAATCTCCGCTGAGCAAGAATTAAACTTATGGCATTCAGGGATTTGCGAGATTTCATCGAACTACTCGAGAACGAGGGTGAGTTAAAACGTATTCAAATCGAAGTCGATCCCTATCTTGAAGTAACCGAAATCAGCGACCGCACTCTACGCGCCGGCGGTCCCGCCCTGTTGTTTGAAAATCCGAAAGGCTCATCCATACCGCTATTGGCCAATTTATTTGGCAATACCCGGCGCATTGCGCTGGCAATGGGACAGGAAGATATTTCCGGCCTGAGGGATGTGGGCAAGCTACTGGCATTTCTAAAAGAACCCACACCTCCCAGTGGCTGGAAGGACTTGTGGCAGAGTCTGCCGAGTTACAAGAGTGTCCTCAACCTTGCTCCGCGTGTGAAAAAATCCGCACCCTGCCAGGAAGTGATAATTGACGAAGCCGATGTTGATTTGGGGATTTTCCCGATTCAGACCTGCTGGCCTGATGACGTTGCACCGCTGGTGAGTTGGCCCCTGGTCATTACCCGAGGGCCAGAGAAAGACAGACAGAATCTTGGCATTTACCGCATGCAACTGCTATCTCGCAACAAATTGATCATGCGCTGGCTCTCCCATCGCGGTGGCGCACTCGATTTCAGGGAGTGGCAGCACAGACACCCCGGGGAGGCATTTCCAGTTTCAATTGCGATTGGTGCCGACCCGGCAACCATCCTGGCGACAGTTACACCGATACCCGACACCTTGTCTGAATATGCGTTCGCAGGTTTGTTGCGCGGCAGTAAAACCGAAGTGGTTAAATGCCTGAGTAATGATTTACAAGTTCCTGCCAGTGCCGAGATCGTTCTAGAAGGAGTGATTGAGGCAGACGAGGTCGCCGACGAGGGGCCATATGGCGATCACACCGGTTACTACAACGAAGTCGAAAAATTTCCGGTGTTTACGGTGAAACGAATAAGCCACAGGAAAGATCCCATCTATCACAGCACATACACCGGCAGACCACCGGATGAGCCTGCGATGCTGGGGGTCGCTCTCAACGAAGTATTCGTACCGATTCTACAAAAACAATTCCCGGAAATTGCCGATTTCTATTTGCCGCCGGAGGGTTGTTCCTATCGCATGGCAATCGTCAGCATGAAGAAACAATATCCAGGTCACGCCAAGCGCGTAATGATGGGTGTGTGGTCTTTTCTGCGCCAGTTTATGTACACAAAATTTGTGGTGGTAGTGGATGATGACGTGGATATCAGAAAGTGGGAGGACGTGATTTGGGCGATTACCACGCGCATGGACCCCGCGAGAGATACGGTACTCATCGAAAACACGCCCATCGACTATCTTGATTTTGCCTCACCGGTTTCCGGCCTCGGCTCCAAGATGGGGTTAGACGCTACTCACAAGTTGCCTGGCGAGACGCAAAGAAACTGGGGGACGACTATCGCCATGAGCGAAGAAGTGAAAAAACGCATCGACAGCTTGTGGCAGGAACTTGGTATCGACAAGGATTCTCAGAGATAGCCGAGCTAGTGGGTCACTTTGGTTGGGGATGGCAGCGGCAGCTCCGGTAAATCTGCGCCGATTAGATCGCCGTAATTTTTCAGGTACTTCTCGCCAGCCTCATACTCACCAAGATGCTTTAACAGGCGACCCAATTCGCCATATGCCTCGGCACCCGGCGATATTTTGATGCTGGCACGATAGTAGTTCTTCGCCTTTCCCCACAACTGATTGCGCATACAAATGCGGCCAAGACTGAGTAGTAATGCGCCATTCGTAGGCCGAGCCTTGAGCCAGCCTTCGGCATGGATTAATTGCTGTGGGTTGGTACCCAAATCCTGTTCACCATAGCGCAACACCATGGCGTCACTGAAATTACGAGACAGAGCTGTCTCCATGACCTTCGATGCCTCTTCTTTTTCACCGTACTTAATCAAAAGCTCGGTGTAATGTTTAACCACCTTCTCATCCTCCCGGTATCGAGGCAGCGCTTTCTTCCATAATTTGAATAGCCGGGCAACGGTAGCTTTTCTCGATACCTGAGCGCTATCGCCGGGAGGCGGCGCATATAGTCGCTCGACAAAAACCCGTTTCTGGATTTTCTCTGCCTCGGCCTTATCAATAATTTTCAGCTTTTCCAGGGTTGGCACCAGGGCGCCGAGCTTTTCCCAGTCTTCCAACTCCACATACACTTTTTTCAACAGCTGCAGCAAGGTGGCATCGTTAAGCGAACTTTTCTTTAATTGCTCCAGCACGGCAAGACATTGCTCCAGCTGACCCGATTTGAATAGCAATTGTGCCTTAAGCGAGTTCGTCGTCGAACGGGCTGAAGGATAGTCCTCTTCCGCTTTTTGCAGCCACTGCATCCACAACTCTCTGTTGCCCATCTCGTAAGCAGCAAAGGCGGCTACGAGATAATTAACTACGGTTGCGTCGGCATCATTCTTACTCTTGCTAAGCAAGCTGTAACTTGACTGCCAATTGCCGCGGATAAAATACAGCAAACCTTCTGTGCTCTTACTGCGTGCCTTGGCTTTGCGTTGTCTGGAGTAGTTGCGGCCATAACGAACCAGATGCCAGGGGTTTACCCAGTGGAAAACCAGCAAGATTGCACGCACAAGCACATACAGCAGTACCGCAGCCGCCAGCAGGGCGAAAATACTGGTTTCAAAAGTATAGTCGCCGAAGGCAATAAGCAGATAACCTGGATCGCCGGGGAATCCCGAATACAACGACAACACCAGGGCCACCACGATCGCCAATAAACTGTAAATAAACAACTTGATCATAGCGTTGCTGGTCGCCCACTGGCGATGACTCGCCTGATCGAATCGAGGGATTCTCCAAGCGATGGTAGAGTTGGGTCGATATCTATTGCTCCCAGCTCGAGCAACCCATCTACTACGAGTTGCCCCGAGGGTGTATCGGTGGAGACATAGAGGCGAATCCACTCCATGCTTTTCCCCAGGCTGCGCTGATAGAGTGCATTATCTCGCATCAATAAAGCGAGCTGGGTTTGCTCTAACATGAGCTGCAAATTTTGCCTGATGACACTTTCTGACCCTGGCGCCAACATCACAACTGGCGATTCTTCCCGCTGGCGCCAGACAAATACGGAGCCGAGAAAATCCAGACTGGCACCGAACCAACCCGTGGCAACGGAATCGGAGCTATTACTGATTCCGACTTCAACTGATTGTGCCTGCCGGAAACGACGATTTTCAAAATTTTGTCGCATGGAACTCAGCATCTCCACATTGGCTAATTGGGTAGCGAGGATGCCAATACGTATGTATAAACCTTGCCGATCGATGGCTTCGACATTTCGAAGTTGTAGTAATTCGGCAGAGATCGCCTCGCGGGTGGCGTACACTCCGTTATTACCGGATGCAAGCAATGCCGCATCTGCATCTTCCAGCAATGCGATCGCCGAGTTGGTATCGCCCTCCAATAGCAGTTTCTGACTCGCCACGCCCAGCAGGTATTCAGCTTCCTGCAGCTTCCAGCGGAGGCTGGGTTCGACCGCCGTGCTTCGCTGTTGGCTCTGAACTGCCGCCAGTTGTTGTCGTAGTCGGCCGATCTCGGCATCGAAATTAGATTCCAGAAGCCGAAGCGCGGACTCGTCGACGGGTACTGCCTGTGGAGGTTCTGCCAGGTCGCGCTGCAGCTGTTGCAACTGTGTAGCCTGTGCAGACAGCGCGAGATTGAGCTGCTGATTTTCTTGCCGCAGTGAACTCAAGTCGATCTGAGACAAGCGTTGCTGATAAGCCAGAAACAAAACTCCAGCCAATACCGGAAGAAACAGCATGACGATCAGCGCAATCCGGCGCCTGGCGTTTTGTTGCTGTCGACTGCTGCGACCGCGCACCTTGGCCGAATTACTTTTCGACAGTTGCTCAAGTATTTTCGGTGTTTCCGGTGATTCTGACACTGCCTTGCCTTCTGCTTGATTGACGTGAGAGCCTCAAATTATTGCACATCATAAGCCATTTCAAGATGCAGTCTTAAATGAGATTCTCTGTTATCTGATCTTGTCGGCTAATAACTCCAGTGCTGCAACGAATGACGGGGTATCGGCACCTTCGGTGTTAATAACATCGCCAAATCCAGACTGCTCTGCCTGTAGCGCAAGTCGAGCCGAAGGCACCAGCAATGGTAGCAGACCCAATTCCTCTTTGTTATCGCCCAGTAGCGAGTCCAGTTTCAGCAGTGATTCTGCACTGGTAACCGTGAGTACGTTAACAGCTTCGGTTTGCAGCCTTGTGCAAAACTCCCTGGCATCGTAGTGAATTGACAGACTCTGGTAGACTTCCAGGTAGTCGATCTCCCCACCCCTCGAGCGCAGGCTGTCGGCAAGAAAATTACGCCCTCCCCGGCCACGGAAAATGCCGATGCGCTTCCCATCTACCTGTTTCAACTCCGGCAGTTCCAGCAAATCCTCAGAGGTCATGCCTGCTGGAGAATGAACTACCGCACAGCCGAATCGGGCAGATATGGCCTGGGCCGTCGTCGGTCCTATTGCAATCACAGCGATGCCAACAGGCAGGCGAGGCCAATACTCATTTATCCGTGGCGCTGCATATTGCACGGCGTTGCTGCTGACAAAAATCAGAATGTGATAGTGATCCAGGTGCTGGATCTTGCTCTCCAGTGCCGGCTTAGAAGCGGTTTCCTGCAGGGGCTTGATTTCGATCAGCGGCATCTGTGTTACCCCACCGCCACGATCGGTAATCGCGTCCTTGAGAATCTGCTGTTGCTCAATTGGCCGTGTGATGAGCACGTTCAGTCTGGTCAGGGAGTTAGTGGTCGCATTTGACATTTAAGCAGAAAGCGCGGCAAGAATTTCTGCAGCACCCTGCGATAGCAAATCATTGGCAACGGTGATGCCCAGTTGCTCGGCCTGGTGACGATCACCTCTGATTTCGCTGCGAATGATTTGGGTGCCTTTGAGGTTACCCACCAGGGCACGAAGATGAAGAATTTCTTCTTCTGCACCTTCCAATTCAGCGAAGGCTGCGATCGGTACTTCGCAACCACCCTGCAGACAAGCATTAACTGCTCGTTCAGCTACCACCCGGGCTGCGGTGGGATGATGATGCAAATTATCAATCAGTTTCAAGGAATCCAGATCCTCGGTACGGCACTCGATGCCTACGGCCCCCTGACCGCCGGCGGGAAGACAGTCTTCGAACGCCAGGCGCTGCCGAATGCGTGCCTCTAATTGCAGACGACGTAATCCTGCTGCCGCCAGAATAATAGCATCGTAGTGGCCTTCATCAAGCTTGCCCAGTCGAGTGCCTACATTACCGCGCAGGTCCACGATCTCTAGATCGGGACGTAACTGTCTTAACTGACACTGTCGCCGAAAACTGGACGTGCCCACTCTGGCCTTTGGCGGGAGCGAGGCGAGGTCTGTATAGTTATTGGATACAAAGGCATCCGCAGGATCGTCTCGCTCACAAATGATGGCGAGACCGAGACCGGGAGGAAAATCCAGAGGTACATCTTTCATGGAGTGCACAGCGATGTCGGCACGACCTTCGAGCAGCGCTGCTTCTAGCTCTTTAACGAACAATCCCTTGCCTCCCACTTTAGCCAGTGGTGTATCGAGAATCCTGTCACCCTGAGTCGTCATACTTACCAGTTCCACTTCAAGCTCGTCATGGAACCGCTCGAGGGCTTGCTTGACATAATTGGCCTGCCACAGGGCCAGGGGACTCTTTCGGGTTGCGATTCTTAGTACTTTGGTTGCCATCGGGATTGAACGTTTCTCTGCCGGCCTGATTAATCGGGATCGCTCGAGATGCGTGTTCATCTCAGAGCGAGGAAAGCTCCGGCCCATTTTACGGCAATTGCGGCTTTTTGTCCTGATTGTCCCGCTTCAGAGCAATGCTTACGGACCCCGGCGGAAATTATAATGCATCTGACTATCCTGCTATAATCGGCCCCCAATCGCTGGCTGGCCTCATTAACGTAGTGGTGGTCGCAGATCGAAACGAGAGAGCAAACCAGCCTGAATCGATACGGATTTGATATGAGTGACGACAACAAGCCGAGCAAACTCTGGGGTGGGCGTTTTACGGGCAGCACAGATGCCTTCGTGGAAAGCTTTACTGCCTCGGTGACATTTGACCAGCGCCTTTATCATCATGACATCGATGGCTCCGTCGCCCACGCAAAAATGCTGCTCAAGGCCGACATTATCAGCGCCGGTGAATGCCAGCAGATGGTCGACGGCCTGGAATCTATCCGGCAAGAAATCGCCGCGGGAAAATTCCAATGGTCAGTTGCTTTGGAAGACGTTCACATGAACATAGAGGCAGCCCTAACAGACCGTATCGGGGATGTGGGCAAGAAGCTACACACCGGAAGATCCAGAAACGATCAGATTGCCACAGATCTCAGACTCTATGTGCGGGACGAGATTGACCAGATTGAGAAGCTGATTAGCCAATTACAATCTGCACTAGTGGGCCTGGCGGAACGGGAAGCCAGCACCATCATGCCCGGGTTCACTCACCTGCAGACAGCCCAGGCGGTTACATTCGGTCACCACATGCTGGCATGGTTTGAGATGCTGGAACGCGACCGTTCAAGATTGCTGGACTGCCGTAAAAGGCTAAACCTTTCCCCGCTTGGCGCCGCCGCGCTTGCAGGCACAAGTTATCCTATCGATCGAGCATACACGGCAACATTGCTGGGCTTCGACAGACCGACCAACAATTCCCTGGACTCGGTTAGCGACAGAGATTTTGCGATTGAGTTGGCTGCGGTTGCCAGCATCCTGATGACACATCTGTCCAGATTCTCTGAAGAGTTAGTACTCTGGACTTCCACACAATTTTCATTCATCGAATTACCTGACAGCTTTTGTACCGGTTCATCCATAATGCCCCAGAAAAAGAATCCCGATGTGCCGGAACTGGTTAGAGGAAAGACCGGCCGAGTGCTTGGCCACCTGATGTCATTGCTCACCCTGATGAAGTCCCAACCCCTGGCATACAACAAAGATAACCAGGAAGACAAGGAGCCGGTATTCGATTTGCTGGATACAGTGAAAGACTGCCTCCATGCCTACGCCGAAATGGTACCGGCAATAATCTGCAACCGGGACGCAATGTACAGCGCTGCCAAACAGGGCTATGCGACAGCGACAGATCTGGCAGACTATTTGGTGATGAAGGGCCTGCCGTTCAGGGATGCTCACGCGGTGGTGGGCAAGTCGGTAGCGTACGGGATTGAACAAGGCAAAGACCTGGCGGATTTGTCGCTGCAGGAAATACAGAATTTCTCGACCTTAATTACAGACGATGTTTTCGATGTGCTCACACTGGAGGGATCTGTAAACGCTCGCAAGCACCTCGGTGGCACCGCCCCGGAGCAGGTGCTGGCAGCGGTAGCAAGTGCGCGGGCAGTGCTGGATAAACGCTAGGGCACAGCCGCTGTCCAGTTTATCGATTCTGCGGCGCCTGAAGTTCAATGTCGTAGTCGACCAGGGCGTTGTCGCGCCGCGTTCTTACCCTCACCACATCGCCGGCCCGACGCTGCTCCATAATATTGGCGTAATCATCCTCGTTAGCCACCGCCTGGCCATCTATTTCTATAATCACATCACCTAGTTGAATGCTGCCGCGTTGGGATCGAGACAGACCGCGCATGCCCAGACGTTGTGGATCGGTTCCATCCACTACATCCAGCACAATCACACCCTCGATACTCCAGAGCTGGCGGTAGTAATCAGGCTGCGGAATGTTGGTAATTCCGAGAATTGGTGTTTGCACCCGTCCGTAGGCAATCAGTTCAGGCACGATGCGTTTCACAGTATTAACCGGGATCGCAAAGCCGATGCCGGAGCTGGCGCCGCTAGGGCTGTATATGGCGGTATTCACACCCACCAATTGCCCTAGAGAATTCAATAAAGGCCCGCCGGAGTTGCCTGGATTGATGGCGGCATCGGTCTGTATCACATCGCGTATCTTGCGCCGACTTATGGAATCAATCTCCCTGCCCAGTGCGCTCACCACGCCCACGGTCATGGTTGTATCCAGCCCAAAGGGGTTGCCGATTGCGATAACTTTTCGGCCCACCTCCAGCAGCGACGAATCCCCAAGTACTACCGGAACAAGTTTTACGTCAGGCGCGTCGATCTTCAGCACTGCGAGATCTTTGTCGGGATCGAATCCTACGGCCCTGGCGTCATAGCTACTGCCGTCCCGCAAGGTAACTGTGACCCGAGTCGCTTGCTGTACGACGTGATAATTGGTCACGATGTAACCATCTTCGCTCCAGACAAAGCCGGTTCCACTACCCTGTGGCACTTCCTGCGGATTCAGTGAATAGTAAGAGCGGATCAGTCGTGAATTGGTGATATTCACCACAGATGGGCTGGCATTCTTGAAGACCTCGATATTGTTTGCTTCGTCATTGGTCTTGAACTGACTGTAATCTTGCACCTGGGCAAAGCTTACACTCGGTGCCGCCATCGCGGCCGCGGCAAAGAACAATATAAGCCAATTTTTCATCGATACGGACCTGTTCCAGCCAAGATAATAAGTTTCATCATTGTTATCAAAATGGGACCATTCTGTCCAAATTCAAGCTCCAGTGCCAGAGGACAAGCTCCGACTCACTAACTGTCACCCTGCACTAAACTCGGCAATGGCATTATGTACCGCCGCTGAAGGCTTTATCCAGATTAATCCCATTCGATTGCAGCTGAGCTGCTTGGATGATGCGGAATACGACAATATCGGCAAAACGTGCACATCAAGTCACGTCGCGGATCACGGCCTCTGCTTGACCGCGGTTATGTATTCCCATCGGTAGGCTGAAAATGGTAGCTTTCAATGACGGCGCGCTGGGCTACCGTATCCTTGAGCCCAGTGCGATCCACACAGTCGCCACCTGGCTTCATACCAATTAGTCCTGGAATTGATGTATCTCCTCCTGAGTAGACAGCCATAGCTCTTCGTTCTCTGCGAGACGTGATTTCAATTGTCCCTGTTTTTGCAGGATCTCGCTTAGGCTGTCTTTTTGTGCCTCGCTGTAAAGCGATTCATCGGCCAGTGATTGTTCGATGATGTGGAGCTGAGCCTGCAATTTGTCTATTTGCCTTTCCAGCTGTTTTTCTCTTTTTCGCAGAGGAGCCAATTCTCCCCTTTTCGCAGCGGCCAACTGGCGTTGCTCCTTCCTGTCCATTTTGGCTTTGCCAGAGGTCACTTTATTGGTGCGCGCTGGGCTATCGGAACCAGCGCCCTGACTCAACCACTTCTCGTAGTCGTGTAGATCGCCTTTAAATTCTGTGAAGCGGCCCTGGTGGATCGAATAAAACTCGTCCACGGTATTCGCCAACAGGTGGCGGTCGTGAGACACCACGATCATCGCGCCCTGATACTCCTGCAGAGCGACCGTTAAGGCATGAACCATATCGAGATCCAGGTGGTTGGTCGGTTCATCCAGCAGCAGCAGATTGGGCTTGAGCCAGGTTACCTTCGCCAGCGCCAGTCGGGCTTTTTCTCCGCCGGAGAAATTGCTGATGATTTCGTCGATACGGGAACCGCGAAAATCAAAACCACCGAGGAAATTCCGTATCTGTTGCTCACTGCTTTTTGGATCCAACGCTTGCAACAACTTGACCGGTGTTGACCGTTGATCCAGGGCATCTACCTGGTGCTGCGCGTAGTAGCCAACGCGGAGCTTTTTCGCCTCGATGATACTGCCTGCCAATGGCTGCATTTGTCCCGACAACACCTTGAGAAATGTAGATTTCCCACTGCCATTAAATCCCAGCAAGCCGATTCTCGACTCGGATCGAATACCAAGGTTTATCTTCGTCACCAGGGGTGAATCGAAGCCAATCACCAGATTCTCTGTCTGCATCAGAAAGGATGGCAGCTGCCCCAGGGTCGGAAACTCAAAGCGAAACGGGGAGTCAATGTGGGCAGGGGCGATATCCTGCATGCGCTCGAGCTCCTTCAGTCGACTCTGGGCCTGCTTTGCTTTTGAAGCCTTGTAGCGAAATCGACGGACGAAGTCCTCGATCTGTGACTTTCGTTTCTGTTGCTTTTCAAACATGGCTTGCTGCAGCGCCATCTTCGCCGCGCGCTGCTTCTCGAAGGCACTGTAATTACCCTTGTAGGGAATCAGTTTACGGCCCTCGAAGTGAATCACGTTGTCGATTACCGAATCGAGAAAAGTTCGATCGTGGGATATGAGCAGCAGTGTCCCGGGGTAGCGTTGTAGCCACTGCTCAAGCCAAACTGTGGCCTCCAGATCCAGATGATTGGTCGGCTCGTCCAGCATCAACAAATCCGAGGGACACATCAGAGCAGCTGCCAGGTTTAGCCTGACCCGCCAACCACCGGAAAAACTGCTGACGGGATTGGCAAACTCGGCAATACTGAAACCCAGACCGGAAAGTAGTTGTTCGGCGCGATTACTGATGTCATAACCATTGATATCATCCAGCTGACTGTGCAATTTCACCATCTGATTATCATCGCCATCTCGCTCGGCCTGTGCCAGTTGGACCTCCAGTTTTCTGAATGCGGCATGGGCATCGAGTACAAATTCCAGGGAAGTTTTCTCGCTGCCCGGGGTCTCCTGATCCATCATCGATAGACGCAAACCCGTTGGCATCTTGATTTCGCCATGCTCTAGGGGGACCGCCTTGGCCAGGGCAAGAAACAGGCTGGTCTTGCCGCTACCATTTCTACCGATGATGCCAACGCGTTGGGCGTCATGCACCACCAGGCTGACCGCCTCTAACAGGATTTGTGTGCCCCGCATGAGCATAATGTTGTTGAGCGCTATCATTTTGTTGGGTCGGTGCTCTTCTCTGTTAATGAAATCTACAGGTGCCGTATTACGGCAATGTCGGTTTGCCGCATCGTCGACTGGTGATCTCCTCTTGTTTGCAAGACATTATTAAGCGAAATCATTGCCTTGGCGGGTTTCTTCGCTATCCCGGCGCGGCCCGAAAGCGGCACATGGTACTACAGAATTGATTTCGTCAGATCGAATTCGTACTATTGCCGGAATCTCGAGGTATTCCATCCTCAAACAGTGTCTGGCAGGAAGCATCCGGATTCAGCAATGAAGCAAATTCTGATCATCGATGATGACGAGAAACTGGGGCAACTGCTCACCCAGTATCTCGAGCGCTATGACATGAATGTGCATGTGGCACTGAAGCCAAGCAAGGGTTTTGAACTGCTGAAGAAGATCAAGCCGGACCTCTTGATACTCGATGTCATGCTACCGGAGAAAGACGGTTTTGAAATCTGCAGGGAAATCCGTGCCAAATCGTCTATCTATGGTCAATTGCCCATTCTAATGTTAACCGCTCATGCCGAAGTGACCGACCGCATCGTTGGCCTGGAGCTGGGTGCGGATGATTATCTGCCGAAACCATTCGAACCGAGGGAATTGGTTGCACGCATCCATAATATTCTGCGACGTAGCAGCGATGACAATAACATGCGGGACATCAAGGCAATCAAAGGCCTTGAAGTAGAGTTGCCTCGAAGGGAAGTGAAACTGGACGGCGAGGTACTGGATCTCACGACCATGGAATACGAGCTTCTTACTCTGTTCATGCAGTTTCCTAATAAAACATTTACCCGCGATGAGTTGATGAATCGCCTGCGTGGAATAGATGCCGAACTATTTTCCAGAGCCGTCGACACCCTGGTTAGCCGCTTGCGACACAAGTTGAAAGACACGTCTAAAACACCACGGTTTATAAAAACCGTCTGGGGGCGTGGTTATACTTTTGTCGGCGAGCAGATATGACACCACTGCTAGGGCACCTCTGAATAATGGCATACGGTCTCTGCGTGTTCTGAAGCGTACAGGTGCAAGACGCACTTCGCCGGTAATGGCCAGCCCTTGGCAAGAAGTGCAACGCAGCAACTGTGCGCTTCAGAGAGCGCCCTTCGGAGCCTTCAGGCGGTTCCGCACTCCGCGTTGCCAATTTTCGACAGGCGGGCGCATGGCTTCTAATTGTCGCCTTGATTGCGAAACCGCCTGAAGGCCAGAGACCATATGACATTATTCAGAGGTGCCCTAGAGAATGTAAAACGCTCATTATTTGTTCGACTGGCTCTGATTTTTGGCATAACAGTTATTCTGTTCTTCGTCGTTATTTCAGTTTCACTACAAACTATCAATCAACGCAATAGTGCTATTGAAACCATACCGGACTACTTTACTCGGAACATCGAGGATGTAATCGAAGACATCGGCACTCCACCGAATCTGGGAAATGCCATGCGACTGGCCGGGGAACTGGGCTGGAGCATCAATATTCGCAACCCGATCATGCGCTGGAGTTCTGATGCGGATAATCGTCTCGACGTCGATAATTCGGCGTTCAATCGAACCCTTACCGCCGATGCGCAAGTGAGAACCGTTAACGGCGAACAAATCATTATGGTGCAGCGTGGCGGTTACGACTTTTATCTGTACCAACAGTCCATCGACGATAATGTATTTAGTTCAGTTGTTATATACGCTGGATTAACGTTCGCCGCATTCATTCTTTTCCTCAACTATTTTATGGTGCATAAGTTACTGGATCCCATACGCCTGCTACGACGAGGAGCAGAACGCATACGCAAGGGTGATCTTAGTTATCGCGTGAAAATAAATCGCCAGGATGAACTCGGAGAACTTACCGAGAGCATCAACCATATGGCAGATTCACTACAGTCGATGTTGGAGGCAAAACGCCAACTTCTACTCGCGATCAGTCACGAGTTAAGAACACCTATCACCAAAGCCAAACTTCGGCTGGAGTTCATGGCTCCCAGCGAAGAGAAATCGCAGTTAGGTGAAGACATTAATGAGATTGAACTGCTGATCTCCGACCTGATTGAAGCCGAGCGCCTCAATGATGAGCATTCCATTCTGATTTCAGAGCCGGTGCAGTTCGCTGAATTCGTTGAGTTCGTAACCGGACAATATGAAAACTACGCAGGCGGATTTAGGATTAGCATCCCTGCGATGGATGAAGAATTTTGCATAGATAAGCTCCGCATCCGTTTATTACTAACCAACCTCATGAGCAACGCGATTCGCCACGGCGAAGAAAACCCGATCGAAGTCAAAGTTAGCTTCGTCGATGACCGGGCCATACTGGAGATAATAGATTCCGGTGAAGGCATTGCAGCGGAACACCTATCGCAGATCAGTGAGGCTTTCTACAGAGCAGACAGCTCAAGAGCGCGGCATACTGGTGGCTTCGGTTTGGGCCTTTACCTGTGCCGTTTGATTGCGCAGGCACACGGTGGCAGTCTAACCATCGAGAGCAAACTCGGCACAGGCACTCATATTACAGTGGAACTTCCCCGTAGGCCACCCAGCACCGAATCTGACTAGCAAGCTGATGAAAAACTCTCAGCCGGCACAATACCGCGTTAAGATATGGCTCAAAATGCTCATTTACGCAGTGTAAACTCCGCTTTTTCGCCAGATCTTGCCTTGTCTTACACTCGACTGAGAGCTTTTCAACAACTTGCTAGGGAGTCTTATCGATTCTGGTTTGCCGTTCTGCGACCTTGTGCGCGCAAGTAACTCGCGCCCAGTAAAAGCAGGGTTAACAGTATTGGAATCAAGCCGGTGTTAATGGCCTTCAGGCGAGAGCCCAGTTGCTCTATATCCTCGCTAAGCTGAAACTGTACATCTCGCAAGCGCCGCCTCGTATCCAGCAGCTCCGCATTGAACTGATCTATCTCGGCCTGGATCTCGGGAGTGATCTGGCCGATGAGTTGGCCTTCTTCAGTTTGATTTAACTCAGCGAGTGCCGCTTCTGTCTCCGTCAGACGATCGAGCAGTTCCGACTCTTCGATGCGCAATCTGTCGTCAGCTTTCCGTTGCAGATTCAAGACCCTGGTAAAGGGCCGCGAATAGGTGCCTCGGCTTCTTATGCTCACCAGATCGGCACTACCGCTAAGATTGTCCAGGGTGTTTATGACGATATCGCCATTGTTAGCGAATGGCTGGGGGATGCGCTGACCAAGGAATTGTGCAACCTGAACCCAGAGTCGATCACTCAACATATCGGTATCAGCAAATATCACGATGTTGACCTCTCCATTGGAACTGGCAATGTGTTCGGCGACGGGAGATTCTTCTCTTTCGGCCCCGGGATCTTCGTCAACGCCAGTGCTGGCATCGGCCTCGGTGGCCTCCGCAGAATCTGACTCATCCACCTCCGAGTCTTCAACATCTGTTTCTTCGACTGCTTCAACATCCGCTTCCTCGACGACGGGCCGGCCATCCGGAAATGCGCTGTCGATTACGCCAGAAACACGGGCCGCGATGACAAAACTCTGCTGCGCCGAAACAAACTCATCGAATAGAATCGAGGGGTCGCTAACATCTTCCAGAAAGCCTGCGTCCATCAACATGGCGTTGGTGGAAGATTGAATCAGCGGTTCGAAGACGGTGTTGGCATTCTCTGCGCTAGCGATGGCGCCGGTAGAAGAGAAGTTAATCGCTTCCAGACGATTGGTGATGATATCGTCCCCTGCCAGGTTCTCCCGGTGCACACCCAGCATGCCAAGATGTGCCTCCGGCTGTTGGTTCTGTCCCATCCGCACGCGCAAGGCGAGATCGCTATCGGTAAGCACCTTATCACTTGCATAGGCAATGCCCCAGGCCGCCAATAGTCCAGGCAGATCGGAGCTCATTCCGGCAGGTATCAGATTACCCTGTGGAGATCGTGTCACCATGGAATCCGCACTGGGATCCAGGAAGACCATGGTCTTTCCTCCTCGCATAACATGTTGATCGATGGCATAGAGCATCTGCTGGGAAAGATCTTGGGGGTGGACGATCATTAGAAGATCGATGTCCACATCGATGTCATCGGCGGCGATGTCGACGCGTCTGACTTCGTAGAGTTGACGAATGAAATCCATCACCATCCACGGCGGAGTCGCCTGGCCCATGATCGGGTTAAAACCTCCATCGATATCCAGTTCCGTCAGTAAACCCACCACTGGCAAATCGGGATTACCAACTCTGGTGATCAGCTTCAGGAATTCGTACTCCAGGAATTGTTCCTGGTCGGGACGAATCAGTGGCATGGTCTCCAATACCGGCACAACGACGGGACCACCGCCATCGGCGTCTGTCTGAATAACCACCAGGCCGAAGTATATTGCTTCGCCGCCCTGGGTTACCGGCACCGCCTGGACACCATATTGGGTTGCCAGATCCTCATCTTCGGAAAATGGCTCCGGATCTATCACGCTCATACTCAAGCGACCATTGCTGGCGATCACGATCTCTCGCAATAATTCCTGGACACGAGTGCCGTAACTTCTGATCTGCGGCAGGTCTTCAATGGCACTATCAGAATAAAAGAACATTAGCTCGATTGGGTGCTCGAGGCTGGCTACGATATTTCTCGTGCCATCAGACAGAGAATAGAGATTGTCCTCTGTCAAATCGATTCGCCATCCAGGCAACAGGCTAATGATGGCCACAGCGAACACCAGGGCGACGGCTATGACAACCAGGCCGGCACTGGAAAATAGAGATTTCGTATTCATCTTCGGTAGCCTCCCTAGTTCGCTTTCTTGATTTCGATGACAACTGCGCTAGCCACTAGCCAGGCCGCAATGAACACGCCGAAGAACAGAATGTCTCTGATATCCAGCACCCCTTTTGAAATAGAGTCGAAATGTGTCAAAAACCCCATTGCCGAAAACGCATCCACGAGAAACTGCGGCATCCACGCTGGAAACGCTTCCAGCAATATCGGTGAGCCCATCACTACAAACAGAAAGCAAATACTGACAGTAAGAATGAAAGAAATAACCGAATTCTTTGTACTCGCCGACATGCAGGAACCAATTGCCAGAAATCCACCGGCCATAAACCAGCTACCAAGGTAAGCGGCCAGGATGACACCGTTGTCTGGATCACCCAGATAATTCACTGTTGCCCAGATCGGAAAAGTTAACATCAGGGCAATGCCAATCAGCACCCATGCCGCCAGAAATTTGGCGAGCACCGCATCCCGTAAATTAATGGGCAGAGTGAGCAGTAATTCAATGGTGCCGGTCTTGCGTTCATCTGCCCACAAGGTCATCGCTATAGCGGGCACCATGAAGAGATAGAGCCAGGGGTGAAAACCGAAGAAGGGCAATAAATCGGCCTGACCGCGAAGGTAGAATCCACCGAGCTCAAAGGTGAAAATACCATTCATGATCAGGAAGATAACAATAAAGATGTAGGCCAGGGGCGTTGCAAAATAGCTTAGCAATTCACGTTTGAAAATAATCCCAAGATTGTCCACTACTCACCTCCCTGTGCTTGGGTTACCGACCTGAACACATCTTCTAGGCGTCCACGACTAACGTGAAATTCGGTAATCGGCCAGTTCTTCGATTGCGCAATTTCTGAAACCCGGGCAAAGATTGGTGTATTGCCGGCAGCCAGAATTGTATAGGAGAGCTCTTCGCTCCTGTCTTTTTCCACCGCGCTTACTGCAGCCAGACCAGACAGATCTTTAGCGAGGTCATACTCGTCAGTTAGCCTGACCGTCACGGCATGATGATATTTGGATCTTGATTCCAATTCGGCAGGTGTTCCATCTGCGACGATTCGCCCCTCGGCAATTATAATGGCACGGCTGCAGACTGCAGTGACTTCCTCCAATATATGAGTGGAAATAATGACAATCTTGTCGCGGGCCAAGCTTTTAATCAATTCGCGCACGTGATGTTTCTGGTTGGGATCGAGACCATCGGTCGGTTCATCAAGAATCAACACCTTGGGGTCGTGCATAATCGCCTGGGCCAGGCCTACCCGTCGCCTGAAACCTTTCGATAGGGTCTCGATGGTTTGTTGGCACACCGACTGCAGTTCCACTTCGTCGACAACATGCTGCACTCTCTTGGCAATTTCCTCTCCGCGATAGCCTCTAATTCTGGCGATGAACTTTAGAAATTCCAGGGTTGTCATATCTCCATAGCAGGGAGCGCCTTCTGGCAAATAACCAATCAGTGATTTCACCTCTATCGGGTTTTTGCTGATGTCGTAACCGTCAACAATAACCGTGCCTCCGCTAGCTGATAGGAAGCCGGTAATGACCTTCATGGTAGTAGATTTACCAGCACCATTCGGCCCCAGAAACCCCAATACCTCGCCTTCAACCACCGTGAAACTCAAGTTGTCGATAGCAGTAAAGCGGCCGAATTTTTTTGTTAAATTGCGTATTTCAATCATTTACAAACAAACCCTGTTAGAAATTCTCATTGATTGACCACAGCTGTTCTACTCTGTGCTGCTGCCATGACACTAAATTTGTGAGTGGCAAATATAATCGGCCTACGCTGAATTTTCAAGAATAGACAGCTTGATTGACAGTTGTAGAGTTTCTAAGGCTCCCAGTCACCGTACTTTTCACCCCCCGCTAGCCCCGGGGTCTGTGTTTATGTGGTTTTGGGGGTTATAATCGCCGCCTCTGTATTTCGCAGTTTACTGTCCTGTCTTATTGAAGAAACCGGCCCATGAACAGACTCACAGCTAAAAAATTGCCGATTATGCTGTTGCTCACGCTGTTAGCCCTGGGTCTGACCCACTGCGGGCAAAAAGGCGGACTCACCCGACCCGGGCCGGCGGCATTTGCTGTCGCCAGCTACCAGGGCTCATTTCTTCACTGACATCCAAGCAAAGCCAATGGATTATTTCGAATACCGCGGTGACACGCTCTTCGCCGAAGAAGTCAATGTCACAGACATCGCCCTAGAGCATGGCACTCCTTGCTTCATTTACTCTCGCGCAACGCTGGAGCGACACTTGCGGGCTTATCAAACATGCCTGGGTGAAGCGCCGCAGATGATCTGTTTCGCGGTGAAAGCCAATTCCAACCTCGCGGTACTCAACGTGCTCGCCCGCCTGGGAGCCGGTTTCGATATCGTCTCCGGGGGTGAACTCGAACGGGTTATTGCCGCCGGGGGTGACCCGGGCAAGGTCATCTTCTCAGGCCTGGGAAAATCTGAGATGGAAATTGAACAGGCGCTGAAGGCCGGCATCTTCTGTTTCAATGTGGAATCTGCGCCAGAGCTGACGCGCATCGATGCGGTGGCATCGCGGTTAAATTTGCAGGCAAAGATTTCCGTGCGGGTAAATCCCGATGTGGATGCCGGCACCCATCCCTACATTTCAACGGGATTGAAGGATAACAAGTTTGGACTCGCCAGCGCACAGGCTCTCGAAGTCTATCGACAAGCAGCAACACTGGGGGGCATCGAGGTGGTCGGTATTGACTGCCACATTGGTTCACAACTCACTTCCCTGGCGCCCTTTCTCGATGCTGTCGATCACCTGTTGGTTTTAGTAGATCGACTGCACTCGGAAAATATCCACCTTAGGCATTTAGATATTGGCGGTGGACTCGGGGTGAGCTATGGGCAGGAACAACCACCACAACCTGCCGATCTGATCGCTGCCGTCAACAGCCGGCTGGCTGATCGCAAGATGACATTAATAGTTGAACCGGGTCGTTCGATTGCTGCCAATGCCGGCATCTTTGTAACGCGTGTTGAATACATAAAGTGCAGCGAGCATAAAAATTTCGCCATCGTTGACGGGGCCATGAATGATTTGTTGCGACCCGCCCTTTACAATGCCTGGCAGGAAATTATTCCAGTCACCCGGGGTAGCGGCGCATCTGCGACTTACGACGTTGTCGGTCCAATTTGCGAGTCCGCTGATTTCCTTGGCAAAGACAGAAAATTGCAACTCACTGGAGGTGAGCTGCTAGCGGTCCGCTCTGCTGGCGCCTATGGTTTTGTGATGAGTTCCAACTACAATTCGAGACCCCGTGCCCCGGAAATAATGGTAGATGGTTCAAATGTTCACCTGGTCAGGCGGCGCGAATCTCTTGGAGATCAACTTGAGATGGAATCCTGTTTGCCTCTATAGATGGTAATCTCGGCAGCCACATAAGCGGAAGCTATCCAATCCAATATGAAAATTTCCTTTACCAAAATGCACGGCCTCGGCAACGACTTTATGGTGCTGGATCTGCTTGCCAATGACATCGAATTGAGCGCCGCGCAAATACGGAAACTAGCCAACCGGCACACTGGAATTGGCTTCGATCAATTATTGCAGATCGAAGCGCCGACCGAAACCGGGATCGATTTCAACTACCGAATCTTTAATCCTGATGGCACCGAAGTCGAACACTGTGGTAACGGCGCCAGATGCTTTGCTCGTTATGTAAGCGATAAGGGTCTGACGACTAAAAACCCCATCAGCGTGAAAACGCTCAATCGAGTCCTGTCACTACACATTAATGAAAATGGAGAAGTCACCGTAGACATGGGAAAACCGGATTTTGTTCCGGCCCAAATTCCATTTAATGCGAATGTGCAGGCAAACAGCTACCACAGGGAATTGCTTGTTGATGGACGCAAATTGAATCTTGAGTTCTCAGCTCTTTCCATGGGCAATCCTCATGCTCTAATAATTGTTGAAGACATCGAAAACACGGCCGTAAAAGATATTGGAGAAGCCCTTGGTGCGCACCCGGATTTTCCGCAAGGCGTTAATGTCGGCTACATGCAAATACTGGACAGATCCAGGTTGATATTGCGGGTTTATGAACGCGGAGTCGGGGAAACCCTGGCCTGCGGCACGGGCGCCTGTGCCGCCGTAGTAGCGGGTTGCCTACAGGGTCAGTTAGATGATACCGTCGAGGTGCAATCGAGGGGCGGCCAGCTCAGCGTAAACTGGCGGCAGCAGGATTCTCACGTGCTTATGACCGGGCCCGTGACAACTGTTTATGAGGGGAGTATTCAATTATGAGTAAGGATGCCTCGGCAGCAGAACAGCTGGCCGAAAATGAAGAGAGCAAACTGTCATCGTCTCAGGTAGCCGACTATCTTCGCGTTCATCCGGAGTTTTTTATCCAGCAGGACGACCTGTTGGCCGAGCTTTCATTACCCCATGAATCCGGTAAGGCGATCTCCCTATTAGAACGACAAGTTACCATACTCAGAGAGCGTGGCATCGATGCCAGGCAGAAGCTCAACAACCTGATCGCAAATGCCCGCAATAACGACCAATTATTCGACACTACACGCAATCTTGTGCTGGCCTTGCTTCGCGCCGAAGGCATCACTGAAATAGCCAACGTGGCCCAAGATCAGCTCAGCGACCACATCAATATAGATGCCTGCGAAATTATCCTGGTCGAGAGAAACCGCCTTGGCGTATCGCCCTCAGTGCGGGTTGAAACGAGTGACAAGCTGCAACAGGATTTTGAGGATGTGTTCCGCCTGAAACGGACACACTGCGGCATACAAAGTGATGAACAACTGGCCTATTTGTTTCCGCAGCATCACAGCCAAATAAGATCGACAGCCCTATGCCCGGTCGTTAACAATAGCGAAGTGCTGGCTTTATTTGCATTCGGGAATCACACTGAAAACTATTTCAATGTAAATCTCGATACGCTATTCCTGGATTTCATAGGACAAGTTATTGGTGCGGTACTCGATAAAGAACTCACTATGGGAGCCTCTGATTAATTATTCAATGTCTCTGGCCTGCAGAGCAGCCGCAGATCAAGGCGGCTTCCTGCAGTAATGTTTGCTACCTTACAAAGGGAGCCAACGCCGAGATGCGGTTGCTCTGAAGGCCCCTACGGGCGCTGCCTGAAGCATGCTTCTGCTGCGTTGCAACCCTATATTAAGGACTTGGGCCGTTAACTGCGGATTGCGCCTAACAGAAGCACGCTTCAGGCCACGCAGAGATATTGAATAATTAGTCAGAGGCTCCCACGTTAAATGAATCTTCCTCCTAATTCACTTCCTCTGCTGCTCCTACTTGATTCGTCTAAATGAGCCAGAGCAATCCCGCAAACGATTCACTTCAAGCCGGTGGTGCTGACTCAAAACTCGTCTCAGTAATCTGTCGCACGATTATTCGACCCGAACTGCAACAGGCCCTTCAATCCGTGGCAGATCAAAGCTACCCCGACATTGAGTTGGTGCTGGTGGATGCGCTTGGTGCGGGCATCCCGGATTATGAAAATTTGTACCCCGGCGGAAATGTCAAGCTGGTATCCCTAGGCAAGAGTCTCCGCCGTTCACGTGCGGCTAACGTCGGAATGACCAAGGCCACCGGTGACTATTTGATGTTCCTCGATGATGATGACTGGATCGATCGGGAACATATAGCCAACCTGGTTACGCTGTTGGATCGACAGTCGGAGGCCTGCGCCGCCTATAGCGCAACACGTAAAGTAGATGCATCCGGTCAGCCCCTGGACTATGTATTCGGCCAGGAATTTAGTGCGGCGCAGTTGAAGCGGGGAAATTATATCCCTATCCACTCCGTGTTATTCGAAGCATCGCTGTTCCGTGACGGCTGCAAGTTTGACGAGAATCTGGAAATTTATGAAGACTGGGATTTCTGGCTTCAGGTATCACAGCACAGCAGTTTCCTTCACAGCGATCGCGTCACCGCCTTCTACCGCGAAGGCGGTGAGTCGGAAACCGCAGTAAATATTGAACAGGCCCAGTACACCGCAGGCCACCCGAATGCGCTGGCCAGGGAAAAAGTTTTGGCGAAATGGCTGCCCAGGTGGTCGGCGGCAGAAGTCAATCAAATGCTGGGAACGATGGATCAATCCGGGAGCATCAACGAGTTAAGAGGCAATGTGAAATCTGCCCTCGAGGTTATTCATGCTCGAGAGGAGGAACTTGCAGAAATCACAGGCACTGCCAAAAAACTTGGAAGGCAGTTAAGCGAGCTACACAAGACCTATGCACGGCTGGATAAAAACCACACGCAACTGGATAAAAACCACACGCAACTGGATAAAAACCACACGCAACTGGATAAAAAATACACGCAACTGGATAAAAAATACACGCAACTGGATAAAAACTACACGCAACTGGATAAAAACTACACGCAACTGGATAAAAACTACACGCAACTGGATAAAAACTACACGCAACTGGATAAAAAATACACGCAACTAGACAGAAGCTACGCACAGCAGATATCTGAATTTTCCAAACTTGCCGACAAACATGAAGTTCTATCGAAAGACTTTCAGGCACTGCGTCTGAAATATCATCGATTAGAAACCCAACACAAGAAGCTGGATGCCGACCTGCGTGAACTACTGGACTCCTTTTCCTGGCGCGTTACGAGGCCCTATCGATACCTCAGCCAGGGGTTAAAGAACTTCGTCAGATCACTAAAAAAAAACACCGTTAAACTAATACTGAAAAACCCTGCTCTGCATCAGACAGTCCGAGATGCCCGCGCCAAAATACCTGGCAACGATGGCGGTCTCCCGAACTCTGAGACACGCACAGACAAATTCCACTTCGGGCTGGATTCGCCTAACGAAGAGCACAAAGTTTTCTCGGAATCTCTTACCCTACGCGGTTGGGCGTTGACGGAAGCCAGTGAAGTCGACATTACATTTTTTATCGATGAACTGGAATTTCGCGCCTTCAAACCTGCCCTTTCCAGGCCCGACGTCACCGAGGTCTATCCCTGGCTTCCCCATGCTGCCGACTGTGGTTTTTCGGAGCAGATCAATCTGGACTTTTTGAGTAGCGGTGCCCACACCCTGACCCTCGTCGCCAAAAATGCAGAAGGATACCGCTCGGAGTTAAAGCAGGATTTCTATCTCCTCGAGGGTAATCAGATCTATAGTGCCTGGCTGAAATATCAGCTCAGCAATGACCCACAAACTGCCATCGGCAAAGCCCTCAACAGCGATCAGTTTGTAGTCCATGTAATAGTCAATGAGGGCCTAGACATCGGTGCTAGCCTGGCGACCCTCAATTCCATAGCGGCACAAGATTGGAGCAGCTGGAAAGTGCATTACCTCGGCAACAACTGGCAGGAAATTCAACGCAGCCTGCTGCCGGAAATTCGCTTGGCTCTGCAAGAAAAAACCGATGTTGCTTCAAGCCTGGTCGAGCTTTTACAGAGCGTTAACCCGGATCGCGATTATCTGCTGGGTCTCAATAGTGGGGAGCAACTATTTCCCTTTGCACTACGGGAATTGATTGCCTGTGCTCAAGCCATGAATAGCGATCTTGTCTATTCAGATCACGATACGCTCAACAGCGACGGCATACATGTTGATCCGGTCTTCACCTTTGGCTGGTCCCCCGATCATGTGATGTCACGTAACTATGTCGGGGATATGTACCTGGTCCGGGCGGCGACAATCTCCCTGGATTTCATCTCAACTTGCAAGCCCTCCGACTGGCGCTATGCCCTACTGTTACGCATTGGAAACTGCAGCGATAAGATCCACCGAGTCGCCAGTATTCTGTGGTCGGCACCGGCACAAGCTGGTAAAAATCTGGAACGAAGATTGCGGGATGAAACTGTGGTACTTGAAAAACACCTGTCCCAGCTTGAGCCCCAGGCCAACTTAACAATGGTGGATGGATACCGATACATCGAATGGCCCATCGCCGGAGAGCCGCGAGTTTCAATTATCATTCCGACCACGGCTAAGCTTGATCTGATTAAGCCTTGCCTCGATTCACTTACCGCAATCACCGCCTATGAGAACTACGAAATCCTTATGCTCGATAACAGCAGAGGCAGGAATCCGGATGGAATCGCATATCTTCACGATAAAAAATTCGAGGTCATCGAGTGCGATGAAACCTTCAACTGGTCGCGTCTGAACAACATCGGTGCCCGCCGATCCAAGGCTGATTACCTGTTGTTTCTAAATGATGATATTGAAATCACCGATGCCAGGTGGTTGCACGAATTACTGCGACATGCCGTGCGCCCCGAAGTGGGTGCCGTTGGCGGCTTGTTGCTGTATCCAAATGGCGCGATTCAACACGCAGGTGTGTTCATCGTAAACTTCGGTGGTGGCTGCGCCCATCTGTTTCACAAGATGATGCCCGATGAGAAAATTTACCGAAGGCTCGATAGAACTGTCAGGGAGGTCACCGCCAACACCGGCGCCTGCTTGATGCTGAGTCGGAAGAAATTCGAGGCTATGGAAGGCTTCGACGAAGAACTTGCGGTCGTCGGCAACGATATTGATCTTTGCCTGCGATTGTCGACCCTGGGCTATCGAAATATCTGGACACCCCAGTGCTGCCTTATCCATCATGAAAGCATCAGTCGAAAAGCGAGTCTGCCAAAAGCAGACGAAATGGCGATGTGGAAGCGCTGGTCGATCAAGTTCAGCGAAGGAGACAGCTACTACAATCCGAATCTTAGCCTGGAGAAATGGGACTGTTCCCTACGCCTCGATATGCCCGCAGAGGAGCTCATTGCCGATCTGCAATTCGATGCGCAAGACTTAAGGAAAAATCGGCAGCTGACTCTCACTCCAGGAGTAAATCTGATTGGCTACATAAGGGCGGAGATGGGCGTGGGAGAAGGCGCTCGCTCGGATGCCAGAGCTCTCGAAGCCGCAGCTATTGACTTCGGAATCATCAATTTTGAAACTGCCAATCCCGGGCGGATGACTGATCTGTCTTGGCGCCATAAGGAAATACTGAGCGCTCCCTATGACATTAATCTAATCCACATCAACGCAGATTTTCTGCCGCTGGCGAAACAGGAGCTCCCAGCCCACTTCTTTAAGGGCCGCTATAACATTGCTTACTGGGCATGGGAGCTGGAAGAAATTCCTCGGGAATGGATTCCCGCATTCGAAGAAATCGATGAGGTCTGGGTGCCTTCAGAGTTCGTAAGACAGGCCATGGAAAAATCTTCACCGGTTCCTGTTATCACTATCCCTCACTGCATCGACCTGAAAACCGAGTCAGTGCTTTCCAGAAGCTATTTCGGTATTCCGGAATCTGCTTTCACTTTTCTGACCATGTTCGATACCCGCTCTATAGCAGAGCGCAAGAACCCCTACGGGGCAGTGAAGGCCTTCAAACAGGCATTCGCGGGCAACAATAAGGAAGTCTGCCTGATACTGAAGGTGAATAATGCAGAAGAAGTGAAGCTGGACAGTTTGCTTGAGGAAATCAAATCACATCCAAATATTCTGATTATGGAAACTCCCCATTCGAGGCTGGAAATTAATGCCTTGCTCTCATTGATAGACTGTTTCGTATCCCTGCATCGATCCGAAGGATTTGGGCTGGCTCCTGCCGAGGCGATGTGTCTGGGCAAGGCAACTATTATCACCAACTGGTCCGGCTCAATTGACTATATGACTGCAGACAATTGCAAAGCCATAGATTTTGAGCTGATCCGGATTGAAAAAACTCTGGGACCTTATAAGGCGGGCCAACGCTGGGCCGAACCGGATCTGGAACAGGCAGCAGCTGCCATGAGAGAACTGGCTGCAGATCCTGAATTGACCGCGAAGCTGGGCAACAACGCCAGAGAGACAATCAGGCAATTTTTTTCCCCCACCGCGGTGGGGAAAAAGATGCTTTCCCGACTCGAGGAAATTCGCCAACACCAGGAATCGAACACAGCCCGGTAAAAGAGTATCGGAAGGTAATTTGCGAATCTGTTCTCAGCCCGGGAGAAGTCGTAACAATCGAAACAGAATTCTTTGCAGGTGGCCGAATTTCGATCGTAGCCCCATGGTCATGCGCAGGTAAACGCGTTGCCTATAAGTCAGATCAGCGTGGAAGCGGACAAGAAATGTCTCAGCCTGAGTTGCGACCTCCACGAACAGAGGTGTGTAGGGCTTGTAGAAAATCTTCCTCAGCAGTTCGCGGTCAGTTAAGCTGGCCGGACTGTGCTCCCTGGCACCGAGGGCATTATTTTCATGCTGTCGATATTCCACCAATGGCTCTGGCAGGAAGGCAATCTCGCCATAGGCTGCAGCTACCAATCCCAACCACCAGTCATGCATGATAGCCCCTGCCGGCACGGGGATAGCTTTTTCTGCCACAGCTTCATTGATTAACATAGTGCATCCGGTAATCAGGTTACTGATAAGCAATTGCCCGAAACCGTTATGTCGCGCATCGAGACCCTGGTAACGAATGAAGGAATCGGCGACGGGCTGCAAGCCGGCGTTGACGACATGCAAGTCACAGTGAACCAGCACCGGCGTGTCGGTTTCTGAGCCCTCGACCTGAAACATCAAGCGGGCCTGCCGCTCCATTTTCACAGGCTGCCAAATATCATCCTGGTCGCTGAACATCATGTAGGCGCGTTCGAGACCCAACTGAACTTTATGCTCTAGAACATATTCGATCAGATCCGAAAAATTGTTCTTCGCACCTGCGTGCGCCCCGTCGACCTCTACCCGGCACACCCGGTCCGGATTCTCGCTTGCAACGGCGCGAATCAATTCCCCCGTATTGTCGGTAGAGCCATCATCACGGATCACGATAACAAGGTTCGACCAGGTTTGCTGTAGTATGGAGTCGAGCTGTTGAGCGAGAAACTCGGCGCCATTGTAGGTCGCCAGTAACACAGCTATTTTGGGCTGCCTGTTCATTTAAAATCAGCCTAGTAACTTGGCGTCACGAATGCCGGAGCGGATATTATGCCAGTACTGCTTGCGATCTTGGGACGAAACCAGCAACCACAGCGACTTTAGAAAAAATCGGACCATATCCCTGAGCTTCCAACCCAGTGGCGAATAAGCGACCATATATAAATGGGTTCTGTTTCTACTCGAATAGTAGGTACGAGACGGGTTTTGCTGCGCCATTATTCCGGCACGCACAAGGGGACTTGGGCTTCTCTCGCCGATCGTGTGATAGAGCACAGCCTCGTCAGTTCCTACCAAGTCGAAGCCCATCGACTTGGCGCGAAAACACCACTCCAGATCTACATTGTCGATAAAATAGCTTTCTTTCATTCTGCCTATCGCAGCGAAGTGCTTGAGAATAAGCATGGTTCCCGAGGTAATCAAAAAGTCGGCAACAAAATTGGTTTTACTGTTGGCAAATGCGCGATCGGAGCGCAATAGTAGCCGGTTGAATAATTTGAAAGGTGTTTGCCGCATCGATTGCGGGTTAATAATCCGGGGGCCCATCGCGGCGATGCCTTTCACACTTTGTTTATCTGCCTCGATATAGGCACTGCTCATTCGACTCACGAAAAGATCACAGAGTGAGCTATCCTGGTCAAACAAAAACACGTAGTCGCGATTATTCTCCAGCGCCCAGTCAATTCCGATATTGAGGGCCGTAGCTAGACCTTTGTTTTTCGGCAAACACAGCAGATCCAGACAGCGTTCATAAATTGTTATAGATTCAGCCAGTTTTTCAATGTCAGGAGTACCATTGTCGATGACGACAAAATCCGTCTCCTTGTTCAACTGACCAAGCAGCGTCAGAAGTGCCGTTATATCCGGTTTGAAGGTAACTACTATGGCACAGCTGGTATCTGTTGTGGCAATGCTCATGATGAGGCTCCCTCAGAGCCCTTGCTTGAAGCTTGTTTCAAATGTCCCCTGGCACCTCAGGAGATATTTTTATGAGTTCAGGGTTTTTGCTTTCGATAACAATAAAATAGAGAATCGAGACAATTCCTATAGCTAGACCAACTACAACGCCGGCATCGATAATCCCGCGCCAGGGCTGCGGTAAGAGTCGTGCTATCAAGATGAAACAAATGATCATCACGGTCAAACCAATCGAAAACAATTTGCGCTTTCGGGTTGCGTAGATATAACCCATGCAGAATAGAGGCGCCAATAATATATGGCCAACTCGTGGGTTGTCCCTCAGATAGCTCGCCCGTATCACCACCCGGGGAGCAAAACTCAGATGGAATCCCTTATAGCCTTCAGCATAGGCCATGTAGGCCACGGAAATAATAAGCGCCGCCCAATGCAGCTGACTCATTGGTGAGCGTTCCAGATCCAGCGCAATCGGCGCCAGTCTGTAGATAGCAAACACCAGCATGAGCAATACTCCGCCGATACCCCATGCAAAACCAAATACTTTCACGGACTCTCTTCACCAAGCAAAAACCCTATTATAGCGGCTTTAGCGGCCAAGCTGTAAATCAGAAAAAATCCTGGACTTTCAGAATCCTGGTAGCGTCGCTTCTGCCGATAAAGTGGGATATGATTCCGCCTTTAATCCAGCCTGCGGAAGCGACGTCACGGGGATAGGGAGCTAGGGCGACAGGATCAGTTCTATGAGTGTAAAACTTGGAGTGGTGATGGATCCAATCGAATCCATCACTGTAAAGAAAGACACAACGCTCGCTATGTTATTGGCAGCTCAACAACGGGGATGGGTAATCCACTACATGCTGCAGTCAGACCTGTACATGGCTCAGAGTGAAAGCAGGGCTCAGGCACGGACCCTGTCGGTAAGGGATGACGAGCAGGACTGGTTTACCCTGGGGAGTCATACCGATATGGCGCTGGCAGAGCTCGACATCATTCTGATGCGGGTAGACCCTCCCTTCGATATGGACTACATCTACACCACCTATCTGCTGGAAAATGCACAACGTGCGGGTAGTTTAATTGTTAATGACCCGCAGAGTCTGCGCGATTGTAATGAAAAATTGTTCGCCACACAGTTCCCTCAGTGTTGTCCGCCATTAGTGGTGGGTAGTTCGATGGAAAAACTAAAGGCATTCCATAATCAACATCGCGATGTAATCTATAAACCGCTTGATGGCATGGGAGGAAGGTCGATTTTTCGGGTGAAGCCTGACGACCCTAATCTAAGCGTCATCATCGAGACGCTTACCGGTGGCGGAGTCAAGCATATCATGGCGCAGAAATTCATCCCTGAGATAACCAACGGCGACAAACGGCTATTGCTAATCGATGGCAAACCGGTTGGCCATGCCCTCGCCAGAGTTCCGGCATCGGGTGAGACCCGGGGTAACCTGGCTGCCGGCGGTAGCGGAGTTGCCCAGGAGCTGAGTGAAAGAGACTATTGGATTTGTGAACAGGTCGCTCCCGTTCTGCGGGAAAAGGGCCTACTGTTTGTTGGGCTGGATGTGATTGGTGATTATTTAACTGAAATCAATGTCACCAGCCCAACCTGTGCCAGAGAAATAGATCGCGCAGTGAACCTGGACATTGCCGGCGACTTGATGGAATGCATCCAGGCTAAATTGAAATAACAAGGGCAACACATGCCAGACAGCGAACAGGATCTTTCCCGGGAACGATTCGGTTTCACCGTTTTCCTGTCCATCTGTGCCCATGCCATTATTATTCTGGGCGTAGGCTTTAGCTATCTTGAGGAAATAAGTAGCGAGGGTACCCTGGCAATAACCATGGCGCAGTACCGCAGCGAATTCGCACCGGACGACGCCGATTTTCTAGCACAGGAAAATCAGCTCGGCAGTGGCAACCTCAATGAAAAAGCCGCACCAAGCTCACCCTTCGAGTCGGATTTCTATGAAGAGCTTATCCAGGAAGTTCGACCCGTGCCTGCGGCTCCAATGACAGTTAACGATGTTAAGGTTCAGGATACGGCGGTTATCTCCTCGTTTCAGGATGAAGACCAGGTGCGACAACAGTTGGATGAAGTGAAGGATGAAAGAATTCTCTCTGAACGGTCCACGCCGGAAGGACTTAGCCTGGCTATCGCCAGCCTGCAGGCGCAGCTGGATTTGCAACGCCAGAGATATGCGAAACGACCTAAGAGGTACACGATCTCCTCTGCATCAACCAGAAAGAGCCAAGATGCACTCTACCTGGATAGATGGCGTAGACGAATCGAAGCAGTTGGTAATATTAATTACCCAAGCGAAGCACGGAGACGGCAGCTCTACGGTAGTTTGCGCATGCTGGTAGCCCTGTTGCCGAATGGTGAAGTTGAAAGTATTCGGATTCTGCAGCCCTCCGGGCACAGCATCCTGGATCAGGTGGCGGTGGAAATTGTAAACCTCGCTGCTCCTTTTCAGCCCTTTCCTTCGGAGCTCCTCGCAGTAGCTGATATACTAGAGATTATTCGGACCTGGCGTTTCCACGAGGGTAACGCCCTGACCAGTTTCTGAGGCTTAGGGCACCTCTGAATAATACAGTGATGCCCTAAGCTTTTTTATGAGTGACTCAACCAAGCCAAGCTTCCTCGAGAACCAGTTTCTCATTGCCATGCCGCAAATGCTGGATTCCTATTTTTCCAACAGCGTGACCTATTTGTGGAAACACAATAATGAAGGTGCCCTGGGTATCGTTATCAATAAACCCCTGAATGCCAGCATTGCCGACATCTTCAACGAGTTGGATATAGTCTGTGATTTAGAAGTACAGCTATTTCAGCAGCGACGAGTGCTTGCCGGTGGACCAGTCGAGCGCGATAAGGGTTTTATCATTCACGACGCCGACAGGACCTGGGAGTCTTCAATTACAGTGACGGCGGATATTAGCATCTGCACTTCTAAAACGATCTTGCAAGACATCGCCGCCGGTAATGGCCCGGACAACTACCTGGTGGCGCTGGGCTGCGCCGGCTGGGATGCAGGCCAGTTGGAAAGAGAGATCAGCGCGAATACCTGGCTCACGATCCCAGCCGATACGGACTTGATTTTCTCCCAGGATTACGCGGCCAAAGCTGATGCTGCCGCCTCTCTGCTCGGTATAGATCTACAGCAGATATCTCCTGACGCCGGTCATTCCTAGAGCGGAGGCAGTCCCCGAGCAAGGTAACCAGGTGAATTTAGAGTCTTTCCCCACAGACAGGAATAAGCCGGTTAGTGCCCTAGCATTCGATTTTGGCACGCAGCGGATTGGTGTGGCTTGCGGGCAAAGCCTGACGGCTACCGCCGAGGCGGTTACGGTGCTACGCGCCAACGATGGAATTCCAAACTGGGATGAACTGGAAGCCTTGATCGACGAGTGGCAGCCAGATCTGTTCGTGGTCGGCTTGCCATTTAACCTCGATGGCTCGGAAAGCGAACTGTTCAGAAGAGCAGTGAAATTCGGCAATCGCCTCAATGGTCGCTTTCACAAACCGATCTATGGCATGGATGAACGGCTGTCATCCCGGGCCGCATTAGAAAAGGTCGCTGTATCCAGCAGGGGGAAAAAGAAAAACACCGCTATAGATGCTATAGCGGCTCAGATTATTCTGGAAAACTGGTTTGCCGAATTAAAGAACATTTGATTCCAAGGCAAGCCTGGCAAACACAGAGCAAACTAGAACGCCTCCGGCGTCTTCGCTTTCAAGATCGCTTCTTCCCGATTTATTACGCCTCTCTTGAGCAAATCTTTCAGACATTGATCCAGCGTCTGCATGCCGACAGAGGCACCAGTCTGAATCGCTGAATACATTTGCGCCACCTTATCTTCTCGAATCAGGTTTCTGATCGCCGATGTCCCAATCATAATTTCGTGGGCTGCCACTCTACCGCCACCTGGTTTCTTCAATAGTGCCTGTGAAATAACCGCCTGTAACGACTCCGACAGCATCGAGCGCACCATATCTTTTTCTGCTGCGGGGAATACATCAATTACCCTGTCGATAGTTTTTGCGGCAGAAGTCGTGTGCAGAGTACCGAAAACCAGGTGGCCGGTTTCCGCGGCAGTGAGTGCGAGCCGAATTGTTTCCAAATCCCGTAACTCACCTACCAGGATAATGTCTGGGTCCTCACGCAGAGCCGAGCGCAGTGCTTCGTTAAAACCAAGCGTATCACGATAAACCTCGCGCTGGTTAATCAAGCATTTTTTACTCTGATGAACAAATTCGATGGGGTCTTCGATAGTAAGAATGTGCTCATACCGGGTGTCGTTAACGAAGTCGACCATCGCCGCCAGCGTGGTGCTCTTGCCGGAACCGGTGGGGCCCGTAACGACTACCAGTCCACGCGGTACGCTGGAGATTTTCCTGAATACATCACCCATACCCAACTCTTCCATTGTGAGTACTTTCGAAGGGATGGTTCGCAATACGGCAGCTGGTCCCCGATTCTGCATAAATGCATTAACCCGGAACCTAGCCAAGTTTGGCACTTCGAAGGAAAAGTCAGTTTCCATAAATTCTTCATAGTCTCTGCGTTGCTTGTCGTTCATGATTTCATAGATCAGTGCATGAACTTCTTTTGCATCCATCTCCGGCACATCGATGCGACGGATGTCTCCATCGACCCGTATCAATGGCGGCATACCCGCAGTAATATGCAAGTCGGAAGCGCCTTGCTTGACGCTAAATCCCAGCAGTTCTGTAATATCCATCTGCCTTACCTGCTGCCATAGTATTTTAGTTTGGTTGTGGATGGAGCAAGCAAGTCCATCTTTACTTTGAAATCTCTCTGGCCAATAGTAATGGCGTCACCTATAGTACCTGCCCTGTGGCGAATATCCCAGACCTAGTGAGGGCAAAACCGTGGCCGTGTTAACAGAAAATATTACTGCCCTGAAGCAGCGAATTCGAATACTTGAAGAGCGATATGATCGCCCGCGAGATTCGGTCCGGCTGCTGGCCGTCAGCAAGAAGCAAGCGCCGGAAAAAATTCGACGCGCTGCCGCGGCCGGCATCAAGGATTTCGGTGAAAATTATTTCCAGGAAGCCCTGGAAAAAATTGAGGGTTTGAGTGATCTCGAACTAAGCTGGCACTTTATCGGTCCAATTCAGAGCAATAAGACTCGGGGCATCGCCGAGCACTTCGATTGGGTCCAGAGCGTAGATCGGGAAAAAATTGCCCGCCGCCTGAGCGACCAAAGAACTAACACGAGGCCACCTCTCAATGTCTGCGTGCAGGTGAACCTGTCTGCCGAAACCAGCAAATCGGGCCTCGATCTGCAATCCGCGGCCTCACTCTGCGCAAGCATAGCGCAGTTGCCAAACTTGTCACTACGCGGTTTGATGGCGATTCCTGCACCGCTTTCCGATCTGCAAGCCCAGCGCGAGGGCTTCCGGCGTCTCGCCACCGAGCACCAGAAATTACAGCAGCACTACCCGAGCATGGACACACTCTCTATGGGCATGAGCAACGATTACGAAGCGGCCATCGCCGAAGGCTCTACCTTGATTCGGATTGGCACGGCACTCTTCGGCCTGCGCAGTACATCGGTTTAACACCTCTGATCACTGCAACTTCATGGCTCCAGAATTTCGAATGCATAGTGCTTCACATTGAAACTTCCTGCACCGCGCTTTGCTATATACACCAGGGAACCTCTGATCAATTCAATGGCCGCTCTGCAGGAGTCTGGCGCGTACTGCTGCAAAGCGGCGTGCGCAGGCAAAGCTTCCGTTCCCTACTCACGCTCCTCGCCTACATCTATGTAGGCGATGGTCATAGTCCTTGGCTAGCAGGTCAACGCCGCAGCGGTGCGCGCCAGGCCCTGCCCGAAGGGGCTTAGGGCCGATCCCACTCTCATCGTTGCACTTCCTTGACAGGTCGACACATGCCTGCGAAAGTGCGCCTTGATAGCGGAATCGGCCACAAGCCAGAGTGGTCATTGAATTGATCAGAGCTTCCCCAAAATATGCCGCTGGCGAACCGCTGTCGTGGATTAGGGATAGCCAGGAAGATAAAAAGACAGCCACGAAAGTAAACAGTAAGGGAAAACCCGCCGAGGTTAAATTTTGAATAGTACCCATAGTAACTTCCACATAGGATTTATAGGCGCCGGAAATATGGCAGGCAGCCTGATTCGAGGATTGCTGGCACAAGGTCAGCCCGCACAGTCAATCTGGGCGACAGATGTGGATGCTGGTAAATTGGAAACGCTGGCGCAGGACTGCGGCATCAATAACGCCGATGCCAGCCAGATTGCTGCGTCGGTAGATGTGATGGTGCTCGCAGTCAAGCCCCAGGCAATGCAAAGCGTCTGTGAATCCCTGGCTACTGTGCTGCCGGGAACGGCGGCGTCGCCCCTGGTGGTTTCTATAGCGGCGGGTATTACAATTGCACATATTGAACATTATCTGGGCAGCAATGCCGCAATCGTTCGTTGCATGCCAAACATGCCCGCCCTGATCGGCAAGGGCGCCAGCGCTTTGTTTGCAAATGCCCAGGTTACTAACGCACAGAAAGCATTGGCCGACAAAATCATGCAAGCGGTCGGCATTTGTGTGTGGGTAGACAGGGAGCCCGATATCGATACCGTGACCGCCGTATCGGGTAGTGGACCCGCCTATTTTTTCCTTTTTATGGAAGCCATGCAGGATACGGCCAAGTCTATGGGACTCAGTGATAAGGTGGCGCGGGCGCTAATCTATCAGACCGCAGTCGGTGCTGCGGAGTTGGCGCTGACCAGCTCCGAGAGTATTGATGAATTACGGCATCGGGTGACCTCTCCGGGAGGGACTACCGAAGCGGCGATCAAACAGTTTGAGTCCGGCGGAATCAGAGAACTGGTCGATCGTGCCCTGAAAGCAGCCCGTGACAGATCCATCAAGCTCGCCGATGAGATTGACAATTAGGCTCAAGCTTTCATAATTTGAAGCAGCACGCAATTTATTTTACAGAGAAGAAGTATGAATGTTTTAGGTAGTTCCGGTGCCCTGATTTTAAACGTCCTTGGCGGGCTGTACTTATTGGCTGTGCTGCTGCGTTTTTTGCTGCAGGTAGCCAAGGCAGATTTTTACAACCCTGTCTCCCAGGCCGTGGTAAAGATTACCGACCCAATGGTTAGAATACTGAGAAGGCTTATTCCGGGATATAGGGGCATTGACTTCTCCTCTCTTTTACTTGCCCTGTTAATCGAAGCTGTAGCGATTTGCGCACTAATCATATTGTACGGTGGCACCATTCCAGGTATTGGTTTCATCATTACCTGGTCTTTTGTCGGCGTAATATATTTTATTGTGAATATTTACTATTATGCGATTATTGGTTCTATCATTATGTCCTTTGTCATGATGTTTTCCGGCAGCATGAACCCTCACCCGCTACTGCGCCTGATCTGGCAACTAACCGAGCCGGTGTTGGCGCCCGTCAGAAAGATAGTGCCATCGATAGGTGGGCTGGATTTCTCTCCAATTTTTATCTTCGTCGGTATCCAACTTATCCGAAATTTTTTGATTACAACATTTGGAATAACCGATCAACTAGCTCTGATAATTATCGGCATCTAGGGATGCCGCTGATTAGGTAATTACGTGCCACGATGTCCGTATCGAATCCGACAGATTCAGTAGGTCTGGTAACTCCTCAGTCCTACCATTTCGATGAACCCCTCAATCTCCGTAGCGGTAAGGTGTTGTCTGCCTACGATTTGATGGTGGAAACCTACGGCACACTCAATGGCGAAAAATCCAATGCCATTCTTGTCTGTCATGCCCTCAGCGGGGATCACCATGCCGCCGGCTATCACAGCGCCGCCGACAAGAAGCCGGGTTGGTGGGATGCCTGTATCGGGCCTGGCAAGGCTATTGACACCGATCTGTTCTTCGTTGTCAGTCTGAATAACCTGGGAGGCTGTGCCGGTAGTACTGGCCCGGCCTCGATTAACCCGAAGACCGAAACGTTCTATGGGCCAGATTTTCCCGTGGTGACGGTACGGGACTGGGTGCAGAGCCAGCTCAGGCTCATGGACCGGCTCGGTATCGAAAAATGGGCCGCGGTAATCGGTGGCAGCCTTGGCGGCATGCAGGTATTACGCTGGGCTATCAGTTATCCGCAACGTCTTGGCCACGCCATCTCAATCGCCGCTGCACCGAAGTTGTCAGCCCAGAACATCGCCTTCAACGAAGTAGCCAGGCACTCTATTACCAGCGACCCGAGTTTTCATGCCGGCCATTATTTGCGAAATAATACCTACCCCAAACAGGGACTGATGCTGGCACGAATGGTTGGCCACATAACCTATCTTTCTGACAGCGCCATGCGCGCCAAGTTTGGGAAAACAGTGACCGATTTTGGGGCGACTGGAAACAACTTTGGCCGCGATCTGCGCACCGGTAAATTGAGTTTTGGCTTGAACGTGGATTTTCAGGTCGAGAGCTACCTGCATTACCAGGGTGAGCGATTCTCGGAGAATTTCGACGCCAATACTTATCTGTTGATGACCAAGGCCCTGGACTATTTCGATCCCTCTGTAGATTACGAGGGCGATCTGGCCAAGGCATTCGCTAACAGCGGTTGCAAGTTTCTGCTCATTTCTTTTAGTACGGATTGGCGGTTCCCGCCGGAGCGATCGCGAGAAATAGTTAATGCCCTGCTCAAAGCCGGCAAAGAAGTGAGCTACCTGGAGATCAAGGCAGACCAGGGACATGATGCGTTCCTGCTGCCCGTGCCCCGCTATATTTGCGCGCTCGCCACCTACTTGAAGAGAGTACATCAGGAGCTCGCAGCCCATGCGTCCTGAATTTGAAATTATTCAGAAGTGTATAAGGCCGGGAAGTCGCGTCCTTGACCTCGGCTGCGGTGATGGCAGCCTCCTGCACTATTTAAAAAATACAAAACAGATCCACGAGATTGGATTGGAAATCGATGCAGACAATATTGAAAAGAGTATCTTCAATGGTATCAATGTTATCCAGCAAGACCTCGACCGGGGTCTGGACAATTTTCAGTCTGATAGCTTCGACACCGTGTTACTTGCGCAAACTTTACAGGCATTAAGTAATCCAGCAGAGCTGGTGGATGACATGCTTCGCATCGGCAGGAACGGCATCATCACCTTCCCCAATTTTGGAAATTGGAAGAGCAGGCTCTACTTGTTCACCAGGGGACGCATGCCTGTATCCAAGTTCATGCCCCACCAATGGTATGACACGCCGAATATTCATTTCTGTACGGTAAAAGATTTCGATGCCCTTTGTCGTGAAAAAAACATCACTGTCCTCACCAGGACGGTGGTTGATTCACAGCACCAGGGTAGCTGGGCGATGAAGGCCTGGCCAAATTTTTTGGGAGAAATTGCGATCTACCATCTCACCAAGAGAAGCGGCGATCAAGTTTGAAAGCAACGCCCACAGCGGCATAAGAGAATACAGCCATGCAGAAGATTATTTTGGCCAGCGGTAATGCCGGGAAGTTGATCGAGCTACAACAGATCTTGGCAGAGAAGAAGATTGAACTGCTACCGCAAGCGGATTTTGCCGTCAGTGATGTCGAAGAAACCGGCCTCAGCTTCGTTGAAAATGCCTTGATCAAGGCACGGCACGCCTGTCTCGAAACCGGTTTATCCGCTATAGCTGACGATTCCGGTATCGAAGTGGATGCATTGAACGGCGAGCCCGGTATCCACTCGGCGCGGTATGCCGACCTTAGTGATGTCTCTCGCGATGTCGCAGATAAAGCGAACAATCAAAAATTGCTGTCGGAACTGGAGCAGGTTTCGGAAGCTGATCGCAGCGCCAGGTTCCTGTGCGTTATCGTTTTTCTGCGACACGCCAGTGATCCGATGCCGCTCATTTGCGCGGGCACATGGGAAGGCCGCGTGCTTTTCTCCGAAACCGGTGAAAATGGTTTTGGCTATGACTCCCTGTTCTATGTACCGACCCATGACTGTGCGTCGGCACAGCTCAGTGCAGAAATAAAAAATTCTATCAGCCACCGGGGCCAGGCCTTAAGAGCGCTAATGCGATGCTGGAACTTCCGCCCTTAAGCCTGTACGTTCATATCCCCTGGTGCGTTAGAAAATGCCCCTACTGCGATTTCAATTCTCATGAAGCGAAATCGACAGTTCCCGAGAACGATTATGTCACCGCACTGTGCAATGACTTCGATCATGAAATGGAACGAAGTGAAGCGAGACCTCTGCAGTCTATCTTTATTGGCGGCGGCACCCCCAGCCTCTTCAGTGCCACAGCTTACGAGCGCTTGCTGAATCACATCCAGAAGCGCAGCCTGCTAGCTGCCGATATCGAGATCACGCTGGAGGCAAATCCCGGCACCGCCGAAGCAATCAAGTTCAGAGACTTTCGCGCTACAGGTATTAACAGACTGTCATTGGGTATCCAGAGTTTCAGTGATCCTCAGTTGCGGAAACTCGGCAGAATTCATGACGGCAACCAGGCGCGGATGTCCATCGAGATCGCCAGGCAATCGGGTTTTGAAAATATCAATCTCGACCTGATGCATGGTTTGCCAGATCAGGAAGCCAAAGCGGCTATAGAAGATCTAGAAATGGCACTGGATTTTCAGCCTGAACATCTATCCTGGTATCAGCTGACAATCGAGCCCAATACGGTTTTCCATCGGCGCCCGCCGTCGCTTCCCCGGGAGGCGGTCCTCAGCGAAATACAGGATGTCGGCGAGCGGATACTGCAGGATAATTCTCTACAGCGTTACGAAGTATCCGCCTATGCACTCGTGGGCCGACAATCGATGCACAACCTCAATTATTGGCAATTTGGTGATTACCTTGGCATCGGCGCGGGGGCGCACGGCAAACATACCCAGCTCAGCCGAGCTGCCGTTGTCAGAACCCGGAAATTAAAGCAACCGGATCACTATTTGCGCAATGAGATTAATCGGGACGCGGAGATCTGTGATATAAGCAGGAAAGAGCTGCCATTGGAATTCCTCCTGAACGCTCTGCGATTAAAGCGGGGCTTCACTACCGCGGTGTTCGAGAGCAGAACCGGCCTGCCTTTTAGCACCATTGAAAAGCAGGTAGAATACCTAATCTCGTCGCGACTGCTGCAACGAGAAGCTGACCGGATAAGCACTACTGACAAGGGCTTTCGATTTTTGAATAACGTTCTGGAGGAATTTCTCTGAGATGGAGAATTTGTATCAGCGACATTGCGAAGCCTGCCAACTCGGCGCGCTCGTTGTCACCGACGAGGAAGCCACCCAGCTCCTGTTGAAGGTTCCTGGCTGGAAGCGATCTTTTCATGATGGCGTAGAGAAACTGATTCGGGAGTTTCATTTTATCGGTTTCAAGGATGCCTTCAGTTTTAGCTACAAGATCGCCAGTCTGGCAGAACGAGAGAACCATCATCCTTCTATCAACACCGAGTGGGGAAAAGTGACGGTGTTCTGGTGGACTCACAAGATCAACGGATTGCATGTCAATGATTTCATCATGGCCGCCAAAACCGACATGATCGCAAAATTCTCCACCGTACCCTGACTGCCAAGCGGTGATGCCTGATGCCTGACAACTCTCAGAATCTATTATCAAAACTGGACACGATCATCAGCCTGGCCAGCATTAGTTCCAACGATCCGGCTATCGACTCCAGCAACGAAGCCGTCATCGATCACCTCGCCAACGATTTTGAGTCCATGGGCTTTAGCTGCGAAATTATTCCCTGCGAATCAAGATCTGAAGCTGGCAAAACCAATTTGATTGCGACCCTGGGATCAGGGCCAGGCGGGCTGGTGCTTGCGGGTCACACCGACACGGTGCCGCTGGATGAAGATCTCTGGTCGGTAGATCCTTTCCGTCTGACCGAGCGCGACGACAAACTCTATGGCCTCGGTATCACCGACATGAAAGGGTTTTTCCCTATCCTGATGGAGGCTGTCAAACCTCTGCTCGATGCGCAGTTCAGTGAACCTCTCATTATCCTTGCCACCGCCGACGAGGAAACCTCGATGCAGGGTGCCCGCAAACTCGCCGAACTGGGTCGACCGCGGGCCAGATCCGCAATCATCGGCGAACCTACCGGCATGAGACCGGTACGCGCACATAAAGGCATGATGATGGATTCGATACGCTTGACGGGTCAGAGTGGACACTCATCGGATCCCGCCCTGGGAAATAGTGCGCTCGATGCGATGCATGCGGTGATCTCGGAACTGATCAAATTCAGGAATGAATTGAAGCAAAAATATCACAGCGAGATATTCGAAATTCCCTATCCCACATTGAACCTGGGCAGCATTCACGGGGGCGACAGTCCGAACCGCATCTGTGGTCATTGCAATCTGGATATCGACCTGCGCCTGCTGCCGGGGATGCATCTGGAGACAGTTCGCGCCGAGATCAGGCAACGGCTAAGAACGATTACTGATCCGCTAGGTATAGAGTTTGAGCTGGTCACTCTGTTTTCAGGTACGCCTGCATTCTTCGCCGAAGAAGACAGTAAGTTGCTCGCCACGGCCGAAAAATTGACAGGTCATGCCGGCATCAGTGTGGCGTTTGGTACCGAGGGGCCTTTTCTGCAGGAACTGGGCATGGATACGATTATTCTTGGACCGGGAAATATAGATCAGGCCCATCAGCCTGATGAGTATATGTCGCTGGAAATGATAAAGCCCTGCATCGATTTCCTGCAACAGATAATAAGCCAGCAATGCCTGTAATGATCGACTCGCGATGATAAAAAATAGTGACATGATCGAATGGTTCAGAGCTTCTACCAGCTACATCAATGCTCACCGCCATAAGATATTTGTGGTGCTTCTCAGTGGCGAAGCGCTAGCGGATAAAAACTTTTCCAACATCGTCCATGACCTGAGCCTGTTACACAGTCTCGGCGTGAGACTGGTTCTGGTGCACGGAGCAAGACCTCAAATCACGGCAGCCCTGGGAAAGGCAGGCACCGAATCCAGCTATCACCGAAATCTACGAATTACTGAAAGCAGCTGTATCGAAACCGTCAAGCAAACCGTAGGTGGCCTCAGCGTAGGTATAGAAGCACTGTTTTCGATGGGGTTGAGCGATTCACCCATGCACGGCGCCGACATCCGTCTGTGTCGAGGCAACTTCGTCACTGCGAAACCGGTCGGTGTTCACGACGGTGTGGATTATCACTTCACCGGCACGGTGCGAAAAATCAAGACTCCCGCAATCGAACAACAACTGGATCAGGGCAATATCGTGTTGCTGTCAAATCTCGGCTATTCATTGAGCGGCGAAATCTTCAATCTGAGTGCAGAAGAAATCGCCACCGAAACAGCTATTGCCCTGAAAGCAGACAAGCTGATACTGCTGATTCCGGGAGAAGGCGTTCTCAACGAGAAGCGAGAGCTGGTGCCGTCACTTACGAAAGAAGATGCCAGGCACTATGTCGACAGCCTGAACCAGGCCGACGATGAAGACTCACGCTGCTTAAGCCAGGCACTGCAAGCTGGATTATGTGCCCACGACAACGGCGTGCATCGCTCCCATCTTATCAGTTTTAAAACCAATGGCGCACTGTTGCAAGAACTGTTTACGCGCGGGGGTAGTGGCAGCCTGATCAGTAATGACAATTTTGATTTATTACGCAACGCCACTATCGATGATGTCGCAGGAATTCTTAAGCTGATCAGGCCCCTGGAAGAGAACGGAACCCTGGTGATCCGTTCACGGGAGTTGCTGGAAACCGAAATTGAAAACTTCAAGCTTGTCGAGTTGGAAGACACGATCATCGCCTGTGCCGCACTCTACGAAATAAGTGACGACTGTGGTGAAATCGCATGTATCGCCATACATCCTCAATATCAAGGCAACGGCTACGGCGATCGCTTGCTGTCAAGCCTGGAAACCGCGGCGCGTAAAAACGGCCTGAAACGATTATTCGTACTGACGACCGTGGCCGCTCACTGGTTTTTGGAAAAAGGCTTTGAGGAGGGAGAGTTAAGTGACCTACCCCAACAGCGTCAGCAACTCTACAACTTCCAAAGAAACTCCAAGGTATTCATCAAGCAGTTGTGATCCCTTGGTTGCAACATCGCCCTGGCTCATAAAGGGGATGCATCAGGCCCGCTAATTCGTTCTAAAATGCAAATACTGTAGTCGTAGGGGTTTGAGTCACTGTGTTGGAAATTCTGGCGGTTAACTTCCTGCCACTGCGCTTCGTCAAAATCGGCAAGCAAGGTATCTCCTTCCACCTGAGCGTGAACGCGGGTGAGATGGAATCGGTTTGCAAGGGGCAGAGCCGCCTGGTAAATTCCCGCCCCTCCGATCACGAAGGCCTCTTCGGAACCATCAATTACGGAGATGGACTCAGCCAGCTTTATCGCTTCTGGCAGTGAACCGACGATCCGTGCTCCCTCGGCCCTGTAGTCCGGGTTTAAAGTGATCACTATATTGGTGCGGCCCGGTAGAGGCCGGCCGATAGATTCCCAGGTCTTGCGACCCATGATTATGCAGTTTCCCATGGTAGCGCGTTTAAAATGTCTGAGATCTTCGGAAAGGTTCCAGGGCAAACTATTATTTCTACCGATCACACGATTCTCAGCCATGGCACAGATTAGGGATAGTTTCATGGCATAAATCCTCTCGCAGCTTATTGAAAAACAGCCTGCTAAACAGAAAAGGGATAGGCAATCGCCTCATGATGCTCGTAGCCCTCGACCTCGAAATCATCCATGCTCACCCAGGTTTCAATGTCCTTGAGAGATTTGATGTCAGGGTTAATATGCAATAGTGGTGAGGCAAAGGGCGCTCGCTTCAGCTGGACGGTTCGCATCAATTCGAGCTGATCCTCGTAAATATGGGCATTGACGATCTTGTGGTAGGCAAGCCCCGGAGTCTTGCCGGTGATTTGTGCAATTAATGCGAGTAGAGCAAAAACCTGGATCTGGTTGAAGTTCAAGCCAAGGGGTACATCGCAGGAGCGCTGGTAGCTGGTGAGATAGAGTGTGTCCCCCAGCAGGGAGAAGGTATGGGTATGCATGCAGGGACGTAGACAGCCTAGCTCGAACTCTCCCGGGTTGTAGAAAGTCAGGATCTCACCCCGGTCATCGATGCCCCGGGACAGGTTATCGACAAGCTTCGCCAGCTGGTCCAGGGAGCTGCCATCCGGCTTGCGCCAACTGCGCCCCTGCACGCCGTAAACCCGCCCCATATCGTCCCTGCCCTTGCGCACCGGGTTATTCAGCCAGGCCTTATTCTCATTGGCATTGGCATCCCAGGATCTGGTGGCCAATGCCCTAAAATCGGCGGCATTGTCGTAGCCGCGCAAATAACCAAGTAACTCGGCTATGGCCGCCTTCCAAAAACTTTTCCGGGTAGTGATGATGGGAAACTGGTTCTGGGCAACATCATAGGAAAGATCGGCATTAATCGTCGTAAGACACTTTTTGCCAGTGCGTGCATTCTCAACCCACACGCCTTGATCGATTATCCGTTGGCATAAACTCAGGTATTGTTGCATTAGTCGATTGCGCTCATTTCAATTCCAGGCGTTCTGAGGAGCCTCTGATTATCACCATCTAGCCAAAGCTTCGCTTCGGTTGTAGGAAAAATACAGCAGCAGCAATCCGGCTATCACCATGGGAGCAGACAATAGCTGGCCCATGGTCAGCCAGTCCAATGCGATAAACCCGATATCCTGGTCCGGTTGACGAAAAAACTCGATGAAAAATCGGAAGCTGCCATAGGCGATTGCGAACATCGCGGCCACGGCGCATCGCGGTCTGGATCTGGCGGAAAACCACCATACAATGCAAAACAAGGCGACACCCTCCAATGCGAATTCATACAGTTGGGAAGGATGCCTCGGCAGTTGATCGACATGGGGAAACACCATGCCCCAGGCGGCTTCGGTGGGTCTTCCCCACAACTCGCCACCGATAAAATTGCCAATTCGTCCTACGCCCAGGCCGAAGGGCACGATCGGTGCGACAAAATCCATGATTTCAAACAGGGTCTTGTTGAGGCTCCTCGAATAGAAGTAAAGCGCCAGCAGCACGCCAAGGAAGCCACCGTGAAAAGACATGCCACCTTCCCATACCCGGAGCAGCCAGACTGGATCGCTGAGGAAGCGATCGAAATTATAGAAGAAAACCGACCCCATTCTGCCGCCCAATACTGCACCGAGGGCCCCATAGAATATCAGATCAGAAATCTGATCTGACGTCCACGAGCCTGGATTTTTTTTGGCCCGATAAGAGGCGAGTGCCCAGGCTCCACCGAAGGCCACGATGTACATGATGCCATACCAGTGAATACTGATGGGTCCCAGGGCAAAAGCAACGGGATCAATTTGAGGAAATGTAAACATGGGATTCTATGTGGTTTCTCGCGGTGTAAAGCCTGGTTAAAAAACGCTCTTGTAGATCTCCAGTATAACACTTTAGCTGAAGAACCTATTCGACAACGCTATTCAACAGCCACCAATAAACGGTAACATTTGTCTAATGTGTCTTATCATATTTGCTTACCAGGCAGACTCGCGTTATTCGCTGGTTGTCGCTGCAAACCGGGATGAATTCTTCAGCCGATCCACCAGGGATGCCGATTTCTGGAAAGATAATGGCTCTCATAGTCGCATTCTCGGGGGCAAGGATTTGGTAGCCGGCGGCACCTGGCTCGGCCTGACCACCTCCGGTCGCTTCGCTGCCGTAACCAATATTCGTGATCCGTCGCAAGCAGAGCGCAAACCGAAATCTCGCGGCGAACTTAGCCTCAATTTTCTTGCTGGCACCGAAACGCCAGCAGCGTACTGTCAGTCCCTGGGTAGCCATTTCAATCAGTACGCCGGCTATAACCTGCTGATCGGCGATGGCAATGAGATGTTTTACCTAAACAACCTCGAAGCCGAATTGCATCAACTGGTGCCCGGTATCTATGGGCTCTCAAATGGTCAGCTCAATTCGCCATGGCCAAAGATCGAGCATGGTCGCCAGCAATTGAAGCTGCTGCTGGATTGTGATGCGGAGCTGACAACCGACCAATTGATCCCGATGATGGGCAATCGGACCCAGGCTAAAGATGCAGACCTTCCCGACACCGGGATTCCCTTAGAGCTGGAACGCAGATTGTCTTCCGCCTTTATCCAAAACCCGGAACGGCAATATGGAACCCGCTGTTCGACAGCGATTATTGTAGCTAGCAATGGTGAGACCAGATTTAGCGAACAGAACTACGACGAATCTGGTAATCGGGCCACTGCTCACTTCTTCAAATTTAATCTTGATAGCCTCTGAACAGCTCCATGAAAGCTCTATAGTAGGGCGCAGGAACTCATCGAAACCCAGGCACGCTCAGCTTCGCTGTGGTGATGAAAAATACGAATTTCCGACATTGCACCTTCTTACGCTGGATCAAAATTCCACCTGGCTGCTGTTGTATTATTCGACTTGAAGACGGTAATACCAAGTAAGAGGCTTTTGTCGGCGCGTTTCGCGAAGTCCTTTCCAGCTACCCCCCAAGGCAGGTTGTTGGTAGTGCGCGCTGATTAGGTAGTATAAGTATCAGGCATCGCTTACAATTTGCCCGTCAGAATCAGAGGGGCGTGATCGCCCCTCAGCATACCACTTGTTTAAGATCAGGAGAGACTCATGGCAAGAGTTGGCGTTCCTGAATACTATTGCCAAGCTCTAATGATGATAATTCCTCTCCACTATCGACGTTTCTCATCTCTGAATAACCCATGATAAGTGCGGAAAAAGCCTTACAAAGATTGAAAGAAGGTAATCTTCGTTTCCGGTCACATGATCACGCTGACGTGGAAATTGGCTCTATGAGTCGAAACCGGTTAATTCATGCACAATCACCTTTTGCAATTATTCTCGGCTGCTCTGATTCAAGAGTCCCTGCGGAACTGGTTTTTGGCCAGGGCCTGGGTGATCTTTTTGTTATTCGGGTGGCCGGAAATATTGTTGCGCCATCCCAAATTGGCAGTATTGAATTTGCCGCCGAGAAATTCAGCACTCACCTCGTTGTGGTGATGGGACATTCGTTGTGCGGTGCAGTCGAGGCAACCCTGGAACAACTTCAGCAGCCTACGGATAACCGCTCGCCAAATCTGCGTGCGATCGTGGACCGAATCAGCCCTGCTGTGGAGTCCCTTGTGAAATTCGATGCCAAGTCTAGTTCAGGAGACAATACCCCCATGATTACGCCGGAACTCCTGGATCAGGCTGTGCGCTCCAATATAAAGGCTTCAGTGGATAAGCTCCACCAGGGCTCGGAAATTCTCAAAGCCTTGATCAAAAACGATAAGTTACTGATCATGGGCGCCGAGTATTTTCTTGAAACAGGCGAAGTCGAATTCTTCAGTAGCTGATGGGGAATCGAGTCAAGCACTGCGCGTAGCCGAGCTGCGCCAGCCTGCAACTGTCGCCGCTGCACTTTCTCAAATATTTAGAAAATGAAGCTGTCACCGTTAACCATGACATGCACCGCGATACTAGCGTCATAGCCTATACCGATGGCCCACATCCACTTCAGGTGAGAGAAAAAAGGCAGGGCGAGAAATGCCTAGTTGGTTCTCGACGAACGCAGCAACCGATCTACACCAGCATTGTAGAGCGTTAGATCGACAACGCTTCGAATCGTTTGTGCATCATCGAGATGCATGACCTGGTCCAGTAAATCCTGAGCCACCTCCAGGCTGATGCTGCGAATTACCGATTTTACCTTCAAAAGTGCGCCGGCGTTCATCGACAATACATCGAAACCCATCGCCACCAGCAACACCGCAGCACCGGGGTCCCCTGCCATCTCTCCACAAATGCTCACTGGTATGCCTTCGGAACTGGCTTCGAGAACGACCTGTTGCAGGGCGCTGAGGACAGCCGGATGAAACGCCGTATAAAGATGGGCGACCCTGGGATTGTTGCGGTCTACCGCCAGTATGTATTGGGTTAAGTCATTGCTGCCAACGGAAACGAAATCCACCAGCTTCGCGAGGGCACGGGTTTGATACACTGCCGCCGGCAACTCGATCATGACACCTATAGGCGGAAACCTGACATCCAGCCCTTCCTGCAGTAATTCGCGGTGGGATTTCTTTATCAATTGGAGCGCCGCGCTGACCTCGTTTACGTTGCTCACCATAGGCAACATGATTTGCAAATTCTCCAGACCGATACTGGCCCGCAGCATCGCGCTTATTTGGGCGGTGAAAATCTCGGGATGATCGAGAGTCACACGAATTCCACGCCAACCCAGAAAAGGGTTTTCCTCTTCGATAGGGAAATAGGACAGGGACTTGTCTCCCCCAATATCGAGAGTTCTCATAGTGACGAGCATTGGCGCAAAGGCTTCTAGCTGGTCACGATAAATTTTGCACTGCTCCATTTCGCTGGGAAATCGCTCACTGAGCAGGAAGGGTATTTCTGTTCTGAACAGACCTATCCCTTCTGCTCCCTGATCGAGAGAATGCATGACATCTGTCATCAGCCCCGTGTTCACCCAGAGGTGAACTCGATGCCGGTCGGTGGTTTCACATGGCAGACCCTTGAGCCCTTCCAAACCCTCGGTTAATTGATCTTGCTCCTTTATCGTCTCCAGAAATCGAGTTCGTAATTCATCCGACGGATTAGCGATTACCTCGCCCTGATAACCATCGACGATAATTTCCCTGCCATCTAATTTGTTATAGGGAAGATCGACGACCCCCATGACAGTTGGAATACCCATGGTCCGAGCGAGAATGGCTACATGCGAGTTGCCTGAGCCTCTAATTGAGATCAGGCCTTTCAGCTTATCCTTCGGTACCTCGACCAACACCGCCGGCGTTAATTCTTCGCTGACCAGAATAGTATTATCGTGGTATTCAGTTTCGACCTGCTCCTTGTCCTGCAGATAAAATAATACGCGACTGCACAGGTCCTTGATATCGATAGCACGTTCGCTCAGGTAAGGATCATTCATTTCTTCAAATTTTCGGACGTGTTCATTCGCTACGTAGGCTAGCGCGCCCTGTGCCCATATGCCCGTCTTGATTCTCTCGACAACTTCATTGCCCAGCGCCTTATCATCCAGCATTCGTAAATAGACATCGAACAGCTGCCGTTCTTCCTCAGCCACGTGACCGGCAAGTTTGCCATGCAAAACCCGCATGTCTTCTCTAACGTTATTTAAACAGCTGTTAAAAAATTCAATTTCCCTGTCGATATTCTTGGCGGTACGAACTGGAATCTGACTGAGATCAGCAAGGGGGAATACCACCACCACCTGCCCTATCGCTACCCCGGAAGAACCAGAGACACCCCGGAACACCGTGTCAGATGTCTTGTGGCCGGAAGGACTGATGCCTTCTATTGCCCCGGTGGCTTCGGCATGGGCAATAACCCCGGCTAGCTGAGCCGATAGGGTTATAAGAAAAGCTTCTTCGCTTTCGTCGAAACGGCGACGCTCTTCGTGTTGAACGATCAGCACACCGAGGACTGCACGGTGATGGATGATGGGCACACCCAGGAAGGCGTGAAATACTTCTTCGCCGGTTTCCTGCAGATAGTGGTAACTGGGATGCAGCGGGGCATCCTCCAGATTAATAGGTTCGGCATGCTTTGCAACCAGACCCACCAGGCCTTCGCCTACGGCGAGACTGACATGCCCTACTGCCTTTGCATTTAATCCGTCTGACGCCATCAAGACATGGCTGTTGATATCCGCATCGAACAGGAAAACCGAACATACCTGTGTGTCCAATGCTTCGCGAACCCGACTCACAATGATATTCAGTGTCGACTGCAGATCTTTTGCCGCATTGACTTTTTGAACGATGCCGCGCAATTGGTCCAGCATACTTATTCCCGGTTGTTCCCATCGAATCGTGGACAGCACCAGCAAATACTCTCAGCGGTGGAGATTCACTTGACCGGTACAAATCGCTTGCTCTTCGGGATTGTCCTGTTTTTATTGTTGTTTCATGTAGCTGTTGAGAGGGCCTAACAGTTCTTGCAAAGCCTTTCGGTAAACACCTCTTTTAAATTCAATTACCTGATGAATAGGGTACCAATAATTCACCCAACGCCAATCATCAAATTCAGGATTCGTGGATTTACCCAACTCCACCTTGTCGTCATCGCTTTCGAGACTCAACAGAAACCATTTCTGTTTCTGGCCGATGCAAAGTGAATCGGTATTATGCCGGATAAAATTTTCTGGCAGACGGTAATATAACCAATCATCGGTCTGGTGCAGAATTTTCACGTCCCTTGCACTCAGTCCAACTTCTTCATCGAGCTCCCGGAATAGCGCGTCTTCCGGAGATTCGCTGGCTTTAATTCCACCCTGTGGAAACTGCCACGCGCCCTGCCCAATCCGTTTGGCCCACAGTAAATGCCCCAAACTATTGCAAATCACAATCGCAACATTTAAGCGGAAGCCCCTAGAGTCGATCACTGTTCCCCAGCCTTAGACAAAGCAAAAGGCTTATTGTTTCACAATCCTGTGGGGCTGATCAATGCCAGGGGGAGGGTAAAATTTAATATTTATCCCATTTATCAATATGTTAGATATCTTATTAGAGAATTATGGAGCAGGTGAATTACCGCAATTATGGTGCTGCACCGCAAAGACAGCGGGTATAATGGCTGCTTTCGAGCCGGTTTTTAAATGCAGGAAGTACGGATGTCGAGGCGATTGGCACTATTCGATTTAGACAACACCCTGTTGGAGGGGGATAGCGATCACGCCTGGGGTGAATTTCTCATTTCCAGGAATCTCGTCGATGCAAACGCTCACAGGGCAGAAAATGATAGCTACTATCGGCAATACCAGGAGGGGAAGCTGGACATTCACGGCTATGTGAAATTCACCATGGCCCCTATTCTGCAACTATCCTCTGCCAAGAGAAAGGCGCTTCACGAAGTGTTCATGCGTGAAACGGTGGCCCCCATGGTACTTGATAAGGCGCTTGCCCTGGTAAAACAGCACCGGGATGCTGGTGACTACTGCCTGATAATCACTGCCACCAATGCGTTCATCACCTCACCGATCGCGGCGATCTTCGGAGTCGATCAGCTCATAGCGACCGAGCTTGAAATTAAAGATGATTGCCTGACCGGAAATATTGCCGGCACACCCTGTTACCAGGCGGGAAAAGTTGCAAAGCTGGAACAATGGTTGCTGGCGCAACGACAGCCCCAGGAGCAGCTTTCACTAGCCAACAGTATTTTCTACACTGATTCCGTTAATGATCTGCAATTACTGAAGCGAGTAAAGGTCCCAGTGGCGGTGGATCCAGACGATCAGCTGAGATCCACCGCGCTCGAGAAGCGCTGGGACATAATCAGTTTACGGGGGTAGTCATCACAGCAGTGCTTAGTGCGCGCCAGAATTGCTTGCAGGCTTCTAATCGGTACTTGCGGGTCACGGCGTGCTGTCTCGCCCTATTTCAGACCCAGTATCGACTCCATTGATGGCTATATCGACTACGTGGAAGGTTATCCAGATAGCGGCCTGACGCGAGAGATGTGAATCAAGCCGATCGAATTTCGACGATCAAATCATCTGCCAAATCTTCTAACTCAAGCTGCAATCTCTCCAGCTTGAAGCCTGCCGGCACCTTCAGCAAGGCTTCTGCTTTAAAGAGAGTTTCTCCGGACATGGGCGCAGACACACATCGCGTACTCAAATTCTCGACATTGATCGACAAGCCAGCGAGGGCGCGAGATATCTCCCGAATAATACCAGGTCGATCGTTGGCCACGAGATTCAAGGCCACACTCAATGAGGAATCACCGGCCCCATCGGCCGCGGCTCTTTCGATAAGCAATTTTAGATCCGGGGATAAATTCTGAAGTGCTGCAATTAGCTTTTCGGCTTCGGTGTCGGCGACACTAACTCTCAGGATGCCGGCGAATTTGCCCGCCAGTTGCGACATACTACTCTCCAGCCAGTTGCCGGAATTGCTGGCTATGGCCCGGGACAGGGCCTCAACCAGACCAGGTTTGTCGTCGCCAATTACGGTTAACACAAGATTCGTTGTCATTGCTTCCCCCGGTACTAAAAAAGTCCTATCTGGGTGTTCATAATTTCATGCAAAGACGATGCTTTAAATACGAGAATAGAGTCTGCGATGAGCCCGAGTTGTTTCTCAATATAAAAATCGTAGTCTATTGCGGATTCGCGAAAATGCCTTGGTTCAGGCCCATTGGCCGTCATCACATACTCTATCCAGCCGCCTGATTCGTACATACTGGGAAGATTTCTCTGCTTGCGGATGGATTCCGCTTTCCTCGCAGCCTGTACATGGGGTGGTACGTTTTTTACATAGTCGCTCAACTTGCGTCGTAGCCTCTTCCTCAACACCAGCTCGGGTTCGAACTTGCCGTCCAGTAATTCACTTACTGTTTGTTTAACCTAACCCTCAAAGGGTTTATCGAGGAAAATTCTCTCGTACTTGTTTTTGCTGCCGCTTGGGGAAAAAGCAAATCGCCTCCTGGCCGGCGAATCGGAAGCGAAACGGCCTCCGCTCCGATGCTAACCAGAAAATGAGGCCCAGTCCGTGATTCGATTCAATCTACTGGCGAGTGAGAATAAAACCGCTGGTCAAATCTTCGTCGTTGATGTCCGTGTTAGTAAACCCCCTTTTAGCAATCCAGCAACGTCGGACACGACGAGTTGTTTAAGACACGATTACGCAGTTCTAAATTCGTATAGTTCTTTCGAACTGAACAAAATCTTCCCAGAAGCTTAGCTTCTCCGGCATTTGCTCCGGCGTCAGCTGTACATTACCGTTGATGTCGGTTACCCGAGATATCAGGGTATGTTCCCCTGGCATGGCGTTGGTCCATTCGTAGTTAAATAATTTCCAGGAATACTTGGTTGAGCGAGGATTCATCTCTGCGCGTTCCCAGGGACCATCGTCCACCTTCACCTCAATGCTGCGAAGTGGCGTGCCATCATTCAATACAAATCCCTGAATGCGGTAGCGGCCAGCCATTTCGGTTACCCGAATAATTGACGATTTCAAGTTCATCATGGTGATGGAATTTTCTACCCACCTCTCCTCTCCACCCACAATTTCTTTCTTCAAAGTCACGTAGTCCCGACCCATAAAGCGACCCATGTAACGGGTATTTTGAACATGAATCTGGGTTAGCCATTTCACGTTGGCGACGCCATACCAGCCGGGTACCAGCAGCCTAACTGGTTTGCCATGGTAATGTGGCAAAGCTTCGCCATTCATTTCAAACGCCAGCATGTTTTCAGGGCGCATGGCATCTTCTATGGAAAGGCTGCGAGCCCAGGCTTTTTCAACTTCACGACCGCGTATTTCTTCCATCCCAGTGTCGGCGCCAAAGAAAACTATTTCCTTCGCGCCAGCCTGAATACCGGCTTGTTTCAGAATATTAGCAAGGGAAACTCCACGCCATCGCGCGTTGCCGATGAGCCCCTGAAACAGACGCCGACCATTGCCTCCGCACTCGAACCCGACCTGCTGTTCGATGACATCCCGACCCATCAGGTCTTGCAGTGAGAATTCCAGTTCATTGTCCACCAGGCCGGTGACCTTGAGGCGCCAGGAAGCATTATCAATTTCCGGTTGGCCATAATGCTGTACCAGATAGAAATCATCATTGTCGGTGAAATAGGAAGTGATCTCTCGGGTATCGAGATAATGGGTGGACCCCGGTCGAACCGGTCCAACTTGAAAAGTGTCAGGCACATCCGTGAATGGAACCAGTCTCTCTCCTTGTGCCAGCGCAGGCAGCACCAGGCTGGGGACGGTAGCGGCGCTCGCTGCAAGCAGGCCGGCGCCAAGTGTACCCTTGAGAACTTCTCTTCGACTTTTATCTTCAAGGTCCATGATTATCTCTCTGTTGTTTAGTATTTTTACTGCGCGTTAATGCACCCCCTGCGTCATTGCCCTTTCCAGGCAAAACCAGGTGATACCCGCAGAGGGTCCGTTTTGATTTTTTGCCTGTGCCAAACCATAACACAACATCGAACCGGAAAAGGAATCAGCAGGCAAAATCGAGCCTGCTCTGTGCTGCCGGAGCCTTATCGGCAACTGTCATCGCCGCCTGCTTCCGCACTTTCTCTTGTATTTCAATCAATTGCCACTACACTTCCGGGTTGCGGACAGGGCTCTATCGATTGCGGCTCGAAATCTGCCAGCGCTTATTGGCAGGGTTCAACCGAAGCCGCTGCAACCATGTGCATACAAGATCGTATAGTTATACTTGTCAATAAGTTAATCGAGGGCTAAGGCACGCGCAATCGCTGCCTGCCAGAAGCGAATGGAAATGGAAGCAAGTGACCACAACGCAAGCCAATCTTAAAATAAGCGAGCAAATTTGGCTGGCTTCAGGGCCCGATAAAAACCTGAGTGTCGAAGATCAGGTTCAACGAGCATGGCAGCTACTGACAGATTTCCAGAACTGGCAGCAATGGCAGCCCAATATTCTCAGTACTTCCCGTACCGACAGCGACGGCCCGGGGCGTGGCAGCACCGTGCTGGTAGTTTCCGGCAAATCCAGTAATCCTTCAAACAAGAACTGGAAAATTTCCTACTGGGAGCCCCCACAACGAATCGATTTTATTGTGCGATCTACGAATATGCGCGTGGCTTATAGTCTTCGCCTCGAGCCCGAGTCCGCCACAGCGACGCTGGCACTGCTGCTGGAGTTGGAGATTGAGCTCAAGGGCATACGAAAACTGCTGAAGCCGATTTATCTGTGGTGCTACCGACGCAAATCGGCGCAGCTACTAAACGCCTTCGCCCACTATTGGTCCGGGAGCACGGGCTAGGGATGCAGAAACTGGTGGCATGGCCGCAGTGAAATTAAGCTTTCGAACTCGGTACTCACAGCAGATGGGCTAGCCTCTGCTCGAACTTGGCATCTGCTAGCGGTGATGACCGCCCGGGCCGTGAACATGGCCATGGGCAATTTCTTCTGCGCTCCCGTCCCTCACTCCAACTACCTTAACCTCATAATGGAGTGTTTTCCCGGCATAGGGATGATTGAAATCTACGTCCGCATTAAATTTCCCCACCTTAATAAGGAGTACCCGTTTCGTTCCTGCCTTCGTTTGCACTGCGGCAATCATTCCCGGTAACAGGGTCTTCTTGCCCTGGGGTACGCGCAGATGCTTGATCGGAACTCGCCGCACCGCATCCGCTTGACGCCTCCCGTAAGCTTCATCGGCCGGTAATACAATATCAATCGCATCACCCTCGCACCTACCTTCCAATGCTCTTTCCAGACCAACAATTACATTATGGAAGCCATGCAGGTAGTACAGGGGCTCCCCCCCGAAAGACTCCTCCATGAGCTTGCCACGATTGCCATCTGCATCGACATCACTGAGCCGGTAATGAAAACTGACCACCTTGTTGATAGTGATTGGGCTGCTAATAACTGGCTCCGGTGTGTTCAATTCGGCCGCAGTTGCTTGCTCGGCGGCGGTCCCGGAATCCGCTTCATCTTTATCAGACATCAATGCCTCCCTCAGTGCGTCCAATTTTAGGGCGCCTCTGAATAATACCATGCCATCGCTCTGGCGACGGATGGTCCGGCACATCCCTGTAAATATACACACAGGCCTGGTTTCAGAATTGATTAGAGGATGCAGCGGGGTATACTGCCCCCGGTTCGACGCTGGGTTTCTATTGTAAAATTTTGAAAACCTATTGGCTGCTTTTTGCAAAAAACCGCTAATTTCAAGTAATTATTACCAAGTTGGATTCGCTGTGTTAGGCTGATTTAGCCGCGGTTTTCATGTAACAGGCACGACCTGAACACGATTAAGCAAATTTGATTTTAGAAGGTGGAGGTGGATGCAAGAGGCTGACCTCGGCAAGCATTTCCCCGGGTACTATTATGAACCAAGCTCAATTCTCAAAATTTTCTCCAATTACAGTGGCTGTAAAGAGGAGTGTCCGCCAGCTACGATTAGATGCCGGTTATTCCATGAACGAAGGCGCACGCTTACTGGGTGTTTCACGAAAACAGCTGGAAGACATAGAAACCATTCGTAACTATGGTTGCCATCTCGATCTGGAGCTACTCGCGAAAATGAAGGTCATCTATAAGACATCGATGGACGAAATGACTGGAGACTTACCGGAAGACTATTATTCGGACTACTACACAAGGCCCCGTAAACGCCTGGGTTCTGCGCCCCGTCTACTCAGCTAAAGATCATCATTCCCCGGCGCCGACGGTTCCGGGCATTGGCAAATCCCCATTACGCTAGTTACTGATATTGTCACGGCGTTGCCATTGCCAAATTCTGCCACGGGGATTGATAGGGCTGTCCGCCCATTGGCCGACAGTTGTGGTTTCGTGTATAATTCTGACCTCTTGCGCAGATTGAGAAAGTAGTGTTATGGCGAAAAGTTCGAAGAAAGAAGCGGCGATTAGCAATCGCGATAACCTGGCAGAATTTGTCAACGCCTTCCTTAAGGCTGGAGGCAAGGTTCAGCAAATCCCATCCGGTGTGAGTGGTCAGACCTCCACCAGCGGACCACGTCAAATTGTCTTGAGCCATAAAACCAGCTGATAAACTCCGCATGATAAGAAGGCTGATAGAGAGAGATAGCATCTCTCTTTTTTTGTCTCAGCTTTCGGCTCGAAAATCGCGTGCAGGCTTCTATTTTAGAGGCGCTAGAGTTGTTTGACTCGAAAGCCTTTTTGGGAAAGCAAATCCAGCAAGCCCTGGTTTCCAACCAGATGAGCTGCCCCCACCAGCACGAATTCGGTATCGGCATCCCCTAACATTGACTCAATCTGGGGAATCCAATTCAGGTTGCGCTGTAATAACAGGGAGTCATAGAGTTCCGGCGCCTCTACCTGCATATCGGTAACAAACATCTCCGCCAGTTTGACGTTGTTACCCTCGCGCCAGGCCCGGATCATTTCTTCCATGACCTCCTCCGTTTCCTCCAGGTCGCGCAGGGACAACAGGATGAATTCACTCTCATTGCCTTCGCCCATTGCCGCCAGGAAGCCGATTTGCTGCTCGATGGATTCTAGTTGGCCCAAGGTTTTCGCATCACCGATGGCTCGAGTATTGAAATAAGTATCCACGCCCTGGGGTGTGAATCCCATTCTCTGAAATTCTAAAAGCTGTAAGGTGCTCACGACCATGCCCGGCTTGAATTTTTCCAGCATCATTAATGGCAATCCAAGCTTTCCTGCGTAGGCAGACAATGCTGTGTAGGCATTGGTATTGAGTACTGTTTTCAATGTGCGCTCATCGCTGTAGCTTAACTGCTGCAGCATCTGCGCCTGCACCGAAAAATCAGTCATGGAGCTAATATCAGTCTCAAAATAAATTTCAGATGATGCCTGGTAGGCCTGCTCATATTCCTCAGGCAAGGGGTAATCCGTGGGTCGAAGCAAATGTACGGTGCCGCCGAGATATACCGTATTGCTACCCGAAGTGATTACCCACACCGAAGTATCGGCAGAGACGCCATTGAACAAGCTGAGACTCATCGCAGTTAACAGGGCAAGAGCTTTTAGCGGCTGCCTGAGAGCGGCGTACCACGCATGGTTGCTAATTACAGTAATTTTCATTGCTGTCCCCGGGGGCCAATTTACACAGTTCTGCGATAAAGGTAGCATGCCATTAGTTTTAGGACACCTCTGAACAGTGGCTACGAGGAGCAGAGGCTGCCGCCATGTCAAAAATATTATTCAAACTTCGTGATGTGCCGGCCGATGAAGCCCAGGAAGTACGGGAGCTACTCGAGCGGAACGATATCGAATATTACGAGACCCTGGGTGGTAATTGGGGTATCTCGCTGCCGGCACTGTGGCTAAAGAAGGAAGCGCAACGGCACCGGGCTCGGGAATTGCTGGATACGTATCAGCGGGATAGAGAAGGACGAGCCCGGGAGGAATACGAGAGGACTCGACTAAGTGGGGAACCGAGTACACGCTGGACCAATTTTGCCGAGAGTCCATTCCGTTTCATCGCCCACCTGGGTCTAATTGTACTGGTTTTGTTCCTGTCTTTACGCTTCTTTCTATCGTTTCAGTAAGTCTGAAAGCAAGTACTCACTGACTCCACATAGTTCTAAGTATACGGATTTATCGAGATCCTGCACGATTCTTGTCAGGAGGCCCGCTAAGACGTGCCCGAGACTCACCCAGAAATCAACTTCTACCCGTCTCTGCCTTCTTCTATTTGATCATCTTGCTAAGTTGCTCCATTACTTACAGAACCCGGTGCAGGCATGTAATTTTTCAAATTCTGTGACACGCCGCACAGGTGAGGATGTATCCCAGAAATTTTGAGAAATCTGTGGTCAAAGCCTATTTAATTTCGGAAATGCAGCTGCGCGGTAAATGCCAGAAGGTAATCTGCGATGACTACTTTACAGTGCATTGCATGTGGGTTATAAAATCGACAGCGTTTTGCCAGCGGCTCTAACAGGGGGAGCCAGCTGGCAACCAGCGACTACCCTGGCATTCAAAAGGAGGTGATCCCATCAATAGTCAATCTATTAAGGGAGCCTCCAGTTACTCGATCTAGCCTGAACAATCAGCATCAAAACCAGGTTAAATGGGTTATTGGAGAGGACTTTCGGAGAATACCGAACTAAGCAGCAGTCCCGTAGCTCCCGCAAGGTATGAGGTCCCGTTATCGTCTTGCACGATAGCGGGATTTTCATTCCCAGCCCTGATTAGCGGTTACCCAGATAGCTTCGCAATCGTGGCTGAAAACTCCGCTTTAACAACAATTGCTGTAGCAACCAGCGCTGATCCGGCTCGACCTCGGTCAAAAAATGAACGTCCCCGGATTCCAGCACGGCGACAGCAATTCCGTTTCGATACAACACCCGATTTTTGCCCAGACGAGGGAGTTTGCGATTGGGCAAGCTCAGGTTGATCAGATTCAGTGGGTCGGTAGCGGCGATGCAGACCCAGGTTAGATCTGCGCGCTTTTCCTGCCCCTTGCTGAATTGTCGAAGGTCGTCGACGGTCTCAGAGAAAGCGAATTGCTCTCCGCTCACCCCCGAAATAAACCTGCCTCCCCTGATGCTGCCACGCAATTCCATTTTTCTGAGTGTGGCCAGCAACACGCGCCAGGGTGGGGCCTTTGACTCCCTGTCCAGCAGATTTCTGAACAGCACACCCCAACGCCGCAGGTAGATGCTCGCCAGCCGTTGCAGCTGCTCTTCATCCAGCACCTTCCAATAGCGGGAAGCCTGCTCGGCCGGTGTGGTGGCTTGCATGAAGGTGTCTAGCAGGCTCCACCTGCCGGCATCTTCAACGCCAAACATCGACTTGCGACCTCGCCGTCGATGGTTACCCCGCCTCCTGCCACTGGGAGTCAGCAAGGCGCGCAGGCCGGTAAAACTGTCGCTGTTCAAGCGGCCGCCAGCCACCAGCTCGGCCAGGCCTTCCTCGAGCAGGGTTTTCAGCAAGCTGGTTCGGCTCTGTATCTGGTCGAAGAAGCTTGCTCCGTGCTGTTCCAGGTCCGATTCGATGCGACGAGCCGAGGCACTGTATTGAAGTTGTGTCTCCTGAGGCAATTGCGAACTGGCCAGGGCCTGCCAAATATCCAGGTTCTGCCGCAACACCAGGGTGATCGGCGTGGTCTTGATCGGACCAGGCGATTTCCTGCTGTTCGACTTCGATTCCCGCAGTGAAGCGGCCGGCAAGGTATAACGCCCCCAGGCCACCTTGCCACTAATGCACATGACATCCAGCCAACTGGGGTCATAGTCTTTGATGCGTACAGGATAAAGATCTGCCTCCCAACTGGCAGCAGGTGCTGGAATGCCGTCTAACAGGCTCAGAGTATTTTGCAGCTGGGTCTGTCCATCCAACGAGGGGGACGCCGATTGCTCCTCTTCGGAAAGCGGCAGCAATTGATGGCGATCGAACAAAAACTCGGTGTACGTTTGTAAGGATACCGGTGCAATACTCTTGCGATGAGCATCGATGCTGTAACGATGGATGCGCTGCAACAGGTGTCTCTCACACCATTCCACCGCCTCACCCTCAGCAGCGGTCGGCGGCGAAAACCGACCCTGAAATGCGAAGCCTTCAACCTCTAGCGCGACCAATGCGGCGCCGATGCTGGACCCCTCAAGGTGCAACTCCGAGCCAAGTTGCGCCACCGTAACCAGACCCAAGCCTTCCAATCTGCCACGCAGGATTTCCCTTAAGGCATCAGGGCGCTCCCAGCGCTGGTCGCGCAGAAACCCTGGTAAGCTACGGCGGCCTGGCACCCCCTTATCCATGTCCGCGTATACCGCCATGAAAACAGGCAGATTTTCCGTGGCCACCCAGAGTTGAAACCCCGGCAGATCAAGCCGTTCGATGCGCCCGGCAGCGATCAGTGCCTGCTGCCATTGACCATACTGGTGTGACGCAAATTCTGTAGTGGTGACATATGCCAGGCTCAAGAGCGCGTCGTGCAATTCTTCCGAATTGCTAACAGCGGGCCAGGCTTCCGCCTTTACCCGTTCAATAGCCCCGACGTCGAGTAGACTAAGATCCTTTGTTTCCGCCGGATCGGCCCAGCTGCGATTCCGGATCGCATTGGTGCGCCGCTCTTCGAATGGCGCGTCATCCAGAAAGGCATAGGGCCGCGCATTAATAATTTCCTGGGCGAAGGGTGATGGTTCCCGCAGATCCTTGGCGATGAGGGTGAGCTGGTCCTGTTCGATGCGGGTAATAAGCTGAGTCAGTTCATCGATGTCCATCGCTTCTGTGAGACAGTCATGAATGGTTTGGTTGACCAGGGGGTGATCGGGCACTTCGCGTCTGCCATTAAGATTTTCCTGGCAAGCAATCTGATCGGGGAAAACATGGGCGATGAGATCTTCCGCATCCATGCGTTGAAACTGTGGCGGTACCCGCTTGCCGTTGCGATTGCGCTGGATGGCAAGCGAGCGGGTGGCGTTCCAGCGCCACCTGACTTCGAACATAGGTGCATCCAGAAGCGCCTGTACCAGCACATCCTTCACCGTCTTACTCTGCAAGTACTTGTAAACATCGGCGAGTGGGAAACTGTGCACCGAGCCCAGGGAGATGACGATGCTGTCTTCGTTGGCCGCCGCCTGCAGCTCAAAATTGAATGATTTGCAAAATCGCTTGCGCAGCGCCAGGCCCCAGGCTCGATTGAGGCGGCTACCGTAGGGCGAATGAATCACCACGTGCATATCGCCAACCTCATCAAAAAACCTCTCCATGACAATGGTTTCTCGACTCGGCATCACGCCGAGCGCATTCATGCCGCTCTGCAAGTATTCAACTAACTGGGTTGCTGCAGCAGGTGACAAATCTGCTGCATCCACCACCCACTGAACGGCAGCGGTGGCTGAGTCATCGAGCAGCAAGTCAGCGACACACTGGCGCAATCGAGACACGGACTCTGAAAGTTCCTGTGTGCGTCCCAGTCCCTCACCAAACCAGAACGGAATGGTAGGATGCATGCCCTGTGCGTCCCGGACCCGAACCTTCAAGCCATCGATCCTCAGCAGTTGCCAGGCGTGCGTGCCGAGAGTGAATACATCTCCTGGCAAAGCCTCGAGGGCAAAGTCTTCGTTGAGACTGCCCACCACGATATCTTCCGGATCCAGTACTACCTGGTAGTCAAACATATCCGGAATAGCGCCACCGTTGGTCAGGGCAATTAGGTTAGCGCCACGCCGCGCCCGCAGACGATTGTTGATGGCATCATGGTGCAGGAGGGTGCCACGCCTGCCCCGCCTGCTGGCGTAGCCCAGTGTGAGCATTTTAACGATGCTATCGAATTCTTCCCGATCGAGATCACGGTAGGGATAGGCATTAGCAAATAACTCAAACAGTGCATTCACATCCCAGCCATCAGGCTCTACTGACGCAGTTAGAGACTGGGATGACAGTTCGGCGACAATTTGCTGCGACAGGATGTCCATGGGTTTTTCCGGCATGACGATGCGATCCAGCTCACCCTGACTTATGCTGTGTAACAGCGCCGCCGCCTCAACCAGGTCATCCCGGGTCAAAGGAAATAATATGCCCTTGGGTATGCCATCGATAGTGTGACCACTGCGACCCACCCGCTGCAAGAAGGCGGCAATGCTTTTCGGTGAGGAAAACTGCACCACCAGGTCGATCGAGCCGACATCGATTCCCAGCTCCATGGATGCAGTTGCGACCAGTACCTTCAACTCACCGGCTTTGAGCCTCTGTTCCGCCTGGTGGCGATGATCCTTGCTCATGCTACCGTGATGGGAGCAGACGGCGTTCTCGCCCAGGCGCTCGGCCAGGGCCAGGGCCAGTCGTTCCGAGAGCCTCCTGGTATTCACGAACACCAATGTAGTGGCATGGGTATTAACCAGATCCACCAGGCGCTGATATAACTCATCCCAGACTTCATTACTCATCAGGGCTGACAGCGGTGAGCCTGGTACTTCGAGGCTGACATCGATTTGGCGCCGAAAGCCAACATCGACGATTTCACAATCCACCTTGCCCTGGTGGCAATTGCGATTACCCACCAGGTAACGCGCCACCATCTCGATGGGCTTCTGGGTTGCCGACAAACCGATTCGTTGCAAGGTCTGCCCCGAACCCGCCTGCACCAGATGCTGTAGGCGTTCGATAGAAAGGGACAGGTGAGAGCCACGTTTATCCCCCAACACGGCGTGGATCTCATCTATGATCAGGGTGCTGACACTGGCCAACATGGCTCTGCCACTGGCACTGCTTAGCAGCAGGTAAAGAGACTCTGGCGTCGTCACCAGGATGTGGGGAGGATTTCTGGCCATTTTCTGCCGTGCCGCGGCAGGCGTGTCGCCGGTGCGTACGGCAATGCGGATATCTACAGGCGCTTCCCCACAGAGGTGTAGCTGCTCCGCGATTCCATCCAGGGGCAGTTCCAGATTTTTATGGATGTCGTTGCTCAACGCTTTCAGGGGCGATATGTACAGCACCTGGACGCCTTCGCTCAATTGACCGTTAACGCCGACCCGGATCAGGGAGTCGATGGCAGCATAGAACGCGGCCAGGGTCTTACCACTACCGGTGGGAGCGCAGATGAGCGTGTGTCGACCAGCCTGGATCGCAGGCCAGGCCTGAGCTTGGGCGTCAGTAGGCTGGCCAAATCGGGACTCGAACCAATTATGACAAGCCGGGTGAAATTGGGGTGAATCCATGGGAGGTCGCCAGCAGCGAAAATACTGTACAAGTATACAGGTTAGTGATTGCTGTGTGGGTTTGCAAGCAGGCATGCAAACTCCACCGCAACAGCCCACTCACCGTAGTACAACGCGTCTAATCGCAAGCTACAAGCCTACGACTTGCAGTTACTGCCCATAAATGGATAAATTGACATGTACACACCAGGCGGCTATTTTGGCGCTGCCGTGGTGCCGCCAGGTGCGAAACAGACACCGCAATCCGGTAGGATTAGACAGAATGCTTTAAGATAGTGGGATCGAATAAGTTAATTCCCGAACAGAAACTTATGAACGATTTAGATAAACACAATATTTCCCAGAGAATAGGCACAAATTTAGGTGTGTTTTGGCAGGAGAACCGACAGTTCTTCCTGCTGCTGGCCTGTATCGTCTTCTTCAAGAGTGCAATCGCTGACCTTAGTTCAATCTCCGGTGCTTCCATGCTACCCACGCTGCTTGATGGCGACAAGGTCTGGGTCAACAAGCTTGCCTACGACGTCAAAATTCCTTTCACTGAAATCTCATTGACGGAAATTTCCGATCCCCGGCGTGGAGATGTAGTGATTATTGACTCCAAGAAAGCCGATAAACGCCTGGTCAAACGCATTGTCGGCATTCCCGGCGACACTATCTACATGCAGAATAACGGCTTGGTGATCAACGGCACAGCCACCGATTATCACGTCCTGTCGAGGAGTGATGACGCCCTCATAATTCTGGAGGACCTGCCGGGCAAGACGCACCAGGCCAGGGTGTCCCGCCATTTCATCCGTCGCTCCAGCAGAAACTACGGCCCCACTATCGTGCCGCAAGATCAATACTTTGTGCTTGGTGATAATCGAGATAACAGCGCCGATAGCCGGGTTTACAGCTTTATTCCCAGGGAAGAGATAATTGGGCGCTCCAGCGCCGTGGTTTTCTCACTGGACAGCATGAATAATTACCTGCCCCGAGGAGACCGGTTTTTTGCTAATTTCGACAACATAAATTAGGTGTGGGTGTCGCTAGAGACGCGAGGATACACTGGCTTTTAACGCTTTTGGGCCAATTCCAGATATTAGTCCAAGATAAATGTAATAAAACCCCCCGACTTCGGTACTATTGTCAGGAAGCCTCTGAACAACTGTGCTTGTAGGCTAATAAAAATTAAACGGGTTTAACTGGAGGTAATATCCTATGAAGCAAAACCGCATTACGCATGCCGGGTCAGTGGGCAGGTTTTTCCTTGCCTTGATTCTGCTGGGGGCATTCCAGGTTTCGATGGCGCAGGAATTTGTCTGGGCGCCAGACTTCCCGGTAGGTGCATCGATCCCTGATATCTCAGCACAGGACCAGGATGGTAACTTACGCACTTTCGACGAATTAAAAGGAGAAAAGGGGCTGCTATTTATGCTGAGTCGATCCTTCGACTGGTGACCCTTCTGTAAAGCGCAGCTCGTGCAGCTGACAGATATCTCAGACCAGTTCGAGGCAATGGGCATCAATGTTGCCGCTATAACTTATGACTCCGTTGAGCTCCTGAAAACTGTGCAGGAAGATCAGGGTGTCAAATTTCCTCTGCTTCATGATGAAGATGTGACTCACGTGAATGCCTTCGGTATTCGCAATCTGGACTATGAGCCGGGTCATCGGGTCTATGGAATCCCTTACCCTGGCATCTTTTTGATTACTCCGGATGGAACTATCAAGCACAGGTTTGCCGAGGCACGTTACCAGGACCGACCAGACTTTGCCGATGTCCTCGAGGCCGCCGCCTCGATGTAGTTCGGCCTGGGTATCAGTGACATACCAGATCGACAGAAGACAGGAAGCAGCGATGCTTCCTGTTTTTTTGTCAGTGCGTACACTCCTGGCTCAGAAGCGATCCTGGCAAACGAAGCTGGGAAAGAACCGGGCTGTTTTGCAATTTCTGGGTCTAAGGCACCCCTGAATAATCCCCCCGCCGTGCCGATCATGACTGTGTCCGCTGAGTAGAGAAGATAGGAAGGGATACCCGTTGACCTTCTGAGAAACTGTCTGCCAATGTCGCCGCAGAAGCACTCATCATGGAAGACGGCGTCGTGCTGTACGTGGCCTTTGTCGCCAACGCCTGCGCTTCACCGTGCAATACCTTGACAGAAAAAGAAATCCGGCACCCTACACTTTGCCGGTACAGCTAGAAGTTTAGGATCTCACCGCTCGGTTGTACCCTTCCCCGCTGCCTGCTGCCTGCTGCCTGCTGCTATCAAAATTCAACACGGAATTGTACAATGTGTCTGTTTTCAATTAGCCAATTACCAGAGCAGTAAGTCGTTGGGCCAACACACTCCCCTCTACCAAAAGCATCTCGATGCCGGCGCCAAAATGGTGGATTTCGCCGGCTGGGACATGCCCATTAATTACGGTTCCCAGATCGAAGAGCACCAGCGGGTGCGAAGCACCGCCGGGGTTTTCGATGTCTCCCACATGACCGTGGTGGATATCTCTGGCGACGACGCAAAAGCTTATCTGCGAAAGCTATTGGCTAACGATGTGGATAAACTCGATGCCGAAGGCCGCGCACTCTATAGCGCGATGCTCAACGAAAACGGCGGTGTGATCGATGATCTGATTGTCTACCGCATGAGTTTTGGTTACAGGATAGTCGTTAATTGTGCGACCCGAACTAAAGACCTGGCCTGGATGAATAGCCACAGCACTGGATTTGACGTCGCCTTGGTAGAAAAACCCGGGTTGGCAATTCTGGCGGTACATGGCCCTCAGTCCCGCGAAAAAGTCTGCGTGGTGTTAGACCAGGGGCAGCTTTATCCTGTTAAAACCGCCGCTATTAAATTGCTGGCTAATTTCAGTGGCGTCGAGCTTGGCAACTGGTTTATCGCGCGTACCGGATACACTGGCGAGAAAGGTCTGGAATTAATTTTTCCTGAAAAGGAAGCCCCTGCCTTCTGGGATAAGTTACTGGCTGCCGGCGTACATCCGATTGGGCTGGGTGCACGGGACAGCTTGCGACTGGAAGCAGGCATGAATCTGTATGGACATGATATGGATGAAGAGATTTCGCCATTGGCGGCGAATATGGAACAGACTATCGCCTGGCAACCGGAGGATCGCGATTTTATCGGTCGCAGTGCTGTCGTCCGCCATCGAGCAGAGCAGGAGGCGGGCTCGATGCCCAGACTCGTCGGCCTGGTACTGGAACAACGCGGGGTGCTCAGAGAAGGACAACGAATACTCTGCGATAACGGTGAAGGCATTATCACCAGCGGGGGATTTTCGCCCACGTTGAAGCATTCAATCGCTTTAGCTAGAATTCCGGTTAACAGCCATTCCTGTCAGGCAGACATAAGAGGCAGGTTGACTCCAGTGAGAATCGTGAAACCAAATTTTGTCCGTTTCGGCAAGAAAGTGTTCGAATGAGATTCGCCACTGCGGCGATGGCAGCAGCAAGAAGGGGGTTGAATGAGTACTGTTCCTGATAATCTAAGATATGCCTCTACCCATGAATGGGTACAAGTCGATGACGATGGCATCGCTACTATTGGCATCAGCGATCATGCCCAGAACGCCCTAGGTGATATCGTATTCATCGAATTACCAGAAGCGGGCGCGATGGTGAATTCAAAAGACGAAGTGGCTGTGGTGGAATCCGTGAAGGCGGCTTCCGATATTTACAGCCCGGTTTCAGGCGAAATTTTGGAAGTAAACGAAGCCTTGCTTGACGCGGCGGAAACGATCAATTTAGCTCCCTATGCGGGAGGTTGGTTTTACAAGCTGAAGCTGAGCGACGCAAGCGAATTGGACAAACTCATGGATGCTGATGCCTATGTCGAACACTGTGACGCAGAATAATAGGTGGGCGCACCCCTGACCAACAAGAAGATAGCTTAATACAAGACCCGCAATTTCGAGCAGCAGACTTGCGCTTCTGAAATCATCACTCCTTTAAATACAACAATGCAAGCTCAAGCTCCAAACTGGCTTCAAAAATGGCTTTAGATAGTACAGCAGAAAATGATTCGGCACCGTCGCTGGGAGCACTTCAGTACCGGGGTGAATTTATCGACCGTCATATCGGTCCCGATGCCGAGCAAATTGATAAAATGCTGGCAACATTACAACTGGATTCTCTCGAACAGTTAGTCGCCCGCACCGTTCCCGAATCCATCGCCCTGAAATCCCCTCTGGCCCTGCCCGGACCCCAGACTGAAGACGCGG